>Ga0310690_10000156_pt1 | contig 157411 bp, 144 predicted proteins | sample AusTroGonzalo_MG_2_FD_207661 | JGI IMG/M metagenome (GOLD analysis project Ga0310690, IMG submission 207661) | Bovine rumen microbial communities from tropical cattle in Woodstock, Queensland, Australia - Gonzalo_04 (v2) (version 2) | ecosystem: Host-associated > Mammals > Digestive system >...
TAGAGGGAAAAATGAGTCCTGCCCAAAAAGAAAAATATTGGCCATACTTAGTAGAGGCTTGCGGAAGAAATATAGAAGAAATGACTTCTCTTAAAAGTTCTTACTTTGTGCCAATATGCCAGTTTTTCAGCGAAATAGATCCGGTACGGGCAATAATAAAATGATTTTATTATAAAAACCCTCTCTTAAAAGAGAGGGTTTTCTAAATGGAGCGGGCGAAGAGAATCGAACTCTCGTCTCAACCTTGGCAAGGTCGCGTTCTACCATTGAACCACGCCCGCAAAATTGTTTACTGCTACACTATTATTCTAACAAATTTCGGTCGCGCACGCAAGACTAAGCCTTCTTTTTCTTTTTAGAAGTTGTCTTTTTTGTTTTTTGCGCCGCACCGGAAGTATTATTTATTTGCGCGGGTTGCTCTACGGGTTTGGGCGTGAGCAACGTTTCGGCTATTGGGGATAAATAGCGGTTTGCGCGTACGGCCTGTTGCACGTTGGGGTTAATCTGCAATTCGCGTAAAAAAGAATTGTTTTTAATCAAATCTGCGGCTTCTTGCGGGTGCGTTCTAAAATATTTGGCGGACTCGCTAATGAGCAGAAAACTCATAAAACGGCTGTTCATTACCGCGTTTAATAATTCGGGGTTTTGCACTACTTTAAGGGTGGTGTCGTCCGTAAAGAAGTTCTTCATAGCGCGTTCGTCGCGCACCAGCGCGGCCAAATTTTGCGGAGTATCCAAAAGTGCGGCTACGTCATCACGGATGAGAAAGGCTTGAATCATATTGTTATTGGCAAGCAGCACTTTTATCATATCCGCATCATCTAAATTGGCGGCTATATTGGTGGTAAGTGCCCACGGGGCGGAGCCGATAACTTGGAAATTGTCCGACGTAAGCGCTTTATAATTGTAACGGCTGATAATGGGCAGCGTGGTTCCTAAATTGCTCACGGATACGTTGCGGTCCTGCCCTTCGCTGATTTGCACGTAGGTAACGTCTTGATTGGGGTTAAAGGTTTGCTCCACGGTTAGCCCTTTTACTTGGTTGGGGTCCAATTCTTCGCTGACGTTTTCGGCGCGTTTTTTGGCTTCCAATACGATAAAAAAGGTAATCATAATAAAAATAATGATGGCGGCGGAAGTCCAAATGAAAGAAATTTCTTGGAATATACTTTTTTTAGCCTGTTGGGCGGTGGTGGCGGCCCCGTTAGTCGTTTTGGCGGGCGAGTCGGCGGTTTTTTTCGCGGCGGGGCGGCGCAATTTTTTTATAATTTCTTCCGTTTCCATAATAGAATCCTTGTTCGCAATAGGAATTTATTGGGTATAATTTATTATATGAAATCTATACCTGTTTTGGAAAAAGGAGTTAACGCATGAAGAAAACGATTTTTTATCACGATACTGACTGCGGAAACGTGGTTTATTACGGGAACTATTTGAAATTTTTTGAAGAAGCGCGCACGCTCTATATGCAGGAAAAAGGTTTTTCCATACCGGATTTAATGACGCGCGGGAAATATTTTGTGGTGGCGCGCCAAGAAGTAGAATATAAATATCCGGTGCGCTATGCCGACGTGATAGACGTAAGCACGAAAATTTTGGAAGTTTCGGAAATTAAAATTGTTTTTGAAAACATCATTGTAAACCAAAACGGCCGCTTATGCACCAAGGGGAAAACGACGCTGGTGTGCGTGGATAAAAACGGCGTGCCGACCCCGATGGGCACAGATGTAAAAGCCGCCATGGGTGCTTGATAAAGCGTTTTGAGCGCATAAAAAACCCCCGTGTAATTTTTTCGGGGGTTTAGCTCATTTTGTTCATTCTATGTTCCCTTTTCGTTGGAAGGCTCCTATCCGGATCTTTACGCAATCGGCAAACACGCTGTGCCCGCTCAACTGCAATCAGGGATTTTGGGCTGTTCCCAACTACTTTGTACTTATACTATAATGGTTTTGCGGAAAATTTCAAGGCCTAATTTTGAAAAATTTTTTGCCCGTCGTGAAATCAGTCCAATTTACTAAGTTTATGGTTCAGCCACAGGTTAAACAGGTGGTTGCTCATTAAAATAAAAGGCGTCATAGCCATGGTAAAATAAATTACCTTGCGCGAGATTTTAACGCGCTTGTGAATATTTAATAGTTCGGTATGCTCGGATAATTTCAGGTAATTATCCGCCGTCCATAAAATGGGCCACGCGACGGCGGCGCGCACGGCAAAGGCGGTTTTGGGGATAGATGCAAAATAGGCGGCGGCGCTGCTTAAATTTTTCTTTCCCCATTCTATCCACCATAATTTTATGGGCTCAAAACGGGGGGAGTTTTTCATGCGTGTTAAGTCTTTCGGGGTTAGGTTAAAACGGGCGAGTTCTTCTTCGGGAAAGTAGCACCGCCCGAACGATAAATCTTTGGGCAAGTCGCGCAGAATATTGACGATTTGCAACGCGTCGCCGATTTTTTCACCCAAAGCGTAAAAGGTGTTTGTGTCCGTTTTTATGTTGTACGCGTAGGTAATGAGTTGGCTCCAAAATAACCCCGGTTTTCCGCCCATAAAACGGCAGTACTGCGTGAGTTGTTTGTGCTTTTGGAAAGCAACCGGCTGCGCATTTTCTTTATTGGGAAAAGTGGTTAAATCTATCTTCATCCCTTCGCACACGTTGACGACTACTTCTAAAATATAACTCTGCAAAAATTCGTCCAATTCGTTGTATGCTTGCAAACACAACGGCAGATTTTTAATCAGTTCGGTTTCATACGGGTTTTCGGTAACGCCGGTCATTTCAAGCGCGATATGTTGCAGTTGTTTGGCGGGTTGCTTTTGCACGAGTTCGGGGAATTTTTCTATCCAAAAAAGGCGCCGCTCCGACGGAAGAACAGGGGTGTCGGCAATGGTGTCGGCGTAGCGGCAGAGCAAATAAGCCACACTAAACGCGGGACGCAAGTCTTTGGGTAAAATGCGCGCGCTTAAGTATAAACTGCGGGATGTGTTTTTTAAGAGTAAATCTAAGTCCATATTTCTATTGTACTTTTTGTGCGCACAAAAATAAACAAGGGCGGTTGTTTTTGCTATAATGAAATTGTTGTAAAAGGAGCAGGAAGAAACGCGCCGCGCGGCGCGCAAAAATTAAAATTTATTCTGTTTTTGGAACCACATGCAGAATGTGGGGTTTGTTGAAAAACAATCCTGACACGCCAAAAACAGCCGATTAAGGCACAAAATAAACGGACTAATTACCCGTCTGTTTTGTGCTCAATGTTTGCCGTTGTAAAACAGCGGCAAACTACGGCTGTTGTAGTTGGATACCGTGTCAGGAGTCCGCTACAGCGGCCGTTTTTTATGGTTTTTCCAAAGGCAGAAATAGGAGAAAATATGAAAAATTTATCCCGCGGGTTTACCTTGATAGAAGTGTTAGTCGTGGTGTTGATTATCGGCATTTTAACGTCGGTTGCTCTACCGCAGTATCAAAAAGCCGTTGTAAAAACCAGAGTAATGAAATTGCTGCCGCTTATCCGCACGATTGATTCGGCCCAGCAAGTTTATTATTCCACGTATATGCGGTATGCGGAAAAATTTACCGATTTGGATATTACCATGCCGGCCGGCGGGTCTATGAATTCTGATGGTAACAGTATAAGCTATAAAGATTTTTATTGTTGGATTCAAGGGGGAAATAAATCTGTATATTGCAATAGCAGGGATCCCAATGCGCCGCAAATAGAAAAATATTTTGGCGTTGATTATTTTATTTGTTGGCATGGAACGGATAAGGCTAAAGAAAAAATATGTTCCAGCCTTCCGGGAAGTCAACTTTTGGGTGGTCGTACTGACGGCTATACTTTTCAATAATTAAAATTTTCTTTTGCAAAATAAAAAACAACCCGCTCGTTTGAGCGGGTTGTTTTTACAGGCTTACACAATTTTTATTTATCTACAACTTCGGCTTCTACCACGTCTTCTTTATTGGGTTGGGCCGTTTGGGCTCCCGCATTCGGTTGCGGGCCTGCACCGGCTCCGGCTGCCGCGCCCGCTTGGGCGTTGGCGGCTTGGCTGGCTTTGTAGATGGCTTCACCTAACTTTTGGGACGCTTGGAGTGCGGCGTCGGTCTTGGCTTTAATGTTGGCCACGTCGTCGCCTTTGAGCGCGTCTTTAAGGTCGGAGAGCGCATTTTCAATCGCGCCGCGTTCTTCTTGGCTGATTTTATCGCCGTGTTCTTTTAACGCTTTTTCCGTTTGGAAAACAACGCTGTCGCCTTGGTTTTTGGCCTCAATAATTTCTTTTTGCTTTTTATCTTCTTCGGCAAATTTTTCGGCTTCTTTGACGAATTTATCTACTTCGGAGTCGCTTAACTTGTTGGAAGAAGTAATCGTAATATGTTGTTCTTTATTGGTGCCTAAATCTTTGGCGGTTACGTTCAAAATACCGTTGGCGTCAATATCAAAGGTAACTTCAATTTGCGGCACGCCGCGCGGAGCGGGCGGAATGCCGTCCAAATCAAATTTACCCAGCGGTACGTTGTCTTTAGCCATCGGGCGTTCACCCTGCAAGACGTTAATGGTTACTGCCGGTTGATTGTCAGACGCCGTAGAGAAAATTTGCGTTTTGCGCACCGGAATCGTGGTGTTGCGTTCAATGAGCCGCGTGCAGACGCCGCCCAACGTTTCCAAGCCTAAAGAGAGCGGGGTAACGTCCAACAACAGCACGTCTTTTACTTCGCCCGTCAAAATACCGGCTTGTACGGCCGCACCGATAGCCACGCATTCCATCGGGTCAATGCCGCGTTCAATCTTTTTGCCGACGAGTTCTTCCACGTATTTTTGCACAATAGGCATACGGGTCGGGCCGCCGACCAAAATAATGCGGTCAATTTGAGAAGCGGATAAACCCGCGTCGGAAAGTGCCTGATTAACCGATTTGCCGCAGCGTTTAACGATTCCGTCAACCAAACTTTCCAGTTTAGCGCGCGAAAGGCGCATTTCCAAGTGTTTCGGGCCGTCCGCGCCGGCGGTGATATACGGCAAGTTGATGTCGGTTTCCATGGTGGTGGAAAGTTCGATTTTGGCCTTTTCGGCGGCATCTTTCAAGCGTTGTGCGGCTTGCTTGTCGTTAGACAAATCAATGCCCGTTTGTTTGCGGAAATCATCTACCATCCATTGGATAATGGCGTTATCCATATCCGTTCCGCCCAGTTGCGTATCGCCCGACGTGGCGAGTACGTCAAACGTACCTTCTTTACCCATTTCCATAATGGTCACATCCAAGGTACCGCCGCCCAAGTCAAATACTAAGATTTTTTGTTCTTTGCCGGCTTTATCAATACCGAACGCGAGTGCCGCGGCGGTCGGTTCGTTGACCAAACGCACCACGTCTAGCCCCGCGATACGGCCGGCGTCTTTGGTGGCTTGGCGTTGGTTATCGTTGAAGTAAGCCGGAACGGTAATAACGGCTTTTTCTACCGGTTCGCCCAAAAAGGCTTCGGCGTCTTTTTTCACTTTTTGCAACACAAAAGCGGATAATTGTTGGGGGGTAAATTCCTGTCCGCGTAAGTTATATTTATAGTTTTCCCCCATTTTGCGTTTGAAGGCGGTTACGGTCCCTTCCGGATTCGCAATCGCCTGACGGCGTGCCGGTTCCCCTACAAGGCGCTGCCCGTCCTTGGTGAAAGCGACATAAGACGGAAACGCTTTGCCGCCGATAGAACTACCTTCGGCAGACGGAATAATCGTTCCTCTGCCCCCTTCCATAACGGCCGCTGCCGTGTTGGAAGTTCCCAAGTCAATACCAATAATTTTTGCCATAAGACTTCTCCTTTATAAAAAAATGTTAAATTAGTTTTCTTCTTCTTTTTTCTGTCCTACGATTACCCGTGCGGGCCGCAGGACTTGTCCGTCCATCATAAAACCCATTTGCGCTTCGTCAATCACTAGGCCGTCTTCGCTGTCTTTAGCGGGGATCATGGCCACAACTTCTTGTGTTTGCGGGTCATAGGGTTTTTTGAGTACGTCCATTTTGGTAATGCCTTCACTGCGAAAGGCTTTTTCCAATTCTGCCAAAATCATACGCATGCCCTCTTGCAAGGCGTTGAGTTCTTTTTGCGCGTCTTTATGTTTAGCCTGTTGCACGTTTTTTTGTTGGCGCAAAAGCACTTCGTACATGGGCAACATTTTTAAGGCAAAATCTTTTTTGCCGTAAGCAATAAGGGCGGCTTTTTCGCGCTCGGTGCGTTTGCGGTAGTTTTCAAAATCTGCGCTGAGCCTTACAAATTGCTCGTAATAATTAGGCGTGTTTTGCGCGGGTTGCTCGGACGAGCTTTGCTCTTGCTGCACAGGTTCTTGCACAACTTCTTCCGGTTGCTCTTCGCCTAAATCGTGTGGTTTCTTTTTACTCATAATCATCCTCGTTCTCTAAAGGCAGTGCCGTCCAATGGTTCATAGATGCTTCTAACAAACTGCCGATATAATTTACCAAAGACATCACCCGCGTATATTCCATGTGCTTCGGGCCGATAATGCCTATCATTCCGATCGTCTTTTCCCCTACGCGGCAAGCGGTGGATACGATACTTAAATTCTTCAGTTCTTGCAGTTCGTTTTCACTGCCGATCGTTACATTGATGCGCTTGTCCGACTTTTCCAACGCCGCCATTTTTTGGTTGAGCAGCGACGAAAACCGGTCGCGCTCTTCCACAATGCGCATCATTTGTCTTAAATCTTCGTAATCTTGCTCGGACGTGTTTTCGAGTAACCTCCCGAACCCTTCTACGTATAATTCATCCGCTCCCGTTTGCGGGCGCTGCATATCTTTTAATACCTGTGAGGCTACGTCTGCCATGCCGGAAATTTCCGGATGCCCCGAGTGAATATACTGCCACAAAATCTGCCGCGCTTCCGCCAAAGTATGTCCGGCGATTTCGTCATTGATAAAGCGGCTGAGTATGCGCAATTTGGAAAGCGCAATCGGCGCGGTGCGTACCGGCCAATGTTTAACCGATCCCGATTCCAAAACGAGCACGGCAAGCATCATATCGCTGGATAACGGGATAAAATCTAAGCGCTGAATGCGTTGGTCTTCTTTTTGTGCTGTATAGACAAAGCCCGCCGCGCCGGAAAGCATCGCCAACAAGCGCGAAGTTTGCACGAGCATATTATTCACTTCGCTGACGCGGTTTTCATATTGCTGCTCTATCATTTGGCGTTCGCGCGCGGCCATTTTTTGCACGTGGGATAAATAATCCACATAATAGCGGTAGGCTTTATCGGTGGGGATTCTGCCCCCCGAAGTATGCGGCTGATACAAATACCCCTCTTGTTCCAACTCCGCCAAAATATTGCGAATGGTCGCGCTGGATACATCCTGCAAGGCCCCTTGCGCAATCATCTGCGAGCCGATCGGGCGGCGGGTTTCCACATACTGCTGAATCACCCAACGCAATATTTTTTCTTTACGTGCTTTAGCAACTTCCGGTTTTAAGATACGCATAAGTTTTATCCTTGTGTGCCGTATAGTGCGCCTGAAAACTTACTCTATTTTAGCACTCTAAAACAATCTCTGCTAAAATTATAGGCAATTATTTTATTTTTGTCAACCCCTTTTTTAGACTGCTAATTTTGAAAAGCAAAAAATAGGCCTTTTCCCAAAGAGAAAGTCCTATTTTTTTATAGGTCTTTTTTTTATGAAAATTAGGCCTAAAGGCCCTCGCAGGTGGGCTTAAAAAAAGCGATACTATAAATAGAAGGAGTTAATTATGAAAAAAATTTTAATGCTTTTTTCGGTAGGAGTTTTATGTGTTTCGTTTGGGTTTGCCCAAGACGAAGAAAAACCTTTTGCCGAAGAAAATTTGATGAAAAATATTGTTTCGCAAATAGAAAAACAATATCCCGCGAAAAATATTTCGCTGCAAGATAGCGTTTTACAAGCCGTTACGAACGGGGATACCGATTTACTTGACGATTTGAAATATGACGAGAAAGTGTTGTCTTTTCTGCCAACTTTGCGTGATGAAAAAGGAAACAATGTTTTTCATTTAGCCAAAGATGAAAACGTGGTACAGGTGCTTGCTTTTATTTTGCGTAATGCGGATAATAAAACGGGCAGTACGGGTGTGATTAAGACGTTACTGGAACAAGCCAACGCCAAAGGGCAAACCCCCGTTTTCAAGGCGCTTTTAGACGGAAAATTGAACGTGTATAAGATGTATGGAATGTTTTTGGATTTACCGCGCAATATGAAGAAAGCCGTATCGGTACAAGGGGCGGAACGGGCAGAAGCGCGTAATGAAATTGCAAAACACCTTAAAGAGAGCAGTGGCCAAACCTTATTAGACGCGGCCCGCCGCGCGCTGGTACGGGAAGAAAATAAAAGAATGCCGCAACCGGAAAAACTCGCCGCGCTGGACTGGGAAATTAAGGCGCTGGAAGAGTACGCAAACGATTTATTTTAACGTTTGATTGTGTAAAAAAATCCCCGCATTCGGCGGGGATTTTTATTTTATATTATAAGATAGTGTTTACCAACCGCTCGTACGCTTCGGACCCTTCTTGCAAAGGTAAGATATCGGTTAAGGTACTTAAAATCATGGTTTGCAGTTGGGCAAGTGTGCCGTAATCATAAAGCGCAACTTCTTCGGATTTTTTGAGTGCGTTACCGATCGTCAAATTGCCTTCATAATCAACGGGATTATACGGCAAGCGGATATTGGTAAGATCCACATACAAGGTATAGTTATAAAAAACACCTGTTTCATCCATTTTTTCAAAATGGAAATGCACCTTTGCGCTGTTGGCAAAATCAGTTACTTCATGTTCGGCGAAACGCAACTGATAACCAAGCGATTGCATTTCTTCTATGACGTCGGTTACCGCATTTTTTAGGTGTTCGGCCTTGCCTGATTTTACCCAAAGAATTTGACCCCTTAAATTACGCACGTATCCTTCTTCCAGTACGGCCTGCGGATGGAGCGAAAGGGTTTCTTCCAAAAGAGTAGGGTTGATGGGGCCTTCTAACATAACGGAAAAATTTTTCGCTTCAATAACGGCTAAGCCCGACGGCTCCGGTCCGACGTATTTGAGTTTGGCAAACATCCCGTTTGCGGAGATTTGTTTTAACTTCAAATACATCTCGTTGAGTTTTATGATTTGTTGTACTTGGTCTGCGCGGTCTATTTTTTGCATACGGGCGCGCGCGGAATCGGTATAGGCATCACCGACGAAGCGGTCATTTTTTGTAAGACATATCTTGGCTTGATTGTAAGCGCGGATTTCTTTTTCGGGTAAGTCTTTAATTTTAAGTACCGGAGTTTGGTGTGCGCCCACAACGGCAACGGCCGCAGACGGGGATGACGCTTGCGGGGTAAGCGGATTAACAGACGACGCATTTAGCGATTTTAAGGCCGTTTCCCGCAGGGCTTGTTGGGTAACTTGCGTTGCAACTTGTTTTTCCAGCGTTTGTAAGGTGATTTGCGAAGCCGTGTTTTTTGCGGTACTTTTGGCGACACCCTTGGCAATACCTGCAGGGAGATTCTGCGCGTGTATCAGGGGCGCAAAAGCACAAAATAAAACGATAATTAAACCGCAAAAATATTTTTTCATAAAAAGAATATCCTTAATTTTATTTTAGGGAAAATCTTTTTATAATACAAGGGCCAAAAGGCCCAGAGACTTCTGGGCCCTGTAAGAAAAATTATTTTGTTTCGTTTAAGCGTTCGGCGCACGCAATAACGGCGTCTTGTAATTTTTTAGCCACCTTGGTAAATGCGCGCCCGCTTAAATTAACGGGGTCCTCTACGGCGGTTTCTTTGCCGAAAGCAAACTCGTTAAGCAGCCAAATTTTATCGGTATATTGGGCGTAGCGGTCGGTCAGTTTTTCCACTTGCCAAGGTTCCATACAAAACACCCAATCGGCGTTTTCCAAATCTTGCGGGGTTAACTGGCTGGGTTGGTGTTCGGTTAATGAAATACCCTGTTCGGCCAAAAAACGGACGACATTTTCGGGTACGGTTTGTTCCGTTTCGGCATAAAGCCCGCGCGAGAATGTTTCCGCTTGCGGAAGATATTTTTTGAGCAGATATTGTGCCATCACACTACGGCACATATTGGCATGACAAATAAATAGAATTTTCATCTTTACAAATTTTATAAAATATTAACATGAATTTGTTTATAAAAATAGTACTCGCACTGATGGCTTTATTTACCCCGTTTGCTTTTGCGGGGGCCGAGCCGTGGGGGTTTTCGGTAATGCAGACCGGTATTATTGCGAGCGGGGTTTTATGGTTGCTTTTTTCTAAAGAGCAAGTGTGTTTAACGCGCTTGGCGCGGCCGGTATTGTTTTTATTCGGTTTTCTTATTATTTTAGGGTTGGTGCAAAGTTTTTTCCCGCAGACGCTTTTGGACACCGTGCCGCTCTATCCCGTTACCCTAATGCGTTTATACACGTTGGAAACGATTTCTTTTATCGTTACTTATTTGACGCTCGCGGGGCTTATCAGCCAGCAGTTTCCGTCCCAAAATGCAATCAAGCCGGTTATCGGGTGGATGATTTTTTGTGCGGTGGCGGTGGCTATTTGTGCGGTCAGTTTTGCCAAAGGGGAATATATTTACTATTTTACGGGGTTGCGCCGCGGGATAGGGCCGTTCTTAAACCGAAACCATTTAGGTATGTTTTTGGCGTTGGGGTCGTTAAGTGCGTTGGGGATGATTTTTTTTAATCAAACGAAACCGGAAAATCACCACCTGCACCGCGAGCAACGCTACCGGTTTTATGTGGAGCAGGTGTGTTGGAGTATCGTGTGTATAGGGTTAGCCCTTGCGGTGATTTTTACGCACTCGCGCGGGGGGATGATGTCGCTGCTGGGCGGAATAGCCTGTTTTGCGTTTTTAATGTGCGGTTTTTTACCTGAAAAGCGCGCAAAAAAAATAGCCGGCCTGATTTGCACATCCGTCTTATTAGCAGGGGCGGTTTATTGGATATCTACCCATATAGCGTTTATCAATGCGTTTGCCGATAGGGTGCAAGATACTTCGGCGGAAATCCGCCTGATGCTCTATGAGTCGGCGGTACGCTTGTTGGCGGATTTCCCGTTGTGGGGTATCGGCTTAGGGGCTATGCCGGTGGCGTTGCCGGCCTATTTTGAATATGGGTTGCCCCAATACGTGGAGCATGTGCATAGCGATTGGTTGGAATTGGTGTTAGGGGTAGGCTACGTGGGGATAATTCCTGTAGTGCTGGCCCTGATAGGTTTGGTCATGCTTATTTTTATGCGGTTGCACCATTTACCCAAACATAAACTGGCATTTTTTTGTGCGTCGTGCAGTGTATTGTTTGCCATGAGTATAGGCAGTATCGTAGATTTCCACTTTTTTATTCCGGCCAATGCGTTTGTGTTCTTTGTTTTTTTAGGTATTCTTTGCGCGCCGACTTACGATAAACACCATTTGCGCGTTGTGAAATTTTCGTTATTTTCGCGCACGTTATTGCTCGCGGTACTGCTTTGTTCGCTCTATATCCCGTTGCAAAAAACACTCGCATGGCGCAGTGTGATGTTCGGCAGAGGGCTTAAGCAAGAGGCCAAATTAGCGCAATACCGCCGCGCATTATCTTATTATCCGTCTCCGCGTTATGCCGTAAGGTTCGGAAATGCCTGTTTTAACGCTTCTTTGCGCGCTAAAACACCGGAAGAAAAAGCATCCTTGCGGGCCGAAGGGTTTGAAATTGCGGACACGTATTTACACCGCTATCCCAAAGAGCCGGAACTTTCCAAATTGTACGTGCGGACAAGACCCCGATAAAGAAAAGTTCTTATATATTTGGTAAAATATAGATATGAACAGAATAATTACCTTATTGATAAGCGCAGTGCTTTTAGGGGCTTGCGCACAGACTGCACCTACGGTTAAACCGACGGCGCAGAAAACGATTTCCCAACAGGAAGTTTTAGAAAACCTGACCCAAGTACGCACTTCCAGTACCTACACCTTGCAACCCGGCGACTTGGTAGAAATTAAAGTGTTTCAAGAGGACAATATGAGCCGTACGGTCCGTGTGGACGGCAATAGTAAAATTTCGTTCCCGCTGGTGGGTACGCTCTCGGTAAAAGATTGCTCGTTGGAAATGGCCGAGCAACGTTTAGTAAGCCGCTTGAAAGATTATATTAAAAACCCCCAAGTATCTATTTTGATTAAAGAATACGGCAATAAAACCATTTACGTGTTGGGGCAAGTCAAAAAACCGGCCGCTATCCAGTTACCGCCGGAGAAATCTTCCACCGTGTTGGAAGCGATTACTTCGGCCGGCGGGTTTACCGATATTGCCAACACTTCTAAAGTGCGCGTGTTGCGTATGGAAAACGGGAAACAAACCTCTTTGGATGTGGACGTGTCCCAAATCACCAAGCAAGGCGATAAGTCGCTTGATATTACACTTATGCCCGGTGATGTTATCTTTGTGCCGCAGAGTATGTTTTAAGTGAGCGTTTATGACAGAGAACAATAATACGAACGAAGAATTGGATTTAACGGAAATTTTGAATATTATTTTCAAACGTTTTTGGTTAATTTTAGGGTTGGCCATTTGCGGTATATCGGCAGCGGTGGCGGTCAATACGCTGATGCGTCCGGTGTACGGAGCAACGGCCTTGCTGATGATTAACCAAGAAGACGCCGGTAAAATTGACAGCAACCCGTACCGCTCTTTTATGAGCGAGGAAGATTATTACCGCACCCAATATCAACTTTTGGAGAGCCGTTCGTTTTTGGAACGGGTATATAAAAAATTGGGATTAGGCCAATATGAAGAATTTGCCAATCCGGGCGGCGTGCGGAAATTGCATAAAGCGTTAAGAGTATCCCCGATTACGCGCAGCCGTTTGGTCAATATCCATGTCCGCGCATATGACCCGAGTTTAGCTGCGGAAATTGCCAACACCATTGCCAATACCTTTGTGGAAGAAAACTTGAGCAACCGTATCTCTATGGGGAAAGATGTTATCAAAGCATTGGAGAGTTCCGAAAACAGCCCCGAAGACCAAGAAATGTTAAATTCCATGCCGCAAGTGGTTAACAGCGATTTTATTAAATCGCTTAAACAGCAAGTGGCTTCTTTGGAAAGCACAAAAGCGCAACTCTCGGCCAAATATACGCCGCGCCATCCGGAACTGATTTCCATAAATAACCAACTCGCCACCGTGAACAGACAAATTGCCGTGGAAACGCGCCGCTTGGTACAGAGTATTAAAATAGAACTCTCCGGCCAGTTTTCGGGCAATAACGTGCGCGTGATAGACCCCGCTATTATTTCTTCCATCCCCGTACAGCCGCGTAAACTGCTCAATATTTTAATCGGTGCCTTCGGCGGCGGGCTGATCGGCTTAATCTTTGTGTTTCTGCTTGAATTTTTGGACCAAAGTATTAAAACTTCGCAAGATTTGGAAGATAAATTGCATCTTTCTTTTTTGGGCGCGATTACCTACCAAAAAGTCAAAAAACGCGAAGCGGAATATTCTTTTATGCTCAAAGGGGGCAATTCTTTGCAGGGCGAAAATATCCGCGATATCCGCACTATGCTCGGCTTTGCTTTGACCGATACGCCCAATGCGCCTTTTTTGATTACCAGTTCCATGCAGGGGGAAGGGAAAAGCCACTTGTCTTCCAACTTAGCCGTTGCACTCGCTTGTGCGGGAAAAAAAGTGCTTCTCGTGGACGGCGATTTGCGCCGCTCGCGCTTGCATAAAGTATTTAAGTTAGGCGTGGAAAAGGGCTTGAGTAACATTTGGAGCCGCGACCCCGAAAAAGCAGATTATAAAAATAACGTGCAGGAAGTGAAAGACGTGCCTAATTTGTTTATGATAACTTCCGGCCAGCGTCCGCCTAATCCGGGGGAACTTTTAAGCACACCGAAATTGGCTGATTTTATCCACTGGGCCGAGAAAAATTACGACCAAGTCATTATTGACTGCCCGGCCATTTTGCCGGTATCGGATACTATGCTGTGGGGAAAATATATTCCGCGGACTATTTTTCTCGTGCGTTACGGCAAGACCAATGCCCGTTTAGCGCGTATTGCACTGGATAAATTGCACCAAGCTGGCATTAAAGTGCTCGGCGGTGTAATCGGGCAACATAAATCGGCCAGCCTTACCTATGGGTATTATAAGAGTTATAAATACGAGTATAAGGCGAAAGACGATAAAAAAGATAAGTAATCGTATTTTACATAAAAGACCCCGCTTGAAAAAGCGGGGTCTTGTTATTTAACGGAAGAAGTCTATAGTGGCGGGTAAAATAACTTCTTGCATAGCATTAAGCGCGAACGAATCGGTCATTCCCGCGATATAATCGGTAATGATAGTATCGGCTTGTTTAGGGTCTTTCCCGTACAATTTTTGCATAGATTTAAGGAAATTGCCGAACCCGCGCGCGGTAATTCCTTCCGGTTCGTAGGCGTTATAATCAAACCCGTAACGGGCAAACAAATGGCGGAAGTAATCAAACAAATCGCTGATACATTTATCAATAGATTGCTGACGGCGGCGGATGTGCTCGTTGTGATAAATACGCTCGTAATTAAACCGGCGCAAGTGGGATAAAAGTTCAAATTTATCGTCGGAAAAACCGATAAAATCATTATCTTTACAATGTTCTATTAAGTCCAGCGCAAGGGTGTTGATGATTTCCCCGTTGGAAGTGCCCATTTCTTCGCGCACCGCTTGGGGGATATCGTTGGCGGTAATTAAATCGGCCTTTATGGCGTCTTCTATATCGCGCCCCAAATAAGCGATTTTATCCGACAAACGCACAATGCATCCTTCATAAGTAGACGGCATTTGCGTGCGTCCGGTGATTTTTTCCAAATCGTTAGGCGTTTTGGCGGGGCGTAATTTATTGTTGGCGAAATCTTCCCCGCAGTGGCAAATAATGCCGTCTTTAACGGCAAAGGTTAAATTGAGCCCTTCGCCGTAATTGGCGATATGTTCCACCACGCGGTAAGAATTTAATTCGTGCAAAAAGCGTTTGGGCCTTATGCAATTATCCAAAGCGCGTTCCCCCTCGTGCCCGAAAGGGGCGTGCCCGATATCGTGCCCGAGCCCGATAGCGTAAGCCAAATCTTCGCTTAAATTCCAGTTTCCGCTTTTATTTAAGCCGCGGCAGATGGTAGCCGCAATCGTAGCGACGTGCAACACGTGTTCAATGCGGGTGCAGATATGGTCGTTATTGGGCGCAAAAAAGACTTGTGTTTTGTGTTTCAGACGGCGAAACGGCAACGAGTGAATAATTTTAGTTTGGTCTCTAAAATATTCATCACGCAAATCCGGCGTATGCGCGTGGGTGCGGCGTAAATAAATTTCATCGGAAAATGGATTTTTTATCATAAAATTATGATACCATAATATAAATAGGGTTGGCACAAAAAAGGATAATTATGAAACAAAAACCGGTTGTATTTGCAGGAAGTTTTGACCCCGTTACAAACGGACACTTGGATATTATCAAACGCGCACGCGCTGTGTTCGGCGCGGTATGGGTGGTCGTGGCGGAAAACAAAAATAAACACGTTTTGTTTACGATGCAAGAGCGGGTTTGTCTACTTAAAGAAGTACTAAAAAAAGAAAAAAATATTTCGGTAGATTGTACCAAAGGGTTGCTTGTAAATTATTTGAAGAAAAAAGGGTTAAGCGTTTTGGTTCGCGGTGTTCGCGGGGCGGAAGATTTGCCCGCCGAAATGACAAACGCCTGTTGGAATAAACATTTTTACCCCAAAGCGGAAACGATATTTATTCCCTGCGCGCCGGATAAAACGTTTATCAGTTCTTCGGCCGTAAAAGAAGCCTTTTTGTGCGGGGCGGACGTATCGGGCTTGGTGCCGCCGGCAGTTTATGAAGCACTCAAGCGTAAATAAGACGGAAAGCAAAACAATATATAGGACTTTAGACCTAGATTTTATCTAGGTCTTTTTTTTACTAGAAAGTGCGTGCGAAATTTCATACAATATATGTAGAGAAGGATAAAAGGAGTTTTTATGACAGGCTGTGCACATTTTGTATTGTTGCATCAGTCTTTCCCGTCGGAGATAATGGCGGGAAAGCGCCCTTGTTGTTTCATAAAAAACATCATATATCCCTCTAATTGTTTTATCATTAACAAATACAGAGCCAAAAGAGCCAAAAAATCGGAACTTTTGGCTCTTTTTTTACGTATAAAAAGGAGCCCTTGTGCAAAAACTTTTAAGTAGTTTATTGTCGTTGTGTTTACTCGTGAGCAGCGTAAGCCCGTCTCTCGCGCAGGTTGTGCCGTTTAAGGCGGCCGTCCGCGCCGGTTCAACGGGGGCTGTCAAAGTGGCGGGAGCCGAAACGCTTAAAGCCAACTTATTGCGCCAAATTGTCCAAAAACAATCGGTGGTTGCATTACAGGGCATTACCACGCTTTCCTTACCGCAAGCACAAGGGGTCTCTTCTTCCATTTTACGCGGTGCAAACGGCGTACAACCGGCCAAATTACACAACGACTGGGTCGGTTTAGCCGTCAATTTTGAAGATATTGCGCGTGCGGACGGCGCGCAGGCAAAGGCGTTATTAGCCGAAGATTTAGCCAAAAAACAAAGCGTTTTTGCGCAAATTCCGCATAAAGAATTATCGTCCTTTTTGAAAAGCGTTTCCGGCAATGCGCGCACGCAAGCCGTTGCAAACGTGCAAGACGCGTTAGCGGATGCTTCGGCCTTGGCACTGGTCGGCAATCAAGAAGACATTAACGTTTTGTTATCTTTTTATGAGGCCGCCAAAGGAAGTATTTTTGAACAGACGGCCGGCGTGATTGTGGCGCGCGGGCTTTTGCGCTACGGGCAGTACGAAGCCTTAAATAAATTTTTAGCACAAGCGGGCAATTTAGGGGAATTTACGGAAGGGATTGTCCGTTATGCCAAAGAAAAGAATGTTAATTTAACTGCCGCGCAAGGTGTTAAGGCGGAAAAACTCCCCGCCAAATTACAAGCATTTTTAGAGCAAGAAGGGGTTATTCACGGCTTGCACGCCAACCCGTCTTATGAAGCCACCCGCGCTTGGGTGGAAATGGGGAAAAATCAACCCGTTTTACCGGCAAAAGAACAAAAAACCGCGCCGGTGCGCGCTCCGCGTGTTTCGTTGGGAAAAATAGAACTTCCCTCGGCCGTACAACTTGCTAACCGCGTAACCGTTACGGCGCAACAAAGCCCCCTTGCGGGTGTGAAAAAGCAAGCAGATCTTTCCGGCGCCACTGCCGCGCAAACCCAAAAGCCGGTGGAAACCGCCGCGCAAACCAAACCCGCCGCAACGGATAATTCCGGTGTTTTGTATAGCGGGATTCCCGTTTTTGCCATAGAAAAAGGCATTAAAAATTTACTAGCCAAATTGCGTAGCAAACGCGAAGCCAGAGCAAACAAAAAAGCCAAATTTGAAGAAGCCGATTTACACGAAAATACCGTTTATCCCGTTTATAAAGAGGCGGAACCCGTTGCCGTAAACGAAGCGGAAGATGTGTTATCGGTGGCCCAAGCGGAACCCGTTGCCGTAGAAAAAGACGGCTATAAATTAACGTTGGAAGATGCCAATACCGTAGAACATATTTTACGTAACGTGTCTTTATCGGTCAGCCCGATGTTGGAACAATTTTCCTCCGAATATAACCGCTTAACTTTAACGACGGACCATATTTTTGAATTGCGCAATCAGGTAATCGCGCCCACGCGGCCGGATCATTTCTTCTTTGCCTTAACCCCCGAAAACGGCGCGTTGGAAACGTTAATCAAAGGGGCGGGCGCACTCAAAATGGCGCGTCCGTTGCGTATCAAAATACAACGCAACGCGTCGCCGCGTAATGAAGTATCGCTTAAATTATATGCGGACGATTCCTTGTCGGATTTTGTATTGGCGGACGTAGAAAAAACGTTGTTGCCCGTTTCCATAGAAAAAGACGGCGTAAACGGCTACTTGGTGCAACGCGACGGAAAAGTTTATTACGTCTCGCCCAAGGGCAATGAAGAAGCCTTGGATAAATATTTTGTGCGCTTGCCCAAAGGGGAAAGTAAATACTGGACTAAAATTTTTGCCAATAACCCCAAAACCGATTTTGCCTTAACGGTATACTCTACGAAGGAAAAAACCTTTGCTTGGACGTATTTAGTTCCTTTAATGCAAATCGGCTTGGGTAAAACCATGGCGCCGGAACTGGCATCCCGTACGCCGTTGGGGGAAGCGACTTCCAGTATTATCATGATGAGTATTAACAATGTGCTCCCCGTACTGATGGGTTTTGTGCATAAAAGTTTGAAACGTTACGGGGAAGCCGCTATAGGCCGTATCGGTGTGGGAAGTTTCTTAGCCGGTTCCACGGTAGCGTTGGCGTCGGGCTTATATGGTATGTTGGGCGACGGGCTGATGGGCCCGTGGCAAACGGCCGGTTTTGTGGCATCTAGCGTATTGATTGCCATAGGGACCAATATTACGCGTTTTGTGCAAAACATTTTAATCACCGCAAACCGCGGGAAAATCGTGGCGCAAGATTCGTTTAAGGACGCGCCCAAAAAGGCCGCGGCGAGTGCAGGCGAGGAAGTTACCTATAACGGGGCTTATTTGGCAAAACGCGTCAAAGAAGTTTTTGCGAAATCACCCAAAGGCGCGGCGCGTGATGTGGTGTTGTTCCAAACGGCAAGTATGTTCAAGAATTTGGGAACCATGTTATTTTTAAGTTTCCCGTGGTTGGCAAACAGCGCGGTAAAATTAGCGGCGGGTGTAGATTTGAATTTAGATTTTTCCGCCAGTTACGTGCCTTATGCGCTCTTTAGTGCGTGGACGCTTTATAAAGTGTGCAAAACGGCTTATAAAGACGCTTTCCCCAATAGACTTAACCTGTTAGATAATAACTTGCAAGAAACCAAACAACAGGTTTTTAAGAAGATTTTAGACCTTAAACCCGAGGAAATAACCGCAGATAATCCGGTTATTGTTAACGCGGCCAAACAATTAAAAGGGGCCATAGATGCTATAAGTCCGGTGGAAGCCCGCGAAACAGGTAAGAAAACCGCGGATGTTATTGCACACTATGAAGAAGAACTCCCCGAAGGGTTGGCCTTAGAAGCGGAGTTGCAGGGTAAGGGGCCGGCGCTCGGCGGGAAAGCCATGGTGGCATTGGAACAGGCTTTGGAAAATCTCGGCCGCCGTGATGTGCGGGTAATTGACGTTCTCAAAATGGCCGGCATCCCCGCTTCTTTGGCGGCAATGACTTTAGCCACGTTCCATGAATTGGCGGTTTCAAACGGCTTTGCTTTTGGTATGCATGCGATTGTGGGGCGCGGGGCAACCGCTAACGCGTTAACAGCGCTTGCATTATATGGTTCAATGTCTGCGGGGCGTATTTTGGGAAATATGCTTTCGCGCCGAGTCAGCGGGGGGACCATGTATGCGGTTTCTTCGGCTATGTCGGTATTAGGTACTGCATTGATGGCGGGCGCAAACGGCAATATAGGGGCTCTTATCAGCGGGGCCGTTATTGCAAGTTTCGGGGTAGGGAATTTCTTCTCGCAGATGTACGAATATATGACGGGGTTATATCCTAAATACCGCCGCGAAATTGCGCTTTTGATTAACTACACCATGCCGGCCGCCGCCATTATGACGTTTCCCATGCGCTGGTTGGTAGGCTTAACCGGTATCAGCAATTTGGATTTACTCATCAGCGGGGCGGGGTTACTGGGCAGTTTGGTGCTTACCCCCGGAATGTTTGCCAACTCCAGTATCGTTAAAGCGGCTCAACATAGTTTTACGAATACAAAAACGCTTTTACGTAATATATTAAATAAAAAACATTCCGATGGTAATATAGACGACGCTTTACCCAATTAACCCGTTAAGAAATAAAAACCAAAAGAGCCCCTGAAAACAAAGGGGCTCTTTTGCTTATTGTTATTGCGGGCGGAAGGGTTGAAATTTACAATAACAGTTACTATAATATAAAAGTAAGGGAATTAGTTTAACGGAGTATATATGAAAAAGAGAAAAGCATTCACGCTAACCGAAGTGTTAGTGGTCGTTGTTGTAATTGCTTCTTTATCGGCGGTGGCCATACCGCAATATAAGAAGATGGTAGAAGCACGCAAGACGGGCGAGGCCGAAGCGGTATTAACGGCGGTCCGCACCGAACAGGAGCGTCGTTGCGCTATCGGTAAGACCTATACAACGTTAGAGAAACTGTCTAATTTGGTGCCCCAAACAAACACCGCGAACTTTACCTATAGCGAAAGTGCGGACGGGCAAGGATTAATAGCAAGCAGTAAGGGTAAGGGAAATTATAAATATTCCTTAAAAATGTTAACTTACCGCGACGGACGTATTTGCTGTGAAGGGCAAGATTGCGGTAAATTTAACTATCCCGCATGCGGTGATGTTAGGGCCGCTCAGGCACCGGAATGCCAGAGGGAAGATACTGTGGAGGATTATAAACCGGAGCCGTATGATCCGTGCGACGGGGTATCGTATGAACCGACCGTAACCGTAGACGATTTGGGGTGCAGTAGCGGTACAGGGGAAAGAAAAATTATTACCACAACGACGTATACTTGTGTAGACGGAAATAAAGTCGTTGCGGATACAAAAGTAGAAGAGATTAATACTTGCACCGAAATTTGTACGATAGAAGCATCCTGTAGTTTGCCTGCGATAAAAGGGGAAGGTTGGAGCGGAATGGCTACAGCCTCTTTCCAAAAACCGGAAGGGATGGCTTCCTGTCCTACCTTTGCGCAAATCGCACAAGGCGGGGCCTCCGCAGTAGAATTTTTGAATTCTTTAAGTTGGGATAAGAACGAATGTAAACAGAATTGTAGCGGTCAAGTAGCGTGTTCTGTTATTAAAGGTCAAGGATGGTCCGGTATGGCAAATGTTTCTTATGCTAGGCCGGCAAACGGGGAATGTGCGCCGGAGAATGTTTTGGGATACGCGGTTCTTGCGAAATTAAATGGAAACTCAGGAACAGACGTATTGCCTGATTTTGATATAGATGATGGGGACTGTAAGAAAGCGTGTTCTAATCAGATTCCTTGTGCCGTTATAAAGAGAAGTAATAATTGGGAAGGAGCAGGAACGGTAACTTATTCCGCTTCTTCGGGATCTTGTATGTCAGACCAAGAGATCGTATTGGCTATGTTGCAAGGAAACACAGGGTCTCTTTCTGATTTTAACGTGAGTTCTTCCGCTTGTAAACAGAAAGATGCGTGCCAAAACCCCACGTATGTATGGGCAGATGCCGGGCAAAAGACACTGGAAGTGGAGTGCGTGACTGGCGGAAGTGTGTATACAAACTATTGGGCTTACAAGTTCAGAAACAGAAATGGGAATGAAATGACTGTCAATGAAAAGAGTAATCCTTCCGTAGGGTCTCCCTTAGGAGGTTCGTTGCCCACGGTTGCTTACTATGCTGGATATGACGTGGTTGATGAGGATTCTGTCGGTAAAGCTTGTACGGAAACACAATACATAACGCAATCTTTGAATCAAAAAGAATATGTGCATGGTTTTACCGTAGAGGGATACGCGGGAGGAGAATGTCCCACTTATGGAGGACAAGGGGGATATTCTCGGATAACTATGTATATGGTACGGTGCGAAAAGAAATGCTCCTAATGCCTGAGATGGTGTAAAATAAAAGACTTATTCTTACCCTAAAAAATATAAAAGGGCCCCCGCATAAAGGCGGGGGTCCTTTTTGTTATTTTTAACAAAGAAAAACACCCTAATTTAAGTATATTTTTACTATAATGTATTTGTCCGGTAGTATTAACTGTTTATAAGGAAAAAAATGAAACTGGGGCCTTTTTCCGGTAAAGATGTTGGAGATATTACTTCGTTAGGTATGGAGTTTGCCCTGTCGGAAATTTTAGGTGGGGCTTTTGGGTACTGGCTGGATAAAAAATTCGGTACCTTGCCGTGGTGTTTACTCGGTGGTGTATTGATAGGTTTTTGTATAGGGTTTTACCGCATTGTAAAAGTGGCCAAAGAGCGGAGTGTAAAAAAATAAAATGGACGTAACACATATTCTTTCTCACCATATGTTAGACCACGATTTTGGGGTGGTTGTGGGCGGAGTGCACTTGCCCGTTACCACGCACGCGCTGACGTTGTTGGGAGTAAGTTTATTTTTGTTAATTGCACTGACGTTGCTTGCGCGCACCCGTAGGCCCGTTTTGCGCACGTTGGCGGAAGAATATGTTTCGTTTATCCGCGACGGGCTAGTCGTGCCCAATATGGGGCAGGAAGGGAAAACCATGCTCCCCTATTTTTGCACCTTGTTTGCGTTTATTTTATGCACCAATTTAGCCGGTATGATTCCGCACATGAAAACCGCCACTTCCAATATTTCCGTTACGGGCGCGCTCGCGCTTTGTTCGGGCGGGCTTATCTTATACAGCGGGCTTAAATACCACGGGTTGATCGGTTTTCTCAAGGGATTTGTGCCGTCGGGCACACCCGCGTGGCTTGTGCCGCTTATTTTCCCGTTAGAAGTGCTCAGCACGATTATTAAAGTATGTGTGCTGGCTATCCGTTTATTTGCCAATATGCTATCCGGACATATGGTGCTGTTTTGTTTGCTTTTAATCATTTTTATTATCGGTAAAATGAGCGTGGCATTTGGGTTTGTATCGCTCTTGCCCGCCATGGCACTGGAAATTTTTATGACGTGTTTGGAGTTGTTAGTCGCATTTTTACAAGCGTACGTGTTTACCTTGCTTACGGCTATTTTTGCCGGCTCGGTTATCCATACGCACTAATTTAGGCAACTGCCCAAAAGGAGAAGAAAATGGAACTTGTAGCACTTAAATATATTGCCGCCGGTCTCGGCGCGGGTCTGGTCGTTTTAGGCGCGGGCTTAGGTCTTGGCAAAATCGGTCAAGCCGCGTTGGAAGGCTCTGCCCGCCAACCCGAAGCAGGCTCGGACTTGCGCACCACTATGATTATCATTGCCGCCCTGTTAGAAGGGGCCGCCATGTTAGGTTTAGTGATTTGCTTGCTTACAATGGTCATGTAAGGGGTTTATGCAAGATTTATTAAAAGTGGACTACGGCGTACTCGCCCTGACCATTTGTAATTTTTTGCTTTTGGTGTTTTTGCTCAAAAAATTCGCATGGGGGCCGATTATCGGCGCGCTGGAAAAGCGCGAAGCCCAAGTGCGTGCGGATAAAGAAACCGCCCGCAGCGCGCGCGAAAATGCCGAGCAGTTACAACAGGAGTTGTCCGCGCGTTTGTCTAAAATAGCCGACGAAGCCAGCCAAAAAATGGCGCAGGCCGTTGCGTTAGGCCAAGCCCAAAAGGAAGAAATTTTAGCGCAAACCAAAGAGCAGTGCGCGCGTATGTTAGCGCAAGCCAAAGCACAAATTGAGGCGGAAAAAGAACAAGCCCTCGCACAAGTACGCGGGGAAATTTCGCGCCTGAGTGTGTTGGCGGCTTCGCGCCTGATCGGGGAAGAAATAAACGCGTCGCACGCCGACAAAGTCGTGCAAGACGTTTTGGCGCAAGTGAAACAGAAATAATATGAACAGTTCCGAGCGCATAGCCGTAGAGCGCTATGCCAAAGCCTACGATAGTTTAAGTAAAACGGGTGAACAGGCCCACATACAAGCGCACGCTTTGCAAACCGCCGCAGAGGCGCTGTCGTGCGCGGGTGTGTTTATGGCGAGCCCGAAAGTGTCCGGCGCGCAAAAAAAAGAACTGGTATTATCTTGTTTGAAAGATTATCCGGCGGTGGCGAATTTTATGGTGCTTTTGTTAGACGCGCGCCGCTATCATTTATTAGCCGCTATCGTCGGGCGCGTAACGGAACTGGCACAAGCGCGTTTGGGCATCAAGCAAGCGGAAGTCTTTTCGGCGACGGAACTGACCCCGCGCGTACAAGCGCAAACCGAACAAGCCTTATCGGCGCGTTACGGCGGAAAAGTAGAGGCCGTTTTTAAGGTGCAACAAGAACTTTTAGGCGGTTTGAAAATTATTTGCGACGGCGAACTTATTGACGGGAGTTTGTTGGGCAAACTTAAAAAATTGGAGCGGGAACTTTCCCGTTAAGTGGTAAGAAATTATGGCAATCAGACCCGAAGAAATAACAACTATTATCAAACAAAAAATAGAAAAATTTGATACGTCAATAGACGTAAGCGAAATCGGCAGCGTGATTCAGGTGGGCGACGGAATCGCCCGCGTTCACGGGCTTAAAAACGTGAAAGCCTCGGAACTGGTAGATTTCGGGCACGGCGTGCAGGGCATGGCACTCAATTTGGAATATGATAACGTCGGGTGCGTGCTGATGGGGGCGGACCATTTGGTGCGCGAAGGCGACAGCGTCAAACGCACGGGCGAAGTTATCAGCATTAACGTGTCGGAAAGTATGATTGGGCGCGTGGTAGATCCGCTCGGTAAACCCTTAGACGGCAAAGGGGAAATTGCCAAAGGCAAAGTAATGCCTTTGGATATTGTGGCCCCCGGTATTATTGACCGCCAACCCGTCAAACAACCGCTCCAAACGGGTATTAAAGCCATTGACGCTATGGTTCCTATAGGCAAGGGCCAGCGCGAACTGATTATCGGCGACCGCCAAACCGGTAAAACCGCTATTGCCATTGACGCGATTATCAACCAAAAAAATATTCCCCAAAACGAACGCTGTATTTGTATTTATGTAGCCGTTGGGCAAAAACAAAGTACCGTCGCACAAGTAGTAAAGACCTTATCCGATTTCGGCGCCATGGATTATACCATTGTGGTATCGGCTACGGCTGCCGATCCGGCGTCCCTTTTGTATATTGCGCCTTATGCGGGTTGTGCTATCGGCGAGTATTTTATGTGGCAGGGAAAAGACGTGCTGATTGTGTATGACGATTTGTCCAAACACGCCCAAGCCTACCGCCAGATGTCGCTACTCTTGCGCCGTCCGCCGGGGCGCGAAGCCTACCCGGGCGATGTGTTTTATTTGCACTCGCGCTTATTAGAACGCGCCTGTAAACTCTCAAAAGAAAACGGCGGCGGGTCCATTACCGCACTGCCGATTATTGAAACGCAGGCGGGCGACGTATCGGCCTATATTCCCACCAACGTTATTTCCATTACCGACGGGCAGATTTATTTGGAAAGCGGGCTCTTTTTAAGCGGCATTAAACCGGCTGTAAACGTCGGGCTTTCCGTTTCGCGTGTGGGCGGCTCGGCCCAGCGCAAAACCATGCGTAAAGTGGCGGGCACGCTGCGTATTGATTTATCGCAATACCAAGAATTGGCCGGCTTTGCGCAGTTCGGCTCGGAGTTGGATAAAGAATCCCAACGTCAAATTGAACGCGGCAAACGCATGACCGAACTGCTCAAACAAAACCAATACGCGCCGTTAAAAGTGGGCGAAGAAGTACTCGTGTTGTATGCGGGCACGCACGGCTATTTGGATAAAATCGCCGTAAGCGACGTGCTACGCTACGAAAAAGAACTTCTGGCCTATATGCGCAACGAACAAAAAGAAGTTTTAGCGCAGTTAAACGAATCTAACGAACTGACGGAAGATTTAGAAAACCAAATTAAACAAGCATTGGAAAATTTTCAGGCGGTATTCAGACCGGCAAAAGGAGAATAACTATGGAAGCAAAAAGCAAAAAGAAATATTTAGTAACGGGCGGAGCCGGTTTTATCGGCAGTAATATTGCCAAAACCTTGGAAGCGCAAGGGCACGAAGTAACCGTTTTAGACGATTTTACCAAAAACGGCAATTTCAAAAACTTGCTCGGTTTTAAGGGAGATGTGATTGCGGCAGATTTATTCCAATTTGTTCCGCAGGATATGTATTTTGATGCGATTTTCCACGAAGCCGCCATTACCGATACCACCGTTATGGACCAAAAAGCCATGATGGAACAAAACGTAGAGGCTTTCAAAAATTTATTAAACTTTGCTGCCGACAACGGCATTAAAAAAGTGATTTACGCCTCTTCCGCCGCCACCTACGGCAACGGGCCGGTTCCCAACGTGGAAACACAACCCACCCACCCCGAAAACGTGTACGGCTTCTCCAAAGCGATTATGGACAACGTTGCCCGCCAATTTGCCGAAGATAACAACGATATGACCATTATCGGCTTGCGTTATTTTAACGTCTATGGGCCGGGGGAATATTTTAAGGGCAAAATGGCCAGCATGGTGTTCCAACTCTATAACCAAATGAAACAAGGCAAACGCCCGCGCGTTTTCAAATTCGGCGAACAACAACGCGATTTTGTATATGTAAAAGATATCGTTAAAATTAATCTCTGTGCGCTTAACAACGGCAAAGAAAACGGCGTTTATAACGCCGCTACGGGTATCCCGCGCGATTACAACGATATTATCAAGTGCTTAAACAAAGAAATGGGCACGAATTTAGAGCCCGAATATATTGATAACCCGTATCCGTTCTTCCAGTTGAAAACGCAGGCAGATATGACGAAATCCAAAGAAAAACTCGGCTACACGCCCGATTACACCTTGGAAGCGGGTATTGCCGATTACGTGAAAATTTTAGAAGGGAAATAAACCGAATTTATGGAATCGTTGCGCGACATACGGCAAAATATCAAAGCCATTAAATCTACCCAGCAAATCATGCAGACCATGAAAATGATTTCCAATGCCCGCATACGCAAGGCACAGGAAGCCATGGTCAGCGCGCGTCCTTTCGCGCAGAAAATGCTGGCGATGGTAGATGACTTAAAAGGCGATATTTTGTCCATGAAGCGCAGTGAAGACGGCGTTGAAAGTTGGTCCGAGCGCATTTTTATCAATAAAACGGGCGACCCCGCCAAAATCGGGTTAATCGTTATCACCGGCGATAAAGGGTTGTGCGGCTCTTTCAATGCGGTTATTTTGCGCAGTGTGATTCACTTTTTGCGCAACCATCAGGATAAACAGGTTTATTTGTTCACAATCGGCAAAAAAGGGCGGGATTTTTTGAACCGCCTTAAAATGCCCAACTTGCATTTAGTGTATGAGAGTGTGGGCGTTTTCCCGAAAATTTCGTATGCGCATGCGGAACTCTTGGGCGATGCCGTTTTGAAAACGTATCTGGACGAAAAATTAAGCAGTGTTACGCTTATTTATAATGATTTCAAGTCGCTGGCGAGTCAAAATTTGGTAGAGCAACAATGCTTGCCGTTTGATTTTGAAATGGTCCAAAACGAGAAAGAAGAACACGATTTTGAGTTTGAACCGGGCATGGTGGAAATTTTTAAATTATTAGTGCCGCGTTTAATCAAGGCGAATTTTTACCGCGTGTTGTTGGAATCGCAAGCGGCAAATTTGGCAGCCACCATGAACGCGATGGACTCGGCGAGTAAAAACGCGGGGGAATTGGTGGGCGCATTGGAAATTAAACTCAACAAAGTGCGCCAAGCGGGTATTACCAACGAGATTTTGGACATTGTCAACGGCGCGGAAGCGCTTAATAACTAAAAGGAATAACCATGAAAACGGGAAAAGTAATTCAAATTATCGGCGCGGCGGTGGATATTGCTTTTGAACAAGGGCACCTTCCCGCCATTGAAAACGCTATAGAAATAGAGATGGATAACGGCAAGAAAATTGTTGCCGAAGTGGCCCAGCAAATGGGCGACGGGATTGTGCGGTGCGTATCTTTGGAAAGCACCGACGGGCTCCAACGCGGGGCCAACGCCGTAGATACGGGTGCTCCGCTTTCTGTGCCGGTTGGTGAAGGGTGTTTGGGACGTTTAATGAACGTTTTAGGCGCGCCGCAGGACCATAAAGGCGACATTAAGGCCGCCATGACAATGCCTATTCACCGCGCGGCTCCCACGCTCTCGGACCAAAACCCGACGCCGGAAATTTTTGAAACCGGTATTAAAGTCATTGATTTGATTGCCCCGTATATGAAAGGGGGAAAGGTGGGCCTTTTCGGCGGCGCCGGTGTAGGAAAAACCGTTCTGATTATGGAACTGATTAACAACGTGGCGCGCGAACACCACGGCAGTTCCGTTTTCGGCGGCGTGGGGGAAAGAAGCCGCGAAGGTAACGATTTGATGCTGGAAATGAGCGAGTCCAAATTGTCCGACGGCAGTTCGGTACTGGATAAAACGGTGCTCGTTTACGGGCAGATGAACGAACCGCCCGGCGCGCGTGCGAAAGTAGCGTTAACCGCGCTGACGCAAGCGGAATATTTCCGCGACGTAAAAGGGCAAGACGTATTGTTATTTTTGGATAACATTTTCCGCTTTGTGCTTGCCAATTCCGAAGTGTCCGCACTCTTGGGGCGTATGCCTTCGGCGGTAGGTTATCAGCCGACACTCAACACCGAAATCGGAGCGTTGCAGGAACGTATTACGTCCACCAAAAAAGGCGCAATTACTTCTATCCAAGCCGTTTATGTGCCGGCGGACGATTTGACCGACCCCGGTGTGGCGGCCACGTTTACGCACTTGGACTCCACGTCGGTGCTTTCGCGCCAAATTGCGAGTTTGGGTATTTATCCGGCGGTGGATCCGTTGGCATCCACGTCGCGCATTTTGGACCCGCGTATTATCGGCGACGAGCATTACGAAGTGGCGCAAAGCGTGCGTAAAGTATTGCAGAAATACAAAGATTTACAGGATATTATTGCCATTTTGGGTATGGACGAACTCGGCGACGAAGATAAAAAGACCGTTGCCCGCGCGCGCCGTATCCAGAAGTTTTTATCACAGCCTTTCTCGGTGGCAGAACAATTTACCGGCCACCCGGGAAAATACGTTAAACTGGCCGACACCATTAAAGCCTTTAAGGGCATTGTGGCGGGCGAATATGACCATATCCCCGAATCGTGCTTTTATATGTGCGGCGGCATAGAGGACGTGCTTGCGGCCTACGAGAAAGTAAAAAACAACGGATAATATGACCGAAACCAAAAAATTAACACTTAACTTAATTACCCCCGAAAAGCAACTGCTAGACGGCGTGCAAGTGGATATGGTCGTCTTGCCCGCGCTTATGGGGGAAATGGGAATTTTGCCCAAACACGTCAAAACGATTGTGCAGTTGGGGTTAGGATCGCTGCGCTATAAAAAAGACGGCAAGGAAGAAGAATTTGCCGTTATGGGCGGTTTTGCCGAAGTGTTAAATGATGTGGTAAATGTTTTTGCCGAAGGGGCTGATTTGGCGGAAGAAATTGACGAAGAAGCCGAAAAACAAAAAATTAAAGCCGCCAAAGAATCGCTTTCGCGCAAAGACGCGGACATTGATTTTGAACTTGCGGAAATGGAAATTAAACAAGCCATTGCCCGCATGAAAGTAAAAAAACGTAAATTCTAACAAGGAGAAATTATTTATGAGAGATGTTACCCCCAACAGAGTAGGCGGCGCGATTGTATTTTTGCCCGTACTGCTTTTGGTATTGATTATTGCTGCGTTTAGTTCTTTCTTCACCGTTTCGGCGGGTAATGTGGCGGTCAAATTGCGCTTCGGTAAATTAGTGGGCGCATACGGCGAAGGTATCCACGTTAAGATGCCTTTTATTGATAGCGTGGAAAAATTTTCGGTGCGTATCAAAAAAGATTCCTTTGACACCGAAGCCTTTTCTAAAGACTTGCAGACCGTTGGGCTTACCTTAGCGGTCAACCACCGCATTTTGCCCAACACCGTGGAATCTATTTACCGCAACTTGGGGCCGGAATATACTTCTACCATCTTAAAACCTATGGTAGAGGAGTGGACTAAAGCCGTTATCGCCAAATACTCGGCCGATAGTTTAATTTCCAACCGCGTGGAAGTCGCGCGGGAACTTAATGAAATCTTAAAAGCTAAAATGGCGGAAAAAGAAGTTATCGTTTCCGATATCGCCATTACGAATTTTGAGTTTTCCAAACAATTCTTGCGCGCGGTAGAAGAAAAACAAATTGCCGAACAGGAAGCCAAACGCGCTACCAACTTGGTGGAAAAAGTAAAAAAAGAAGCCGAACAGAAAATCTTACAGGCCGAAGCCGAAGCCAAATCGTTGCGCTTGCAACGCGAAGTCGTTTCGGATAACTTAATTAAATTGCGTCAAGTGGAAGCACAACTTAAAGCCATTGATAAGTGGGACGGGCGGATGCCGACGTATATGGCGGGCGACCAGATGCCCTTTGTCATGGCAAAATAGAAAAGTTTTGACGGCGTGTCGCGCTGTAAGGCTTTACGCACGAAACACAAAAGGAACAACTTTTGTGTTTCGTTGCTTTTATGGGATACAATTTTCCAAACCTGTTTATTTTGAGCCGACTTGCCTCTCGTAATACCTAGCAGTATAACTTCGGGCAACTTACGGCTCAAACTAAAAGCGGTTTTGAAAAATCATCCTACTAAGCGTAATGGCGCGCTCGTCTTTTCTTAATGGCTTAATTATATTTTCTGCCAAAAAAGGTAAAATATAAATATGCAATTTTTTGATTCACACGCCCATTTAACCGACCCCGCCTTTGACGCGGACCGCACCACCCTTATTAAGCAAGTTTTGCCCCAAGCGGGTATTGTCGGCTGTGCGGAGATCGGTTGTTCCCCCGAAGAGTGGGAAACCACTCTCGCACTGGCCGAGAAATACTACGATTTTATTTTCCCCGTACTGGGTGTTCATCCCGAAAACGCCCCGAAGTTTTCGGCAAAAGAACTTTTTACGCTAACTAAAATGCTTCCGCGCGCGGGTGCGGTGGGGGAAATCGGGTTAGATTATACGTGCTTGGACGCGGCGGATAAAGAGTTGCAGCAAAGAACCTTTGCCGAAATGTTAATGCTTGCCAACGGACACGAAAAACCGGTTGTGTTGCACGTTCGGCGCACCGGGGAAGATTACGGGGTGTACGGCGATACTTTTTCCGCATTAAAAACCTATTTCCGGCCGGCCGATAAACTCCCTTATGCGGGAGTGTTGCATTGTTTTTGTGCGCGCTACGAGGAAGCCAAAAAAGCATTAGACGAAGGGTTTTTACTCGGCATTAACGGGTGTTTTACTTACAAGAAAAACGAATATATCCGCGAAGCGGTTAAAAAGGCGGGCGCGGATAAAATTATTTTGGAGACCGATTGCCCGTATTTATCCCCGCAAGGCAAACGCGGTACGCGTAACGACCCGTCCAATATCCCGCTGATTGCGCAATTTACGGCGGACTATCTGGGAATTGCGGTGGAAGAATTGGCGGAAGTAACGACGCGTAACACAAAATTATTGTACGGGTTATCATAAAATTGTATAGTGTAATTATGAAGAAAACATTATTTTTAGTATTGATTTGCGGTTTATGTTTAAGTGCGTGTACTTCTAAAGAGCAAGATGAAAAAATTCATGCTTTTTGGCAAGGACAGGCCATGAAGGTGGCTTCTAACCCCGCCGTAATGGAAGCGATGATGAAAGCCATGATGAAAAGGTCTTCCGGTATGCCCGGTTTTGCTGCGGGGCAAGAGTTTAATGAAGAAGAAATGAAAAAAGCCATGGAAGCCTTAAAGGCGTTGGAAGCGATGAATATGAACAATTTAGGGCAAATGCCGCCCGCCGCGCAACCGGTTGACGCGCCTGCGGACGTTGCGCCGGCCCGCCCGAAACAGGCCGCCCGTCCCACAATACCCAGCGGTCAAAATGCCATGTTGGTACAATCGTTAAACGCGGTAAAAGAATCCAATGCGCGCACCATGCAAGCCTATTCTTTTTTGACGGCAGAGCAACAGGAAAGAATTAGGGAAGTTATGAACGAAACCGAAGCAGATTTACAGGATTTGGTGGCTCAAAATGTGTCTGTGGACGCGTTCTTAAACGTGCAGATGCGTTTAATGGACGAGCAGGAAAAGAAAATAGACCAAGTCCTTATGGAAGAAATCAGCGACCGCGCCGAATAAGAAAAATATTCAGATAATAAAAAGCCCCTACGCAAGTAGGGGCTTTTTCAGATGCTTGCAAACACTTAAGCAGCTTTAACCACGTCCACCAATTTCTTGAAGGACACCGGGTCTTTAATGGCCATTTCACTAAGCATTTTGCGGTTAAGCGTAATGTTGGCTTTGGCCAAGCCGCTGATGAATTTGGAGTAAGACAAGCCTTCTTCGCGCACTGCCGCGTTGATGCGGGTAATCCACATTTGGCGGTAAGTGGTTTTTTTGTCTTTGCGGTCCACGTAAGCGTGTACGCCCGATTTACCCAATTGCTGGGTAGCCATGCGTAAACGGCGGGATTTATCCCCGTAGTAACCGCTGGCGGCATTCAATACTTTTTTCTTTCTTGCGTGTCTGGGAACGCTGAATTTAATTCTCATGTTTCAACCTCTTATTTCGCCATCGGCAAATATTTCGCTAAGATTTTGCCTTTGTTAGACTCAGGCGTGATTACACCGGTTTGGCGCATATCATGCTTGCGTGAGGCAGAAACAGGTGTTAGCAAGTGTTTTCTGCCGGCTTTTCTGTGGGTGAATTTACCCGTAGCGGTTTTGCGGAAACGCTTTTTACCGCCACTGTGATTTTTTAATTTTGGCATTTTTTATATACCTCTTGTTAATTAGCCCTTATTTATCCAACCTGCGGCAGGAGCCGGTCCGCCCCGAACGCAGTCACTGCAAAAAGGACCTAAAAATCTAGTTCTTCGGCACAAACGTCATAGACATACGGTTCCCCATGGATTGCAAGCCGCCGTCAACCGACGCGATAGGTTCTAAACGTTTTGCCGCATTATTCAAAATTTCTATACCAATATCTTTATGTTGGTTTTCGCGGCCATGAAACACCACCACAAAGCGTACTTGGTTTTTCTTGCGTAAAAATTCTTCTATTTGGCGCATTTTTACTTCTAAGTCGTGCTCCGCAATATGCGATTTAATACGCAGTTCTTTCAAGGACACTTTGGCCTGTTTCTTTTTGGCCTCTGATGCTCTTTTGCCCTGTTCGTAAACATACTTATTGTAATCAAGTATCTTACACACAGGAGGTTGGGCGTTGGGTGAAATTTCCACTAAGTCCAACTCTTGTTCTTTGGCAAGGGCAACGCCTTGCGATACTGACATTATACCTATCATGGTACCGTCGGAGTTAATTACACGCACCTCGGGCACTCTAATGTTTTGGTTTCTGCGATAGAGATCTTTTTTATACTCTCTTCTGTTATCGTATCTTGCCATTTATCTCGTTCTTTGAAAAAATTGTCCCCTTATTTTGGGGATAATTTATTATACAAATTTACTAGCAATAGTGTCAATTATCCCCCACAGGCCCCGCCTGATATACCGCTACGCCGTTTTGCGCAAGCAGCCAACCTTGTTTTTCGCTATAGGTTAATTGCCATTGGCCGTCGGCACTGGTCCACTGCGTTTGGTCCGGCACCGGTTGCAAGGTAAGTACTACGGACCCTTTCATATCGGGCAAGAAGATTTCCGCTTCCTTCCAGTTGGCGGAACGTACCACATAGCCCACCAAAACAGGGTTTTCAATTTTTATTACAGGGGTTAAAGCGGTGCCTTCTTCCCAAAGGCGGATACACGCTTGGCGCACGTTGCTCCATGTATATCCGGCTGACGCGATACAGTTGTGCGCGTCGCGGTCATTACCGACCATAGCGTTTTGTTCCGGCTGGGCGGAACACGCAAGGGCTAAAAGAGCCGTTAAGGCAAGAGTTAAGTTTTTTATCATATACTTTCATTATACCAAACCTGCCTTGTAAAAAATTAGCGTTTCAAAGTAAAAAAATTTAATTAGATTTTTCTTCGGTGCAAAGACGGGGGAAAATTTGCTAAAATATAGAAAACTTCTTTAGCAAAAGGGGACCCCATGAGCAACAGAAGACAAGCCCGCGAATGTGCCTTACAATCACTTTATTACGCCGACAGCGGCAAAACCGCCGTTGAAAATATCGGCCGCTATACCGAAGAATTCAAAAAAGAATTGGCGGAGTGCTACCCCTTTTGTTTAGACCTCGTTAACGGCACTACCAAATATTTACCCAAAATAGATAAACTCGTTTCGTCCTATGCCAAAAACTGGACGCTTGCGCGTATGTCGGCGGTGGACCGCTCTATTTTGCGTATGGCCACCTATGAGATTGTTTTTAGCAAAGAAGATACGCCCATTCCCGCCATCATTGACGAAGCCATAGAACTTGCCAAAAAATATTCTACGGAAAATTCCGGCAAGTTTATCAACGGGCTTTTAGACCAACTTAAACAAGAACGCAAATAATATGCACCCCAAAGATGAGATTGAACAACTCAAAAAGTTGATTAATTTTCATAATAATCTCTATTATAATTTGGATAATCCCGTATTGTCCGACTCGCAGTACGACGAACTTTATAAAAAACTCAAAGATTTGGAAGACGCTTACCCCCAATACCGCACGAAAAACTCGCCCACCCAACGCGTCGGCGGAAAAGCCGGCAGTGCGTTTGCCGAAGTGGTGCATAAAGTGCCCATGATGTCGCTGGATAATTCCTATTCGGCAGACGATATCCGCGCGTGGTACGAGCGCACCGCCAAAACACTGGGTAGTACCGATTTTGAAATGGTAGTGGAAGCCAAAATTGACGGCGTGTCGTGCTCGCTGACCTACGAAAACGGCAAACTGGTGCAGGGGGCCAGCCGCGGCGACGGCAAAGTGGGGGAAAATATCACCGCTAACGTACTTACCATTAAAGATATTCCGCACACGTTGCCTAACGCGCCGCAAGGGTTTTTGGAAGTGCGCGGCGAAGTGTATTTAAACAAGGCTGATTTGGAAAAAATAAACGCGGTCCAAGCGCAAAAAGGCGAAAACATTTTTGCCAATACGCGCAACGCCGCCGCCGGATTTTTACGCCATAAAAATGCGGAAATTGTATCTTCGCGCCCGCTTAAATTTTTCGCGCACTCGTTCGGTACGGGGGATATCGCGGCGAATAGTTTTAGTGATTTTATCGCCTTATGTCAGGCATGGGGGTTTGCGGTGGGGCCTGTGCGCATGAAAACCGCGCAGATAGAAGCAATCATCCGCTTTTATAACGATTTTGCGCAAAAACGCTACGAACTGCCTTTTGATGCCGACGGACTTGTGGTAAAAGTAAACAATTTTAATTTGCAAAAAGAATTGGGTGTTACCGCCAAGAGTCCGCGCTGGGCGATTGCGTTTAAGTATCCCGCTCCTCAAGCCACCACGACGTTAAACAACGTGATTTTTTCCGTTGGGCGAACAGGCATTATTACGCCGGTTGCCGAGTTAGCACCGGTGCGTATCGGCGGGGTAATTGTATCCAATGCCACGCTACACAATTTTGATGAAATTGCCCGCTTGGGGGTGCGCGTGGGGGACAGCGTGATTGTGGAACGGGCGGGGGAAGTCATCCCTAAAATCGTTAAAGTGGTGGAACAAAAAGGCGAAACCGCCATTTTACCGCCGGGAAAATGCCCGTCGTGCGGCGGAAAAGTATATCAGGAAGAAGGGGAAGTGGGGTATTATTGCGTCAACCCCGCGTGCCCCGCGCAACTGCGCGCGCGTTTATTGCACTTTGCGTCGCGCGACGCGATGGATATAGACGGGCTCGGCGAGAGCATTATGGACCAACTTTTAGCGCGTAATTTTGTGGCCGATTTTGCCGATATTTATAAATTAACGTTTTTTCACGTGCTCAATTTGGATAACTTTAAGGATAAAAAAGCACAGAATTTATTAGACTCTATTGAAGAAAGCAAACACAAACCGCTTTCTAAATTGCTCTTTGCGCTCGGGATTGCGTTTGTGGGCGCAAAAACGGCCGAAATTTTGGCGGACCGCTTCCATACATTAGATGCACTCAAAGCGGCGTCATTGGAAGAACTGCAAAGTATTCGCGAGATCGGCGAGATTGTATCCAAAAGCGTGTATGATTTCTTGCGCGACGAAAAAGTAGTCGCGCAACTGGAACTTTTGCGCGAAGCGGGCCTGAATTTCACGCAACCGAAAAAAGAACTTTCCGGCAACGTACTGGAAGGCAAAACGATTGTTTTTACCGGCGAACTCAAGACCTTAAAACGTACCGAAGCCGAACGGCTGGCTAAAGCGTACGGCGGTTACGCGAGCGGGAGCGTTTCCAAAAAGACGTCGTTTGTGGTGGCGGGGGAAGCGGCAGGGAGTAAACTTAAAAAAGCGCAGCAGTTAAATATTCCCGTTATCAGTGAAGAAGAATTTTTACGTATGATAGGCAAATAGATTTTGGTGCGTATAAAAATGCCCTGACCAACGATCAGGGCATTTTTTTATGTAAAAGTGTGCGCTACACGACGATTAACCCCAAGGCAATAAAAATCAGCACAATGCCGGACACCAATTCTATTTTCTTGCTGATAATCGTTTTGGAATCGGGTTTGCCGAAGTGAAACCCTAAAATACTCATTAAAAACGTAATGACCATTAAAATCATAATCTGCGGGAAAAAGGCACGGCCCATGGTTTCCGCCGCAAAGCCGACGAGCAAACTGTTTAAGCCGATTTCGGCGGCTACTTTGGTCATTTGTTTGGTGTTGGTGGCAGTCAGGTTATTGAAACTGGGGGATTTTTCAATAGATTCCAAAATAAGTTTTATCCCCAAGAGCAAAATAAATGCAAACGCCACCCAGTTTTGGGAGCGTTGCGTCCAATGGTGGAAAAATAATCCGCTCAAAATAAAACCGATTAAGTACCACAACGCATTGAACAAGGTAAAGAATAACCCGAGTTTCACCGAGAATGTGCTGCGGTTATTGGTGGTTATATTGATAGCGGACATATTGGAACTGACCATATTATCCACGCCGATACAAATGAAAATTAAAATCATTACCAAAATGCTCATGAGAACCTCGCTTTTTAATAGAGTTGCGCTTTATCACATTATAACAATAATTTTAACCCCAGTACAATCAGTACCACTCCGCCCAACGCCTCGGTCCACCGGCCGAACTTTTTGCCTAACGTGTCGCCTAACTTAAAACCGGTGGCACTGGTTACCCCCACGCAAATGACGAGCAAAACCGCCATTTGCCAAAAAACGGAATAGGTAAACCCGAAACTCGTGCCCACCAAAAACGCATCAATGCTCGTGGCCACCGCCAGCAAAATTTTGTGCTTGAAAGACTCAAAAATAAGGTGGTTAACTTCTTCTTTGGGTTGGCGCGCTTGCCAAAGCATACTTGCCCCGATATATACCAACGCCGCACAGGCCAGCCACGGCGCCACACGCCCCAACGCGGGAGCCACGCGTTCGCCGCCGATAAAGCCTAAGGAAAACATCACAAAATGGGCCAGCGCAAACAGGGCGGCAATTTCGTAAATCAGCCGTTTATTGAGGATACGCGCCGACGCGGCGCCGGCGGCTATGGTTACGGCCAGATTATCCATAGATAAACTCAAAGCAATTAAAAAAGAAGATACTATCCCCATATAAATTATGATAACATTTTTATATAGGTTTTTTATGCAGTCTTTACACGAACTTTATAAGATAGGGATGGGCCCGTCCAGCAGCCATACCATGGGTCCGCGCAAAGCCGCCGAAAATTTTTGTAAAAAATATCCGGACGCGGCCGCTTTCCGCGTTGTTCTCTACGGCTCGCTTGCCGCTACGGGTAAGGGGCATTTGACCGATTTTGCCATTAAAGAAGCCTTTTCCCCCAAGGCGGTGGAAGTGGTGTTTGATAACCAAACCCAGATGAGTTTGCACCCCAATGCCCTGCGTCTGCAAGCGTTGGATAAGGCGGGCGCCGTATTAAGCGAAGAAGTGGTTTATAGTGTCGGCGGCGGGGATATCCGCTCGGCGCAAAATATCCGCCAAAACGGAGAGTCGGTATATCCGCATAAATCCATGTCCGAAATTTTAGCCTTTACCGCCGAGCATAAAATGCTGTTGTGGGAATACGTGGAAGAATACGAAGGTACGCAGATTTGGGATTTTTTAGGTACTGTGTGGCAGACCATGCAGCAAACTATGGCGCGCGGGTTGGAAAAAAGGGGCGTCTTGCCGGGCGGGCTTAATTTAGAGCGCAAAGCGCGACGTTATTTATCCCGCGCGGAACTTTCCCCGCAGTATTTGCGCCGTATGAATAATTTATTTGCCTATGCACTCGCGTGTGCGGAAGAAAATGCGTCGGGCGGGCAAGTCGTTACCGCGCCCACGTGCGGTTCAAGCGGGGTGGTCCCGTCGGTGTGCCGCATCATAAAAGAAATTTATAATTTTGAAGATATTACCATTATTCACGCATTAGGTACGGCGGGGATATTCGGCCTGCTGGCCAAAACCAATGCTTCTATTTCCGGCGCCGAAGTCGGTTGCCAAGGGGAAATCGGGGTGGCGTGTGCCATGGCGGCGGCCGCCGCGTGCCAGTTGGAAGGTGGCGATAACCGTCGCATAGCCTACGCGGCGGAAATGGGGTTAGAGCACCATTTGGGGCTCACGTGCGATCCGGTCAACGGGCTCGTGCAAATCCCGTGTATAGAGCGTAACGCACTGGCCGCGTCGCGCGCGTTAGATTGCGCCACCTATGCGCTCATGTCCGACGGGGAACACCAAGTGTCTTATGATGATGTGCTCGCGACCATGATGCAGACCGGTTTGGATATGAATAAAGATTACCGCGAAACCGCCCGCGGCGGGCTCGCGCGTTTTTTCAACCGCAAGTTTTTGAATTTGAGAAATGTAGTGCCTGCTATCAAAAAACAACAAAACGGGAGTAAATGAACACTATGGAAAATCAATTTTCTTTTCGGCGTTTTGTGGTGATTATACTGATTATTACGTGTATTTTATCCACAGGTATTTTTTTGTATGTGCGCCAATTAAATAAGGCGTTGCAAAACGAAACGATTGCGTATTTACAGGAAGTTTCCCAACAGGGGGCCATGCGCATAGAATCGCAAGTTTATGACGATTTGGAAATTTTGCAGGCTATTTCTACGGCAATTTCCGCCAGTACCGAGCCGACCGAAGAAAGCATCAAACAACTCTTACGCGCGGAACGGACGAGCAACCGCTTTAAGTATATGGCGTTTGTTTATCCCAACGGACTGGCGGTGTTGCATGACGATTCTTTTTGGAAATTTTCACAGGAAGATTTTTTCCAAAAGGCCCTTGCGGGCGAGCCGAACGTTTCCAACCGGCGTATAGATGCCGCCGACGGGGAAGGGATCATTACGGAAGCGGCTCCCGTCTATTTTGACGGGCAGATTATCGGGGTGCTGCTCAGTGCGCGCCCGACGCAGGAATATGCCAAGGCGCTAGATACCCATTTCTTTGACGGGAAAGGTTTTGCGTTACTCGTCAACGAAAACGGGGATAAAGTGATAGAGTCTTTCCACGAAAACGCGATTCCGGGTCTGTTTAATATCTTTGACACCCCCGACGACCCCGACCATAGTTTGCGCGCCCAAGTAGAGCAGGCCTTCCAAGAACGGCGCGCGGGAACGGTGTTTCACGATTCGCTCAAACGCGGGGACTTATACGTCAGTTACCGGCCGCTGGATATCAACGACTGGATTTTAATTACCGTGGTTCCCGCTACGCATATTACTTCGCAGACGCGCAATTTCGTTACCATGCTCAGCGTGTTGTGTGTGGCGATTGTGCTTTCTATGTTTATTGCGGGGTTCTTCGTATGGCGGTTGCAACGCCGTTGCCGCAGTGAAATTTACCGGTTGTTACACACCGATCCGATTACTAACCAACCCAATGCGCGCGCGGTATATGCCCGCGTGCAGAAAATGCTGGATAAAAATAACCACCTTTCCTATGTGGTGGTGGCCTTAAATATTGTTAACTTCAAATTGTTTAACGAAAAATACGGCTTTGCGTTGGGCGACAAACTGCTGGTTTTCATCTCGCACACCTTGCAGGAAGAAATCCAAAAAACAGAATCTTTTAACCGCGTGTACGGCGGGGAATTTGCACTGGTGCTGACCTATTCGCAACTGGGCGAACTTAAAAACCGCTTGGAAAAATTAAATACCAAATTGCAGGCTTTTTCCACACAAGAGCACCGCCATTATTCGCTGTTGTATTCGTTCGGTATCTATATCGTAACCGACCGCACTATGGAAGTGCAAAAGATGTATCACCGCGCCTTGCTCGCGCGTAACCACATCCGCAACCGCTATGACCAAATTTTGGCGTTCTATGAGGACGAGAGCAATCCCGAAGCCGTCCTTCAGCGCCAAATAGAACAGGAACAGGAAGAAGCGGTTTCGCGTGAAGAATTTATCTTTTCCACCATTCCGGTTTTAGATACGCAATCGCGCTTGGTGTTGGCCCATGAATTACACGTTCAATGGCCGCTCGAAAACGGGAAAATTACTTTGAACGAAGATCAGTTTATTCCGATTTTCCGCGAGAACGGATTTATTTTGCAGTTTGACCGGTTTGTGCTTAAATATGCGTTCAAGCATATTAACGATTGGATCAACTTTAACGAAATTTTATCCATTCCCTTGCACGTTAAACATTTGGAAGATACTTTCTTTGCGCGCTGGCTCAAATCGCAAGCCATGCAGGCGGGGGTAACGCCGGACAGAATTTCCCTGCAAATCAGCCCCTTGCAAGAAGGCCTTAACGCGCAAGCCCAACAGACGCTTAAACTCTTAAAAGACGCGGGTTTTAGGGTAACGGCGCTCTATATGGCGGGCGATTTACTGGTATTAACCAAATTGCCCATGGCCTTACTGGATACTATTTATGTGGGGAGGGAACTTTGGTTGCCCAAAACGCCGGTACAAAAGACGTTGGCGGAATCTTTTGTGCGGGTATGCCGGCAGATGAATTTATTACTGGTGGCACAAGGGGTAAGCGATACGAACACCATAGCGCCGTTAGGTAATGCGGGATATAGTGCCGTAACGTTGGTATCAAAACCGACCAAAGCGCAGTAAAATAGGCCCCCACGCGTCAAAAGTGGCGCGTGGACGTCAAAATTAGTATAATATAATAAGATTTATGGTGGATGTAGCTCAGCTGGTTAGAGCGCCGGTCTGTGGAACCGGAGGTCGCGGGTTCAAATCTCGTCATCCACCCCATATAAAAATCCCCGAAGAAAATTCGGGGATTTTTATAGAATGTAGTCATTATCAGCGTTTTATTTGTTTAATTGGTTGTTGACGTTGTTTCTCTTTTAATATTGCGGCAATTCTTGCATAAAGATTTTGTGTTTCCGGTAGCCAGTCTTTCTCTTTACCCATTTTAATATAGGAGTTTACCATAGCTAGGGCCGTTTTCCCTTCATTATTAGGCATAGCCATTAACAGAGGATATTCGGTGGCAAGTAAATCAATTATTTTGATACGATCTTCCATATCATTCATCAAGCTATCACAAGCGACCAATAACACATTATTCCCATACTTGTTTTTAGCGAAAATGTTCACATCATGTTTTTTCCCATACTTTAGTAACTTCTTTACAAATTTCAGATGACCTATTTTGGCAGCAAGCATTAAAGCGGTGTTTCCATCGTAATCGGTCAAAGTTGCATCTATATTCTCATCTGCAAGCAACAGATTAAAAATTTCTTCGTTTTCTTTACTCTTTTTTATGCTGGAAGTTCTTTCAACAGCAGTCATTAATGCTGTTTCGTCCATTAAACCCTGCAGATTTATGTTAAGCGTTTTTTTGTGTTTAAGCAACTCCTTAACTATAATTAGCCTATCCAAAAATACCGCACAGCCCAAAGCATTCGTTTCAACACCCATAGCAATTTTTTCATAGTGAACAATTGCATTAATATCCGCACCCGCTGCGAGCGCCTCTTGAACACCGGACAAATTGCCTTCACAAGCAGAGCGTACCAGTTTATCATTTAACGCCTTTTGTGCATAACAAGGCGATACCAATAAACCGCTTAGTAACACCAATACCGTTAAAATATTCTTTTTCATAGTTTTTCTCCTTATAATTTTAGTATAACCGATATTCTAAAGAAAATCAAATAATTTTGCAAACTTTTGGACCGGTAAAACTAAAAATTCCCCGCCGGAGCGGGGAATTTTTGGTTAATCTTTTATTTTCCTAGGGCCTTGCGCTTAAGGTCCATATATTGTTGCAGTTTGGGTTTAATGGTGCTTACCACCGGCCCGAAAATTACTTGGATAGCGTTGCCGTTGATAATCGTGCCCACCGCACCTGCTTTTTTAAGTAGCGCTTTATCTACTTTGGTGCTGTCCTGCACGTTTAAGCGCAAGCGCGTAGCGCAACATTCGGGGTTTTCCATGTTATCTAAACCGCCAAGCCCCGCGATAATGTTTTCCATTTGCTCGTCTACCTGAAAATCCCCCGAGGGAGTTTCTTTGGCGACTTCTTGTTTTTGGGCTTGTTTAGCCTGAAAATCCGCCTTGGTGTAGAGTTTGGTTTCTTCTTCGTCTTTTTCGCGGCCCGGAGTGGGTAAATTCCACTTGAGAATTACCCAGCGGAACAAGAAGTAATAAATCACAAAATAGATAACAAATATCGGCAACAGCATCATCCAGTTTGTTTTAGCGTTGCCTTGCATCACGCCGTAGAGCACGTAATCAATCAGCCCGCACGAAAACGTCGTGCCGATGGTAATTTTGAACACGTGCATCAGTACAAACGAAAGGCCCGCAAACGCGCAGTGTACGATATAAAGTAACGGCGCCACAAACAGGAACGTAAATTCAATGGGTTCGGTAATGCCCGTTAAGAAAGAAGTTAACGCGGCCGAGAATAATAACCCGCCCACAATTTTGCGTTTATTGGGTTTGGCGGTGGTGTACATGGCGAGCGCGGCGCCGATTAAGCCGCCCATCATAATGGCGTATTTACCTGTCATAAAGCGGGCCGCTTCAATGGCAAAGTGGGTCGTATTGGGCGAAGCCAGTTGTGCAAAGAAAATATTTTGCGCGCCCTGATAAACAGTGCCGTCAATATTCATTACGCCGCCGACAGCCGATTGCCAAAAGGGCATATAAAACACGTGGTGCAGGCCGAAAGGAATAAGGGCGCGTTCCATAAAGCCGAAAATAAACGTGCCGTATAAACCGGATTTAACCACTAAATGCCCGCTGAGTAAAATGAGTTTTTGTACCGGCGGCCACACAAAATAACACACAACGCCCAAAACAATAGACGCCAGCGTACAAATAATCGGTACGAACCGCACCCCGCCGAAGAACGAAAATACGGCGGGCAGTTCAATTTTATAAAAGCGGTTGTGCAGAATGGCGACGAGTAGCCCCACCAAAATACCGCCGAAAATACCCATTTCCAATGTTTGGATACCTAACGTACTGCCGATCGTGCCGGCAATTACATTTTCTGCCAATTTTCCATCGGGCAAGATTTGTCCGGAAAAAATGAGCAATTCGCTAATGGTTTTGTGCATGACAATAAACGAAAGCGCAGCCGATAACACCGCAACGGCTTTTTCTTCTTTGGCCATACCCAAAGCAACGGCGAGCGCAAAGAGCAAAGGCAAGTTGGCAAATACCGCACTGCCCACCGCGCTCATCAGTAAAAACACGTGGTTAAGCAACGTGCCGCTGCCCATAATAGAGGTTAAGCCGTATTGCTCAATAGTGGACAGGTTAGAAAAAGAAGCGCCGATTCCCAACAATAACCCCGCGACGGGTAAAATGGAAATCGGCAGAAAAAAAGAACGACCGATTGTTTGCACAACCGTTAGTATTTTTTGTTTTTTGGATGGTGCCATAAAAACTCCTTATTGATTTTATAAAAAGAACTTCTTAAGGGTATAGTATCTTTTTTTAGGTATAAAATTCAATAAGGAGTTACGGGTATTTTTAGTTAGTTTGTGCGGGGTGCTTTTGGGGAAACAAAACACTTGCGACAAAAGGTCGTCGCAAGTGTTTGGGTTGCACGGAAAAATTAGGGCGTTAGTCTTGCGGGGGTTGGACCGTGAAACTCTTTTTGCCCTCTTTTTTGCACGTGAAAAGCGCCTGCCCGAGCAAGTTACTCATGACGTTTTTTAGCCCGCGCGCGCCGGTGCCTTTTTTAAGCGCCTGTTGGGCAATATGGTGCAGGGTCTTGTCGGGCACGATCAGTTCTATGCCGGCTTCCTTAAAGACTTTTTTATATTGCGTAATGGGGCTGTCTTCACTTTTGCAGAGAATATCTATTAGATTTTGCTCGGTCAGGGCCTCTAATTGAAGCCACTTGGTAAACCGGCCGAGTAATTCGGGCATAAGGCCGTATTCTACCAAGTCGTCGGTGGTGGCGGCGGTGCGGGTGTTTGCTGTTTTCGCTTTGCTGATAAAGCCCATTCCCCCGCCGCTTCGTTTGGCCACAATTTCATCTAACCCCTCAAACGCACCGCTGGCAATAAAGAGCACATTGGAAATGTCGTACGTTTTAGACGGCTTGCGTGCGATATGATTGGGTTGGATGGTGTAGGTGTCGGCTTCCAGCAGTTTAAGTAATTCTTCCTGTACTTTTTTACCGCTGACGTCCGGCCCGTCCGAACGTCCTATAGAGGCGATTTTATCCACTTCGTCAAAATAGATAATAGACGGGGGAAATTTGGTGTCGGTTTCTTTCATATTTTTGACTCTGCCGGCAAGGCCTTCCAGTACGCTGTCCACACTCAGGCCGACATAGCCCGTATCGGTCAGTTGGCTGGCATCTGCCATATAAAAGGGCATCTTGAGTAACTTGGCTAAGGTGCGGCACAAATACGTTTTTCCGGTTCCCGTCGGGCCCCATATCAGCACATTGACTTTGTCCAACTTATCGTTGTTTTTTTCTGCTAAACGGCAACGCAAAAAATGTTCGTAAACGGCGGTAGCCAACCCCTCTTTGGCCGCCTGTTGGCTGATTACATAGGGGTCCACCGCGTTGCAGATAGAAAGGGGCGAGTCCGTTAACTTTTCCTTCGGTTCCGGTTTAGTTTCAACGGGTTGTTCCTTTTGCGCCTCGGGTTGTTTGATTTCCAGACTTAACAATTTATTGACGAAGATCGACCGCATTTCTAAAACCGGTCGAGACAATCCGGTAATCCTTACCAATCCGCTTTCATAAATAACATTTCTGGGATTATAAACAATTTGGGCGGCTTGATGTAAAGGACATAAGCGGCGCAATGTTAAAAGCCGGATCAAGGCTATCGGAGAAAAAGGATCTCTGCGAATCGTGCCTATGGCCGCGGCATAAATACAATATCTTTCCGCCCGCGTTATCCGAAATTTTTTCAATTCTTCTTCAAACGGAATTTTAGCGGTACTGTTTTGGCAGCGTTTTTCAATTTTGGCCAGTTGGTTACAAAAAAATTGGTCTTTCTCTGACGGGGAGAGTTGTTTCATAGTGGCATCAAAATTGGGATGCGTGCTTGAAAATAAACAAAGTACGTCCTCCAAATATTCTTCTGCGTTTTGGTAGGGCTTGAGTGATTCTTCCGGCTTGGGTTGCTCGGCGGTTTTGGCTTCGGCTTTTGAGGCGGTTGCGTCCGCGGCCGGTTGCGTGGCCGGTTTTTGCGCCTGTTGTGGTTGCGCCTTTTCTTGCGTTTCTTGCGCTTGCTTTTTCGTTTTTTGCGCCGGTTTTTTGGCATCTTTGGTGCGGGCCGTTGCGGTTTTGGCTTTCTTTTTTACTTCTTTTTTCGGCGTGGCCGGTTTAGCGGCGGTTTTTTTGGTGGCGGCAGTGTGCTTGGTTTGTTTCTTCATAAAATCCCCCGATTAGTTAAGATATTTTTTTTATTATACAATAAAAAACAACACTATATTATAGCACAACGGCGCGACAACGTATTGTCGCGCAATTTTGCAAAACTTCCCTAATTTTTTAGGGAAGCGTTGCGGGGTACGTATAAAGCAGTTATCGGGTTAACTTTTGTAACTCATACAGCAGTTGCCCAGCATACACTTGGCACACTTGGCGATTTCTTGGTGCGTTTTGAGCGCGCATAAGAGTTTGCGGGCAAAGTCGGTCAGTGTGGGGTCGCGCGCGCCGAGCACGAGTAAAATATCTCCGGGTTGCGCGGCGGCGGCCATTTCGGCCAAAATATGTTCGCGGCAGTCGTTGTAACTCGCGTTAACTCCTTTGGCTTTAAGCCCTTCGTAAATCGTTTTGCACGTAACGCCTTCGGGTATTGTACCGCCCGGATAATAAACCTCGGTTAACCACAGATGGTCCTCTTTGCTGATACTTTTGGCAAAACTTTCCACAAATTCATTGGATAAAAGTTTGATAGACGCAAACGCGTGCGGTTGGTAAAATGCCAACACTCTTTTTCCGCGTAAGTGGGCGGCGGCAATCGTGGCCGCGAGTTTGTGCGGGTTGTGGGCGAAATCATCCACCACTTCTATTTTGTTATAACTGCCGATACTGGCAAAACGGCGGGCAATACCTGTAAATTTGCTTAAAGCCTTGGCACACGTTTCCAAATCCACACCCATTTCCAGCGCGGCGGCGACGGCGGCGGTGGCGTTGGCGACGTTGTGCAACCCCGGTATTTGCAAGCGGAAAGGTTGCCCTTGAATCGTAAAATCGGACCCGAAGCCGTCTACCTTAATGGCACTCGGGCGGACGTCCCCGTGCCAAAGGCCGAACGATTTGGCAGTGGGCGCAAGGGTGCGTAAATTTTCTTCTTCCGCATTGATAATTGCCGTTTTGCAGTGAGAAATAAATTCTTTGAAAAAACCTTGTAAAATGGCAATTTCTTTGTGGTCTTTTTGTAAGTTGAGGCACAGCCCCAAGTGCGGCGCGTATTTGACGATAGAGCCGTCACTTTCGTCGGCTTCTATCACTAAAATATCGCTATCCCCTTTGAACACGTTGCCGAAAACGCCTTGCTCTTTTTGCAAGGACAAAATAGACGCACCCGTAATCACCGACGGACTTTTCCCCGCAAAGGCCAAAATATCATAGACCATGGCAGTAGTGGTGCTTTTCCCGCTCGTGCCGGAAACCGCTATCGTGCGGTGCGCGGCCACGTGTTTGGCTAAAAGTTCCGAGCGGTGCATGGTGGGGATGCCCAGTTGTTGGGCTTTTAAGAGTTCGGGGTTATCGGCTTCAATGGCGGAAGATAAAATCACCAGTTCGGTTTTCTCATCAATGCCGCTGCCGTCTTGCGGAAATAATTTAATATTTAATTTTTTGAGATAATCCCACAGGGCCATATCCGTATATCCCTTGCTGATTAAGCGGTCCGAACCGGTTACTTCATCTTTTCCCATGGCGTGCAGTTGCGCCAGAGCGCTCATCCCTACCCCGCCGATACCTATAAAATGGATCTTCATTTTTTCTTTTCCTTTAGTTTGAATTTGGCGTAGTCGGACATGGTATAAAATCCGCCTTCGCGTTTGACGAGCCACGCCCCGATTTGTACCGCCGAATCGGCGAACAAATCGCGGTTTAAGGCTTTGTGCGTAAGTGTAATTTCATCTAAATCCGTATCAAATTGCGCGCTGTGCGTGCCGATAGTTTCGCCGATACGCTCGTAAGTTACCTGCTCGTAGGGCATATCCACAATATCGGCAATCCGTTTGGCGGTTCCGCTGGGGGCGTCTTTTTTGTGCACGTGGTGAATTTCGTGCAAGCGGATGTTATAGCGCTTATACATTTTGGCCGCCTGTTTAATCAGTTCGGTAAAAAAGAACACGCTTAAACTGACGTTGGGCGCGTAAAAAACGGGTATTTTTTCTTCCGATTGCAACTTAAATAAAAACGGCTCCGGCAAATTGGTCGTACCCGTCAAAAAAGGTTTCTTATATTTTTTGGCAAGTAAAAAACTTTCCTGCGCGCCTTGCGGGGTGGAAAAATCAATTACCAAATCAAACGGCTCGGTAACGGGGATATTTTTACTGCGCAGCGGCCCCACGACTAACCCGTATTCGGGGTGGTCTTTTATAATGCGGATAATGGCGCGGCCCATTTTGCCGTCTGCGCCGTTAATCAGTGCCCGTTTGGGCAGGTTTTTTTTCTTAAGCATTAAAATTTCTCCAATAAAAGTTCCACAATTTGGCGCGCGTTCATCGCGGCCCCCTTGAGTAAATTATCAAACGTTACAAAATAGTGGATAATTTTTTTGTTTTCCGCGTCGGCGCGCAAGCGGCAGATAAACGTTTCGTGCTTGCCGCTGGCTTCTTTGGGCGTGATGACGTTTTCGCTATAGACTAAATTGGGAAAACGATTCCATAATTGTTTGACTTGCTCTAAATCAAAATCTTCTTTGGCCTTTAAGGTAACGCCTAAAGAGTGGGAGTTTTCCACCGCTACGCGCACGGTGTGGCAATAGACTTTAATGTCGGGCAGTCCCAAAATTTTGCGCGTTTCGTAAAGCCCTTTTAACTCTTCGCTCGTGTGCCCGTTGGGTTGGATACTGCCGATAAGCGGGACGCAGTTATTTTCGTATAAAGAGCCTTTGGTGTGAAATTCGTCAAGCAGCGTTTTCCCGCCGCCGCTAATGGCCTGATAGGAGCAGAAAAACACTTCTTCAAAATGGTAATAGGGTTGCAACGGGGCCAAACTCATCACCAGACCAGTGGTGGTGCAGTTCGGGCTCGCAATTAAAGGCGTATCTGCGCTAATGGTACGGGCGTTAATTTCGGGGATGACAAGCGGCACCCCGCGCGTTTGGCGGAATTTGGCCGACATATCAATGATAAATTTTACGCGGTCTTTAAGTTGTGCGGCCAGTTGTTCGCTGACCGGATCTGCCGTACACAACACCGCAATATCCAAAGGCGGAATTTCGTCGTTTCTGCCAAAAGTTTTAAGTTCATACGGAGCCTTAACGAACTGCATTTCGCGCAGTAAATACTGCCCCACTTGCCCGTTAATGCCGATAATACCTACCGATTTTTTCATAACCGCTCCCGTATTAAAAATTCGTTGGGCGTGCTTTTTAGCACCGCGTCAATATGCGCTTTGTGCTCGGCGGAAATTTCCCCCAAGGGCAGGCGCACCGCGTCCGTCCCGTAGCCGAGTTTACACAGCATATATTTAATGCACGTGGGGTTAGTTTCCAAGTAGCACGCTTTAATAAGCGGATAAACTTGCCCGAACACCTCAAACGCGCCGCGCGTATCGCCCGCCGTAAATAAATCATATATTTTCACAAAAGCGGGCGCAAGTATATTGGCGGCCGCGCTGATAATGCCGGACGCTTGCAAGGATAAAAATTGTAAAAATAAATCGTCGTTGCCGCAGATATAATCCAAGCGGTCCTTATATTTTAGGGCGGTATCCGTTACCTGTGCGATATCGTAATCGGACTCTTTAACCCCCACGATTTGCGGCACTTCGCGCAGTAACTTTTCCAGTACCGCGGGCGGTAATTTAAGGCCGGTGCGCGACGGGATATGATAAAGCACAATAGGCAACCCCACCGACGCGGCTTGCGCGTAGTGCGCGATTAAGCCCGCCGGATTGGGTTTATTGTAATAGGGCGTTACGATAAGTACCGCGTCGGGGTTAAAGGGCTTAACGGCGGCGGTGTTTTCCGCCATGGCGCGCGTATTGTTGGTGCCGGTGCCGATAATAATTTTGGCTTTGCCTTTGAGCAAAGGGACGCACGTTTGCAAAACGATTTGTTTTTCGCCGGCAGACAGCGTAGCGGTTTCCGCCGTAGTGCCCAAGAGCACCACGCCCGCAACGCCCGCGTCTAACTGCGCTTGCAGAAGCGCGGTAAGGTTTGCTACGTCTATATTTCCTGCTTTATCAAATGGGGTGGCCAAGGCCGTAAAAACGCCGTTTAACATAAAATCTCCTTTTCATCTATTTTAGCAATTTAATTGCTATAATAAAGGTAATTCTTAAAATTAAAAGGAAAATTAAGTTATGCCAGAAAACGAACCGAACCAAAACGAAATGAACCTTCCCCCCGCGGAAGAAGAAAATAAAGTTTTAGAACCGGAAAAACTGCCGGAAGAAGAAATCCCGCTTGCGGAAAATTTACCCGTAGAGCCGGAAGAAGAAAAAAAGCAAAAACCCGCCAAAAAGGTCAAAGGGCCGGTGGTGTGGTCGTCGCTGTTGCTTATTACGTTTATCGTATCGGCGGTTTGCGGGGTGTTTTTAACGATGGTCCCCGCGGATACGTGCGGGATACAAGACCCTAAAGAGAATGAAAAAACGGAAGAAAATTCGTTTAATTTCAGCACTAATAACAAGAAAAAAGGCGACGTGGCGTGGATAAAAGTGTACGGCGTCATTTCGCAGGACAGCAATTCGGGGCCGTTCTCGGCGCCGTCGGGTGCGTCGGCTATTGCCAAAAAAATCCGCGACGCGGGCGAAGATAAAAACGTCAAAGCCATTGTGCTGGACATCAACTCCCCCGGCGGAACGGTGGCTTCGGTGCAAAATATTTACAGCGAAATCTTAAATGCCAAAAAGAAAAAGAAAGTCGTGGCCCTTTTCCGCGACGTGGCGGCAAGCGGCGGCTTTTATATCGCCATGGCGGCGGACCAAATTGTAGCCGAACCCGGCACGATTACGGGCTCGGTGGGGGTCATTATGCAGGCGGGCAACGTGGAAGGCTTGTTTGAAAAAATAGGCGTTAAAATAACGCCCATTACGTCGGGCAAATACAAAGATATCGGCTCGGCCTACCGCCCCATGACAGACGAAGAAAAAGCGCTCTTGCAAGACATGGTGGACGATACCTATTCGCAATTTTTCGCCGCCGTCAAAGCGGGCCGCCCCAACGTTACGGAAGAAAACTTGCGTGAATATACCGACGGACGTGTGTTTACGGGCCAACGCGCGTACAATTTAGGGTTTATTGATAAACTCGGCGGAGAGGACGACGCCTTAAAACTCGCGGGCGAATTGGCCGGCATTAAGGACCCCAAGATTATATCGTCCAAATCGGACAATTTGCGGGAGTTTTTATTCTCTGTGGGCTCATCTATGGATAACAAATCTGTTGTGAAGCAGTTGGAATCTATGGCCACGCCGAGTGTGGCGTATTTGTGGATCCAATAGGGGTGCGCATGCAACTGATTAAAATTTATTTTCAATATATGCAAAACCCGACGCAGGCACTTAAAAATTTAATAGAAAAACCAAAATTTAAGCAAGCCTGCTGGGGGTATTTGTTCGCCGCGCTCGCGTGGGTGGTATTCTTTAACGTCGGCGACGGGTTAACCCTGCCGGAGTTTCTGCTCAAACTGCTTATCGTGTTTGCGGCGGAACTGACCGCCGGCAGTTTGATAGCGTCCTTGTGCGGGTTGTTTTTGGCCTTTAGGGGCAAGCAAATCACCCCCGCGCAGTTGTTTGTATTGGTGGGGTCTTCGGGCTTTATTAAGGGATTGTTTATCGCGTTTGCGCTCATTTCGGCGTTCTTCCCGAAAGCCGAACTGGGGATGCTCGCGCCGCTGGCTATCCTGTTTGTTTATGCGCTTCAACTGGTTTACTTGACGCTGGCCTTGCGCCGTATGGAAAACACGTCCATCTCTTTAAGCCTTGCGTCATGGGTGTTTAGTGTGGTGCCGGTGATAGCCTTGTTTGCGGTGCTGGGTGCTTTTCTGGTGTGGATGATTATTCTAATCGTATAGGAGAACTATGAAAAAACAACTACTTGCAGTCGGTTTGTTAACCTTTGCCGCTACGCTTTTTGCGCAGCCGTGGCAAATGGTCGGCCCGCGCTCTATGGGTATGGGCGGTGCCGGTGTGGCGGTAGCCTCGGGCGCGGAAGCGCAGTATTGGAACCCCGCCGGTTTGGTGGCATTGGACGAACAGGAAAAAGATTTCATTTTCGGGCTCGGTTTGCAGATGGAAACCACCAAAAACGTCATGGATAGTTTGGACGGGCTTAAAGATATGTCCGATCAGTACAAATCGCTATCCAATAAAATTAAAAACGGCAATCAACCCACCGCCAAAGATTTATCCACCTTGTTTGAGGGGTTAGGCGATATCGCGCGTTTAACCAAATACGGCTCGGGCGTGCTCTTCGGCTCGGACGACGGGCTCGGTTTTAAGATTAAAAATTTCGGTGTGTCGCTGCGCACGCTGGGCGCCATGGGCGTAACACCGGTGGTGGACCAAGTCAACGTGGGTTTCAGCACGCAAGGCGGCGGCGCCGGTCTTAACTTGTCCGGCTCCACTTCCGCTCCGGCGGACCCTACCGAAAAACAAGCCGCCGATATGATTGCCCAAGTGATTAACGACACGGGCACGTTTGACGCACTCAAAACGTTGCTGGGCGGCTCGTACTCCAATGCTACCGAACTGGCCAATAAATTAGTCAACACGGCAAGTGCGGCGGGCTCTACGCCAAGCCAAATTTTAGAAGCCGCGCAAAAAGCGGCGGATTATTTCCCGTCGGCGGCGGATCTGGTCAAAACCGCGGGGGCATCCGGCGGCGGTGCCGGCTATGAACACAACACCAGCCGCGTCATGGCAGATGTGGCCGCCTTTAGCGAAGCGGCGCTCGGTTACGGGCACGAAATCATTTCCGGCGTGCAAGTAGGGGCGAACTTGAAAGTAATTGAAGGTACGCTTGCGCAAACGGGCATTTTGGTATTAAAAGACGATAAAGATATTAAAGATATCGCCAAAGATGCGTGGGATAACAAACGCAACACTACCCAATTAGGTATTGATTTGGGTGCGCGGCTTAATTTTGCGCGGTTTTTTGATCGGGAAATTTGGGGTAAACCGGTCGTAGGTATTACGGCGCGTAACGTCAACTCCCCCAAATTCAAACGCCCCAATATGCCCGCGGATATGAACCCCGCCTTTGCCGATAGTTGGAACACTTCGGACTATAAATTAAAACCGCAAGTGCGCGCGGGCGGTGCGTTGGAACTCTTTGAGCGCTTAACCTTGGCCGCGGATGTGGACGTTACCGAAAACGAAACGAGCGTGAAAGGTTATAAATCGCGCCAAGTAGCACTCGGCGGCGAAATTGATTTGAGCAAGGGTAAAAGTTTTGGAGTGCCCTTGCGTGCCGGTATCAATAAAAATTTGGCCGAGAGCGATAGCGAGGTGTATTATACCGCCGGTATCGGCTTGCGTATCGTACACTTTTGGTTGGAACTTGCGGGCGCGGTCAGCCCCAAACACGTCAAAGTGGACGGCAAGCGTGTTCCCGCGTCTGCCGCGGGCTCGTTGCAGTTGGGCTTATCGTTCTAATCGGGTTTACAGTCAGCAAAAAGGGACACTTTCGGGTGTCCCTTTTTTTGTGTGGAGTTATTATATTTTTGCTAAAATATAAAAAAGTTTTACATTAAGGAGATGTATCATCCCACTGCAAGGGGAAATTTAATTTAATCTGTTTTTGGAATCCTATGCAAGATAGGATGGTTATCGGGGAAACCTGTTATCCGATCAGAGCCAAAAGCGGTCATTTAGGCAAAAAATTATTGGGAAGTCATGAGCCCGATGTTTTCTGCCGAATGTGCGCATACCCTAGTTTAGAATAATTTTCTATTCTCAGAGTTTTTGCGGCTACGACTGCTGTCGGTTATACCTCTGATCGGAGTAACCAACAAGCAGTCGTTTTTTTTGTATCCATAAACAGATTTCCAAGGAAATGTTTATGGAACAAAAAAATGATGTTGTTTTGCCCAAAAAAAGTGCGATAAATTCCAAACAACCGGTTAGAATTTTGCAAATTTGCGACAGTGTCAGCCGCGGAAGCGGCGTGGCACATGTTATTTTTAATTGGCACACTCAAATTGATACTACCAAGGTGCAATTTGACTATTTAACGTTTTTCCCTTTAAGCGGCAATGACCTTGATGAAAAAATCGTTAAACTCGGTGGCAAAGTATATGAATTACCTCACCCGTTTCGGTCCCCAGTGAAGTTCCTACGGGAAAGTTACCGCTTTTTCAAAACGCACCGCTATCAAACGATTCACTCGCATATTACGCATTTGAATTTTCTCTTTTATCCGCTGGCCAAAATGTTCGGCGCCAAAAATATTATCCAACACACCCATACTGCCAAATGGGGCATTACCCGCAAGAGCGCGGTAAGGAACTGCTTGTTGGTACATGCCGTTTGGCCATTAATTACGCATAAGCTCGCGTGTTCCGCGGTGGCGGGGGAAGCCTTTTACGGAAAAAACTTTCGTATAGTCAAAAACGGAATCAATACGGAAAAATTTGCCTATAACCCCCAAGTGCGTGCTCAAAAACGTCAATCATTAGGGTTGGAAAATGCTTTTGTGTTAGGGCATGTGGGGCGTTTTTCGCCGGAGAAAAATCATCAATTTTTATTAGATGTTTTTGCCGAAGTGGCTATAAAAGACCCAACCGCCCGGCTGGTTCTTGTAGGAACGGGCCCATTGGAACAGAAAATTAAAGACTCGGCGTTGCAAAAAGGTCTGCAAGATAAAGTAATATTTTTAGGGGTGCGAAAAGATGTAAATGAGTTGTATCAAGCCTTTGACGTTTTTATTTTCCCCTCTTTGCAAGAAGGGTTTGGCCTTGTAGCCATAGAAGCGCAGACGGCTGGGTTGCCGTGTGTATTTGCCGATACGTTACCCAAAGAAGTTTTGGTATGCAACTTCAACACGCTACCTCTGCATAATGCGCCGTTATGGGCAGATAAAATAATTGATTTAAAAAAGAATTTTAATCGTTGCAACGGCGAACAGGCGGTAAGAGCGGCGGGTTTATGCGAAAAAGGGTTTGATATCCGCCAAACGGTCAAACAAATTCAAGATTTTTATTTAGAACTGGAAAAATAGATGTTTGTTGCGCTTTTTGATGCTTAAACTGCACGCGCAAAAAAATCACCGCGACGCCACAACAAAAACACGTTACTTTCTGCTATTTTCTCTTTATTTTTTATACGCTTTTATACAATTGCATACAACTAAAGGTGATAGTGATAATGAAAATGATAATGAAAGTGACAATGGTAGTGGTAGTGAGAGTGAAAGTGAGAGTGAAAATGTTATTGTTAGTGATAGTGTAGGGGCTGTGGATAGTGTGGATAATGTGGATAAGTTTTGAGTTCCCCGACGAAAACAAACTTATTAACAACCTGTGGATAACTTTTTTCTTTTAACGGCGGGTGCGCTGTTTCCATAACCCCGCACTCCGGCAAAACGTAAAAGTTATTTCTTTTGCGTTTTGTGCGTAAATCGCTAGAGCGCGAATTTCTTATATAAAAAAATCAACCCCGCTTGCGCAGGGTTAAATTTTGGTAGGGATAGGATTCGGTCACAAGTCGCCTTACTGACGTTCGGCGCTCGCGACCCCGCCTCGCGGTTTTTGCCTTTCGTGCTTGCCGGTGCGGCGCGCACTCAAACAAAAACAACGCTCCGGCTTTCTCATCCTAACGCCACATAAAGCAGTTTATGTGGCTTCCCTACAAAATAAATAACCCCGCTTGCGCAGGGTTAAATTTTGGTAGGGATAGGATTCGAACCTATGTAGGGCGTAGCCCGACGGTTTTACAGACCGTTGCTTTTGACCACTCAGCCACCCTACCGAACAAATTTTTAAGCGCCCAAACGTAAGACGCTTTTTACTTAAACAACTAGGTACTTTTATTATAACAAAAAAAAAGCGTTCTGTCATCAAATCCTTTTTTGGGCACTTCGGCAAATTGCGCGTAAAATTGCTACAATAAAACTATGGCAAAACCCACGTTAACCCCGCTGATGAAACAATACTACGATATTCGTGCGAAATATCCCAATATCGTGTTATTTTTTCGTTTAGGCGATTTTTACGAAATGTTCGGCGACCAAGCGCGCGAAGTGAGTGCGCTTTTGGGCCTGACGCTGACCGCGCGTAACGGCGAGCCCATGTGCGGCATCCCCTATCACGCGGTTAACACCTACATTACGCGCCTACTCGCGGCGGGCAAAAAAATAGGCATTTGCGAACAGACCGGCGCGGTCATGGATAAAGACACCAAACTCTTTGCGCGCAAAGTAACCCGCGTGATTACGCCGGGTACGCTGATGGAAGACACGCTTTTAGACGCTAACGAGGCCAACTATTTAGTGGCGTTGGATATCTTCCCCAAAGGCTGGGCGCTTGCGTGCGTGGAAGTTTCCACCGGCGAGTTTTGGGTGAGCCAGAACGATAAAGACCCCGCCTTAACCAATTTGGCCGCCGCCCTAGCCGCCATTAACCCCTCTGAAATTATCGGCGAAAAAACGGCACTGGAAACGTTGCGCCAAAAAATTATGATTCCCGCCACGCTGACGCTAAGCGAGCAAGACCCCTTTGACGGCGATTATACGTTGCCGGAGTCGTGGCCCGCGCTTAATGCGTGGAGCGAACATGAAAGCGCGCTCGCGTGCGCGTTGCAGGTTATGAAATACTTAAACGCCACCGAGCCGAGTTTTAAGGCCGTTTTGGTGCCCGCATACCGCGAACTTAAATCATGCTTGCAAATTGACGAAAACGCGGTTTCCGCTTTAGAGTTGGTAGCGGGGCAAGAGGGCGGAAGAAAAGGCAGTTTGTGGGCCCTTTTGGACAAAACAAAAACCGCACTGGGCAGCCGTAAACTCAAAACGTGGATTTTACATCCGCTCACGGACCCCGCCGAAATTGCGCGCCGCCAAAACTGCGTGGAAAATTTTGTCAAAAATCAAAGCGCGATTGGGGATTTAAGCGCACTGCTTTCCAACATCAGCGACATTGAACGCATGATGACGCGCACCGCCACGGGCACGGCGTCCCCGCGGGATTTGTCGGGTTTGCGCCAGTCGCTTTTACACGTGGATCCGCTCGCGCGGTGGTTTAACGCGTACGGGGAAATTGCCCCGCACTTGAGCGCGTCTTTTGCTAAAATTTTACCCGTTCTTACCGAGATGGCACGCGTACTTTACGAAGCCGTTGACGAAAACCCGCCGTTGCACTTGTCCGACGGGCATGTGATCCGCGCGGGGTATAACGCCGAGTTGGACGAGTTGCGCTCGCTTAAAGAAAACAGCCACAAAACGCTGGACGAAATTTGCGCGCGCGAGCGCGAAAAAACGGGCATTACCACCTTAAAAGTGGGGCAAAACTCCGTTTACGGCTTTTATTTTGAAGTAACTAAATCGCACCTGTCCAAAGTGCCTTACAGTTACGTGCGCAAGCAAACGCTCGTCAATGCGGAGCGTTTTATTACCGAAGAATTAAAAATTTTGGAAGATAAAATCTTAAACGCGCAGCAACGCATTTTGCGCTTGGAATCGTCTTTATTTGACGCGCTGCGCAAAACGCTTGCCGCGCAAATAGAGCCCTTAAAAACGTTTGCGCGTATCGTAGCGGAATTGGACGTTTACGAAGCGCTTGCCTTGTGCGCGCTTAAATACCGCTTAACCAAACCCGTAGTGGATAACAGCAGTGAAATCTACTACGAAGACGGACGGCATCTGCTGGTGGAAGACACGCTCCCCGCGGGCAGTTTTGTGCCGAACTCGTTATCACTCGGTACGCAAGACACGCAAATTATGCTCATCACCGGCCCGAATATGGGTGGAAAAAGCGTTTTCTTAAAGCAAACCGCGCTCATGGTGATTATGGCGCAAATGGGCTCGTTTGTACCGGCTTCGCTGGCGCGTATGGGCATAGTGGACCGCATTATGACGCGTATAGGCGCGCATGACGCGCTGTCGCGCGGAAACTCTACTTTCATGGTAGAGATGAACGAAACCGCGCATATTTTAGCGTCTATGACGCCGCGCAGTTTAATTTTACTTGACGAAGTCGGGCGCGGCACGTCCACCTTTGACGGCATTTCTATCGCGTGGGCCATTGTGGAATATTTATACAAACCCGCGGGCGGGGCCAAGGTGCTCTTTGCCACGCACTATTTTGAACTGGTAGATTTAGCCGCTAAATACGAGCGCGTGAAAAATTACCACGTGGAAGCCAAAGAATATCAAACCGAAAAAGGGGAGAGCAAACTGGCTTTTTTGTACCGGATTTTATCGGGTGCGGCGGACCAGAGTTACGGGATACACGTGGCCGAACTCGCGGGGCTTCCGCCCGCGTGTACGCTGCGCGCGCGCAAGGTGCTTAAAGATTTAGAAGCCAAAAAAGGCGCGAAAATTTCCGTCAAAGAGCGCGACATGGTAAACGATTTATTTTCGTCGCCCATTGTGGAAGAAATCAAAATGGCCGACCCCGATAAACTCACGCCCATGCAGGCGTTGGGGTTAATTTGCGAGTGGAAGAAACGGATAAATGAGTAACATTTGCGTATTAGACGAGAAAACCGCTTCAAAAATCGCCGCCGGCGAAGTGATTGAACGCCCCGCGGGGGTGCTCAAGGAACTCTTGGAAAACGCCATAGACGCGGGCGCAACGGCGGTGCATATCACCATTGAAAACGCGGGGCGCACACTGCTGCGCGTCAACGACAACGGGCAAGGAATGGACGAAGAAGATTTGAAATTATCCGTCTTGCGCCACGCGACGAGCAAAATTCGCACCTTTAACGATTTAACTTCCCTGCAGACGTTCGGTTTTCGCGGCGAAGCACTTTACTCCGTAGCGGCAGTTTCGCGTATGCGCCTTACCAGTTGCCCCGCCGGCGGTGCGGGGAGTTGTTTGGAAACGGAAGGGGGCAAAGTTATCGCGCAAATGCCCGCGCCCACCATACAAGGCACCACCGTTGAAATCCGCGATTTATTTTTTAATGTGCCCGCACGCCTTAAATTCTTAAAGAGTGATGCGTACGAGCGCGCGTGTTTGCTTAAAGTCATTGAAGAAAGCGCGCTGGCTAATCTGCAAGTAGGGTATCACGTTTTAATAAACGGGCGCGAAGTGTATAATCTGCCCGCGCAAGCGGATTTTTCGCAAGCGTCCGTGTTGGCGCGTGCGCGCGAGATTTTAGGGCCCGAAGTGGCCGATAGTTTAGTTTACGGCAGTTGCGCGCAAATGGGGCTGCACCTGTTTATTACGCCGGCCGATAAATTGGTGGGGTTGCGCGATTTTCAGTATTGTTTTGTTAACCGCCGTCCGGTGGATTGCAAAACGATTCAACAGGCTATTTATAAAGCCTATCAAAACGCCCGCCCCAAAGACCGCCACCCCGCGTTTTTGATGTATTTAACGCTGAGTCCGGCTGATTTTGACGTTAATATCCACCCGCAAAAGCGCGATATCCGCTTTGTGCACGAGCACGACGTGTTTAATTTTATTATGCGCGAAGCGGGCAACACGATTTTTAACAACGGCTCGGTTATAGCAGTGTCCGCGCCCGAACCGAAAACGGAAACACCGGTTGAAAAGCCGCAGCCCGTTTTGCCCCCGATAACGCCACCGCAAGAAATTGCCGAAAATTTAACACCTATGCAAATTTATGCGCGCACCTACGGGTATTTGTCGCCCAAATACGCGCAACAGAAAAAATTCCCTGTAACGGCTGATTTTCAAGCGCCGGTTTTTGAACTGCGCGAAACGGAAGATCCGTTGCCCTACGTGGCGGATAACGAAGAAAAACAGGAACCCGCCCCCGCAACAAGCCCATCGCAATCGCAACCACCCCAACCGGACGCGCCGTCTTGGTATAGCGGGCCTTACCGCTATATCGGGCAACTGCACAAAAGTTACTTACTTTTTGAAAATCCGCAAGGGCTGGTGCTGATAGACCAACACGCCGCACAGGAGCGCGTACTTTTTGAAAAATATATGGACGCGTTTGAAAAACACCAAGTGATTACACAACCGCTGATGTTTCCGGTGCACGTGGATTTAACCCCGTCCAACGCGCAGGCACTTTTATCGTGGGGCGCGTGGCTTAAAAATGCCGGTTTTGAAATAGAGCCCTTTTCACCGCGTACGGTTTTGGTGCGCACCATGCCCCATAACGTGCGTCTCAAAGAAGACGATATGAAAGCGTTTATCCTTTCTTTAGCCGAAGTGGCTGGCGACCCTACCAAAACAACTGACGCCCTTAAACGCCGCATTATTGCCCTGCTTGCCTGTAAACGTGCGGTCAAAGCGCACGACGCGCTTTCTGCCGGTGAAGCGGACGCACTTTTGGAAAATATGAAAAAGTGCAAAGACGGCATGCACTGCCCGCACGGGCGCCCGTGTGTGGCGCAACTGACCATAAAAGAAGCGGACAAACTTTTCGGCCGTTAAGGGGCCAAAGGTCCTATACGGGTTTTGGGCCTTTTGGCCCTTGCGCACGCACCGCAAAGATATTACAATAATAATTGAAGCGGTACCGAAAGATTAAATTTTAAGGACAATTCAAATGAAAAAAACAAATATCAACCTATTATTATCCGTATGTGCGTTGTTAGCAGCGAGCACCCTTTTCGCCCAAGAAAAGCAAGTGACCGAAGCGGTTATTAAAAACGCGGCTAAAAATGCGGGGGCTAAACTCGGCACGCAAGCGGCCAAAAAAAGCCTTGGCGGGGTAGAAAAAAAGATTATCCAAGAAGCCGGTACTGCCGGTGGCAGACGCGGGTCCATGTCGGCTTTCCCGTCCGCTGTCAATCTGACCAAGGGCGCAAGGCTGTTGCGCGTTAACCAAGCGGGGATAAAATCCGCCGTTACCGAAGCCCAAGAACAGGCTGTTGCGAACGTGGCTAAAGCGCCGGTAGAATCTTTTGCCAAGGGGCTGGAAGGAACGTTAACGCCGGTGGAAAGAATTACCAATGTCGGTTTATTAAATGATCTTTCTTCCGAAATTTTGGGCCGCCTTAAACGTTTTATTGCCCAACACGGGCGCTATCCGCGCGGGAAGTTTTTTGAAAACGGCAAAGAAGTTACCGCGTTGAATTCCTCGCAGTTAGAAGAAAAAGCCTTGTTTGAAGATGCGCAAAGAGCCATGGAACTGATGCCTAATGTGCAATACACCAAAGAAATCGCCGCCCTTAAAAAATATTGGACGGAAGTGGAAGGGGTCCGCACAGAGGCGGAAATCGTTTTAGACGAGTTAGACGCCTTTATCCGCGCGAACGGGCGCTATCCGCAAAACCATTTCGGCGAAGAAATGCCGCAATTATCTGCCCAAGAAGAAGTGGCTTGGGCCAAGGAATCTATCTTGCGCGCCAAAATAGACCGCCTTGTGGCCGAAAACCCTAATGACGTTTGGGTCCAAGAAATGCAAGAACTGGAGAAAGATTTACTCAATTAAAACCGATTTTTGCGCTTTTCCCCCTTGCCCCGCGGTAGGGGGGATTTTTTATGTCCGTGCGCGCAGGGCCGAAAAGCCCATTTTTCCCTTTATTTTAAGCGAAAAAAAAGATATCCTATACATATACCCTTTTTGGAGGCCTTATGCCGGATACACCCGTTTTGGAACGTGTTTTATTTTCCGAAGAACAATTAGCCGCCCGCACCGCAGAACTCGGGCGCCAAATCTCTGCCGATTACCGCGGCAAAACCCCGCTGTTTGTGGGTATTTTGCGCGGATCGGTGTTGTTTTTTGCCGATTTAATTAAAAAAGTCAGTATAGACTGCACCATGGATTTTATGTGCTTATCTTCTTACTCCGGAACCGAGAGTACCGGCCAAGTGCGCACCATGCTCGACTTGCGCGAAAGTATCAAGGGGCGCCACGTGATTATTGTGGAAGATATTGTGGATACCGGCCTTACGCTTTCGTATTTGATGGACCACCTTAAACTGCGCGGCGCGGCGAGTATGGAAATTTGCTGTTTACTTAATAAACCCGCCAACCGCAAAGCGGAAATCTGCCCAAAATATGTGGGCTTTACTATTGAAAACGAATTTGTAATCGGGTATGGCTTAGATTATAACGAGTTGTACCGCAATTTACCTTATATAGGGGTTTTTAAGAAATAATGAAGAATAATAAACGTCCCAACAACCGCCGTATTATTTCGTTTGGTCAAATCGCTTCTTGGATTCTCATTTTTGTAGTGGCCGTCGTCATTTTTAACCGCCCGCACACCAAAACCGCGGTACTTGATTATTCGGACTTTAAGCAAAAAATCACCGCGCACGAAGTGTCGGACTTGTCCGTCGCGCCCGAAGAAATCAGCGGCATGTATAAGAACGGCGAAGGGCAGTTTGTGCCTTTTAAGACCGTGCGCATGGCCGACCCCGATTTGGTCAAAGAACTCTCGGCGGCTAACGTCGCTTACAAGGCGGAAAAGGATAATAGTTGGATCGGCAATATTTTGTTTAACGTGTTGTGGATCTTCTTGCTTATCGGGCTGTGGTGGTTTATCTTCTTGCGCCCGCAACGCAGCGACGGGAAAAGTGCGCTTAATTTCGCGCGCTCCAAAGCCAAAATGCAAGACCCCGACAAGCACGAAGTAACGTTCAAAGATGTCGCCGGTTGCGACGAAGCCAAAGAAGAACTGCAGGATATTATTAAATTTTTGAAGAACCCCAAACGCTTCCAAAAATTAGGCGGTAAATTGCCCAAAGGCGTGTTACTCTACGGCGCGCCCGGAACGGGGAAAACCTTGCTTGCCAAGGCCGTAGCGGGCGAAGCGGGCGTGGCGTTTTTCTCGGCGTCGGCGTCCGAATTTGTAGAGATGTTTGTAGGGGTCGGGGCCGCGCGTGTGCGCGATTTGTTTGAACAGGCCAAAAAGAACGCGCCCGCCATTATTTTTATTGACGAGTTAGATGCCGTAGGCCGGCGACGTTTTGCCGGTATCGGCGGCGGACACGACGAACGCGAACAAACACTCAACCAACTTTTAATTGAGTTAGACGGCTTTGAAAGCAAGCAGGGCATTATTTTAATGGCGTCCACCAACCGCCCCGACGTGTTAGACCCCGCACTGGTGCGTCCGGGCCGTTTTGACCGCCATATTTCGGTGCCCGCGCCGGACGTCAAAGGGCGCGAAGAAATCTTAAAAGTGCACGCCAAAAAGATAAAACTTTCCGAAGAAGTGAGTCTAAAAAATATTGCCAAAGGTACGCCCGGTTTTGTGGGGGCCGATTTGGCTAACGTGGTCAACGAAGCCGCTATTTTGGCCGCCCGCGCCGATAAAGAATCGGTAGAGCAAAGCGATATGGAAGAAGCCATTGAGCGCGTGATTGCGGGCCCGCAAAAGAAAAGCCGCGTCATTTCCAAGCACGAACTGCAGGTTATCGCCGCGCACGAAGTGGGCCATACGCTCGTGGCGCACCTTACCGATCACTCGGATCCGGTGCATAAGGTGTCTATTATTCCGCGCGGACAGGCGTTGGGATACACGCTTCAGTTGCCGGCGGAAGATAAGTTTTTAATGAGTAAGTCCGAATTTAAGGATAAACTTTGCATTTTACTGGCCGGACGCGGAGCCGAAGAAATCGTGTTTGGCGAAATTACCTCGGGCGCCAGTGATGACTTAAATAAAGCCATGGCCTATGCGCGCAAGATGGTAATGGAGTTGGGTATGAGTGAAAAACTCGGGCCCATTTCCTTGCCCAGCAACCAAGAGGGGGAAGTATTTTTGGGGCGTGATTTTTCGCGCCACACCAGTTACTCGCAGAAACTCGCGCAGACTATTGATGAAGAAATTATGAAACTCATTAACGCGTCTTACGCGCGCGCCAAAAAATTGATTGCCGATAACCGCGAAGGCTTTGATAAATTAGTCGCGCTGTTATTGGAAAAAGAAGTCGTGGAAGTGGCCGAAATTGAACAAATTTTAGGAGCCAAAAAACAAACCGCCCCCAAAGCACAAGAGCCGGAAATGAAACAGGGCGATTTGTTTGATACGCCCGCGGCACAATAGGAGTTTTATGGGAAAATATTTCGGAACAGACGGCATACGCGCCGTAGCGGGGGAGTTCCCGCTGGTGAGTGATTTTATTGAAAAATTAGGGTATGCGTCCTTGGAGGTGCTCCAAGCGTACGCCGCCAAAGAACACTTAAAACCGCAAGTGATTATCGCGCAAGATTCGCGCGCGTCGGGGCCGGCTATTTTGGAAGCCTTGCAAAAAGGCATCCGCGCCAGCGGCGTTAATGTAATTAGCGTAGGTATCGCACCGACGCCGAGCGTGGCCTATTTGGTAAAAGCCACCGGCAGTTTGTGCGGGATCGTCATTTCGGCAAGCCACAACCCCGCCGAATTTAACGGCATTAAATATTTTACCAACCAAGGCACCAAAATTCCCGAAGATTTGGAAAACGAAATTGAAGCGCGCATTGACGCGTTAACGTCCGTTCCCGCACCGGTGGGGACGTTTAGCGAGGACGTTAATTTAGTGAAACTTTACGAACAATTTTTAGTCTCTTGCGCGGACGGCAATTTGTTAAAAGGCACCAAGGTCGTGCTGGACTGCGCCAACGGCGCGAGTTCGCGCGTGGCGGTCAACGTATTTAGCCAACTGGGTATGGAACTTGTCGTAACCGGCGCCAAGCCCGACGGCACCAACATCAACAAAAACGTGGGCGCACTCCACACGCAGTTTATGCAGAAATTAACCGCCAAAGAGCACGCGTTTGTCGGCTTTAGTTTTGACGGCGACGCCGATCGCGTCATAGCGTCCGACGAAAAAGGGCGCCAATTAGACGGCGACAATATTATTGCGTCCTCGGCGTTGTGTATGAAGAAAGAAGGGGGATTGGCCCATAACAAAGCGGTGCTGACCATTATGGCGAATTTAGGGTGTATCAATTACCTTAAAGACAACGGCGTGGACGTCGCGCTAACCCAAGTGGGCGATAAGTACGTCTCCGAAGTGATGGAAAAAGAAGATTTAGCCGTTGGCGGGGAAACGTCGGGGCACATCATTTTCAGGCGTTATTCCAATACGGGCGACGGGGTGCTCTCGGCGTTGCAGTTTTTACAATTTGTTAAAAAATCGGGTAAGCCGGTCAGTTGGTTTTTGGACCAATGGCAAAAATACCCCAGTTTATTAAAAGCCGTCGCGGTAACGCAAAAACCGCCGTTAGAAACACTGCCCGGCTTTTTGCCCGCGGTGGCGGAAATTGAAAAATCCATGAACGGCAAAGGGCGTATCGTGGTACGCTACAGCGGGACGGAGCCCAAGTTGCGTATTTTGGTAGAAGGGCAGGACGAAAACGTCGTTAAGCGCGTGCTAAACGAAGTGGAAGCACTCTACCGGCAAAAAACGGAGATTACCCAATGAACATTAAATTAGGCGTCAATATAGACCACGTGGCTACCTTGCGTCAGGCGCGCAAAGCCGCATATCCGGACCCCGTAGATGCGGCCGCACTTTGTTTGGACGCGGGCGCCGATTATATTGTGGTGCATTTGCGCAAAGACGAGCGCCATATCCAAAAAAAGGACGTCGCGCGCTTGTGCAAAGCGTTCCCTAAAAAAATTCATTTGGAGTGCAGCACCGCACCCGAAATGGAAAAAGCGGCCCTGCAATACAAGCCGTACTCGGTTTGTATCGTGCCGGAAGCCAACGGGGAAATCACCACGCAAGGCGGGTTGAATTTTACGCCCGCGGTGCAAAAACGCGTGGGGGCTTTCATTGAAGCGTTGCACCGCAAGAAAATTTTAGTGAGTTTATTTGTGAACCCCACCGCGGACGATATCCGCAAGGCCGCCAAATTAGGCGCCGATATCGTGGAACTTTGCACGTGTGCATATAGCGAAGCCAAAACCGCCAAACAAGCGCAAAAACTCGTGCAAGATTTGGCGTTGGCTACCTTACTCGCGCAAGAGTTAGGCTTGGAAGTACATGCGGGGCACGGGTTAGATTACCACAATGTGCTGGCTGTTGCCGATATCGGCGGCGTATCTTGCATGAATATCGGGTTTGCGATTATTACGCGCTCGTTATTTGCGGGGTTGCCCGTTGCGGTAGAAGAAATGAAAGATTTGTTATAGAGGTTTATTATGTGCGGAATTATCGGTTATGTGGGAAAAAATAATAGTGTGCCGTATATTATCGGCGGGCTTAAAAAATTAGAATACCGCGGGTATGATTCCGCCGGTGTTTCTATTTTGCAAGACGGAAAAATCGTAACCTTGCGCGCGGTGGGCAAAGTGGCGGAACTGGAAAAAGCCACCCAAGAAGTTAACCCCGTCGGTACCACCGGTATCGGGCATACGCGTTGGGCCACGCACGGCAAACCCAGCGAAGAAAATTCCCACCCGCACACCGATTGCAGCGGCGAACTCGTCGTGGTGCATAACGGCATTATTGAAAATTATTTAACGTTGCGCGCTAAATTAGAAAAAGGCGGACACCGATTCAAAAGTGAAACCGATACGGAAGTTATCGCGCATTTAATTGAAGAAAATTTGAAACACGTGCGTGCTTCTAACGACGAGGAACGCCTGATAAAAGCCGTGCAGCGCACCAATAAAGAAATCGCGGGCGCGTTTGCCGTGGGCGTGATGTGGGCGCGCACGCCGGGGATGCTGGTGGGCGTAAAGAACCAAAGCCCGCTTGTGGTGGGGTTATCCAAAACAGAAAACTTTTTAGCATCCGACGTACCCGCTTTTTTGGCGCATACCAAAAAAGTGCTTTTCTTGGAAGACGGCGAAATGGTGATTTTGCGCACCAAGGGCGTTGTCGTATTGGACAAACAGGGTAAAGAGAAAAAAGTAACGCCCGTTAAAATTTCGTGGGACCAAAAAACCGCGGAAAAGGGCGGCTATGCGCACTTTATGATTAAGGAAATCTACGACCAACCCCAAGCATTAGAAGATACCCTGCGCACCGCTCAAACCGATTTTTCAAAACTGCTCGGTATGGCAACTGCCGACGCGCGTAAACTGCGCAATATTCAAATTATCGCGTGCGGAACGGCTTATCACGCGGGCCTTTTGGGTAAATATTATTTGGAGCAACTCGCGGGCATTCCCGTCAGCGTAGATTTGGCCAGCGAATATAAGTACCGCAGTATCCCACCTTTTAAGCATACGCTCGCTATCGCGGTCAGCCAATCGGGCGAAACGGCCGATACGTTGGGCGCCATTAAAAAAGCCAAAGAGTTGGGTTTTACGACGCTTGCCATTTGCAACGTGCTCGGGTCCACCTTAACGCGCGTGTGCGACCACACCTTTTTTACCCATTGCGGGCCGGAAATCAGTGTTGCGTCCACCAAAGCGTTTACGAGCCAAATTACTTCCTTGTACGCACTCGCATTATTTTTAGGTAAAGCCAACGGCAATATCAGCAAGGCGACTTTTGACCGCGCGTACGGGGAGTTGATGTCGCTGCCCAAGTATATGGCGGAAACCGTTAAAATGGAATATGACGTGCGCCATTTGACGCGTAAAATTTACAAGGCCGAGCGTTTTATCTTTTTGGGGCGCAATATAGATTTCCCGATTGCTTTGGAAGGCGCGCTTAAACTCAAAGAAGTTTCCTACCGCAGTGCCGAAGGGTTCGCGGCGGGGGAAATTAAACACGGGCCGATTTCCATTATTGATAAAGACACTCCCGTTTTTATGCTCATGCCCGCCAACCGCTTGTTTGAAAAAATGCTTTCCGCCTGCCAAGAGTGCCGCGCCCGCGGTGCGTTTGTGGTGGCGATTACCACCAAAGACGGCGTCAAACAGGCCAAAGCGGTAGCGGATAAAGTGCTCGTTGTGCCGGCGGCGGGCCCGTTATTGCAACCGGTGTTAAACGTAGTGCCCTTGCAGTTTTTGGCGTATTGGATTGCCAAGCGTTTGGGGTGCGATATTGACCAACCGCGCAATTTAGCCAAAAGCGTAACCGTGGAATAAATTTTAAGCGCAACTATAAAAATTGCCCTGCGTCGGGTTTGCCCGCGCGCGTTTGGCTGCACCCGAAATATGATTGTTATTTTTGATTTGGACGGCACGTTACTTCATACCATAGACGATTTAGCCGCCGCGGCCAATGCGTCGCTGGCGGCAAACGGCTATCCCGCGCGCACGCTTTCGGAGTGCCAACGTTTTGTGGGCAACGGGATAGGTAAATTGTTGGAGCGTGCCTTGCCGCAAGGTGCGCAAACCCCGCAAAATGTGGAAAAATTACGTCCTGCCTTTTTAGCGTATTACGACGCACACTTAACCGATTTTACCCGCCCTTACGCGGGCATTGAAGAACTGCTCAAAAACCTTTGCGCGCGGGGGATAAAATTGGCGGTAGCGTCCAATAAATACCAACGCGCCACCGAAAAACTCATCACGCATTTTTTTGCGGACATTCCGTTTGCGGCGGTGCTGGGGCAACGCGACCATGTGCCCAGTAAGCCCGACGCGCACGTGGTGCGCGAAATTTTAGCCTTATCGCATGAAACGCGCGAAACGTGCTGGTATGTGGGCGACAGCCAAGTGGATATGCAGACCGCTAAAAACGCGCACGTGCGGGTGTGTGCGGTAACGTGGGGGTTTCGCACCAAAGAAGAATTAGCGGTTTACGCGCCCGATTTCTACGCGGACACGCCGGCAGACATTTTACATCTAATTTAGAGTGTTTTGCACACGCGCGCCAAAAGTTTCGCCGCGTGTTTTTGGGCGTCTTGTGCGGTGGCGCAAAAGTCGGTCAGTACGGCGATGGTGTCGGGGATAAGCGGTTGTTTTTTGAGTGCGTTTTGTTCCAACTGCCCGCAAATGAATAATACTTTTTTATGGTATTTTTGGGCGAGTTGCAGTACCGCCGCCGGCGCTTTGCCGTAAAAGGTTTGGCGGTCTAATTTCCCTTCGGTAGTAATAATCAAATCGGCTTGTTTTACCGGTTTTTCCAAGTGCGCTTTTTCAAAAAGCGTCTGCGCGCCTTGCACGAGTGCGCCATTAAGCCCCCCCGCAATAGCCGCGGCAATCGCGCCCGCGGCGGCCGTGCCCGTTTGGCGCCCCACGTTTTTGCCGGTTTCTTTGGCAAGCACGCGCACCCATACGCCCATGGCTTTATCTAAAAGTTTTACCTGTGCGGGGGTGGCGCCTTTTTGCGGGCCGAACACCTTGGCGGAACTTTTCGGGCCGAGCACCGCATTTTTGACATCACTAAACCCCGTAAAGGTTACTTTTTTAAGCGCGGGATTTTTTTGGTACATAGCCTGAAGATGGATTTGTCGGGCGCGCAGTAAAGGTTGTGTGCCGAGCGGGATAACGCGCCCGTTTTTGTCCGTAATTTCGGCACCCAGCGCGCAGAGTATCCCCGCGCCGCCGTCGCAACAGGCCACGCCGCCAAGCCCTATAAAAATGGTGCGCGCGCCGCGTTTAAGAGCACTTAAAATCACTTGCCCCACGCCGTAAGAAGTCGCGCCCAAGGGGTCTAATTTTTCTTTTGGGGTACGGCCTAGGCCGCACACCCGCGCGGTTTCTATGACCGCTGTTTTGCCGTCTGCGAGCATTAAGTAGTACGTATTTTTGGTTTGCCCGAATGCGTTTTTGGCGCGCACGCGCACGCGGCGGGCGCGGTTATCCAACGCTTCAAAAAAGGCGATAAACCCGTCCCCGCCGTCCGAAACGGGGAACGCGCGCACCGCGTGTTTTTTAGCCAATGCGCGCGAGATAATGCGCGCAATCTGCGCGGCGGACAAACACCCCTTAAACGCATTGGGAAGAAGCAAAATATTCATTAAAATTTCCAACTCAGTTGCGCTTGGATAAGCGTATTGGAAGAAGCGGAGTCTTTGAGTTCCCCGCTGCGCGGCGCAAACACTTGGCGCACTTCCAAACCGATCATCACGTCATCTACCCACGTTTCCACGCCCACGCCCGCCGAGCCGGCAAACGAGTTATCGTTTATGGTGGTGCCGAGCAGTTCGCCGCGGTAGTTGAGTTTTAAGATTTGGTACGCGCCTTGTGCGGTTAAATAAAAAGCAAATTTATCTTTGGGGTTCAAGTAATAATTGACGGCGGCTCCCAAGGTAATAATTTGGCCGCTGGTGGTCACTTTGGGATCGGGGTAGGATTCGGGGTGCGCGACGACGTTAGGGTCTTTATCTTCAAAAGAATTATTGGCGATATTGGCAATAGAAAGAGCCGGCCCCGCCCATAAGTTAGTGCCCGCAATGCGCCACAAAAATTTGCCCGCTACGGCAATACTCGTGCCGCCGACGTCATAGACGTCACCCTCGCTGTAACCGGCGCGGCCGGAGTTATCTAATTTAAGGCTTAAGGGCATGGCCCCCGCTTGGATAGCGAAGTATTTATTAAAATCCTTTTCGGTTTTTTTAGGAGTTACTTTTTTTGTTTCGTTTGATTTTTTTTTAGCGGACAAATCTTCTTTGGCGGCGGCCGCTACTTCCTGTTGCGATACGGCCCCCGTTTTCACCCCTTTAATGAAGGCTTCTTCGTCGGTCATGGGGCGCGCGGCGGCGGGGGAACTGACTTGGTCAAAATTGGTTTTTACGCGCCCGTTTTCAATAGTGGCTTTCTGCGTACCGAACACTTGGTTAATGTCGGAGTCAAAGGTAAGACCGCCGGCAACTTCCACCGCGGCGGGTTTATTTTCTTGGGCGGCCGCTTGCGCTTTTTGGGTTTCTTGGCGCTCGCGGGTTTGCTCCACAAATTCTTTTTGGGCATTTTCCCCGCGGTCGTAATCGTAGGGCTCTACGGACACGATTTGCGGCATATCAATATTGACGGAAGTGCCGTCGTCGGTTTGAAGTTTTAGGTTAAATTCGTCTAAATCGGTAATGACGCCGACCAGTTGCGAGCCGCCCTTTAAGATAATGCGGTGTTTATCGGGCAAAATTTGTTCAATTTCGCGTTGGTTAAGCGTTACGGTGCCGTAGGACGTCGTCAAATTAAGCGTATATTCGGTTTGGGAAATAATGGACCCGCTCACCAGCGTGCCGTCTTTCATTTTAATCGTTTCGGCGTGCGCGCACAGGCAAGTTAAACTTAAAAGGGCCGCTAAAAAAGATAATTTTTTCATACGCTTTTTGAAAATAAAGGCGGTACTAGTGACGTACCGCCTTTAAAAATTATTTGGCTTCTTCTTGGGGTTGTTCTTCCTGCGCGATTTGTTCGCGGGCGCAACCGCAGGGAGCAACGGCGTGCACGATTTTGCGCAGCGCCTTCAAAATTTTGCTCAGCGTCAAAAAGAAAAGCATTAAGATAACCGGCATCACAATAGACGGCATTTGCCCCCATAAAGCGACTACGATATCTTTATAAGACGCACCGGCTAAACGCATAGCGGGAATCCCCTGAAAAAGCAAAAAGCCGAACTGAATGAGCCACAAAATCAAAAGGGCATAGAATAACACGAGAAAAGTAATAGAAAGACCTTTGAGGCACAGCCAGTTATGCGGTAAAAAACGCATCCAACATTTTTGTTTGCAACAAGACATAATTTTATCTCCTTTTTAGTATTTCTTTTATTGTATCAAAAAAAAGAGCTTTTGCGCAGTATTAGCGCCCGTAACGGGCAAGCAGTTCGCGCGCGTGCAGGACGGCGGCTGAGTTTTTACCCGCGTTTCCGCCGAGCATACGGGCAATTTCGGCGGTTAAGGCCTCGCCCGATAAGGGGGTAATGGATACACGGGTAGCGGTTTTGGTGCTTGTTTTTTCCACGCGGAAGTTTTTATCGGCTTGCGCCGCCACTTGCGCCAGATGCGTTACGCAGAGTACTTGCCGCCCTTGCGCACAGGCGCGCAGTTTCTCTCCCACCAAGAGCCCCGTTTCGCCGCCGATACCGGCGTCCACTTCGTCAAAGACCATAACGGGTATGGCGCTTGCCAGTACGGTTTTGAGGCCGAGCATCACGCGGGAAATTTCGCCGCCGCTTGCGATATTTTTAAGCGGCCGCACACTCTGACCCGCATTGGAAGAAAATAAAAATTCCACTTTATCCGCCCCCGTCGCGGTAAGGTTTTGCTCGTCCATCTCTACCGACACTTCAAAACGTACTTGCGCAAAACCCAAACAGCGGATTTGCTCGGTCAGTAAGGCGGATAATTTTTTGGCGGCCGCAAAGCGTTTGTCGTGCAGTTCGCGCGCGAGCGTGAGCAAATTTTCCTGCGCTTTTTGCAAGGCGGTTACAATTTCTTTTTCGCGCTGTTCGCTGTTTTGCAGCGTATCAATGCGCGCTTTTAAGTCCTTGGCGGTTTTTAATACGTCTGCGATTTCCGGTCCGTATTTGGCTTTTAAGCGTTTGATTTTTTCGTGGCGCTCTAAAAGCTTGTCCAGCGTAGTTTCATCCACTTCAATGCCGTCTTTGTACGCGCCCAAATCGGCGGCTACGTCTTCAAGGACACTTAATGCGCCTGCTAATTTTTCGCGCAGCGCGCTTAAATTTTCGTCTAACTCGGCCATATTTTCCAGCGCCTTTAAGGCGCGGCCCGCTTGTGCGGTGGCGGAATTTTCCGCCGCGTAGAGTTTTTCGTAAGACTCCCCGCCGAGTTCGCAGAGTTTGCCCGCGTGTTTTAATTTGGGGAGCGTTTGCTCCAGTTGCGCGTCCTCGTTTGCCGTCGGGTTTACGCGCTCAATTTCCTGCAGTTGGTATTGTGCCATATCCAGCAGGCGCTCTTTTTCTTGCGCGGACATACGCGCCGCGTCCAACTGCGCTTGCAGTTTTTGCACTTCGCGCCATGCGCTTTCGGTTTGGGCCACTAATTTATCGTGTTTGGCAAACTGGTCTAAAAGTTGCAAATGCACGGGCGCGTGCAATAAACTTTGGTGTTCGTGTTGACCGTGGAAATCCACCAAAAATTGCCCGATTTGCGCGAGGTCGGCCACCTTAACGGCGCGCCCGTTTACAAAGGCTTTATTTTTGCCTTTGGTGTCTAATTCGCGCGAAAGAGTAAACGTATCTTTAATTTGATAATTCTTTTTTACTTGTTCGGGGAGTGTATCCGCGCCGAACGTCGCTTCCACGCGCATAAAGGGGGAGCCTTCTTTCACGACGGAACTGTCCCCGCGTGCGCCCAAGGCAAAGCCCAAGGCTTCAATCAAGATAGATTTTCCCGCGCCCGTTTCGCCCGAAAACACGTGCAAGCCCTGCCCGAAAGAAAGGGTTAACTCGTCAATAATGGCAAAATTTTTAACGTGCAGTTTTTCAAGCATAGTTAATTACCCCAATGGAGTTTGCGGTGCAGTATGGCAAAAAAGTAGCGCTCGGGCAGACAGAGCAGTTGCGCGTCGCACGGGCTGCGCGTGATGACTACGGACTTGCCGCGCGCTACGGGCACGTTTTTTTGTCCGTCTAAACTGATAAAGGCTTTGGTGCTGTCCGTTTTCAGCACGGGTGAGAGCGTCAAAACACCTTGCGCCGGAATCACGAGCGGACGCTGGTAAAACGAGTGCGGACAAACGGGCGTAAGGGTAAAAACGGGAACGCTCGGTTCAATAATGGGTCCGCCCGCCGCCAAAGAATAGGCCGTAGAGCCGGTGGGGGACGCTACAATCACGCCGTCGCCGTAGTAAGACGGCAGTTCTGCTTCGTTCCAAACGGCGCGCGTTTCAAAAGCGCGCGACTCGTCAGTGCGCAATACGCAGTCGTTAAACGCGTAATAGGTTTGATTTTCCACTTGCGCGGCAAGCATCAGGCGCTTATGCAGTACGCACTTGCCTTGTAACAAGGCGGTTAAATCTTGCTCCAGATGGTCTTTTTCGGCGGCTGCCAAAAAACCCAGCGTCCCGCAGTTAATGCCGAAAATCGGTATTTGTTTGGGGGCGGTGGCGCGCGCACAACGCAAAATGGTGCCGTCTCCGCCCATACTAATAAGTAAATCGTGCGTAGAAAGTCGGTCTAAATCCGAAAGTAAATCGGCCGCTACGCCGCTCGCGCGCAAAAAATCGCACACCTTTTGAGCCAAAGGGGCGTTTTGGGGTTTATCGGGGTTGTAAAAAACAGCCGCGTGCGAAAATGTCATACACCATATTGTAGCAATTTATAAGGCGTTTATTGTTTACGATAACAATGGCAAGGGGTACTGCCACACCCGTTATACCAAGATTTATTATTCATTTCGGCTTGGCAAAGCGAATCACCGACGTAATTGCTTTCCGCGTAAGTACAACAGACAAAAGAATTAGTTGTAAAACTCTGTTCAATAATAGCAATATTTCTCTGTGAGCCGTTGTAAAGATGACAGAGCGTGCCACCCTGATAATTTACGTTACAACTTACACTGGGAATAACGGGGAGCGTTATATCCAACTGGTCCATTTCGGTGGCATACGTCATAAACGTGGCGTAATACGCTTGTTGTGCTTTTACAATCGCATTATTATAGATAACCATTTGGGCAAAGCGCGAGCGCATAACCGCTTTTTGGTATTGGGGCAGGGCAATACTGCTTAAAATGCCGATAATGAGCACTACAACTAAAACTTCCATTAAGGTAAAGCCGGAGTGATTTTTCATAAGATACACCTTTCCCGGCCGTAAAAAAACGGCCGTTACGATAGGGCCAATTAGGCGTACCCCATGATAACAGCCGTGGTCTGCCACCCTTTTGGGGTGGCAAACACTCGGCACAAAACAAACGGGTAATTAAGCCGCTTGTCTTGTGCCTAAAACGACTGCTTTTGGCGCCTAATTGTGCCGCCTGCCGGCGGTACACCGCATCCTTCAACGCGGTTCCAAAAACAGCAGGAAATTGTTTTGCCTGTGCTCTAACGGGCACAAGCAATATACTTCTTTTTTATTATACATAAAACAACGATAAAAAAATCAAAATGGTATAATGTAAGTAACTATCCGGAGGACTATTTATGTGGGATTATACAGATAAAGTAATGGATCATTTTAAGCATCCGCGTAACGTGGGCAGTATTGAAAATGCCGACGGCACCGGCCAAGTGGGCAGTTTGGTGTGCGGCGACGCGTTGCGCTTAACGATTAAAGTTAATAAAGAAACCGACGTCATTGAGGACGCCAAATTTGAAACGTTCGGTTGCGCCAGCGCGATTGCGTCATCTTCGGTGCTGACCGAAATGGTCAAAGGCAAAACGATTGAAGAAGCGTCCAAAATTACCAACCAGGATATTGCCAACGAACTGGGCAGTTTACCCGCCGAAAAAATGCACTGCTCGGTGATGGGCATGGAAGCGTTAGACGCCGCCGTTAAAAGTTACCGCCAAGGCGGCAAGCCGGTTATTTTTGAGCAGGAAGCGGAAAAAATTGTTTGCCACTGTTTTAACGTGTCCGAAGAAGCCATTATTAAGGCGATTCGCACCAATCATTTAACGTCCGTAGAAGACGTAACGCATTTTACCAAGGCGGGCGGTGCGTGCGGCAAGTGCAAAGGGGAAATCCAAAAAATTTTAGATAAAGTCAATTCCGCCTGTGAAGTCCCCGCGGCCAAACCGAAAAATTACAACGAAATGACGCTTGTGGAAAAAATCAAAACGATTGAAAGCGTGCTGGAAGAAGATATCCGCCCGAAACTTAATTTAGACGGCGGCTCGGTGGAACTGGTGGATTTAGACGGCAAAGTGGTAAAGGTGCGTTTAATCGGTATGTGCAGCGGTTGCGCCGGTGCGCAGGGAACGCTTAAAAACTTTATTGAAAAAGTAATTCAGGAAAAAGTATCGCCGGATTTATCGGTGGAGCAAGCCTAATGAGTCAAAAAATCATCTATTTGGATAATAACGCCACCACCCAATGCGCCTCCGAAGTGGTGGAAGCCATGCTCCCGTATTTCAGCGAGCGCTACGGCAACGCGTCAAGCATGCACACTTTCGGCGGGGAAAACCGCAAAGCCATTGACGCCGCGCGCACGAAAGTGGCGCACCTGATTAACGCACAGTACGACGACGAAATCATTTTTACCTCTTGCGCCTCGGAAAGCGATAACACCGCTATTTTTTCCGCGGTGCGCGCCCAACGCAAAAAGAAACATATTATCACTTCGGCGGTGGAACACCCGGCCGTGATGGAGCCTTTCCATTATTTACAAGCACAAGGGTACCGCGTAGATTTTATCGGCGTAGATGAAAAAGGACGTTTTAATTTAGACCAGTTGCGCGCGTGCATTGACGAAGATACCGCGCTTGTTTCGGTGATGTGGGCCAATAGCGAAACGGGAACGATTTTCCCCATTAAAGAAATTGCCCAAATCGCCCACGAACACGGGGCCATTATGCACACCGACGCGGTGCAAGCCGTCGGCAAAATTCCCGTAGATGTGCAGGCGGTGGGGGTGGATATGCTTTCGCTCTCGGCGCACAAATTCCACGGGCCCAAAGGGGTAGGTGTGCTTTATGTTAAACGCGGTACGCGCTTTATGCCCTATTTAATGGGCGGCCACCAAGAAAAACAACGCCGCGCCGGTACCGAAAACGTGCCCTATATCGTGGGAATCGGTAAAGCGTGCGAACTTGCGCAGAAACGCTTAACGGACGGGAGTATGCTTAAAGTGGCCGCGTTGCGCGACCGGTTGGAAAAAGGCATTTTGGCCATTATCCCTGACGTTAAAGTCAACGGCGACCCCGAACACCGCGTACCCAATACCACCAATATCAGTTTCGGCTACATTGAGGGGGAATCTATTTTGATGTACTTAAACGACTTCGGCATTTGCGCGTCGTCAGGCTCGGCGTGTACGTCGGGCTCGCTGGAGCCTTCGCACGTTTTGCGCGCGATGAAAGTGCCTTTTCAGTTTGCGCACGGCTCTATCCGTTTTTCACTATCGGACCAGACGACCGAAGACGATATCAAAGTGGTGCTCAAAGAATTGCCACCCATTATTGAGCGTTTGCGCCAAATTTCGCCGTTTTCGCGTTTGCGCGCATAAGACCAATTTATTTTAAGTGAGGTGTCTATGAAAAAAGTAAATCTGTTACTTGCCGTATTTTTACTCCCGCTTTTGTTAGCGGCCAAAACAACAACGATCTATCACACCAGTGATACCCACGGGTTCTTCTTTCCGCAAAACGGACAGGGCGGGTTTGCCGCGTTGGAATCCGTGCTTAAAAGCGGTCCCAAAGATTATTTACTTTTAGACAGCGGGGACTTCGCCAACGGCACCATAGAAACCAACCTTTCCAAGGGCTTAAAAGCGGTGGAAGTGTTTAATAAAATGGGTTATGACGCGTCCACCATCGGCAACCACGAGTTTGATTTCAAAAGCGAAAAATTAGCCCCTATCTTGCAAGCGGTCAAATTCCCTATTTTGGCGGCTAACTTTTTTGAAAAGGATACCAAAACCTATCCGCCGCATGTAAAACCTTACGAAATTTTTGAGGTGGACGGCATTAAAGTGGCGGTTATCGGTATCGCCAACCGCAACCCCACCAATCCGGCGACGGGCTACACCTTTTCCAAACCGCTAGACGCGCTTTCAAGCGCGCTGGAAAAAGCCGAAAAAGACAACCCCAAAATCGTGGTGGTTATCGTGCACGACTCTATCCAAGACGATAAACACGAAACCGCCCCTTATACCAAGGAATTTGCGGAAAAATTCGGCGGGCGTATCCACGCGGTTTTAGGCGGGCACGCGCATAAAATCGTGCAGAACGAGTATGTCAACGGCGTATTATATGTGGAAAGCGGTTGCCATACGCAAAATGTCAGCAAAGTGTCTATAGAAACCGACGATAAAACGGGCAAGGTGGTGGCTGCCAAGTCCGAACTTATCCCGCTTGTTATTGCCAAAGTGGGCGAAGATAAAGACGTAAAAGAATTTTTGGAAGCCAACATCCGCGAGCCTAATGTGGACTCGCCGATAGGCACGAGTGCCGAAAAAATTTCCAAAAAACCGGTCGCCGCGGACCGCTTAGACGCACCGATTGACGATTGGATAGCCGATTTAATTAAGGCCTATGCCGGTACGGAAATCGCACTCACCAACAACGGCGGCACGCGCAAGAGTCTGCCCAAAGGCGTCATCACACGGCGCGATTTAATGGAAATTCACCCGTTTGACAATAAAATTTCCGTCGTTAAAGTAAACGGCAAATTCTTAAAGAAATTTATTAAAACGGGCCTTTCCCCGCGCAATTTGTTTTCCTACTCCGGCTTGCAAATTACCTATAAATTAAATAGAAAAGGCGAACCCAAAAGCATTAAAATTTTCTTCAACGGCAAGCCGCTTGAAAATAAAAAAGTGTACGAAGTCGCCACCAACGCCTATATCGCGGGCGGCGGCAGTGAGGGGTTCCTTTTCAAGAAAATTCCGGATACGGATAAAAAACAAATCGGCACCACCACTATGCGCGATTTAATGGAAAATGCGCTTAAAAAGGGCAGCACCAAAGCCCCCGAAACCGGACGCATTAAACAACGCGCATGAAGATATCTCGGGCCGTTTTAGGCGTTCTGGCCGGTTGTATGGCCCTGCTTGCGGGATGCTCCGGCGCGGATGATTCGCATGTGCTGCATATTTTCTTCACCGCGGACGTAGAAGGCGTATTTTGGTCGCGTCCCGAGCCGCGTTTGGATAATAAAGAAGCGGGCGGCTACGGCGTATTAAAATCATTTCTTAACGCGCAAACGGGCGAATATTTACTCTTTGACGGGGGTAACTGGTTCGGCGCCGTGCCCGAAGGCACCATGTCGGACAAAAACACCTACGTGGCGGAGTTACTTCCCGCTATCGGCTATACTGCCGGTACGCTTAGCGACAACGACTTTATGTTCGGTTGGGCCAATCTGCGCGAAATCGTAAAGAATTTGTCGTATCCGTTTGTGGTGTCCAATTTGCGTTTGGACAACCAACTGCCGTGGCCGCTGCACGATTACCAAATCCGCCAAGTGGGCGATATTAAGGTGGGTATTTTCGGCCTAATGGACGACCAAACGATTAATAAAAACGAAACGCGTTGGCGCGGTATATCGGCCTTAAACCCGTTAGATACCGCCAAAGAAATGGCGGAACGCTTGCGCGGTAAAGGGGTAGATTATGTTATTCTGCTCAGTGCCTTGGGCGTGCCGAAAGAAAAGGGCATGGACGATAATACCATTGCCCAAGAAGCCGAGGGCATTGATTTAATTTTAAGTTCCAACCAAGATAACGAAAAACCGGAGTCGGAAAAAATCAATAATACGCTGATTGTGTATCCGGGGGCCCGTTTTGACAGCGTGGCGCATATCGCGGTAAGTTTTGATAAAAACAAGCAAGTAAAAAATGTTGTTTTTACCGACGAAATTTTACTCAAAGAAAAATACGGCGAGGACGAAGAACTCGCCCGCCGCGCCCAAAATTTGCGCGAAATGGCCCGCCAAAAAATGACGCGCCATATCGCCGACGCGGCGGAAGATATCCCCACTTCTTTTGAACATCAGTCCCCCGCCGGCTATATGCTCGCCCAATGCGTGGCCAAATGGGCCCGTATTGACGGGGCCATTTTGAACGGGGCGTCCGTGCGCAGCGGTTTTAGCGAAGGGCCCATTACGGAGTACGACTTGTATAACGCGTACCCGTACGCCGATAATATCACCTTTATTACGATTAAAACCGAAGCCTTTATGCGTGCGCTGCAAGCGTCGTTAAACGCGCAGGATAATTTCCCTCAAATTGCCGGTTTTACGGCAGAATATCAAAAAGTCCCGGCGGGCAAACTCGTTAAGCGCGTGGTCTTGGATAACGGGCACGTATTGCGCCCGAAAGAATCATACCGCTTTGCCGTAACGGACCATATTTTGGCGGGCGGTTTTGAACACGACGAATTCATCAACGCGACGGAATTTAAGAACACCTTTGTGGAAGCGCGCGAGATTATGCGCACGTGTTTATCGCGCCAAAAACAACTCCGCAAGGACCCCGCGTACTCGCAAAAATGGAAACAAGTCAACTAATACGGCCCTTAACGCTCGGCTCGTTTCGCGCGCACAATAATTTACTGCTGGCCCCCATGGCGGGTATTACCGATACGCCCTTTCGCATTTTATGCTTAAAAGGCGGGGCGGGAATTGTGTGCGCGGAAATGGTGTCGGCACACGCGCTGCATTACGGCAACGCGCGCAGCGGGCGGATGCTTAAAGTAAGCGAAAAAGAACACCCTATTTCCATGCAAATCTTCGGCTCGGACGAAGAAACTATTGCCCAAGCCGCCCGCGCGGCAGAGGCACAAGGCGCGGATATCGTGGATATTAACGCGGGGTGCCCCGTTAAAAAAATCAATAAGGCGGGCGCGGGGTGCGTGCTCATGAAAGACGAAGTAAAACTCGCGCGTCTGGTGGAAAGCGCGGTTAAAAGCGTTAAAATTCCTGTTACCTTAAAAACGCGTATTGCCTTAAATCACCACGAACTTTTAGCCGTAAAACTCGCTAAACTTGCCGAAGATGCGGGCGCGGCGGCGGTTACGCTGCACGCGCGGCCCGCTTGCGATATGCACGCAGGGGCCCCCGACATTGACGCGGTAGCACAGGCGTGCGCCGCGGTTAAAATTCCCGTTATCGGCAACGGCGGCATTGTAAGTGCGCAAGCGGCCAAGCAATTTTTAGAAGCCGGTTGTGCGGGCGTAATGATCGGGCGCGCCGCGGTGGGCAACCCGTTTATTTTTGAAGATATCGCGCGCGAACTTAACGGGGAACAAGTGGCTCCGCACAGTGCGCAAAAGCGGCTGGCTATTTATTTGTCTTTAGTGCGCGAAAACGTATCATTTTACGGGGAGCGTATCGGGGTCAACCGCTCACGCAAAACGGCCGGATACTGGATAAAAGATTTCCCCAACGCCGCCGAGATTCGCGGAAAATTCGTGCGTTTAGACACGCTTTCCGAAATAGAAAAATTGCTACTTCCGTTAATTTCTTTATAAAAAAACTATTTTTTTGCTATAATATATAGGAAACCACGAGTCATTACTACGCGCGGCCACCACTCCGTGCGAATAATTACAAAAGGTATAAGAAAACTTATGACAAAAACTTTTTTACCTTCCGTTAAGGAAGTAGAAACCAGCCGCAAATGGCACCACATTGATGCCAACGGCCAAACCTTGGGCAGACTCGCAACTCGCATTGCCGTCTTGCTCATGGGTAAACACAAAAAAACCTATACGCCCAATATGGATTGCGGTGATTTTGTAGTTGTTACCAATGCAGGCAAAGTAAAATTGACCGGTAAAAAATTAGAGCAGAAAGTCTATTTCTCTCACTCCGGTTATGCCAAAGGCGGAAAAGAAACGCCGGTAAAAAGAGTGTTGGAAAATAACCCGACCAGAGTGTTGGAACTCGCGGTAAAACGGATGTTGGATGAAAACAAACTCCGTGCCCCGCGCATGAAACGCTTGCGTTTATTCGCCGGCGAAGCGCATGAATTTACGGAACGCTTTGGTAAATAAGAGGGAACATTTTTATGAATACGAAAGATCTTAAAACCGGAAGAAGAAAAACATCCGTTGCCCAAGTAGAACTCTTAAAGGGCAAGGGTGAAATTACCATCAATACCAAATCTTTGGACGAATATTTTGGTAACCACGCCCGCTGCAAAGCAGCCGTAAAAGCACCGCTTATCGTGACCAATTTGGAAAAAGAATACGACGTCAAAGCCAAAGTGGTCGGCGGCGGTATTTCTTCGCAAGCGGGGGCCTTGCGCCACGCGATTGCCCGCTCTATCGCGGCCATCAGCGAAGACTTGAAAAAAGCCGTCAAGAAAGCCGGCTACTTAACGCGCGATCCCCGTATGGTGGAAAGAAAGAAACCCGGTCAACCCGGTGCGCGCAAACGCTTCCAGTTCTCCAAACGTTAATTGGACGTGTGTGTATATGCTTTACAAGACCCCGCCCTTACGGCGGGGTTTTTGTTTGGAATGAACAAATGTCGCGCTATTTAGTAAGCCCGCACAAAGCCAAAAACGTAAAGATTTTTGGCTTTGTGTCGGGTTTCTGCGATACAATTTTCCAAATTCTGTTTATTTTGCGGTCTCGCGAGCTTGCAGTACCTGCAGTACAGCCGGCGCCCGCCTAAATCCCGCAAACTAAAAGCGAATTTGAAAAATCATCTTGCTGCGGGCGGGGGTCGCACTAACATGAACGACAACGGCGAACGACAACGCCCCGCGTTAATCTGCACGGCGAACGACAATGACAACAGCAAAAAATTAAAATAAAGTCACCCTGAACTTGATTCAGGGTCTTCCGCGCACGTCGTTTGATGTTTTTGCGCTTACCATTAAAAACGCTTTTTGCTATAATAAAAAAAACACCTATTAAAAGGAGTGCGCTATGAAAAAATTATTTACCGTTTTACTTACCGCCGCCTTGTGCGCGGTCTTCCCCTTGGCGGGCTATGCCGACGCAAACGGCGATTTGTTGCAAGCCGTCAAGGATAACAACGAAAAAGCCGTTGCGTCCGCGCTCGCACAGGGTGCCAACCCCAACTTTAGCGAAGATGATTACCCGGTGCTTTCCCGCGCCGCCGAGAGAGGCAACGTGAAAATCGTGAAACTTTTGCTTTCCAAAGGAGCAGATGTAAATATTAAAAACCGCTGGCAGGAAACGCCGCTTTTCTTCGCTGTGCGTGCGGGCAATAAGGACGTCGTTAAAACGCTTATCAAAGCCAAAGCCGACGTAAACACCAAAGATTTTAACGGCCATACCCCGCTTTTTTGGGCAAGCTGGGGCAGTCGTTCTGTGGATATTGTAAAAATGCTCGTCAAAGCAGGTGCCGACGTGAACGCCGGCAGTTCTTCCTATCCTTTAATTGTCGCGGCTACTTACGCGTCGGACGACGTTGTCAAAGTGCTCCTTAAAGCGGGTGCTAACGTGGACCTTAAAGACAGCAACGGCAAAACCGCGCTGATGATTGCACAAGAGCACAACTATACCAGCGTGATAAATGCCCTTACCAACACGCCCGCGCCCAAGAAAAAACCGGCCGCCAAACCGGCCGCCAAAAAATCAAAAGGCGTGCCGACCATTTCCTATAAAGAAAGCGTGGAACAGGGCGACGAATACGCCGTGAATTATTATCTTAAGAAGAATAAAGAAAACCCCAACGCCACGGATGAGAACAATACGCCGATGCTCGTTTTAGCCGCTATGGAAGGGTATACGGGGGTGGTCAATCAACTCTTGAAAGCAGGAGCGGACGTGAACGCCAAAGACATGTACGGCACCACGGCGCTGATGTGGGCGAGTGGCAACAATCACCCCGAAACCGTCAAAGCACTTATTGACGCCAAGGCAGAAGTGAATAATAAAGATGAAAACTACGGCCACACGGCTTTAATTGCCGCCGCCGGTGACGGAAATACGGAAGTGGTACGCTTGCTCATTGGCGCGGGAGCTGATGTAAATGCCAAAAATAAAGAAGGCGCCACGGCACTGCTGTGGGCGAGTGTCAAGGGCGCCACGGATGTTGTCAACATGCTGCTTAATGCCGGTGCAGATGTCAATTGGACTGCAATGAGTGGAGCAAGCCCTTTGGGTGTGGCAAGCGGCGAGGGACAAACAGCTGTAGTGGCTATTCTGCTCAAAGCGGGGGCTAAGGTAAATGTGCCGGATGCCGAAGGGTGGACCGCGCTTATGGCGGCAAGTGAAATGGGGCACGCGGATATCGTGCGCATGCTGATTAGCGCGGGTGCAGATCTCAATGCCGCCAATAAAGAGGGCAACACGGCGGTTAATGTCGCGGCGGACGAAAAGCAAGAAGAAGTGTTTAAAATCTTACTCCGTGCCGGTGCGAAAGCCAAGGGAAACTCCACGGCACTCATGATGGCAAGCGCGCTGGGATACGGAGACATTGTGGAAGAGTTAATCGCACAGGGTGCGGACGTGAACCAAAATGACAATCCATACAAAGCGACCGCGCTTATGATGGCGAGCGGAGGGGGACACCCGGAAATTGTCAAAATGCTACTTCGGGCGGGTGCGGATGTGAATATGAAAGCGGTTGAAGGAGAAACCGCACTGAGTGTGGCGAAAGAGGAGGGGCATAGCGAGGTAGTACAACTCTTAAAAGCCGCCGGCGCTAGATAATTTTTAACGGCTGGTGTACTATAATAGTTTTACGCACAAGAGCAAAAATGAAAATTTTTGCTCTTGTGTCTTTTACGGGAAACAATTTTCCAAAACCTATTTATTTTGCGGTTTCGCGTGCTGGCAGTACAACTTTGGGCGGTTTATAACTTCGCACTTTGTCAAAATGTATTGCAAAAAAGAAGTTAAAACGTCATTACATGTAGGGAAGTGTTATCCCAAACCCGTTTACTATCTGTCGGGTCCGGGCGGGAAAAGGCGTCTGCCACGTAGCGTAGGGGAATATTTTTCCAATAGAGTAATTTTTCGGTTAACGGCTCGGGCCATTTTTGTTTATTTTGTGCCACGTGCACGCGCGGACCTTGAAAAAGGCTGACTTTGCGCACTTTACCTATTTGCAAATCAAGAGATCTGCGCAAATCGTCTGCCGAAGTGCACAGCGCGCGCAACGCATCATAGGTCCGTAGCGGCCCCGTAACAAATTGGCCCTGTGCGTTTTTAATTCCGCGAATTAAAATGCCCCCGTAATTAGAAGCGCTGCCAAAAGTAATATCCAATCCCGCCCCGTGCGTATAGACCAAATTAGCGCGCGCCTGAAGGTGTGCTTCGCACTTGGGTACGCCTAATATGTGCGGGTTGGCGTGTATGGCCCAATCTTGCCAATGTTTATTGTTTTTGTCCCAACAATAAAACTCCGTTTCGGTTAACTCAAAGATCTGTCCTTTTAAGTGTAACTCGCCTTGCGTAAGCAATAACTTACCTGCCTGATTAAACGTATTTAAGCAGAATCCTTTGGGCACGATAAAACCGGTAATGTCAAACATAATACTCCTTACTTAAACAATGCACCGCACCGCCGTAGCGGGCAATGGGCGCACAATCTACCCCGATAACGGGTTTATCCGTATATGCTTGTATTATAGCAAGAACACGCGCATCTTGCGACAAATGATATTGCGGCACGAACACCGCCCGCGACGTTGCTAAAAAATTAACATATACGCCCCGTGCACTCAACGGATTTGATACATCGGGCACGCAAGGTAAAAACACTATGTTGATCTTCGGCAGTACCGCACGTATTTGTGCCAAACGTTTTTCCGATAAACTGCGCAAATACGGGTCAAAGCGTTCATCACTTACAAAAAGCGTATCTTCTAAAAATTGCATAAACCCGTCTATATGACCGATTTTATCGCCCGTTTCGCGCGCTAACCACACTACTTGTTTAACGCCCGTTGCGCTTTTCAGCACCTGCTCGATGCGGTATTTGGCCGATAAATTTTTTTGCGAGAAAACGGCGGGCCGCCACAAACAAAAAAGGGTGTCTTTGGCTATACACAAATTGCCCCCGTCTAAAGTTATGTTTTGCGTTTGCGCGTAGGGGAAATAATACGCTACGCGCCGACGGATTTTTTCGTTAAACGCGCGCGTATAATTATCATAATGCGGGTTAAAAAAGAATTGCGTTAGTTTTTTAGTTTGCGGGTGTTGCACCGGCAGAAAATCGCGCACCCAGATATCGGGTAAATCTAATGTGTGCACTAAATGGAAAATACTTAATTTTTTGTAAAAATCAGCAAAAAACCGCGCGTAGCCGTCGTATATTTTTTCTATAGCGTCGGTCGGTTTTGCCAAAAAAATGATTTCGCTTTTCATACCGATACGATAGCAAACCCGCACGACAGGGGGGTGTCGTGCGGGGGCGTTGTGCTCAAGGGCACATTTTAGAGATGATCGTATCTATACATTTCTGCCCGTATCGGGGATAAATTTTTATTTTTCGGGGTGGAGCATTTGCTCAAACGTGGCAATACTCACGGGGCGCGAGAAGAAGAACCCTTGTGCCAAATCGCAGCCGGTTTCGCGCAGAAAATCGGCCTGTTCGCGCGTTTCCACGCCTTCGGCTACCACGCGCACACCGAGCGTTTTAAGCATTTTAACCGCCCCTTCTATAATGCACCTAGAGCGCGGGTTTTCTTCAAATTCGTTCAAAAATTCTTTGTCGAGTTTAATGGTGTCAAAGTGCAAGTCTTTAAGCAAATTAAGCGACGAATAACCCGAGCCGAAATCGTCCATCGCGACCGAAAACCCGTAGAGGTGTAACTCGCGCACGACTTCTTGCACGCGCTCCAAGTTATTAAAGATGACATTTTCGGTCAGTTCCGCTTCTACCCATTTGGGGTCCACATTGTGTTTGGCAATCATACGGCGCATCTGCGGGATATAGCGCGCGTCGTTTAAGTGCAAGCGCGAAAAGTTGACCGCCAGCGGCACCATTTTTTTATTTTCGGCTTTCCATTTGGCTAACAATTTGGCGATTTGTTCCAAAATAAACATATCTAGGCGCAAAATAAACCCGTTGCGCTCAAAGACGGAAATAAACTCACCGGGCGGCACCAAGCGGTTTTCCCCGCGGTTCCAACGCACGAGTGCTTCCGCACCGCGCAATTCGCCGGTGGCAAAATCGCATTTGGGTTGCAGAAAAACTTCAAATTCGCCTGCCGCAAGCGCTTGCTCCATAGAGTCCTCAATATATTGTTCGGCCACAATGCGGTTGCGGTCGGCTTCGTCGTAAAAATCGTACTTGTCAAACGGGCGCGCTTTGGCGCGGTCTAGGGCCAAGTGGGCGCGGTCTAACATAATGTAGAAAGGAATATCTTCTATAATCTCGTAAATGCCGAACGATAAATCCAACATGGCGCACGAATCGGGCAACGTGCAGTTGCGGCGCAGTTGCGTGGCTAAATTGCGCAAGCGTTTTACAAATTCTTTGCGCTCGCCAAAGGCCATCAGCAGAATAAATTTATCCGCCGATAAGCGGCAGAAACACTCTTTTTCGGTTAAATGTTCTTTGAGCACGCCCGCGATACGTTTGAGCACTTCGTTCCCTTTTTCGTAGCCGTGTAAATCGTTAATGACCTTAAATTTATTGATATCAAAAATTACCAGTGCGGCTTTGCGGTTAAGGCCATTTAAATTTTCTTCAAAGTGTTCGCACATGCTGTTGAAATTATCGGCGCCGGTTACTTGGTCCACAAACGCGGTGGTGAAAAGTTGGCGGTTGCTGTAAGAACGCATCCGGAATATATAGAATAAAAGCGAAAAGAAAATCAGCGCAATCGCCAAAAATAACGCCATAGATACGGTCGTTAAGCGGTGCGCCTGCGCTTCAATATAACTGCCTTCAACGGCGGAAACGATATACCAGTCGTTAATCGCCAGCGGCACAAAAGATAAGAAATAGTGTTGTTTATGCAGGCGGTATCCCACCAGCACGTTTTTATTTTCCGCAAACGAGCCGCGCACAAACTCCACCGATTGGTTTTCGTCCAATTTTACTTGGCGCAAAAAGGAAAAAATGTTGTTAAAAGGCAGCGACGTGCCGCTTAAAAGCAGATCCCCTTTGCGGTTGATGATAAACGATTTCCCTTCTTCGCCCATGGCGAGCAGTTGCAAAAACGGCGCATAGCGTTGCACGTCTTTCATGCCGAAAAGCACCGCGACGATTTGCCCTTCGTGCACCACGGGGACCGCTTGCACCACCACGCGCAACCCGCCTACGAGCGGGATAGGCGCAAAAACGGATGGGCCTTTTTCTTGGATAGTGGTAAAAATTTTATGGCGCAAATCTTCCGGCAACAGCATACCGCTATCGGAAAGTGCATACACATTTTCGCCCGTAATGCCCAGCAGATTAAAATTATTTACTTTTGTTTGGCGTTGCAACAGGCGGCTTAAGGACTCTTGGTCCGCCCACGGGTACGCGTCGGCAACGTCAACGGCTATGGTGGTTAAAATATGTTGCTCGTCGGATAAAAATTCGTTAAAGTCAAACGCGTCGTCGTTAGTGGCGTCTTCCATGTGTGCGGCAATCCCGCGTGCCAAAATCGTATTGACCTGATGCCAATAAAACACCACGCCCGCGGTAATCACAAACGCGGACACTAAAAACAATACGATAAACGGCCTAAACGAGATGCGCGGCATAATTAAAATCCTATAGGAATTAGTTTTATTATATCATTTATCCTATGCGTTGCCTTGCGGTTTTTGCGACGCACTTTGCACGCTGAAATGCCCGATAACCTGTTGGGAATAGGCAAAGACGGGGTAAAAATCGTTTTCGGGGTTGCGCGCGCCCTCTTCGGATAACTCCTTAAAGAATAATTTTTCTTTAGAAAGCGCGAAAATGACCACGTGCCCGCTTTGCGTGGGGGCGGGTAAGTCTTGCCCCGCGGCGAGTGTCATTTGCGCGGTTAATTTGGATGCGTGCGCGAGCATACGCGCGGCGGCTTCTTGTAAAGGTTCGTTTCCGTGACCGCCCACAAAACCGCCCAAGCCGCTTTTGCTGTTATTTTCAAAATAAAAACTGCTGTCGCCCAGCGAGTTGGTGGCCACCAGTACATATTTTACCGACGAGCCGTCCGCAACCGCCATTTCCACACCGGCCGCGACGATTTTATCGGGGCCGATTTCTATTACCCCTTTGCGGTTTTCTAAATTTTTAGCGTCTAACCAAAACGCACGCATATTTTTATAAGATGGTTTCATAACGTAAAATACTCCTTTTAACTAATATACCATTTTCTTTTTTTTCGGTATAATAAAATAAAAGGGGATTTTTATATTATGGCTCGTAAAAAAGGACGCGTAGTCATTTTGATGATGGACTCTTTCGGCGTAGGCGGTGCCGAAGATGCCGCCAAGTTTGACGACGTACGGGCAGATACGCTCGGGCATATCGCCAAAAAATTAGGCGGGGTGAATATCCCCAACTTATACGCACTCGGCCTCGGCGAAATTGCCAAAGCATCCACCGGCAGAATTTTGCACTTAATGACCAAAACTTTCCCGCAAATCAATATCCCGTGCAAATACGGCTTTATGCGCGAAATCAGCCTCGGCAAAGATACGACCTCGGGCCATTGGGAAATGGCGGGCGCGCCCGTGCTTTTTGAGTGGGGGCATTTTAAGCCCGATTACCCGTCTTTCCCCGAAGAACTTATTGAAAAAATTTGCGCAGAAGCGGGTCTCCCCGGCATTTTGGGCAACAAGGCCGCGTCCGGCACGACGATTTTAGATGAACTGGGAGAAGAACATCTCAAAACCGGCAAACCCATTTGCTATACGTCGGCGGACAGCGTGTTTCAAATTGCCGCGCACGAAAAACATTTCGGTTTGGAGCGGTTATATCAGGTATGCGAAATTGCTTTTAAGCACGTCGCGCCTTACAATATCGCGCGCGTGATTGCCCGTCCGTTTTTGGGCGAGAAAAAGGGCGAATTTGCCCGCACCAAAAACCGCCACGATTACTCCCTTAAACCGCCCATGAAAACCGTTTTAGACGAAGTTAAAGACGCGGGCGGACACGTGATTTCCGTCGGTAAAATTTCGGATATTTATGCGGGGCAGGGCATTACCAAAGCGGTTAAGGCCTCGGGCCTTGCCGAACTTTGGGACGTTACCTTGCGCGAAGCGCAAAACGCGCCCGATTTCAGTATTGTATTTACCAACTTTGTAGATTTTGATATGCTCTGGGGGCACCGGCGCGATATGCACGGTTACTCGCAGGGGCTCGAGTATTTTGATTCGCGCTTGCCCGATTTGGTGGCGCAATTAGAAGATGATGATATTGTGTTTATCACCGCGGACCACGGGTGCGACCCCGCTTTCAAAGGGACCGACCACACACGCGAACACGTGCCGGTGATTATGTTCGGCAAAAAAGTAAAAACGGAATTTTTAGGCGGGCGCGACACCTACGCCGACCTTGGTCAAACGATAGCCGATTTTTTTAAGTTACCGCCCCTTTCCTACGGAACGAGTTTTTTGGGCAAAAAACAAAGAACCCCGCGCAAATAGAATACCGCTTACGTTTCCATTTGTATTTATTAGTGCCACACTTCCCCGTCACCCCGCAGGGTTTCTGTGCGGGGTATAAGTTGTTAATAAAAATATTAGCGTCATCCCGTACTTGATACGGGATCTTCCACGTCGCCGTTATGTTGTTACGTTACGAAACGTCTAGCGTTGAAGATGCTGAATCAAGTTCAGCATGACGGCTTATAAAATACCCCCGCCATTTCGGCGGGGGTAGCAAGGCAATAAATTACTTGCAACGTTAGTTCTTATTTCTGCGTATTTCTTTGATTTTTGAAATAAACCTACTTTTCATAATTTCAAAATTATGGTCTTCATTTTTTTGAGAATGGAACCCTAGCCCTTCAATAAATTCATCTATATATCTCACATTGGGTATCTTTTTCTTATTTTCTTTATAAAATTTATAAACCTGGCTATAGTTTATTCTTTCATACTTATCTCCGTCCTCGTATTCATCTTTATTGATTATGTTATAATCAGGACAAAAAAGAAAACAATGAAGTTTCTTATTATATTTCTTTTTTACGTTGTTATAGTATTTACTCAGTTGATTACCATTAATTTTTGATTTAATTTTATTTTCAATAATTATAATGTCTTTCTCGCCTTCTACCAATAAATCAATATTATCTTTTTCTCTATATATGCTAAATTTCTCACTAAAATCACGAACATAAAGAATGTTTTTAGCAAATTCTACAAACAATTTCTTTTCTTGTCCGAAAAGATACTCCAATATATTGGAAAAAACTAATTCATCATTTTCTTTTTTTATAATGGAAAGAAAATTGTCATGAGGTTGCAATTTTTTATCTTTACTAGATTTTATCTCTAGTTCTTTAGTTTCCTCGGGAGAACACCATAAATTATCATTCTTTAATGCTTTTTGTAAATTTTTATAATCTTCCGGAAATTTTTTATTTGAATAATACATTTTTAAACTTGTGGAAGCAAAATGTTTTTTCGGAAGAAAAATATAATTTTTATACGTTTTCTTTTTATCTTCATCTTCTATTAAATAGAGCGGGACTTTAACCTTCCTTACTTCTTCTGCTTTAAATGTAATACATATTTTTTCTTCTAGATTATACCCATAAATCTCGTCTAGCGGAACTTTTCCATATTTAATTTTGTTATTCTTTATAAATTCAATTTGTTGATTGGCTTCATTTTCAATTTTCGTTTTATATAGTATTTGTTCTAACCCTTCTGCTTTTGCCAAAACTTCTAAAACCCCTTTTTCAATCCAACGAACAAGAAAAACTGCATGAATTTTACCATTGTATTGCGGATTAATTTTCCCATATGGATTTATATAGATATAATTACTCCCGTTATCATCTTTAATTAAGTTGATAATTTCATGACCTATATTTTCTTCAAGATACTTCCCCGCATACATTCTTGTTAAAATAATAAATTTTTCTTCTTTCTCTTTCATAACATCACCATTTTTTATAATTTTTCTATTTCCGCGAGCCACGTTTGCGCGCTTGCGTCGCTGGGCATACGCAGGTCTCCGCGCGGGGATAAACTCACACTGCCCACTTTCGGCCCGTCGGGCAAGCACGAGCGTTTGAATTGTTGCGCAAAGAAACGCTTAAAGAAAATAAGCAGCCACTTCTTAATGACCGCGCCCGTGTATTTTTTGCCGAACGCTTCGCGCGCCAAAAAGAAAATTTTGGCGGGTGCACTGCCGCGGCGCAAGAAATGGTATAAGAAGAAATCGTGCAATTCATACGGGCCGACCAAATCTTCCGTCTTTTGCGCGATACGTCCTTTTTTATCCGCGGGTAAAAGTTCGGGGCTGATCGGCGTGTCGGCGATATCTTGCAAAACGGCGCGCACTTTAGCGTCTGTTGCATTTTGCGCCGCCCATAACACCAGTGAGCGCACGAGCGTCTTGGGTACGCCCGCATTGACCCCGTACATGGACATATGGTCCCCGTTGTACGTTGCCCACCCGAGCGCAAGTTCGGATAAATCGCCCGTTCCCACCACCAACCCGCCGCACTTGTTGGCAAGGTCCATTAAAATTTGGGTGCGTTCGCGCGCCTGTACATTTTCGTAGGTGGTGTCGTGCGCGTGCACGTCGTGCCCGATATCCTTAAAATGTTGCAAGCACGCGGGCTTAATGTCAATTTCGCGCGACGTAACGCCTAATTTTTTCATTAAAAGCAGCGCATTTTGATAGGTTCTATCGGTCGTGCCGAAACCCGGCATGGTAACGGCTAAAATTTGTTTGCGCGGGTAAGCGAGTTTATCAAACGCTTTGGCGGTAACGAGTAGCGCAAGCGTGGAATCTAACCCGCCCGAAATACCGATTACCGCATTTTTGGCGTGCGCCGCTTGCAGACGCGTGGCCAGTGCGGTTACTTGGATATTAAAAATTTCTTCGCAGTTTTTGGCGAGTTCTTCGCCCGCCGGCACAAAAGGAGTCTGCGCGATAGGACGCGTTAAGCGGGCAATTTGCGCCTCTTTTTGACCGGTTGCGATTAGTTCGTACGGCTCGTTTTGCGCGAGTGATGACAACGTGCGAAAAGACGTATTAACCGCGCGTTCGTGGCGCAAAAATTGCACGTCAATTTCGGTGCTGACCAGTTGCGCGCCCGTTTGGAAAGGGGTAGTTTTTGCGAGCAAATGTCCGTTTTCAAAAATATACGCGTTCCCGCCGAAAACAACGTCGGTGGTGGACTCCCCATAGCCGCACGAAGCGTACACATAGCCGCACAAACACCGCGCCGATTGTTGCGCGAGTAAATTCTCTGTATAAGCGCGTTTGCCCACCAGCGCGTTGCTTGCGGACAAATTGAAAACAATATCCGCCCCTTGCAGTGCCAGTTCCGCCGACGGCGCAGTTACCGCCCACACATCTTCGCAAATTTCCACGCCGAATTTAACTCCGCCCGCGTCAAACATTAAATCGGTGCCGAGCGGTACTTCCTGCCCGCATAAAATCACGTTGTCCCCGCTAAAATCTAACGCGCTGGCAAACCAACGCGCTTCGTAAAATTCGTTATAGTTAGGTAGAAAAGTTTTCGGCACAACGCCGCAAATGCGTCCTTTGCAACATACCGCCGCCGCATTTAAGAGTAGCGCACCCGCATAGACGGGTAATCCCACGATAAAAACAATATCTTCTTTGGCGGTTTGGGTTAAAATTTGCGCGAGTGCATCTTCGGCACTTTTAATTAAAGAGGGTTGCAAAAATAAATCGCCGCACGTGTAGCCCGTCACGCAAAGTTCGGGCAGCACCACCGCGCGCACCTGTTCGCGCACCGCTTGTTTGATAAGCGCAACTATTGCGCGCGCATTGAAAGCGGTATCCGCCACTTTGACTTCGGGCACACCGCCGGCAACTTTTATAAATCCGTAATTTTTCATAGTAACCCCCTTTTTTATATTTTACTAATTATTGGATAGCGGTTACTTCGTATCCGGCGTTGCGCACCGCGTCTTTGAGTACGTCGTCGGGGATTTCCTGCGCGGCGGTTACCACCGCGATTTTTTTGGCTAAATCTACCTTGGCGCGCACGCCGTTAATCGCGTTTAACGCGCGTTCCACGTGCGCCGCACAATGCCCGCACATCATCCCTTCTATCGTCAATGTTTTTTGCATAACACCCCACTCCCTTTTTAAGCGCGTAGGTTTGAACGAACGCAACCGAAGCGCGTTACTCACCACGCACACCGAACTTAAACTCATCGCCGCCGCGGCAAAAACGGGGCTCAACTGCCACCCGAGCGCTTTATACAACACGCCCGCCGCAAGCGGTATGCCAAGTATATTATAGAAAAATGCCCAAAATAAATTTTGCTTAATGTTACGCATAACCGCACGCGCGAGTGCCAATGCGTCTGCTACTGCGCGCACGTCGTCTGTTAACAAAATAATGCCCGCGCTTTCCGCCGCGATATCGGTGCCGCTGCCCAGAGCCATACCCACATCAGCACGCATTAAAGACGGCGCGTCGTTTATCCCGTCGCCTACCATGGCTACTTTTTCGCCTTGTGCTTGCAAGTTACGGATGACGTTTTGTTTTTCGTCCGGCAGCACGCCGCCGACCGCTTCGGCTATTCCCGCTTGGCGCGCTACCGCGGCACAGGTTTGTGCGTTGTCGCCGCTAAGCAGTAGAATTTTAACGCCTAAACGTTGGAGTAGCGCGACCGCTTCGCGCGCCGAATCTTTTAACTTGTCCGCAAAGAAAACCGCGCCTAAAAATTTTGTTCCGCGCGCAAAAAACAGCACACTCTGCCCGTCTTGCGCCGCTTGATGGGTTAGCGCGTCCGCTTGCGGGATACTAATGCCCCACGCGCGCATGGCTTTCGCGTTACCGCCCGAAAGCATATCCCCGTTTAATCGGGCGCGCACGCCTAATCCTTGCTCTTGCTCAAAATGTTGGACTTCCTCGCGCGCAAGTTGGTGCGTCTGTGCGTAGTTGATAATGGCCCGCGCAAACGGATGTTGCGAGCCGTACTCCACACTCACTGCCACTTGCCACAAATCGTTTATGGTTACCCCGTCCGCCGCCACCGCGCGCACCACGTGCATACGCCCCGTTGTAATGGTGCCGGTTTTATCCAGTACGACGCGGCTGATGCGGCTAGCCCCTTCCAACACGTCGGCTGATTTTATCAAAACGCTTTGGCGCGCCCCAACACCCATGCCCACCATAATGGCGGTCGGCGTGGCAAGCCCTAACGCGCACGGGCAAGAAATCACCAGCACGCTCACCGCGCACGTAAGCGCAAACGCAAAGGGCGCACCCGAAAAATACCACACGCAAAACGTAAGTAGCGCAATTCCCATAACCGCGGGCACAAAAACCGCACTCACTTTGTCCGCGAGTCGCGCAATAGGGGCTTTGCCGGATGCGGCTTCTTCGGTCAGGGCAATTAAGCGCGCAAAAGAAGTTTCCGCCCCCGTTTTGGTAACGCGAAACGTAATAAAACCGCTGACCAGCAGCGTGCCCGCGCGCAGGGTTGCGCCCGCTTGTTTTTCTTGCGGTAAACTCTCGCCTGTCAAGGCGGACTCGTCCGCCGCTCCCGCACCGGATAAAACCACCCCGTCGCACGCGATACGCTCGCCCGCGCGCACCATAATTTCTTCGCCTGTTTTAATTTGCGCAACCGGCAAAGAAATTTCCGTTTCCCCGCGTTTGACCACCGCCGTTGCGGGGAGTAACTGCACCAGTTGCGCAAGCGCACCCGACGTTTTGGCTTTCGCGCGCGCTTCTAACCATTTGCCCATGGTGACCAGCGTTAAAATCATGGCGGCAGATTCAAAATACAAGTGGTGCTCCCCCTTGTGCCACGCCCATAAACTAAACAGCACGGACGCACCCGCCCCGAGTGCTACCAGACTATCCATATTGGGGGATGTAAAGAGTTTTCTTAACCCGCTACTGAAAAAATTTCGGTTGAGCACCAAAACGGGAAGCGTAAAAATAAATTGATAGAAAGCCGGCAGATGAAAAAAATGTCCGCCCCACAGCGGTAGTAAAAAAAGAAGCGAATAAAAAAAACGCTTTTTAAGATGGGAAGTTTCATCAGGTGTTTGCGCGTTTTGTGCTTGGTGCACCCGCGCGCCGTATCCGGCGGACTCTACGGCCGCGATAATTTGCGCCGCGCTCACTTTATCCGGCGTAAAATCCACGTCCAAGCGGTTTTGCAGTAAACTAACCTGCGCCGCGTTTACCCCTTGCAAGCGCGCAACAACTTTTTCCACCCGCGCCGCACAGGCGGCGCAACTCATACCGGTAACATCAAAACGGGTTTTCATACCTACATTATAGGATATTTTTTTCGGGTTTCCGGCGGGTAAAGTAATTATATTTGCGTAAATAAAAGGTGTGTCCGCGCGTTGTATTTGCTACACTATAAGTGCTATGACGATACCGGTAATTATTTTGATGGTTGCACTCAATGCCGTATTTGCCGCTTACGAAATGGCTTTGGCGTCCATTTCGCGCACGCAACTTTATCTGCTCGCGCAGGAAAAACGATCCGGCGCACAAGCCGCTTTGTTTATGAAAGACCATTTGGAAGGCAGTTTAGCCGTGGTGCAGATCGGCATTACGCTAATCGGCACCATAGCGGCGGCGGCCGGCGGTGCGGGGGCGGACGATTTATTCGCGCCTTTTTTAGAAAATACGTTGGGTTTCCCCGCTAAAATGGCTTATTTTATTTCTATGGCGGCGGTCGTGGTGCCGCTAAGTTTTATTACCATTGTGTTTGCCGAACTAACCCCGAAAACATTTGCACTTAAAAATAAAGATTTGGTGGTGTTGCGTGTTTCGCCCGCCATGCGTGTTTTGTATGTGGTTTTATTGCCGATAGTCGCGGTTATGGAGCATATCGTGCGCTTTTTAACGCGCAAGCCGAAAAAGTCATCGGCTAAAGATGAAAAAGTAGCGCAACGGGCCGCCATGGCCGATTTAAGGACTGCGGCGTCTATTGCGTCGGCTTCGCGTTTGTTTGGCAAAACGGAAGAAAAAATCGTACTGGCCAGCGCGCAGTTTTGCACGCGCAAAATAAAAGAAATACAAGTGCCGCTGGCGCAAGTTTATATGCTTAACGCGGGCGACTCTATCGCGGAGACGTTTCTTAAAGCGCACTTGGATATGCACACGCGCTTTCCGGTACGCGAGGACCCTGCCGACCCGCAAAGCATTGTGGGATACTTAAATTTTAAGGATATTTTTTCTTCCACCAAAAGTGTCGGGGGTTCTTCCACCTCAACGCGCGCGATTATGCGCCCGATTATGCGCTTGGAAGACGATACGATTATTTCGGTGGCCTTGCAGCAACTGATGAAAAGCAAGCAACATATTTGTTTGGTAACAGACGACGGGGAAATTACGGGCATTTTGACGCTGGAAGATATTTTTGAAGAAATGGTGGGAGAGATTGAGGACGAATATGATTTCTTCTCCGCGTATATCCGCCCGTTCGGCAATTCGTTGATTGTCAGTTCGGCGGCAAAAATGGCCGCTGTTTTTGAAAAATTGGGCGTTGCCGTTCCGGCAGATTTGCCCGCGGATTTTTGCGTAGAACAATGGCTCACACAAAAATTGGGTAAAATCCCCGCCAAAAACGAAAAAGTATGCACCGACGGAATTATTTTGGAAACGCGTAAATTCCGCCGTCATAAACTGATGGAAGCCTTGGTAACAAAAGCGCAGTAGCATAATTTGATAAAATAGAAGTATGAACACATTATGTCCTTTGGACGGCCGTTATAAAGAGCGTTTGGCCCCGCTTTTAAGCGTGATGGGGGAAAACGCCTTCACTTTGAACCGCGTGCGCGTGGAGTGCGCGTGGTGGGCGCATTTACCCACGTTAAAACTGCCGCATTTTAAGGGCTTTTCCGCCAAAGAACAACAACTTTTAACGCGTGTGCAAAATCTGCAAGAATCGGATTTTCAACTTTTGCGCGATTTGGAATTTAAGGGATACCAACATATCCCCGCTACCAAGCACGACGTTAAAGCCGTGGAATATTTCTTAAAGTTAAAATTAAAAAATACGCCCTTGGCGGACCGGTTAGAGTTTTTACATTTTGCACTCACCAGCGAAGATGTCAACAGCGTAGCCTATGCGCTGCTTCTCTCAGACGGCTTGGAAAAAGTACTTCTGCCCGCTTTAATTGCGCTTCAAAAAGCACTCGCCAAACTCGCACGCAAAGAAGCGCGCGGCGTGATGCTTGCGCGTACACACGGGCAACCTGCCGTTCCGACGACGTTTGGCAAAGAAATGCGCGTTTTTGAGGTCCGCTTGGCGCGCCAAATCGCGCAACTTAAAAAACAACAAATTTCCTGTAAATTTTCGGGCGCGGTGGGGAATTTCAACGCGCACGCGGTTGCTTTCCCGCGCGTAAACTGGCCGCGCGAAGCACAAAAATTTATAAACAAATTTAATGAGAGTAGAGCGGTTAAAATTTATTTATCGCCCGTTTCTACCCAAGTGGACAACCGCGATTCGTACGCGGAACTCTTTGATAATCTGCGCCGCATTAACACGATTTTACTGGACTTCTGCCGCGACATGTGGCAATATATTTCTTCGGGCAAAGTCGTGCAAAAAACAAAAGCGGGCGAAGTGGGCTCGTCCACCATGCCCCAAAAAGTAAACCCGATTGATTTTGAAAATGCGGAAGGCAATTTACAACTGGCGAGTGCGTTATTTACGCTACTTTCGCAGAAATTGCCCGTCTCGCGGTTGCAACGCGACTTGTCGGATTCTACCACCCTGCGCAATATGCCCGTATCGTTCGGGTATGCATTATTGGCCTACGGGTCTATATTAAAAGGGCTTAACAAAATTGCGTTTGATAAACGCGCCGCGCGCGAAGAATTAAGCGCGCACCCCGAAGTGCTTGCCGAAGCGTTGCAAACGATTTTGCGCGCAAACGGCGTGGCACACCCGTACGAAACATTGCGTGATTTTACCCGCGGTAAAAAAATAACCGCACCCCTGCTTTGTAATTTTATAAATACGTTACAAATTGACCAACACTTAAAAGAGCGGCTGCAAGAATTATCCGTTGAAGATTATATCGGCCTTGCGGTTTTGCTTGCGGAGGGAAAATATGATTGATTTAGTTTGCGGCGGTCAAGCCGGCGACGAAGGAAAAGGCAAAATTGCGGCCTATTTATCTTATAAAGGCAATTACGATTATTGCGTGCGTGTGGGCGGCCCCAACGCGGGGCACACGGTGGTGCAAGACGGCAAATCTTACACGCTTAAAAATATTCCGTCGGGCTTTCTTAACCCCAAAACAAAACTTGTTTTAGGGGCGGGGGCCTACACCAAAACCGAGTGGCTTTTAGACGAAGTCAAAAAAACGGGCACGCAGGACCGCCTGATTATTGACCCGTACGCCGTGCTCATTACCGACGCGCAAACCCAAGCCGAACGCGGTGCGTCGCACTTTATGAACCATATCGGCAGTGTGGGAACGGGACTCGGACAAGCCGTCAAAGAACGCATTGAACGGCGTGATATTAAATTTGCCAAAGACGAACCGCTCTTAAAAGAATTTATCCAAGACGTACCCGAACTCTTAAACCAATGTTTGGATAAAGGCGGGCATATTTTGCTGGAAGGCACGCAAGGCATTAAACTCTCGCTGTTGCACGGGGAATACCCTTTTGTGACTTCGCGCGATACGACCGCAAGCACCTTTTTGGGCGAAGCCGGACTCGGCCCCAAAAGCGTGCGCGATGTGTATGTGGTATTCAAACCCTATGTAACGCGCGTGGGTACAGGGCCGCTGGAAAAAGAAATTTTTAACGAAAAAGATTTGGAAATTTACCACACCAAAGGCCACGAAATCGGCAGTGTAAGTAAACGCTTGCGCCGCGTGGGGGATTTTGAAAACCGCTCGGCCGCCCGCGCGATTATGATTAACAACTGCACCAAAATCGCCATTACGCACATTGATATGTTTGAAGGCAACGACCGCGTAAAACGCGTGGAAGATTTTACCCCGCAGGCCAAAGCGTTTTTGGCAGATTTGCAAAAATTATCCGACCAAACGTATCCGCACCCGAAAATTGCACTTATTTCCACGGGGCCGGATATGGAAGACACCTTGGTATTATGATAAAAAACATTGTGTTTGATTTGGGCGAAGTACTCATTAAATGGAACCCGCGCAACTTATACCGCAAGGTGTTTGCCGACGAGCGGGAAATGGAATATTTTTTGACGGAAGTGTGTTCCCCGCAGTGGAACAGCCGCTCGGACGCGGGGGAACTTTTTGAAGACGTTTGCGCGGAACTGATTAAAAAATATCCCGCTTACGAAAAACAAATTGCCATGTATTTCCCCCGTTGGAAAGAAATGCTCGGCGGAGCGGTAGAAGGGAGTGTGCAAATCTTACGCGAACTCAAGGCCAAAAAGATTCCGCTTTTTGCGCTGACCAACTGGTCCGCCCAAACGTTCCCGATCGCGCGCAAATTATTCCCGTTTTTAGGCGAATTTGACGGCATAGTGGTATCGGGCGAAGAAAAACTCATTAAGCCCGATCCGCGCCTTTACCGCGTTCTTTTGGACCGCTATAACCTAAAGGCGGAAGAATCTATTTTTCTAGACGATAACCCCGCCAATGTAGCGGTCGCCGGAAAATTAGGGTTTACTACCATCCGTTTTACTTCGCCGGAAGAATTGCGCAGGCAATTACAACATTTTTTGGGTTAAAGGGCCCAAATTTATCTAGGTCCAAAAAATATTTTTTCTGGGTCTAAAGGTCCTGTGCACTGCGCCTAAAAACTACTACAATATAGATAGGGATAAAAATGTTTTAATCGGGAGCAAACGTATGTTTTTACCTTATCTGCCTAAAATTATACGGGTATGTATTGCCGCGGCGGTTGTGGTCGTTGCGGTTTCGGCAGGCCACGCCCGCGTTCCCGTTAAGCAGGGAGCCCTGCTCTTGCGTAATAACGGCGCCGTTCTGGAAAAATCTTTATCAAAAAATGCGGTTAAAGCGGCCCCCGTATCCGCAATCGCTAAAGAATCCATAAAAATCGCAACGCCCGCACAACAACCTTTGGCGGTTAAAACCGCACCTGCGGTTGCTGCGTTATCGGTGCAAAAAGTGGCGGACCGGATGGAACTTGCGTTGCAAAATACGCCCAAGCCGGTTTGCGTATGGAGTAAATTTTCAACAGACGTTGGTGAAATAGAACCGCAACCCTTAACCCCGATAGGCAATATGCACACCAACACGTTGCGTAATGCGCAAGCGAGTTTTTTGTTTCACAAATATATTCGGCAAGGGTTTTCCAAAACGCAAGCCTTTCGCAAGGTAACGGAAGAACTCGGCCCGCGCCCGAGTAAAGCATGGCCGGCAACTACCCAAGGGACGTTGGAAGTATCTTCGCTCCAAGGGCTCACGTTAGACGGCGTAACGGGGAAAATGCCGCTATTGCCTATCCCGTCTAACCGCATTTATCTCTACCGCGGGATGGGGTTGGATGAAGACGGGTTGCGCGGTATTTTACAAAACGGGTTGCGCGTGGAAGATGTGCAAGCGTCCGCTTCGGCCGTAGATATTCAGGCGCGGCTTTTAAGCGTAGGGACGATGCCTGTTTCCGCCGATATATTAACCCCGTTTGCGAGCAAACAAATTTACTTGGCCCCCCAAGCCGATTATGCCTTACATTTTGCCTATACTAATTCCTTTGAGAACGGGAAAATCCCCGTTATGGTGGTGGTAAAATCCAAATGGCGCAACGGGAACGGAAACCACGTTGTTACAGAAAATATCCCCGCAGATGATTTTGCGGAAGTAGCCGCGTTGGTCAACGGCCCAACGGGTACACCGATTTGGTGCAAAGTATCTTTAGCGCAAGACGGGCAAGGCTTTGTTTTTGCGCCTTATATCCATTTGCAATAAGCATATGATATGTAAATAAAAGGGCTCTCTCGTGAAAGAGAGCCCTTTAATGTTGCACACGTCACGTTTACGAAATAATTTCTTTGACGATTTTATATGGGGCCGGTTTCTGTTTGCCTACTTTTACGGCCTTGGCAAACAATTCAAGCCCGCCCGCTAAACGCTTTTTGTCAGACGCGTACAAAATGGCAATCGTATCGCCTTTTTTGACCGCGTCGCCGGCTTTTTTCTCGAGCCAAATACCCGCGCCGTAGTCAATAGCGTCTTCCATGGTGTTGCGCCCGGCACCGAGCATAACCGCCGCTACGCCTGCGGTTTTTGCGTCAATAAATTGCACATAGCCGCTCGCCGGAGCTTGGTAAATGGCGGTCATTTTGGCGTTTTGAAAATACTTTTCCGTTTCGTCAATCGCCTTGGGGCTGGCGCCTTGCCATTTAATCATTTCGCGCAGCTTGGCTACGGCTTCGCCGTTTTCAATTTTTTGTTCCATGAGCGCGCGTGCTTTTTTAAGGTCTTTGATTTTGCCGCTGATAACGAGCATTTGCGCGGCTTCTTCTATCAAAAGTTCGTAGAAATCGGGCGCAAGTTCTTTGTTCCCTTTTAAGATTTGGATGGCCTGTTTCATCTCGTTGGCATTGCCGATAGCGCGCCCGAGCGGTTGGTCCATATAGGTAATGAGCGCGCGGCATTTAAGGCCTAATTGTTTGGCGGTGGATACGAGCGCGCGGGCGAGTTTGCGGCTGTCTTCTAACTTTTGCATAAACGCGCCGGAGCCGTATTTCACGTCCATAAGTAAACTATCCACCCCTTCGGCATATTTTTTGGATAAAATACTCGCCACAATCAGCGGGCGGCTTTCCACACTGCCCGACGCGTCGCGCAAGGAGTAGAGTTTGCGGTCGGCGGGGGCTAAATCTTTGGTTTGCCCGAACATACAGACGTTTAATTTTTTGATTTGGCGGTAAATCAGGTTAACGGGCACGCGCACTTCAAAATTTTTCATAGATTCCAGTTTATCAAGCGTGCCGCCCGTATGGCCGAGCCCGCGCCCGGACATCATAGGCACCGCCACCCCGCCGCACGACACTAAAGGCGCGAGCGCCAAGGAAATGCCGTCGCCCACACCGCCGGTGGAGTGTTTATCCACCTTGGGGAGTGCTACGGCGGAAAAATCCAATCTGCCGCCCGAGTGCGCCATGGCTTTGGTGAGCATAGCGGCTTCTTTATCGGACAGCGGGTTTAAGAAACAAGCCATTAAGAAGGCGGAGAGTTGATAGTCCGGCACGGAGCCGTTGGCGGCCCCTTGCGCGACGAAATCAAATTCTTGCTGGGTGAGTGGTTTTTTATTGCGTTTTTTGATGATAATATCTAACATGCGCATACTGAAAACAACCTCCTTTTTCCCCGTAGCGGGGTAGGCCCCTAGCATAGCATTTAAGGCGCAAAAAGTAAACACCCCCGCGCGTCTTAATTCTTGTTTAGTAACGGTGTCGTGGGGATATTTTTTCGCTGCCCTTGAATTTTAGTCGTTTTTACGCTACACTTTCGGTAAGGTTAGAAACGCAACCCCTTGCAGTGTAAAAGGGGTTTCTAACCTTTTTGTATCTCAAAAATCGGCGTGTTTCTCGTACGCGCGGGCGCGTCCGTATTGACAGGGTGCCCGCTTTAATGATTTAATACCTTGTACGGGATTACTCGTAAATTAGGGAGGAACTTATGGATATTAAGATTACGGCAAAAAATATTAAATTAACTGCCGCCATTAAAGAATATATTAACACCCGCGTAGGAAAAATTGAAAATTTTTTTGATAATATCGTTTCCGCGCAAGTATCTATTTCCGTGGAGAAAAAAATCAACCAGCGCGCCGATATCATCTTATACACCGGTGCCAAAACCACCATCAACGCGAGTGCTGTGGAAGACAATTTGTATAAAGCCATTGATGCCGCTGCCGTAAAGGCCGAAGCACAGGTAAAGAAAATCAAAAACAAAGCCAAAAACCGCAAAGTCGGCAAGAAAGCCGCCCGCGCGATGGAAGTAGAAGCCTTTGCCGAGCCGGTATTACTCCCGCAAAATGACGTTAAATTCTCGGTCATCAAACAGGTGGAAGTTTCCCCGATGAACCCCGAAGATGCCGCCTATGAAATGGAACGTTTAGGCTATTCGTTCTGGATGTTCTTAGACGAAGGCTCCAAACAAATCAACCTGATTTTCAAACGTTTGGACGGCACCTACGGCTTAATTAAACCCATTAAGAAAAAATAAGTCGGGGGGACGCCTTGGAATTTACCAAGTCTGTGAGCGTTAAAGAACTACTCCAAGTGAAGCGTCTTCGCTTGGAGTTAGTTTGCGGAAAACGCTACCTGCACCGCGATATTACCTCGGCCAGTGTAAACCGGCCGGGGCTCGCGCTTGCCGGACACTTGGAAAATTTCCGCGCCAACTCGGTGCAAATCTTCGGGCGCGGCGAGCACGCGTTTTGCCAAAAAGAAAACAAAACCCGCTTGCGCGCCAACATCACTAAAATGCTCAGCGAAGGGGCGGTGCCGTGTTTGATTATGACCACGGACCTAGACCCTATCCCCGCCGTGCGTAAGGGGTGTTTAAGTGCGGATGTACCCGTGCTTAAAACGGATATGGAATCTTCCGCGTTTATGGCGGAATTTTCCCGCTATTTGGACGAAAAATTATCCCCCGTTACGCATATCCACGGCGAACTGGTGGACGTAAGCGGCACGGGCGTGCTTATCCGCGGCGACTCCGGTATCGGCAAGAGCGAGTGCGCGTTGGAACTGATTAAGCGCGGGCACATTTTTATTGCCGACGACGTCGTGGAAATCCAACGCCGTTGGGGGCATAATTTGGTAGGCTCGTGCCCCACGATGCTCAAGCACTATATGGAAGTGCGCGGGTTAGGTATTTTGGACGTGCCTATGCTTTTCGGGGTGGGGGCGGTGCTGGAAGAAACCAACATTGATATGGAAGTCGTGCTCACGACCCCTAACGCCAACCCGATTGACCGCTTGGGCGTGGACCAAAAAACCAACAACATTTTAGGGGTGGAAGTGCCGTCCTTGGTGCTGCCGGTAACGCCGGGGCGTAACTTAGCAATTTTAATTGAAGTGGCCGCGCTCAATTACCGCTTGAAAAATCAGGGTATTTTCTCGGCCAAAGAGTTTAGCCAAAAAATTTTAGATAAAATGAAGAATAAGAAAAATGACAAACAATAAACGGCGTCTTTTTATTATTACGGGTATGAGTGGCGCGGGCAAAAGCCAAGCGCTTAAAATCTTCGGCGATTTAGGGTTTTATTGCGTGGATAATTTGCCCTTGGCGTTATTCGGCGATTTCATTACCTATATCCAAAAAGATACCCAGCACAACGATATTGCGCTGGGGATAGATGTGCGCGAAGGCGACCGCTTAAAACAACTCCCTAAAATATTAAAAACCATACCCAAGGCCGATTTTACGATAAAAGTCATTTTCTTAGACGCGTCCGAGGAGTGTTTGGTGCGCCGTTTTTCCGAAACCAAACACCGCCACCCGATCCACGATAAACTGGCCGCCGCTATTTTGCACGAACGCCATTTACTCATGCCGCTGCGCACCATGGCCGATAAAGTGGTGGACACGTCTAACTTAAAACTCGGCGAACTTAAAGAGAGTTTATCGTCTTTATTGGGCGCACAACGCTCCGACGATATGCAAATCTCGGTTGCGTCTTTCGGGTTCAAAAACGGCATTTTGAAAGATTGCGATATTGTCATGGACGTGCGTTTTTTGCCCAACCCCTATTATGTGCCCGGTCTCAAAGAAAAAACGGGGTTAGATAAAGAAGTGCAAGATTATATTTTATCGTTTGAAGATACCAAAGATTTTTTGAACCGCTACACCGATTTGATAGAATATTTAATCCCGAAATACATTAAAGAGGGAAAGAGTTATTTAACAATAGCCATGGGTTGTACGGGCGGCAAACACCGCAGTGTGTTTATGGCGCATGAATTGTCCCAGCGGTTGCGCAAAATAGGCTTAAACGCAACCGAATATCACCGCGATATAGGATTATAATTATGGTAAACATTATTTTAATTACACACGGGCAACTCGCCCAACAGATGTTGGAAACCGCTTCGCAAATTATCGGTAAACCCGCGCAGGAAGGGTTTGCGACGTTTGCGGTAACGACGGCTTCTTCGGTAGAACAGGAAGCCGCCAAAGTGCATGCGCATTTGGAAACGTGTGCGGACGGAGCCGTTATTTTGACGGATATTTTCGGCGGCAGTGCGACCAATATTTCGCTGACCGCGAGTAAAGATTTAGCCAACGTGTATGTGATAGCGGGGTTAAACTTAAGTATGCTTTTAACCGCTATTAACAGCCGTAAGAAATTGTCTGCCAAAGAATTGGCGGAAAAAATTGAAGCCGACGGCAAACGGGCCGTTATTAACGCCACGGAGTTGCTGATTAAAGGATTGTAATGCCGATTATTTTTGCCAGGGTGGACGACCGGCTGGTGCACGGACAAGTGGTGCAGGCGTGGTTACCGCAATTAAACGTAGACGAAGTGATGATCCCTTTTCGTAAAGAACAGGCGGATCGGATCAACCGCGGGTTATTGCGTTTAAGTCTGCCCTACGAATATGAACTATCGGTATTGGAATCGCACACGTGTATGCGCCATGCGCTGGGCAGTAAAAAACGTATTTTTGTGTTGGCCGCTTCACTCAAAGAACTGGCCGATTTAATAGAAGACGGGTTAATGCTCAAATCCGTAAATATCGGCGGTATGCACTTTAAGCCGGACGCCCAAAAACTGGCCGATAATGTATTTTTAGACGAACACGATAAACATATCTTAAAGGTAATTTCCGCTTTAGGTATTCAAATAGAAACGCGTGCGATACCCAACGCCAAATCTATTTCCGTAAAAGAGGTGCTTTTATGACTCCCGAAATTTTAATGTTATGCGCGCTAGGTGCCTTTTTGGAATTAGACACAACGTACGCTTTTCAATTTTTATTTTCCCGCGGGATTATTGCGGGGCCGCTGTTATCCTTGGTAACGGGAGATTTAATGAGCGGCGTACAGGTGGGCGTGTTTACCGAACTCGTTTTTATTGACGTGAACCCCTTGGGCGGGGTGCTTCCGCCCAGCGCAGTGGGGTGTTGTGTGGTGTCGCTTGCATTGCACGCCATGGGCATTCCGCTTTGTTTCGCGTTTTTTATCGGCGTACTCGGCGCCGCGTTCTTCTCGTTTATGGAGCGTTCCATGCGCTTGGGCCGTTGCGGTTGGGTGGTTTATCAGGAACAAAAAATTGTTAAAAAAGCCTCGCAACTCAACTGGACCATTTTGGTTTCGCTCGCGCAGGCGTTTTTGCTCGCTTTAGTAGGTTTTGTGTTTATTTGCAGTGTAAGCGGGTGGATAATGGTGCGTGTACTGCCGTTTATCCCCGAGCGGATGCAGATGGTGTCCGCGATTGCGTATATGGCGGTGCCGTGGATCGGGTTGACGACGCTGATTTGTAACTTTAACTTCAAACGGGGGGGAAAATGATGAACTTTACCATGCACTTGCGTTTATTTTTCCGTTCGTTTTTCTTACAAGCGGCATGGAATTATATGCGCTTTCAAAATATCGGGTTTGCGTTTGTGATGCTGCCGGTATTAAAACAAATTTACAAAAAAGATACAGACGAACTCCCTTCGGTGCTGGTGCGTTATTTGGAAAATTTCAATACCCACCCCGTGATGGCGTCTTTTTGTTTCGGCGCACTCGCAAAACAGGAAGAAATTTTGGCGCATGAAAAATCACTCCCGCGCTATACGGAAAAAATTGCCGCTTGGAAAGAAATTAAACGCAGTTTATCCATTACGACCGCGTCTATCGGGGACCGGTTTTTCTGGGGTGCCTTAAAGCCGTTTACCTTGCTGATTGCGCTGATGTTGTGGCTGTGTATGGGGGTCAATATTTTTGAACTGAGCGAAGCGGGCAGTATCTCCTATACGCAGGTATTTGTGGCGCTTGCCGTGGCGTTTATCCTTTTTAACAGCATTGCGCTTTGGGTGCGCTGGAAAGGGATTACGCTGGGGTATAAGTATAATGCCAAAGCGTGTTTCGGTTTAACCCATTTTGATTGGAACCGCACGACCTACTGGGTAAAATGGGCGGGGATGATATTTTCCTGTTTGATGCTCGGTTTTGCGATTATTTATTTTTTGCGCGATTTTAAGGATGTTGATTTCCGCTTGGTAGCGCGTATGTTACTCGTGTTTACCTGTGTGGTGCTGAGTCTGATTTCGCGCCGGTTGCGTATAGCCAATATGTACGTGTATATTCTTATGATGATTATTTTTAATATCGCCTGTTTTTTTTAATATGATACATACAGACCAAAAAATTACTAACCGCCTTGGTATCCACGCCCGTCCGGCCGCGTTAATCGCGCAGACGGCTTCGGGTTTTACGGCGGATATCCAGTTGGAAAAAGACGGCGTGCGCGTGAATGCCAAAAGCATTATGGGGGTGATGATGTTGGCGGCGGAATTCGGATCCACCTTGCGTATCAGCGCGGACGGCATTGACGAAAAACAAGCCATCATGGCGCTGAGCAAATTATTTGAAAACCGATTTAACGAGGAGTTTTAATGCTGGTACTCAAAGGAATTGCGGCAAGCCCGGGAATTGCTATCGGTAAAGCGGTCGTATTGGCGGGGGAAGAATTTTCGGCGGTACGCCATTTTGTGTCCGGCGAGCAAACTTCCGGCGAGTTGGAAAAATTTGAACGGGCCAAGCAAAAAACCCTACAAGATTTAGACCTTACCGGCGAAAAAGTACGCCTGACGCTCGGGGCGGAATACGCCAATATGCTCTCCACGCATAAACTGATTTTGCAGGACCCCGCGCTTACCGGTGCGGTTACTAAAAAAATTCAAGAAGAACAACTGACGGCTTCGTCGGCCATTTCGCTTACCGTGCGCGATTTGGCGGCCGAGTTTGATAAAATTGACGACCCTTTCTTTAAGGAACGACGCAGTGATATTTTTGATGTCGGCAAGCGTTTACTGAGCAATTTAGAAGATAAAAAAAATGAATTGTTTTTACAACTCGCCTCTTCTTCCTTGCTGGTCGCGCACGATTTATTCCCGTCGGACACCATCCGCCTGCAAGATCATCACGTACTGGGTTTTTGTACCGATTTGGGCGGCAAAACCAGCCACACGGCTATTTTGGCGCAGAGTTTGAATATTCCCGCGGTGGTGGGGTTATCCACCGCTTCCAAAGACGTGCAAAACGGCGACACGATTATTGTGGACGGGGAAAACGGCCTGTTGGTCATCCGTCCGGACCGCTACACCCTGAGCAATTACCGCAAAATCCAACGCGAAATCAAAAAAACCGATTCACTGCTCAAAACCATTAACGATTTACCGGTTGTTACGCGCGACGGACGCCAAATCAAACTCTATGTCAATTATGACCCGCGTACCGATTCCAAAGAAAGTAAACGCCTTATCAGCGACGGCTTGGGGCTGTTGCGTACGGAATTTTTATTTATGAACACGCCCGTGCCGCCTTCGGAAGAAGCGCAATACCAAGTGTATCTCTCGGTGGCTAAAAAGTTTGATATGCGTCCGGTAACCATTCGCCTAGCGGACTTGGGCGCCGACAAAATGCCCGATTTTACCTTAGATGAACTCGCCGAAGACGAAAACCCGTTTATGGGTTGCCGCGGGGTGCGGCTGTTACTTAAACACCCGGAACTCTTACGCACGCAACTGCGCGCGATTATCCGCACCGCGTGCGAAGTGCCCGCGCAAATAAAAATTTTAATCCCTATGGTGTCCTCTGTGGAAGAAGTGCGCCATGTGCGCCATGCCTTTAAGGAAATTTTAAGCGAGTTTGCCCAAGCGGGCCGCGTTCCCAAAAATACAATAGGTCTTGGCGCCATGATAGAAGTGCCCGCCGCCGCTATTGCCTTGGAAGGGATGATAGACGGGTTAGATTTTCTCTCTATCGGCACCAACGATTTAATCCAGTATTTAGTAGCGGTGGACCGCATCAACCCCGAAGTGGCCCATATGTATGACCCGTGCCACCCCGCGGTGGGGCGCACGATCAGCGCGATTATCCAAACGGCGCATAAACGCGGCAAACGCGTTACGCTTTGCGGGGAAATTGCCGCCGACTTAAAGATGATACCGCTGCTTTTAGGATGGGAAATTGACGGCTTATCCGTTACCCCGCGTATGTATTTGCGCGTGAAAAACCACATCCGCAAAATTTATTTTGATACGTGTTCGGATTTGGCACAAGCCGCCCTGTTAATGGGCAGTTCGGACGAAATCCGCAATTTAATTGAGCAGAATAACCAACATGAAGATTCGTAATTTTTCCATCGTGGCCCACATTGACCACGGCAAGACCACCCTTTCAGACCGCATTTTAGAAGATACCGGCACCGTTCCCAAGCGCAAAATGCAAGCCCAACTTTTAGACGGCATGGATTTAGAGCGCGAGCGTGGCATTACCATTAAAGCCAAGGCGGTGCGTATTGCCTATAAGGATTATATCTTGAATTTAATTGATACCCCCGGCCATGTGGATTTTTCCTACGAAGTGGCGCGTTCCTTGCGCGCGTGCGAGGGGGTGCTTTTACTGGTGGACGCTTCGCAAGGGGTGGAAGCGCAAACCGTTGCCCATGCGCATTTGGCGCAGAGTTTAGGGCTTAAAATTATTCCCGTAATGAACAAGGTGGACTTGTCGCAATCGGACGCCGACGCTTCGGAAGAACAACTCTGGGATATTTTGAAAGAACCCATAGAAGCCGAGCGCGTCAGTGCCAAAACGGGGATGGGCATAGAACACCTTTTAGAGCGCATTATTGCGGACGTTCCCGCCCCCAAGGGTAACCCGAGCGCGCCGTTGCGTGCGCTCATTTTTGATTCGTATTATGACCCGTTCCGCGGAGTCATTATGTATGTGCGCATTGTGGACGGGAGCATTAAAGCGGGCCAAACGATACAATTTATGTCCTCGGGCGCGTCGTATAAGAGCGAAGAAATCGGCTTTATGACGCCCAAACAACTGCATAAGACGGACGTTTTATCCGCCGGCGAAGTGGGTTATTTAGCCGCCGGTATTAAAGATATCCACCAAGTGCAGGTGGGCGATACGATTACACTGGCCGAGAACCCCGCGCAAACGCCGCTACTGGGCTACGCGGAAGCAAAACCGGTGGTGTTTGCCAGTATTTTTCCGGTGGAAACCACCGATTTTCCGCTACTGCGCAAAGCGCTTGAAAAACTCAATTTGTCCGATTCTTCCTTCCATTACCAAAGTGAAACGTCCAAAGCGTTGGGGTTCGGTTTCCGCTTGGGGTTTATGGGCATTTTGCATATTGAAATTGTTAAAGAGCGTTTGGAGCGCGAGTTTAATCTGTCGCTGATTGCCACGAGCCCCAACGTGGTGTATCACGTTAAATTTACGCCGCGCAAATCGCACCCGCAGGAACTCGCCGCCCTGCCCGACGCGCCGGACGACCCGGGATACAAGATTATTGATAACCCCGCCAATTTCCCGCCGTATGGGGACATTTTGGATATTAAAGAGCCGGTTATCCACATTACCATTGTAACGCCGGTGGAATTTATGGACGGGGTGATGACGCTGCTCAAAGAAAAACGCGGCACGTTTATGAGTATGGAGCACCTTTCCGCCCAGCGCGTGATTATTAAGTACGAAATGCCCATGGGCGAAATGGTTATTGATTTTTACAATAAGTTAAAATCGGTATCCAAGGGCTACGCGTCTTTTGACTACGAAGTCGCCGGTTTTAGAAGTGCTAACGTGGTGCTGATGGAAATTTTACTGCACGGCACGCCGGTAGATGCGCTTTCGTCGGTAGTACATAAAGACAAAGCCGCCACTATCGGGCGCGCGTTGTGTGCAAAACTCAAAGAACTTATCGGGCGCCAGCAGTTTGAAGTAGCCGTACAGGCGGCCGTCAACGGCAAAGTGATTGCGCGCGAAACGATACCCGCTTTCCGCAAGGACGTTATCGCCAAATGTTACGGCGGGGATATTACGCGCAAACGCAAACTTTTGGAAAAACAGAAAGAAGGTAAACGCCGTATGAAAGCCATCGGCAGTTTGAACATCCCGCAGGAAGCGTTTGTGGCTATGCTCAAAATTGACGAAGAATAAGGCGCGCTTGCGGTAGCGGTTTTTGCGCCCCGTACGCAAGGTGCGGGGCTTTATTGAATATGAAAAAATTTATTAAATTTTTAATTGCGCTCTTATTGTTACCCACCGCCGTATTTGCGGCGGCGGCATTGGGGCGCATTTTTTTTGAAGTTTTCAAACAATGGCAAGCCGCGCTTTGTTTTTGCGCGGGGGCGGGCGTCTATGCGCTGATTCATTTTGCGTGGTATGATTTTTCGCGCCCGTACGTCTTTATCCACGAAATGACCCACGCCCTAGCGGCGTTTTTATGCGGGTACCGCATCAAAGATTTTTCCGTTAAGAAAAACAGCGGATACGTCAAAATGAGCAACACCAATACATTTGTGGTGCTTGCGCCTTACTTTGTGCCGGGTTATCTGGTGGCGGCGGCGGTTTTGTATGCGCTCGCGGGTTTGTTTGTGGATTTAACCCCTTACCGCTACGCAGGCCTTTTCGGCGTGGGGTTTTTGCTTTCGTTTCATATTATCCAAACAATTAAAACGCTTACCGAAACGGACCAGCCCGATTTAACCTTGGCGGGCGGGCGGTTTTTTTCGGTCATGATGATTTTACTGGCTAACGTCTTTGTACTCGCAATAGTGCTTAAAATTTTGTTTCCGCAATCGGTTATTTTGACGGATTACGGGCGGCAGATTTTAAGAGCATCACTCAATGCGTGGCGAATTATAGTAAACTATATAGTGGAGTATATTACGAATTTATTATAGTATGGCCAAAAACAGCATTATCTTAAAAATTCTTAAATTTTTGTGGCAATTCGTAGCGACGTTGTTTATGATGACGTTGCGTTTAACGTTGTTTTGCGCCATGTTGGCTTTAGTGCTGTTTTCCGCGGCGTGGTTATTTTTCTTGCACGCGTTTAACGCCCAAAATATCAGCGAAGTGGTCGTTTCCCAATTGCAGGAACATTTAGACCGGCCGGTTATGGTGTCCTCTATAGATTTGCGCTTTGTGAACACCATTGAACTCAAGGGATTTTCCGTCGTAGATACCACGGGCGACGTGGGCAATACGCTAATCTCGGCGGACTCGGTTTTGGTAATTTTCAAACTTTTGCCGCTCTTTGAGCGCGAGTTAGTGATAGAAAAAGTGATTCTCAACGCCCCGCGTTTTAATATCGTGCGCCTAGCCGACGGAACGACCAATATTCCCGTGGTTAAAAAATCGCAGGAATCGGCATCGGTCTATTTAGGAAACTCCGAAAAACCTTTTTCCGTGAGCATGGGCAAATGGATAATTTATAAAGGGGTGCTTAGTTTTAACGATTTGAAAAAGAAGGTTTTTCATTCGCTCTATGACGTGGACTTATCGTTTGATAAAGTCAGTTTTAAGGAGCCGTGCCCGTTTGAAACCAGCATGGTGGTGCGCAACCAATGGGATAAAAATATTTCCGATATAGAAATTCATGCCACGGGCAGTGTCAACGTGGCCGATTTTGATAAAACAAAGTTTGCGCTTCGCAGTGTTCAAGCACAAGTGCGCACGTTGCAAAAACCGATAGATATGGTGTTTGATTTTGATAATTTGGTAACCCCCTTTTTTAAGGCTAAACTCAAAATCCCCGCCTTTACGGGAAACGATTTATCCCTTTTCGGTTGGAAAGGGGCCGATTTTCCGGTGCCGGCTACGGAAGCGGAAATTCAAGGGTCCGTATCCCAAAATTACCAACATATTAAACTATCGCAATTTAATTTAAGCGGCGATAACGTCAAAATAAACGGCAGTTTTACCGCGGATTTGAGCAAAAAACAACCCGCCTATGACTTGCACGTAACGACTTCTTCTTTTGATTTGCCCAAAGCCTTCCCGTATTTTGCGTTACTTAAAAAATACGATTTGAAAGGCAAAGGCTCGCTGACGGCGCACCTGACCGGTTCGGGCAATAAGTGGCAGGCCCCGTCGTTTACGGCAAAATTAGATAAAGCCTCGGGCGATTTGTACGGGTTTAAGGCATCTGACGTAACGGGCGAATTTGAAGCCAAAAATAACTTTGCCGACCTTTATGCCCATGTGACAAACGGCCGCGTGGAAGTGGCGCGCACGACGTTTGATAAATTGGATATGAGCGCCTCTTGGCGCAAAGGCAACTTGTATGCCAACATCCACTCCGGCGAAGTCAACGGGGTGGGCCTTAAAATGAATTTGGATGTTCAAAAATTGACCGACCCGCAACGGATGATTTTTACCAATATGTATTGGAAAAAGTTTGACCCCATGTCCTTTATAGAAACGGTGCGCGATTTTGTAACCGTCATTACGCCCTTAACGGGGAGCGACGGCGAAGATACCCCCGAAGCAACCGGCGATTTGGCATGGTTGCGCAATTTTAGGGATAGGCTGCCCAACTTCATGCCCAACTTTACGGGCACGCTTACGGCAGATGAGTTTTCGTCGGAAGTTTTGACCGGCAACCGCTTTGACGCGCAATTTGATTTAAGCGGGCTGTTAGAAGGGGGAAAGGAACTTTCCGGCACGTTGCAGGCGCGTTTGGCGGGCGGGGTAATTCACCAGATGGAAAAATGGGCCGACGAGCAAGAAGCCCTAAACGTTACGTTTCAGCCGTTTATCATTATGCACCGCATGGAGCGGGCGGGAAGTTTTAAGATGGGCCGCGTACTTAAAGACGTGGAATTTACGGATATGGCGGCGGGGGTCGTATTTAATAACGGCCATATGCAAATTCAAAATGCCTACACCGTAGGCCCCACGATTTCGGCTGATGTGGAAGGAAGCGTAGATTGGGTAAAAGAAAATTTTGATTTAATGATAGGAACCATGTTTAACAACACTTCCAAGCGCGGGGCCCTAGCGGAAAATTTAACCGACGAGTCGGGCAATCCGGCCTTGAAATTCAGGGTGTCGGGGTCCATGCTTAAACCCAAAGTGGAAATGAAACGCGCCAAAAAAACAGGAGAGGGTATCCGCGCCGCACAAGAAAAGGGCCTGACTACCGATTTTAGTAATGCGCAGTACTTTAGAGAAGGAGAATTCCATGCCAAAAAATAATATTGACGTGCTTTGTCTTTTACAGGAACACGGAGCCATAGTAGAAGGTCATTTTGAAATGCCTTCGGGCTTTCACAGCCAGACGTATATCCAAACGTCTTTACTGATGCAACACCCGCATTTAGCGCAGCGTATCGCGGGGGCGTTGTCGGATAAATTTTCCAAAAAAGCCGATGTTATTTTGGCACTTACCCCGTCGGACTCGGTGCTCGCGCAGGAAGTCGCGCGCGTGCGCGGTGTGCGTGCTATATTTGCTTCGCGCGCCACAGATAGCGAAGAAATGATTTTGAAACATAACTTTTTAATCAAAGAAGGCGAAAAAGTGCTTATTGTAGATGATGTGGCCGTATCGGGGCGCAAAATTAACCGCGCCATTGATTTGGTCAACCGCTACAAAGGCGAAGTAATCGGCGTGGGGGTGATTGTGGACCGCTCTATGGGATATCTGCCCCTTACGGTGCCGTTGCGCTCGTTATTATCTTACCCTATGCAGACTTTTTGCGCCAAAGAATGTCCGCTCTGCGCGGCTAAAATTCCGTTTACGCAAATGGAAGAAATGAATAACCAATAGGACGCTGTTATGCACGAAATTAAACTCAAAGCCAAAGAAGAACGCCGCTTAAAAGCGGGACACTGGTGGATCTTTTCCAACGAAATTGACGGGCTGGATACTTCATTAGAACCCGGAACCCTAGTGCGTGTAATTGCAAATGAAGCAACCCAAATCGGTTTCGGTTATTTCAATCCGCATAGTTTAATTGCGGTGCGGTTATTCCAAAAAGACGAGGGCGAGTTTAACGAAGATTTTATTTTTGAAAATTTAGACAACGCTTATACGTACCGCAAATCTATCGGCGTGCGCAAGTGCGGCCGTATGTGCTACGGCGAAGCCGACAATTTACCCGGTTTAGTGGTGGACCGCTACGGCGATATTTTGGTAGTGGACGTATTAACCGCCGGTATGGAAAAATTAAAACCGCAAATTACCAAAGCGCTTCAAAAAATTTTTAAGCCTACGGGAATTTATTATAAAAACGATAGTTCCTTCCGCGCCTTAGAGGGGTTAACGAGTACGCCCGAAATTATCGGCGAAGTGCCCGAACAGGTGGAAATAGAAGAAAACGGAGTCAAATATATCGTGCCGTTGCGCGGCGGTCAAAAAACCGGTTTTTATTTTGACCAACGCGAAAACCGCGAATTTCTAAAGCCTTATTTCAAAGATAAACTGGTGTTGGACCTATACTCCTATATCGGCTCGTTTGGGATAACGGCCGCGCTCGCGGGGGCGAGTCAGGTGTGGGGGTGCGATTCTTCCGCCGCGGCCGTAGAATTGGCGCGCAAAAATGCCGAACTCAACGGCGTTACGGAAAACGTCGTTTTCCACCGCGACGACGCCGAGCGGTTGCTTTCCGCCATGAAAAAAGGCGAACTACCCGACGAGCCCGATATCGTTTTGTTAGATCCGCCGGCTTTTGTTAAAAGCCGCAAAGCACTTCCGCAAGCGGTAGGCCTTTACGTTAAACTGGTCAAAATGGCGTTAGAGGGCATAAAAGCGGGGGGATACTTGGCCTTTTCTACCTGTTCGCACCACATTTCGCGCGAACTCTTTGTAGATATCATCCGCCAAGGGGTCAGCAAAGCGGGCCGCCAAGCCGTTTTGGTGGAACTGCGCGGCCAAGCCAAAGACCACCCTGTTTTAATCGGTATGCCGGAAACGGAGTATTTGCATTTTGCGCTGATTGAAGTTAGGTAAGCCGGCGCGGTTATTTTATATAATAATTATCCAAGAGGTTTGAAGTTTTGTTATGGCAAAAAGATTTACCGAAAATGCACAAAAAATTATTCTTATCGCCCAAGAAGAAGCCAAACGCTTAAACCACGATTACGTGGGGACCGAGCATATTTTACTCGGCTTGTGCGCGATAGAAGGTACGATTTCAAATAAAATTTTAAGCAGTTTGGGCGTTACGTTCCGCAAGGTCCGTTTGGAAATTGAAAAGGAAATCGGTATCGGCGATACCATTATGCTATTGGGCGAAATTCCTTTCACGCCGCGGGCCAAAAAAGTGTTGGAATTTTCCGTGGAAGAATCGCAACTCTTAAACAGCGAACATATCGGCACGGAACATATTTTATTGGGGCTTATCCGCGAAGAAGAAGGCATGGCGGGTAAGATTTTATCCAATTTGGGTGTCAATGTGGAAGTATTGCGCGAAACGGCCGTTGCGCTTATCGGCGAAACGGGCGGGGATGAACCCTCGGCGGGGGATGTGTCTATTCCCACCGAAGAAGGGGAACAAACCACCCCGCGTAAAGCCGCTGCTACCAAAACCAAAAGCAAAACCCCCACGCTAGACGAATATACGCGCGATTTAACCGAAATGGCGTCTAAAAACCAGTTAGACCCCGTTATCGGGCGCGAAGAAGAAATTGAACGCCTTGTACAGATTTTAGCGCGCCGCACCAAAAACAACCCCGTTTTAATCGGGGAGCCCGGTGTAGGGAAGACGGCTATTGTGGAAGGTCTTGCGCAAAAAATGGCGCGCGGTGAAATTTCCGACGTGCTCGCCGGAAAGCGTCTGCTTGCGTTAGATTTGGCGTCCGTTGTGGCGGGGACCAAATACCGCGGAGAATTTGAGCAACGCCTTAAAAATATTTTAGACGAACTCGCCGCCGCGAAAAACGCGATTATTTTTATTGACGAATTACACACCATTATCGGCGCGGGTGCGGCGGAAGGATCCATTGATGCGTCTAATATGTTAAAGCCGGCTTTGGCGCGCGGGGAAGTGCAGTGTATCGGTGCGACCACGTTTGACGAGTTCCGCAAATACATTGAAGCCGACACCGCCTTTGAACGCCGTTTTCAACCCGTCGTGGCAGACCCGCCGGACGTGGCGCAAACGATTGTCATTTTGAAAGGGATACGCCAGCAATATGAAACGCACCACCGCGTTAAATATACCGACGAAGCCATCCGCGCCGCCGCCAACATTGCCGACCGCTACATTACCGACCGCGCTATGCCCGATAAAGCCTTAGATTTGTTTGACGAAGCGGGTGCGCGCACGCGCCTTAAAAACTCGGCACTGCCTGCGGATATCCGCCAAAAGCAGTTGGAATATAACCAAGCGGTGCAAGAGAAAAATGACTTTTTAGCACAAAAAGAATTTGAAAAAGCGGCCGCCGCGGCGGAAACGGAAAACCGCCTGAAAAAATATTTGGATAATGCCAAAAAGAAATGGCAGGAAGAACAAGCCAAAAATGTTCCGGAAGTAACGGACGAAGATATTGCGCTTGTAGCATCTAAATGGACGGGTATTCCCGTTACGCGCCTGACGCAAAGCGAAGCGGATAAAATACTCAAAATGGAAGATTTACTCCACGAGCGTATTATCGGTCAAGAAGATGCCGTGCACGCCGTTTCGCAGGCTATCCGCCGCAACCGCACCGGACTGGGCAACCCCAACCGCCCGATAGGGGGATTTTTATTCTTGGGCCCCACCGGCGTGGGGAAAACGGAACTTGCCAAAAGTTTGGCCATGTTTTTATTCGGTGACGAAGAAGCCATGATCCGTTTGGATATGTCGGAATATATGGAAAAATTCGCCGTCTCGCGCCTGATCGGTGCGCCGCCCGGCTACGTGGGGTACGAAGAAGGCGGGCAGTTAACCGAAGCGGTGCGCCGCCGCCCGTACAGCGTGGTGGTGCTGGACGAATTGGAAAAAGCACACCCCGATATTTACAATATTTTATTGCAGGTCTTGGACGAAGGGGCCCTTTCGGATAATTTGGGGCACCGCGTCAGTTTCAAAAACTGCGTCGTTATTATGACGTCCAACGTCGGTGCGCGCGAAATTACCAACAAAGGTAACTCACTCGGTTTTGCTGCCGCGCAATCGGCGGAAGAAGAATATACGGATATGCGCAAAAACGTGATGGACGAAGTGAAAAAAACGTTCAATCCGGAATTTATCAACCGCATAGACGAAATTGTGGTCTTTCACGCGCTTAGTAAAGAGAATATCGGCCAAATTTTAGATTTAGCCATTAAGCGCGTAAACGATAAACTCACCGAGCGCGAATTAACGCTCGTGCTTACCCCGCAGGCCAAGCAGTATCTGGTGGAAAAAGGCTTTGACGCGAAATTCGGCGCGCGTCCGCTTTTACGCACCATCCGGCGCGAGTTGGAAGATCCGCTTGCGGAGCATATTTTGGTGAGCCGTTATCATCAAAATACCACCATAAAAGTAGATTTGGATAAGTCCGCGGGAAAATTAAACTTTTCCCCTTTGGCAACAGGAAAAAAACTGGAAGTAACTATTTAATACGGAGGATTTTTTAATGGACGCAAACAAACAAAAAGCGTTAGATTTGGCGTTAGGCCAAATTGAAAAAGCATTCGGCAAAGAAGCCATTTGCCGTTTAGGCGGCGGCAGTGTGAAACAGGTGGAAGCCATCCCCACGGGCGCATTGTCGTTAGATTTGGCGCTGGGCGTAGGCGGACTTCCGCGCGGGCGCGTAATTGAAATTTACGGGCCGGAAGCGGGCGGTAAAACCACGCTTTCGCTCCACGTAGCCGCGCAAACGCAAAAGATGGGCGGCACGGTGGCTTTTATTGATGCCGAACACGCGTTAGATCCGGTGTATGCCGCGCATATCGGGGTAAATGTGGACGATTTACTCGTTTCGCAACCCGACTCGGGCGAACAAGCCTTGGAAATTGCGGAAAAATTAGTCCGCTCGGGCGCGATTGATTTGATTATTGTGGACTCGGTAGCCGCCTTGGTGCCGCAAGCGGAAATTGAAGGCGAAATGGGCGACTCGCACGTCGGCTTGCAGGCGCGCTTGATGAGCCAAGCCTTGCGCAAACTCACCAGCATTTTGAATAAAACCAAAACGAGCATTATTTTCATTAACCAGTTGCGCCAAAAAATCGGGGTGATGTTCGGCAACCCCGAAACGACCACCGGCGGACTCGCGCTTAAATTCTACGCTTCGGTGCGTATTGACGTGCGCCGCATTGAAAACCTCAAAAAAGGCGACGAAGTAATCGGCACGCGCGTGCGCGCCAAAGTTACCAAAAACAAAGTAGCCCCGCCCTATCGCCAAGCCGAATTTACCATGATTTTAGGCCAAGGTATTTCGCGCGAATCGTGCATTTTGGATAAAGGCGTGGAAGCCGGCATTATTGAAAAAAGCGGCAGTTGGTTTATCTACAACGACGAGAAATTAGGCCAAGGCGCCGAAAATGCGCGGCTTTACTTAAAGGATAACCCCGAACTCGCCGCAGAGATTGAAGATAAACTCTACGTCAAATATTTGGGTATCCACTACAACGGCAAAAAAGCCGAAGAAGAACCCGCCGAAAAAACCGAAAAGAAAACGGCTAAAAAATAATTGCGTAATATGCACCCCGCCGAGCGCGGGGTGCTTTTTATATGGATTCTTATTTACTCGATGATTTCAAAAGTCATTTAACCTTTGAGCGCCAACTCTCGGACAATACCACACAGGCGTACGGGGGCGATATTGCCGATTTTTTGGAATATTGCGAAGCGAACGAAAAAGACCCGCTTAAAATCACGCCGGAATTTTTGGAGCAGTATAATTACCAACTGCGCGTATTGCAGAAATTGGAAACGGCCAGTGTGGCGCGCAAAATGCAGGCCATCAAATGTTTTTATAAGTTTTTACTGATTGAACAGCGCATTGAAGATGACCCCACCCGCTTCTTGAAGTCGGCCAAACTCGCGCAAAAAATTCCCACCCAACTCACGCGCGAAGAAATGACGCGCTTGCTTTCTTTTCCGGCGGAAACGTACGAAGAAATCCGCACATTGGCGATTATTGATTTACTCTACGCGGCGGGGTTGCGCGTGAGCGAACTGATCAATTTGCGTTTGGAAAACGTCAACACCAAAGAAGGTTGGGTGCTTGCGTTCGGCAAAGGGGGTAAACAACGTTTTGTGCCGATTCACGCCGAAGCGTGCCGGCGCATAGAAAATTTTTTGCAAGCGCGCGAAGTAAAATTTGCAAGTAAAACGCAAGTGGGCTCGGAGTTGTTTTTAGGTAAGAACGGCAAAAAATTAAGCCGCGTAAGCGTGTGGAAAGATTTGGAAAGTTTAGGGCGCAAAGCCAATCTCTCGCAACCCTTGCACCCGCATTTACTGCGCCACACGTTTGCCAGCCACTTGTTGCAAGGCGGTGCCGATTTGCGCAGTTTACAGGAAATGCTCGGCCACGCCAATTTAACCACCACGCAAATTTATACGCATTTAGACGTAACCGACCTGAAAGAAAAGCACAAAAAATTCCACCCGCACGGGTAGCAGCGGGCGGAAAATAATTTTATATCTTTTTAGTATCCCTTAACGCCTTGTAACGACTCGTCGTTATCAATCCACTCTTGCACGTTAATGGTGCGGTAGTCGGTGGCGGTGTCGCGCACGACGACTTTTTCAATACCCGCATTGATAATCATGCGTTTGCACATAGAGCAGCTGTTGGAATTTTTAATATATTCCCCGTTGGAAACTTCGCGGCCGGATAAATAAAGTGTGGCGCCCAACATTTTATCGCGCGAAGCGCTGATAATGGCGTTGGCCTCGGCATGCACACTGCGGCAAAGTTCGTAGCGCTCGCCGCGCGGTACATTTAATTTCTGACGGATACACGTTCCCACATCACAGCAATTTTTCCGTCCGCGCGGGGCTCCTACATATCCGGTGGAAATGACTTCGTCATTTTTCACAATCACCGCTCCGTAGCGGCGGCGCAGACACGTCCCGCGTTGGGAAACAATATCCGCCAAATCTAAGTAGTAATTTATTTTATCGCGTCTAACCATAAAAGAATTGTACCACCTTATAACCCTTTTCGCAACCTTGCGGAAACTAAAAAACAAGTATACTATAAATATGAGAAAATTTTTAACGATTATACTATGTTTATTTTCTGTTTGTGTTTACGGCCAAAAAGTGGGCCAAGTAACCGCCGAAACCACGCGCATGAGCCCGCAGACGCTAAAGCGTTTGTTTTTGCTTAAAGAAGGCGATGATTTTTCCCCAAAAAAATACGAACGCGCACAAGATGAATTGCACCGCTTGCGCGTGTTCAAAAAGTTAGATTTCGCCGCCACCGCGCAAGGGGACAGCACCGACATCCACATTGCCGCGCAGGACGGCTCGTACATTTTCCCGTTCGGGTTTATTTCAAAAGGCAAAAAGAATGCCGCGGGCCTTGCGCTTGCGGGTGGAAATTTATTTAAGCAGGGCGAAAGCGTGTTTGCTTTTGTGGGCGGCGGGGACGACGGATTTTCCAGCCGCTTGGGCGTGAGCGTGGGTAAACATTTTGTTTCCGTTGCGCAAACGCACCTTAATTTTTACCAACGTTTTTATTCGGATCATTGGCAAAATGCTTATGGTGTATTTTCTACCACAGATGACGAAGAAGAATATAAATCGCGTTTGCTTGCCCAACTGCACGGACGCGAAGATGCTGCCACCCTGCTTTATGCGTACCGCCTTTCGCGCACATTAAGCGCGCGCATAGAACCGCAATACCGCTACGTTTCGTACAAGGGCGGGGCATTAGACAGCGGAAATCACAGCACGCTTTCTTTCGCGTTGCGCTACGCCGACGACATACGACCCAATATGAATATGGGTGCCCTTTCGGGATATGGCCTTTCGGATAAAGCCCAAAGTTTACAAGATTTAACGCGTGCACGAAGCGGCTATTTGGCCGAAATCAGTTACACTGCGGGCGGCACAATTACCGGCAGTGATTACGAAATCCAAAAATTAGATGCCCAAACCGCGTGGATTTTGGAATTAAAATCGCGCCATACGTTTATGGTGCAATTAAAAGCACAAGACGCTATTAAAGCGCCTTTCAGTTCGCAAATTACTTCGCTTGAATTACTTTCCGGTGCGGGCCGTTACGACCGCACGCGGCGCGGATCGCGCGGGATGGGCGCGGGCGTGTCGTTTGCGTATTATTTACTGCGTAACCGAGTGGGCCTTTTATCGCTTGCACCTTTTTATGAACTCGCCTACGTATATGATACAAACACATACCGCCCGCACAGCGGGGTAGGTGCGACGCTTTCTTACAAATTATGGCGTTTCCCGCTTCCTTTCGGCGTGAACTACACGCACAACTTACAAGACGGCAGCCACCAAGTCGGTTTTGTGGTAGGCGGTACGTTTTGAAATCTAATCAATTTTAACGCTTTCGCGCGTGCATAAGAACGGCTACACTTATATAACCCTACTGCGGTAAGGGTATAATCTAAAATAAGGAGAAATGCCTATGGGAATTAAGTCCAGAGAAATTGTAGCCCGCGCGGGAGTAGATGTAAACGCGCTTATTAAATTATTAAATCAGGCCTTCTGTGATGAATGGCTTTCGTATTACCAGTATTGGATCGGGGCGCAAGTGGCCGTCGGGCAGTTGGCCCCCGCGCTGATTCCGGAACTTAAAGAACACGCGGCGGAAGAATTGGAACACGCCGAAAAAATCGCTAAGCGTCTGGCGCAGTTAGATGCCGAGCCGGTATTATCGCCCGCCGATTGGTTGGAGCACAGCACATGCGGTTATGCCGCGCCCATGAACCCCGACGCGGTGGAAATTTTACTGCAGAACTTACACAGCGAGCGGTGCGCCATAGAAGTCTATGAGCATATTTTGAATTTAGTCAAAGGAAAAGATTTGGTAACCGAGCACGTTATCCGCGAGATTTTGGAAGACGAAGTGGAACACGAAACCGAACTTCAAAATATGAACCCCTGCTGCGATTGCGAAAACGAGTAAACGCGCATGAGCAGATAAAAAAAGGACGCCCGTTGCGGCGTCCTTTTTAGTTTTCTAAAGGGTTTATTCTTCTATGGGGGCGGGTTTATAGGTGTGTTTGTTTACGCGTACAAGTTGCCCGTTTTGCGTGACTTCGTCGGGCGTTTGGATGGCCTGTTCCACTTTTTCATTACGCGCAAAAGGTACTACTTCAAACTGCGTTGTTTTATCAAAGAAAGTTACCCACTGCGCGAGTGCGACGGGCTCTTGCGCACTTCCCAAAAAATTATCCAATACTATGGGGATAAATTCGCCTTGTTGCGTATTTAACATCACTAAAATCGCGGTGTGGTATTGCCATTTGGCGGCGGGAGTGCCGTCTGCCAAGGTAAAGCGTTCCCCTTGTGCGGGGCGCAAATAAAATTCGCCTTGTGCGGGGCGCGCTGTAATCTTATACACGCGCGTTTGATTCCATTGTTGCGGGTGATTTTGCGCGGTTTGCAATAATTGCGCGCCCAATAAATAACTGCTGTATTCGCACTCGTCTTTTACCCAGCGGTACGTATATTCCGGCTTGTTGCGCCCGCCGCCGCTCGCCAAACGGGAATCCAAATCTTCCAGTGTGGCTTGGGTGCGCTCAAATAAAATCACTTTTTGCTCGGCCATCGCGCCGGCCGTGCGGATAGCGGGTATTAAAAAGGAAACATCCGCTTGCGCGTATTTTTGCGGGAAAAACAAAACTTCGGGATAGGTATATAAGAGTTTATAGCGTGTGGAATGAAAATCTTGCGCTTGCAAAAGGGTTATCCACTTTTCTTCCTGCGCGGTATTTTTAGGATAATTTTTGCGGTCCGTCAAAAATAAAGCAGCAATCTGTTCTTGGATTTTCGCTTGGTTTTTGCGGTAAAATTCAAGCGCGTTTTTGGTGCGCAAATCGGGCCGGTGCGAAATGCTTTCCGCCACGCCCAAATAATTAAGCGAAAGTGTTTTTTCGTCTTGGTTTTCGTAGATTTCGTGCCAAATATACATATTGTGCAAATACGTCGCATAGGCGGAAATATTATCCTGTTTGGCCGTTGGCGGCAAGGTTTCACGCATATCGGCAAACGTTGCTTTTTGGGCTTGTGCGCGCGCAACGGCACGCCAGATAGCGTCCGTATTTTGGGCAACTAACGGGGCGGATAAAAGCAACGTAAAAAGTAAAATAAATAGTTTGCGCATAGTAATAGTATAAAAAACAAAAAAGGGTTAAACAAGGGCCTTTAGACCTATGCGCCACATAGGACCTTTTTTTATTATAATGTAGGGGAGATTTACTTTTTATTTCCAAAGGAGGTTATATGTGGTACGGAATTGCGGCCTTGCGTCCGTTTGAACAATATGCGCTTTTCGGCGTGTTGTTTATTGCGATAGCGGGGCTTTTGTATGCGCTGTTTTTGCGCCGTCAAGTCATGCAGGAAGATGCCGGAACTCCCCAAATGCAAGCGGTTTGGGGCGCTATCCGCGAAGGGGCGAACGCTTACTTAAAACGCCAATTAAAGACCATTTTGCCTTTAATCGGTTTGCTGACTATTTGTTTGTTCTTCTCGGTTTACATTGTGCAAGTATCGCCCGACGCGCAAGAGCGCTTTGCGGGGCTCGGTGCGGGGCAAGTAAAACTGATTGCCGCTTTCGGGCGTGCGGGTGCGTTTATCTTGGGGGCGGTATTTTCGCTACTCGTGGGGCAACTTGGTATGCGTATTGCGGTAGATGCCAACGTGCGTGTGGCGGCCGCTTCTAAACGCAGTTTCGGTGATGCGTTGCGTATCGCGTACCGCGCCGGCACCGTGACAGGTATGCTTACAGACGGACTCGGTTTATTCGGCGGCACGATTATTTTTATTATTTTCGGCATTGCCGCGCCGGACGCGCTACTCGGTTTCGGTTTCGGCGGAACGTTACTGGCGTTATTTATGCGCGTGGGCGGCGGTATCTACACTAAAGCGGCCGACGTGGGCGCCGATTTAGTGGGGAAAGTAGAAGCCGGTATCCCCGAAGATGACCCGCGCAACCCCGCGGTCGTTGCCGATTTGGTGGGCGACAACGTGGGCGATTGTGCCGGTATGGCGGCGGATATTTTTGAGTCCTACGAAGTAACCATTGTATCGGGGCTGATTTTAGGTATCGGGTTATGGCGCATTACGGGCCACCACGAGTGGATCGTTTATCCGCTTTTGGTGCGCGGAATCGGCGTGCTGTGCTCCATTATCGGCACGTATGCGGTAAAAGATTCCAAACGCTCCGCCGGTAACGCCATGAAAGCCATTTTCAAAGGCTACACCATTTCGGCGGTCATTTCGGTAGCGATTTTCGGCGTGCTTGCCTATTACTATATGGCCGACGTGCCCGGCGGGTGGTGGCGTCCGTTTGCGGCAACGACCATCGGTATTTTGCTGGCCATTTCCATTGACCGCTTAACCGAATATTTTACCGGCACCGAAAATAAACCCGTGCAGGAAATTAAAAAGGCCACCGCTACCGGATCCGCCACCACGATTTTATCGGGTATTGCCGTCGGGTTTGAGTCCGCGGTGTGGACGACGCTGGTAATTGCGGGGGCGATTTTCTGCTCTATCGTCATTTTCAGCACCATTGACGGGTTAACGGCCGTAGAACAATTTAACTATGTGCTTTACGGCGTTGCCATGACGGGTATCGGGATGCTTACGCTGACCGGTAACAACGTGGCGATGGACTCGTTCGGCCCGATTGCCGATAACGCTAACGGCATTGGGGAAATGTCTTGGCACGGGCAAGAGGACGAGCAAACCAAAAAAGCCCGTCAAATTATGGCCGATTTAGACGGCGTAGGCAATACCACCAAAGCCATCACCAAAGGGGTGGCGATCAGTTCGGCGGTGATTGCGGCAGTGTCGCTGTTTGCTTCGTATATGGTGGACGTGAGCAACGTGCAACAAGCGCTCAATGCCGAGTGGGCCAAACAGGGTATAGATAAATCGTTGCAACTGCTCTCGCAAATCGGTATTGTAGTGTCGGACCCGATGGTCTTTATCGGTATGCTTATCGGCGGGGCGCTCCCGTGGTTATTTTCTTCCTTTGCCATTAACGCCGTCAGCCGCGCGGCCGCGCTTATCGTGCAAGAAGTGCGCCGCCAATTCCGCGGGGGTGTGTTGGAAGGCAAAGCCAAACCCGATTATACCCGCGCGGTGGGTATTTCCACGATTGCCGCGCAAAAAGAACTCGTCATTTTGGCTTTGCTCGGTATTGTATCGCCTGTGATTGTGGGCCTTGCGTTCGGGGTGGAAGCCCTCGGCGGATTTTTAGCGGGGATTATCGTGTCGGGGCAACTGCTTGCGGTGTTTATGTCCAATGCGGGGGGCAGTTGGGATAATGCCAAAAAAGTGGTGGAAGACGAACCTTCCGACATCAAAGCCAATACGGGCAAAGGCTCCGAGCGCCATAAAGCCAGCGTAGTGGGCGACACCGTGGGCGACCCCTTAAAAGATACCGCCGGTCCGGCTGTCAATCCGCTCATTAAAGTGGTTAATATGGTAGCGGTTATTGTGGCGCCGATTATTGTTACCTATCACAACGCTTACACGCCGCTTTCCAAAGTGGGTTGGTGTGTGGTAATTGCGCTTTTGGCGGTTTTGAGTTGGGCGATATTATCCAGCAAAAAGCCCGCCCAAGACGTAACAAAATAAAGATTGCTTACAACAAACAGCCCCGCCTAAAAAGCGGGGCTGTTTTCAAATCGGCCTGACTATTTAAGCCTGTAATATTCGTATGTTCCTCTATGCCCTTCGGGAGACGGAAAATTTAACGTAGTGTAATAAGTCCCAAGACTTTTACACGCTTTAAGCGCGGCTCCGTTGTCATTTTTCGCCACACAATAAGATTTATTTGTATCTGTATCATACCACCAAAATTGAAAACCAATTTTATAATCCTTCGTCCCGCAAGCAATTCCCCCACTTTGATAATTGCCCATTTCCCTCATTAAGCAACAATAAATATCCGAGCCGACCGTACATTCGCCTGCTTCTCTCGGATTAGTGGTAGAACCAAAACTACTTATATCCATCCCCTCAAAACTATCGGGATATGCATTATAGTGCGCATAGTAAGCGTAACTCGCATCAATATACTGCTTGGCGGCTTGCTGCACTTTGGCAAAGCGCGACTTCATCACAGCCACCTGATACTGCGGCATGGCAATACTCGTTAAAATGCCGACAATCAAAACAACAACCAATACTTCTATTAAAGTGAACCCTTTTTTATTTTGCTTTTCTTTTTTCATACAATACGCTCCGTTTTACAACAAAAAAGACGGCTGTTATTTGAGGCACTCTATACTCTCAAATAAACAGCCGCCTACCCATCACTGATAATAAAATCAGAGAACAGGATTACTTGCCGTAAAAATCGGGTAATTAGGCCGATTTCTGCGGCAATAGCACGGCTATTTTTGGTATAGAGTGCGCCCCACTTACGCGGAGAGCGTGCCCGCAGGCACTCCAAAAACAGCACTAATTGTATTTAAGCCCGTTTGGGGGGCTTACATAAAAAACAATACTCCCTTTTTGTTGCTCTAAAGTTAAATTTATTGTAGCAATATATCCGCTGTTGCGCAATAAACACCGCCTGCAGGCCTCCGCTTTTTCTGCCGTTACGTTTTCTCGTTTATACGGGTGAGGTCCCGCAAAATCTTTTTTTGCGCGAAATATGCACAAAATCCGTTATTTTCCATTTGCATTTACGCTCCCAAAAGACTTATACTTTATAATAGGGTGCGGGTCTGTCCCCGCTACCCGCAGAGGAGATTTATGCCACATATTGAAGTTGATACCAACCGCTGTAAAGCGTGTTATTTATGCGTGGAAGTCTGCCCGAAAAAATGTTTGGGCAAGTCCGAAACGATCAGCAAAAAGGGGTATTTCCCCGCTACGCAAGTACGCCCTCAAGATTGTATCGGGTGCAAAATGTGTTATATGATGTGCCCCGATATCGCTATCAGCGTAATTAAAGAATAGGATTTTTATTATGACAGAAAAAACGCTTAGAAAAGGAAACGAAGCACTCGCCGAAGGCGCTATCCGCGCGGGGGTGCGTTTCTTTGCGGGATACCCGATTACCCCGCAAAACGAAGTGCCGGAATATATGTCGGCCTATTTAGCGGATAACGGCGGCGCGTTTGTGCAGGCCGAAAGTGAAATTGCCGCTATCAATATGGTCTATGGGGCCGCCGCTACCGGCACGCGCAGTATGACTTCATCTTCTTCGCCGGGCGTAAGCCTTAAGCAGGAAGGTATCTCTTATTTAGCCAGTGCCGATTTGCCGTGTTTAATTGTTAACGTGATGCGCGGCGGGCCGGGGCTGGGCAGTATTTCCGGCGCGCAAGGCGATTATTTCCAAGCCACGCGCGGGGGCGGTAACGGCGATTATCACGTCATTGTACTGGCTCCCAACTCGGTGGAAGAACTGGGCAATTTCCCCAAACTCGCTTTTGATTTAGCCGAAAAATACCGCATGCCCGCTATGATTTTGGCCGACGGCATTTTAGGGCAAATGATGGAGAGTATGGCGTTTAATTTTGACCCTGTTGACCCCAACCAAATCGGTAAGTTTGACTGGGCGGTGGATATCAATAAAGAGGGACGCGCCAAAACCAATGTGTATTCCTACAAAGGGGACAATTTAATTGAAGACGTTACCTTACGCGCCAAACGCTACGGGCTCATTGAAAAAACCGAAGCGCGCTGGGAAGAACGCGAAACCGAAGACGCCGATATTATTTTAGTGGCGTACGGGCTTTCCTCGCGCGCGTGTTTGGAAGCGGTCAACAAAGCCAAAGAACAAGGCCTTAAAGTGGGTCTTTTCCGCCCGATTACGTTGTGGCCTTTTCCGTCCAAACGTTTAGCCGAACTTGCCGCCAAAGCCAAAGGGGTGTTGGTGGTAGAGCAGAGTTTAGGGCAACTCGTGCAAGATGTGCGTTTAGCCGTAGCGGGCAAAGTGCCGGTGGGGCTTAATGCCTATCCCGCCGGCGGACAACCCGACGGCGCGCAAATTTTAACCGCCGCCGCTAGCCTTTTAACGGGCAAAAAAGAGGGGCTCTTTGATTTGCAAGAACACGCCGAAGGGTTTTCTTACGCGTGCAAACGCGATTTGACACTCGGCGTTCAAGGTGATCGCAAGGGGGTAAAATAATGACGATTTTAGCACAAAAACCCAAAAGTTTAACCGATTTGCCGATGCACTATTGTCCGGGTTGCGGGCATGGTATCGTGCACCGCTTAATCGGCGAAACCTTAGACGAATTGCAAATTGCACAGCGCACGATTGGCGTGGCTCCGGTGGGGTGCGCGGTATTTGCCGATTCGTATTTCGCGTGCGATTGCGTACAAGGCGCACACGGGCGCGGACCCGCTATTGCTACCGGTATTAAACGCTCTAAACCGCAAGCGATTGTATTTTCCTATCAGGGCGACGGCGATTTGGCGTCTATCGGTATGGCGGAAATCGTACACGCGGCGGTACGCAGTGAGAATATCACCATTATTTTTATCAATAACGCTATTTACGGCATGACGGGCGGTCAAATGGCTCCCACCACGCTCGTGGGACAAGTGGCGACCACCGCTCCCAAAGGGCGCGACCCGAAATTGCAAGGCTGGCCCATCAATATGTGCGAAATGCTCGCGCAGATTACCGGCTCTAAATTTTTGGCGCGTGTGGCGGTAGATACGCCGCAAAACGTGATGAAAGCCAAACAGGCCATTAAAAAAGCGTTTGAAAATCAAGTCAATAACGTCGGGTTTTCCATGGTGGAAGTGATTTCCCAATGCCCGACCAACTGGCACGCCAACGTGCAACAGGCGCTTGAATTTGTGCGTACGAAAATGATGCCGCAATATCCGCTGGGTATATTCAAAGACGAGGGGGCAAAGTAATATGTATCAAGGAATAAGAATTGCCGGATTCGGCGGACAGGGTGTTATTTCGGCGGGCATTTTGCTCGCGCAAGCGGGTGTGGAGTGCAAGCGCAACGCGTCGTGGCTCCCCTCTTACGGGCCCGAAATGCGCGGCGGAACCGCCAACTGCTCGGTGGTGGTTTCCGACGGGGAAGTCTATACGCCTATCGTATCCGCCCCCGACACCGTTATCGTGATGAACGAACCCTCACTGCCCAAATTTGAGCCCATGCTCAAAGCGGGGGGGCTTATGATTATCAATAGTTCGCTCGTTAATTCGCGCGCGACGCGCACCGATATTAAAGCGGTGTATGTGCCGTGCAACAAAATTGCCGAAGAACTCGGGATGGACCGAATAGCCAACCTCGTGGCGTTAGGCGCTTTTATTAAACTCACAGGCGCAGTTACGTTAGAGAGCGTAGCGGGTGCGATGAAAAAAGTGTATAAACGCGCCAAGCCGGAAATGCTGGAACTCAACACAAAAGCGTTGCAGGCCGGTTTTGATGCCGTCTAATATAACGCAAAATATACCATAAAAATCCCCCGATAAACTCGGGGGATTTTTATTTAAGAAGGTGTTGTGCTTTGGCGTAACCCCGCACAAAAGTTAAAACATAAGATTTTAACTTTTGTGTCGGGCCCCCGCGATACAATTTTCCAAATTCTGCCGTCTTGGACGTCCCTTGCCGCTTGCAGTACCTGCAGTACAGCGGCGGGCAACTAGGCCGCCCAATACGGAGCGAATTTGAAAAATCATCTTCTCTTACACAATGTCGCGCTTATTTTTTAACGGCCGGTGTGCTCTTTCGTAAGCCCGCACTTTGTCTGTGCGGGATATATTTTTTTACGGGGAATTTTATTTTTTCTTAAGTTGTTGTTCGCGCGCTTCTTTGAGTTTTTCCAAAAAAGCGGTTTTTACATCTAATTTTTGATTTAACGGGGCCGTTTTTAAGTGGCAAATGCCGATACCTACCGCGTCGGCAACGTCGTCGGGTTGCGGGGGTTTATCCAAATGCAAGGTCAGTTGCACCATGCGTTGCACTTGTTTTTTGTCTGCCGTTCCGGTCCCGCAAATTAAAAGTTTTACCCGTTTCGGTTCGTAGAACGAAATTTGCTTTTGCGCCTGTTCGCACGCAAGTAAAATTACCCCGCGCGTCATCACGGTGTTAGCCATAGTTTGCGCGCGCTTTAAGAAGAAGTTTTGCTCCATAGCCACTTGGTCGGGTGCGTAAGTTTCTAAAATCCGGCAAAACTCGCGGTACACAAAATTTAACCGCGCGGGCAAAGCGAGTGCTTTATCGGTGTGAATCAGCCCGCAAGCGCGCAAAGAAAGAACGGAACGGGAATCTCTTTCTAAGATTGCCCATCCCGTTCGGTCAAGTCCGGGGTCTATCCCTAAAACGGATTTATTTTTATTCACGAGTTTAAGCGTCTAATTTCGCGGCGATATCCTCGGCGATATCGGAGTTATCGTAAACGTTTTTGGTATCGTCGTGGTCATCAAGCGCGTCTAACATTTTAAGCAAGGTTTCCGCGGTATGTTCGTCGGAAATAGCCACTTCCGTATCGGGGATCATGGTTAAATCGGCAGATACCGGCGTAATGCCTTTGGCTTCAATGGCTTTTTTTACGGCGTCAAGTTCGGCCATATCGGGGTTGGTAATCACTTCATAAACGTCGCCCGAATTGCGCACGTCTTCGGCACCGGCTTCCAAGGCGAGATTCATTAAATCATCTTCGCTGATATCTTCTTTTTTCACAATCACCATGCCTTTGCTCTTAAACATATACGACACACAACCCGCCGTACCGATAGAACCGCCGTGGCTGGTGAAAATTTTGCGGATTTCGGAAAAAGTGCGGTTTTTGTTATCGGTGGTGCATTCCACAATGATAGCCACCGAACCCGGTCCGTACCCTTCATAGGTAATTTCTTCGTAGGAAACACCGGGTAATTGCCCCGTACCTTTCATAATAGCGCGTTTGACGTTATCGGAAGGCATATTGGCGGCGCGGGCGTCGTCAACGGCTTTGCGCAAACGCGGGTTTTGATCGGGGTTGCCGCCGCTCATTTTGGCAGCAATGGTAATTTCGCGTAAAATTTTAGTAAATACTTTGCCTTTTTTGGCATCAACGAGGGCCTTTTTGTGTTTGATACCGGCCCAGTGAGAATGTCCACCCATAGCAGAACTCCTTAATTATATAGATAATTTATTTTAGCAAATTAAGAGCAATTGTAAATAGTTTTCATTTTTTGTTGTTTTTTGTTATAATATATACAGGTAAAAGCCCGCAGGTTTTGCCTGCGGTGTTTTTTGCCCAAAACGCAAAAAAGAAATTGGTAATATGAAAACGTACGAAAGCGTAATTATTGTGAAACCCCAACTCTCAGACGGAGAAGTTGGCGAATTTGCCGCCAAATTCAAAGATTTGGTCGCAAAAAATAACGGAGAAGTAATCAGCGAAGAACGCCTTGGCAGACGCAAATTCTCGCACGAGATCAACCACGTTCGCGACGGATTCTATCTCTATTTTAAGTTCAAAAGCGAACCGGCTTTTATCAAAACGCTGGGCAACACGCTTAAACTTAACGAACAAGTACTTCGCGCAATGACGATGGTTGCCAACGAAGTAAAGGTAAAACCGGCTCCTGCCGTTGCAAAATAAGGTCCATATGCCAGCACAAATCAGAATACCGGAACAAAACATAGTACTTCTAGTCGGTCGGTTAACACGTGACCCTAACGTGTCTTTTACACAAAAAGGTCAGGCAGTGTGCCGATGTGATATCGCGGTCAACCGCAGATATTTTGATAAAACCATAAACGATTGGAAGGAAGACGCCGTATTCGTTCCTATAGTGATTTGGGGCGCGGCAGCCGAACGGTGTAAAGACCGGGTGAAAAAAGGCACTCCCATTAGCGTGGAAGGACGCCTCACCAGCAGCGAATACACCGATAAAACCACCGGCCAAACCCGCCGCAGTTTGCAGGTTACGGCCAACAGAATCCAAATCTTAGAATTTGGAGCAGCGGGCAGTCAGTTCGGTTCAGCCGAAGACGTCGGTCCCGCCGCAAAGGACGACATCCCCACCACTGACGTGATGGATGATAACGATGTGCCCTTTTAATTACAGGAACCAAGAGAGATATTATGGCAGAAGAAATTAACAACACTCAAGCCCCGGCAGCCGCCGCGGAAACCACCGCCGCCGCTCCCGCAGCACCCCGCGCCGAAAGACCGGCCCGCGGGTTTATGGGCAAAAAGCGCTTTGAAAGCAGAAGAAAAGTCTGCAAACTTTGCGCCGAAAAGATGGACACCATTGATTACAAAAACTTTCAGTTTGTAAAGTCCTTCACCATGGAAAGCGGTAAAATTCTTTCCAGAAGAATTACCGGCACCTGTGCCAAGCACCAGCGCCAAATCACCAAAGCGATTAAGCGCGACCGCAATTTGGCCATCTTGCCGTATTCTTTGCCTAAGAAATAAGCGGAGGAATTTGAAATGAAAGTTATTTTGAAGGAAAACGTAAAGAATTTAGGTATGGTGGGCAGCGTCGTTGACGTGAAGCCCGGCTATGCCCGCAACTTCTTAGTGCCGCACCGCTTGGCGGAAATCGCCACCGAAGGTGCCATTAAAAATTGGCAATTAGGCGCAGAACGCCGCCAAAAACGCATTGAAGCCGAACTCGCCGAAGCGCGTGCCATCGCCGAAAAATTACAGGGCGTGGTATTACCTTTCACGAAAACGGTTAATGCCGAAGGCGTGGTATTCGGTTCTGTGAATAAAGCCGATATTTATAAAGCCTTAATTGCACTCGGCCACAAGATTACCAAAGATGCCGTTGAACTGAGTATGCCCATTAAAGCCTTGGGCGAAACGGAAGTCAGCATTTATTTGAAACCGACGGTTTCCGCTAAAATCAAAGTGCAAATCAATCCTTTGACCCAAGTGGAAGAAAAAATTGCCGACGCCAAAGCCGAAGCCAAATAAAAAAATAAAAATTGCGTTTTGAAAAAGTCCCCCGCCAAAAGCGGGGGATCGTTTTTTATACCCGTACATGGGAGTTTTCGTTCCGCCAAAAAAGCCGCTACCCAAGGGTAGCGGCTATAATGGGGTACGCGCAAAATTATTTTATTTTCACTTTGCGCATCATGTCATACATCAAAATACTCGCGGCGGCAGACGCGTTAAGGCTGTCCACACTGCCTTTTAATTGTTGCTCAATAGAAATGATTTCGTCACAATTTTCAGCGGTTTTTTCGCGGATACCGAAGCCTTCCGAGCCGATCACTAAAACCGCGGGGGACGCATAATCCATTTTATGAATCGGCTTGCCCGCCATATCCGCGCCGTAAATCCAAAACCCTTCTTCTTTAAGGTCAATGAGCGCCGCCGATAAATTGGCCACTTCCACAATATTGATATTTTCTATTGCGCCGCACGCCACTTTATAAACGGCGGGGGTAATGCCCACCGTACGGCGTTGGGGTAAAATAATCGTGGAAAACCCCAAACACGACGCACTGCGGATAATGGCCCCCAAGTTTTGCGGGTCGGTCATTTCGTCCACGGCGAGCCACAATTCGTCTTTTTTGCCGTCGGCCTCGTAAATGGCGCTCGAGAGTTTCATCAGTTTAATGGGTTGCACTTTGGCCATAATGCCTTGGTGGTTGGCATTATGGGTCAGGCGGTCCAACGTTTTATTCTCTATGCGGTCAATGCGCACGTTACTGCGCTTGGCTAAACGGATAATATCTTCCACCGCGCGGTGTCCGGCCTTGCTGTCGGACACATAAATTTGGGTAACGTTGCGCTTTTTACTTTTAAGCGCTTCCATAACCGAGTGAATCCCGTAAATCATATCTAAATTGTCTTGCATAAAAAATCTCCTTAACCGATTTCGCGCGAGCCGAAACTCATACCGACGGCGAGCGCGGCTTTTACTTCGGCCCCGTGCGGATCCACCACTTTTAAGTTAGCAATAGCGTCCGCGATTTTTACTTCCGTCAGCGCAAAATTTTTGAAAGACGCCATATAGCCGAATTGGCCCGCTAATACCATATCCAAGGCTTTGGCCCCGTAGAGCGTGGAAAGCCAGCGGTCAAAGGCCGTGGGCGTGCCGCCGCGCTGGGTGTGCCCGAGCACGCACGCGCGCGACTCAATGCCGGTGCGTTTTTCTATCATATCGCTGAGTTTATAGGCAATTCCGCCCAAACGGATAGCGTCCGTGCTGCCTTCCACCTTGCGCGCGATAGCCAGTTCACCTTGTTCGTTTTTCGCGCCTTCGGCTGCGACTACAATACTGAAATTTTTGCCCTTGTTTTTGCGTTCCAAAATAAAGTTTACAATGACGTCATCATTATAGGGAATTTCGGGAATGAGCACAATATCCCCGCCGCCCGCAATGGCCGCGCGCAACGCAATCCAACCGGCATAACGCCCCATGGTTTCCACAATCATCACGCGGTGGTGGCTTTGGGCGGTAGTGTGTAAGCGGTCAATGGCTTCGGTGGCAATATGCAGGGCCGAATCAAAGCCGAACGTCTGGTCGGTGGCGGATAAATCGTTATCAATGGTTTTGGGTACGGCTACCACCGGCAAGCCAAGTTCCACAAATTTTTGCGACATGTGCAACGTGCCGTCGCCGCCGATAGTAATGAGCGCGTCTAAGCCGCGTTCCTTAAAATTATGCAAAGCAATCGCGGACACGTCCACAGGTTTTTCGGGTGTGCCGAATGGCGGAAGCGTGTACTTAAAGGGATTGGCAATATTGCTGGTTCCTAAAATCGTACCGCCCAGTGTCAAAATACCGGAAACGGTATCGGTGGTAATTTTGAAAATATCGTTGCGCACAAGCCCTTCAAAGCCGTTGCGGATGCCGAAAACTTCTATCCCGTGCCCGAGTGCGTTTTTACTTACCGCGCGCACGACGGCATTTAAGCCGGGGCAATCCCCGCCTGCGGTTAAAATTCCGATACGTTTAATGGTAGTCATTTTTGCTCCTGTATTTGGTGTTTGGCGCGTAATTGTTTGACGCGCTCGGCGACGCGGTCAATAACCCACGCCGGAGTGGACGCCCCCGCCGTAATAAAAATTTTTTTAGCCGCTACAATGGGGCCGGCAAGCAGTTCGTCTTCCGTTTCCACGTGTTGCACCGCGGGGGATAACCCCTTACACAATAACGCGAGTCGCGCCGTATTGGCGCTGTGTTTGCCGCCCACCACAATCACAAGGTCTGCATTTCGGGCTTGTTCCATGGTCTCTTTTTGGCGGTCTTTGGTGGGTTGGCAAATGGTGTTTGAAACTTGGCAAACGTCGGCGTGCTTTTTGATTTCTTCGGCGGTTTCGTAGAAAATGCTTTCTTTTTGCGTTGTTTGCGAAACCACGTTTACTTTATCAAAAAACGGGAGTTTTGCGGCTTCCTCGGGGCCGGATACCACCAAACCGCGCCCTTGCGTATATCCCATTAACCCGATAACTTCGGCGTGTTCGGCGTCGCCCACGATAATGGTGTGGTATCCCTCACCGGCAAATTTATCAATGATGTTTTGCGCGTGTTTCACCAGCGGACAAGTAGCGTCTTCCACTTCCATGGCACACGCTTCTATTTCGCGGCGGAATTGCGGCGTAATGCCGTGCGCGCGGATAACAAGCACCCCGTTTTTATCGGCGGCTTCTTTGGGGTGGTCAATTGCGGTTATTTCTTTGGCGCGCAACATATCGGTTACTTGCTTGTTGTGAATCAGCGGACCGATGGTATAGACGGGTTTTTTGCCCGACGCTTCCAGTTCAAGCACCTTATCTATGGCGCGTTTGACGCCCGGACAAAAACCGGCACTTTTAGCCACAATCACATCTGTGTTAGTCATATATATATTATAGCAATAAAAAACCCGCCGTTAAGGGCGGGTTTTAAGGTAAATACTGCGTTTAGTGTACGCCGTGCATCCATTGTTTGATTTTTTTGGTCATCAGCCACATAATTACGCCGAAAGCGAGTGAGCCGATAGCCGGCACGGAGAACAAGGTGGTCAAACTCCACGATTCGTAGAAACTGGCGAGCCATCCGGCCAGCAAATTCCCGAAGAACGACGCCATGAGCCACACGCCCATTAACAGCGACATGAATTTAAGCGGCGCGAGTTTGGTAACCATGGATAACCCCACCGGCGATAAACAAAGTTCGCCCATGGTGCAGAACATATACATAAACACGAGCCACAACGCGCTTACGGGACCGCTGGAAGTATAAATGGCGGCGCCTACGGCGATAATGGCAAAGGCTAATCCTTGCAAGAATAACCCCCAGCCGAATTTGCACGGGATAGACGGGTCTTTATCGCCCAGTTTAATCCACAATTTGGCAAATATAGGGGCGAATAACACCACGAAAATCGGGTTGACGGCTTGGAAGTAAGAGGCTTTTAAGGTAATCTGCCCGATAAAAGGCAGTACCGGATGCAAGTTGGTGGCCTCTTTGGCAAAGAAGTTGAGCGAAGTGCCCGCCTGTTCAAAGAACGCAAAGAAGAAAATAGCGAAGAACGTAAAGGTGAAAATCGCTTTAATCTTATCAATTTCGTCTTGCGTTAAGGGGCGGTTAGCCGCTTCGGCCTTGGCGCGTTCTTCTTCGTCCGCGTCGGCAAGGTTCTTTTTAACGGGGTGCAGTCCGATATGGCCCAAATATTTATTTTGGGATACCAAATACCACACGAGCCCGATAATCATACCCGTACCGGCCGCCATAAAGCCGTATTTCCATTTATAGGCTTCCAAGGCGTTCATCGGGTCGGTAGGTTCACCCAAGAAACCGCAAATAAACGGCGCAAAAAACGCACCGACGTTAATACCCATATAGAAAATGGTAAAACCGCCGTCGCGGCGCGGATCGTTAGGTTCATAGAGTTCGCCTACAATAGAGGAAATGTTCGGTTTGAAAAACCCATTACCGATAATAATGAGCGTTAAGCCGGTTCCTAAGGCAAGTACCGGATTGATGAGTTCATAAGAGGCTAACGTAAATTGGCCTGCTGCCATCAAAATAGCACCAATGGTAATGGAATGGCGTTTGCCGATATAGCGGTCCGCTAAATATCCGCCTAACACAGGGGTTAGGTAAACCAACGCCGTAAACATTCCGTAAATGCGGCTGGAAGTGGCCTTGGTGAATCCGATTACCGTACTGATCATGAAGAGCGACAGAAGAGCTCTCATCCCGTAGTAGTTGAAACGTTCCCACATTTCCACCATAAAAAGCATATACAAGCCTTTGGGGTGGCCGGAGTGCGAAACGTTGTGTTTTACTTCATTGTCTGTCATTGTTGCATTTCTCCTTAATTTATAACACGTACTTATATATTTTATCAAAAATAGCAGATAAAATCATTATTTTTATTAGAAAGATTTAAGGTCAATGGTAGAAAAACCCTGCATATTGGAGAAGTTTTGCAGGTTGGTCATGCTGTTGAGCGTTTGCTGCACGGACGAGTAGGCTTGCATACACATCACAACGAAGAAATACCCCAACGCGAGCAGCAGAAGCGTGTAGATGATTTTGGCAATAGGGCCGATGCGTTTGGAGAGCAGGGCAAAGGGCAAGGCAAACGGGCCGATTACCAAGGCCATTAAAATAATGCCGGTGTGGGTATATAAAAACCCGTAGCCGCGCTTAAGGCTTTTGCCGCAGTTATAGCAATAATTGTCCGTTCCGCGGATTTGCACATGGCAACGCGGGCAAAAGACCATAGGCTGGGAAATATCCATAGCACTCGGCGCTTCAAGTGTCTTTTGGGTTGGCGTTGTGTTCATAAATCAATCCCTTTACTGCGTAAAAAGCGTTTAATGTGGCTGCGTGCGTTGGCGGTTTTGGCAAATTCTAACCAATCGCGTTTGGGTTCGCCGTTTTTGCGTGTGATAATTTCGCACACGTCACCTGTTTTGAAATTGTAATCCATACGCACCATGCGGTTGTTGACCCGCGCGCCGACATAGTGGTCGCCGATATCGGTGTGAATCGCGTAGGCAAAATCAATGGGGGTGGACCCTTCGGGGAGCGACTTAACGTCCGCGCGGGGGGTAAAGACGAAAATTTGCTGTAAATTGACGTCCGTCTTAAAGCCTTCCAAAAATTCGCGCGGGGCGGTTAAGTCCTGCTGCCACTCAATCCAGCGGCGGATCCAGTTAATTTTTTCATCAAAGTTGCGGTCTTGCTTGACGTTGCCGAGTTTATAGCGCCAGTGTGCCGCGATACCATATTCGCACGTTTTGTGCATTTCTTCGGTGCGGATTTGAATTTCAATGATATCCCCGCTGGGCGCAAGCACCGTCGTGTGGATACTTTGGTACATATTCGCCTTGGGAGTGGCGATATAATCGGTAAACGTGCCGGCTATGGGCTTAAAAACGCTGTGCACGAGGCCGAGTGCGCGGTAACAATCTTGTATGGTTTTAGTGATAATACGTACGCCTAAAGAGTCCTGAATTTCCGCAAAAGAACAATGGTGCTTTTGCATTTTGCGGTAAATAGAATAATAGTTTTTGGCGCGGGCCAAAATGCGGAAGTCCAAATGGTCGGCTTCCAAGGCCGGTGCCAAGGCTTTTTTGAAAGACTCTAGGGCGGCTTGGCGGTCCGCGGTGCGGGCTTCCACTTGTTGCTTTAAGTTTTCGTAATCTTCGGGGTGTAGGTACTTAAAGGATAAGTCTTCCAAATCGGTTTTGATGGTAAACATCCCTAAACGTTGGGCCAAAGGCGCGTAGAGCGAAATGGTTTCATAGGCTTTGAATTTTTGCTTTTCGGGGGGCATTACCTCCATAGTGCGCATATTGTGGGTGCGGTCGGCAAGTTTAATTAAAATAACACGCACGTCCTCCGCTACCGCTACAAGCATTTTACGCCAATTTTCAACCGTTTCTTCATCAGTGGAAGAAAATTTCAAATCACTGATTTTTGTAACCCCTTGCACCATGTGGGCCACTTCTTTGTTAAATTCTTTACGCAAATCCTCCAATCTAACGGGGGTATCCTCAACGGTGTCATGCAACAGGCCCGCGCAGATGGTATCGGCATCTAAATTAAACTCCATTAAAATAGCCGCCACATGGCAACAATGCGTAAAATAAGGTTCCCCGCTTTCGCGCTTTTGGTTTTTGTGCGCGTTTTGGGCGAAATAGTAAGCCTTTTCTATAAGCGAAGTGTCTTGGTTCGGGCTATACTCTTTGAATTTTTTGAGTAATTCTTCCAAGGTCGGTGCCGCTGTCATAAGCCCCCCTGTTTGATGTCCGCGAGTAAGTCTTTGGCGGCGCGCTCGGCAACGCCCTTTTCCCCCAAGGACGCGCGCAACTGCAAGAGTTGGCCGCGCATAGCGGTTAATTTTTCGGGGTGCGAGAGCATATCTATCGTTTCTTTAGCGCAGTTATCCGCGGTGGCGTCGTCTTGGATAAATTCTTTGACTACAAATTTTCCGCTTAAAATGTTGACCAGCGAAATATAAGGCACTTGAATAATGGCCCGCGCGATATAATACGTTGCCCATAACAGGCGGTAAGCCACCAACATGGGCACGCCGAGCAGGGCGTTTTCCAGCGTAGCCGTGCCGGAACACGCGAGTAAATAGTCCATTTGCGCGCGCACTTTATAGTCTTTTTCTTTGACGAAATGGAAATTTTCAGGGGGTTGTTCACCCATTAAGTTTATAAATAATTTTTCGTCGGCATCCGGCAATAAAAACATATACGCCTGCGTATTGGGAAATTGCGCGCACACTTGCTTAAAGGCTTGGTAAAAAACGGGGGTTAAGCGCGTAATTTCGCCCATGCGGCTGCCGGGGAGCAGACCGAGTTTCCACGCGTGTGTTTTCGGGTCGGAAACCGCATAATTTTTGTCTAACGGTGCGGGCATATTATCCAGCAGCGGGTTTCCCAAAAACACCGCATTTCCGCCGAATTTTTTATGAAAATCGGGCTCAAAGGGATAAATGACGTACATTTTGCGCGTGAGGTTCGCCAGTTTTTTAGCGCGGTATTGGCGCGAGGCCCACACTTGCGGGGTAACGTAATAATAGGCGGGGATATTTTCTTTTTTGGCAATCCCCAAAAAACGGCGGTTAAGCCCGTAAAAATCCACCGCGATAAAAGCAATGGTTCGGTGCGTGTGGAAGAAATTTTTGACTTGGCCCATCAGGCCGATTAACTGCGGAATTTTTTTAAGCGGCTCAATAAAACCGGCGATACCTTGGGACGCCAAATCGCAGAGAAAATCGTCGGCGCACGCTTGCATATTTTTCCCGCCGATACCCGCAATACGCAACGACGGGTCCTGCGCTTTGAGTGCGCGAATTAAGCGCGCGGCGTGGATATCGCCCGACACATCTCCGGCGGCAATAAAAATATATTTTTCTTCCGTCATAATTTACCTTTACTATATTATACTTAAAAATGCGGTTTTATATTCGCGTTCGTAAAAATTTTCAAACTTGCTATAATATTAAAGACACAGGATAACCTATGATGAAAAAACTTTTTTTATTTTTAAGTGTATTATTTTTGGCGGCTCCCATGTGGGGTGCGCCGGCGAAAAAGAAACCCGTTTCCAAAGAGAAAACCGCTACGCTCACCGTGGGGGATTGGACACTGCCCGCCGTTTATTTGGCCCCCGAAAAAGACGGCCTTGGCGAATTAAACCCCGTGGTGCTTTTGGTGCACGATATGGGCAAAAGTAAGGACGATTTTTCCGCGCTCAAGCAAGATTTAACGGACGCGGGCTTTGGGTATTTCGCGTTTGATTTGCGCGGCTACGGGCAGAGCAAAAACAAACAGGACGACGCACTTACCGCGCGGAAATTTGCCAAAGAAGGCGAAGATAACGAATTTAACCAAATGAGCGCGGAAGTAAAAGAAGCGTTTATGTTTCTCAAAAACCGCAAAATTCCGGCGGATAAAATTTTTCTGTTGGGGTGCGGGTTGGGGGCGAATTTAGTTTCCAAAGCGACGTTGGAGTTACCGCAAGTGGGGGGAATTGCGCTGATCAGTCCGGCGGCCAATATCCGCGACGTGCTCGCTATCCCGCCGCTGCGCAAGTATAACGGGGACATTTTAATTGCCGCGTCTGCTGATGATAAGAAAGCATTTTTGGAAGCCAGCGTTATCCGCAACGTAGCGTTTTTATCGTCGGGCGAAGGGAAAGTTACCTTCTTGACGGCGTATGATTTGAGTTCGCACGAGATGTTGGATAAATACTTGCGCCCGCTGGTGATGCAATGGTTTAGGACGCCGCACAAGCCGGAAGTCGCGCCCGACGCAAACGTGGTGGACCCGTTTGCCGAGACGGACTTATCCGGCATAGACCTACCGCAGGAATAGTAAATTTAGCAGACAAAAAAGCCACTTAAATTAAGTGGCTTTTTTTATGTATAAAGTACCCGTCTGCGCGAAATTATTTCTTTTCTTCTTCGCCAAGGTTTTTGAGCGTGGGGAAGAAAATAATTTCGCGGATAGAGTCTTGGCCGGTAAGCATCATAATAATGCGGTCAATGCCAATCCCCATACCGCCGGTGGGCGGCATGCCCGATTCCATGGCTTCAATGTAATCGGCATCTAAAATATCGGCATTTTCGGCGTCTTCGCCTTTGGCGGCGGCCTTGGCGGCGGCTTGGTCTTTGAGGCGTTGCAACTGGTCCGCGGGGTCGTTAAGTTCGGTGTAGGCGTTGCCAAGTTCCTGCCCGTTTACAAACACTTCAAAACGCTCCACCAGTTCGGGGTCGCCGGGTTTGGTTTTGGAGAACGGGCTGACCGCGGTGGGATAATCCAGCGCAATAACGGGGTTGTGGTAGTCCGCGAGTAACTTGCCTTCAAACAATTCGTCAAAAATGGCCGAATCGCTATCGTCTTGCGAGAATTTAACCCCTTGCTCCTTGGCGACTTCTTCCAACTTGGCGCGGTTAAATTTGCGCCCGTCTAACACTTCGTGGATATCGCGCCCGAATTTTTCCTGCCACGCTTGCGGAATATACAAACGTTTGTAGGGCGGGCGTAAATCTACTTCGTAGCCGCGGAATTGCACTTTTTCCGCACCGATTGCTTTAGCGGCGTTGCCCAAAATTTCGTCAAACAAGTCCGCCATGGTGTTGACGTCCCCGTACGCCTGATAAAGTTCCATCATGGTAAATTCGGGGTTGTGCGTCGTATCAATACCTTCATTGCGGAACATATGCCCGATTTCATAAATACGGTCCAACCCGCCGATAATCAGGCGTTTGTGGTGCAACTCCAACGCAATACGCATATAAAGCGGCATCTTGAGCGCATTGTGGTACGTTTCAAACGGACGCGCAATCGCCCCGCCAGACGACGGGTTCAAAATGGGCGTTTCCACTTCCAAAAATCCTTTTTCGTCTAACGTCTTGCGGATAGAAGAAATAATTTTGGCGCGTTTGACAAAAATATCTTTTACTTCTTCATTGGCAATTAAATCTAAGTGGCGTTTTCTAAAGCGTACTTCGGTATCTTGCAAGCCGTGGTATTTTTCCGGCATGGGCCGTATGGCTTTGGAGAGCAGCGTCAGCGACGTAACTTTAATGGTCCGTTCGCCCGTTTTGGTGACGAAAATGTGCCCTTTTACCGCCGCAAAATCACCGACGGCAATATGTTTTTTGAAAAATGTATAGGCTTCTTCGCCCAAGTTGTCTTTGGCGACGTAGAGTTGAATTTTACCGGAAAAATCGCGCAAGTGCGCAAACGCGGCTTTGCCCATTAAACGGATTTGTACCAGCCGGCCCGCGGTGGCGACTTCGGTATTTTCGGCAGACGCTTTGGCGTCCGCGCAGGAAATTGTTTTTTCACAGCGGTTGGGATAGGGGGTAATGCCCATTTGGCGGATTTCTTCCACCTCGTTATAGCGTTGCTTGATGATTTCTTCCAACGCGTTATTGTGTTGAGTTTGTTCGGTTGCCATGGTAAAACCTCTAAATAAATATAAATATATTTTACCAAATTATAATGTGCTAAAATAACAAATAAGGGGATTTTTAATATGAAGAAAAAACAAATTTTTTTAATTGTACTGGTTGTGTTAATCTTCGGCGGGGGGGTGCTCCACCGCGTGCTGACCCAAGACGTGGACCACCACGGCACCACCAAACTGATGCGCGCCATTGAACATAACGAAAAATGGAAAACGATTGCCAAACTCGCCACTAAAAATAAAACCTTAAACCTAGCCGACCGCAAAGGGGATACGGCGTTATTTTATGCGGCGCGCTATCTGACCGAAAAAGACCAAGTGAATTTTTTGTTAAATGCGGGGGCGGATATTTCCGCCAAAAATAAACAAGAGCAAAGTGCGCTGTTTGCCGCGGCGCGTTTTAACCCGTCCGCCGACGTTATTACGCTGTTGTGCGAAAAAGGGCTGGATGTCAACGAGCGGGATATCAACGGGGATACGCCTTTACTGCTGGCGGCGCATTTTAATACGTCTGCCGTCGTAAAAGCGTTACTGAGCGAAGGGGCCGATTTGGAGTTTAGGGACGAAAACGGCCAAACCGCGCGCGAAGTGCTCGCACAAAACGAAAACCTTTCTGAACAGGACAAAACGGACTTCCGCCAAGCCATGTTGGTACTTTCCATGGTGGAAGCGCGCACGGCCGCCCGCGAACGCCAAAAAATGCGCGCAGAAGCCCGTAAAGCCAAACAGGCCAAAAAAGAAGCGCAAGCGCAAAAGGAAACGCAACCCAAAAAAGAACAACCTAAAAAACAAATTCAACCCAAAAAGCAAGCGCCCGTTCAAAAGCAAGTACAACCGCAAAAAGAAATTCAGCCTAAAAAAGAGACACCCGTTCAAAACGAAGTGCTGACCTCAAAGGAAGTACAACCCCAAAAGGAAGTATTGACTCAAAAAGAAGTAGAACCTAAAAAGGAAATACCCGTTCAAAACGAGGTGCAAAACCCCGACGATTTATTGGTTGCCGAGCAAGTTTTCATCGGCGATTAAAAGGGCATTTAAGCGGTAGTGCGCGTAAAGACGCAGTTTGCTTGTTGTCCCACAAAAAAGCCCTGCAAAGCAGGGCTAAAATTTTCCGGGACTAGGATTCGGTCACAAGTCGCCTTACTGACGTGCGGCGCTCGCGACCCCGCCTCGCGGTTTTTGCCTTTCGCGCTCGCCGGCGCGGCTCGCACTCAAACAAAAACATCGCTCCGGCTTTCTCATCCTAACGCAACATAAAGCAGTTTATGTTGCTGTCCCAAAAATTCAAAAACCTGCCGAAATGCGGAGTTAAATTTCAACGAAAAACGCCTTAGTTCTAGGCGCAAGTTTAGGAGGAATACTGGCGGAAACGCGCCGAAGGCGGAGGTATCCGACTAAACGAGCAACAAAGAAATAAGGCGTTTTAAGAAGAAATTTTCCGGGACTAGGATTCGAACCTAGAATTAATGCTCCAGAGGCACCCGTGTTACCATTACACCATCCCGGAATTACCCTTATATTCTACCACATTTTGAGCGGAACGAAAACCTTTATTTACCCGTGCGCAATTTGTTATAATAGAAAGAGATTTAGCGCCTATAGCTCAATTGGTTAGAGCAATCGACTCATAATCGATGGGTTCCAGGTTCAAGTCCTGGTGGGCGCATGCTTCGACGGTGGCCCGTTCTCAGAAGAGAGCGGGTCTTTTTTTGCCCTTTTACGACGTGTTTTTTGGGGCAATTTTAGCAAAGTTAGTGATAGTAAACTATGCAGAAGGTGGGCACTATTTGGTCACACCTCTCGTCCTAGAATTATTACTGACCGGACTTGAACCAATAACTTTATAGTGTGCCTTTTTCCATACTTTTGGTCACACTATAAAACCACAATTATTTTGGGTAAATTAGACAACTTATGTATCAAAAACTATACAAACGCTCGGCAGAAAAATGGCAGAAAAACTTTCTGCCATAGTTTTGACAGGTTTTGCGGATAGTCCTATTTCCTTTCTGCCATTTTACATACTTTTTGGCAGAGAGAAATATCATTTTTTATCCTCTTCAACTCGAATAATAGCTGCCGATGAGAATTTTTGATTTAATGTATATTTAACAAGGTTTAAGCGTTCATTCTTTAGTTGTAATATTAAAATATAGGGATTTTTGAAAATAGAATTTATTAATAATTCCATATGTTTGGGTTTGGTTACTCTATGATTTGTATAGTCTAGAGAAGCTACCGCTCCAGTAACAATATCTGGATACCGGATAAACATATCAAAATCAAACTCCTTGGCTTTTTTATCTTCAATTCCAATTCCTACTGAAGGCATCTTTTTACAACGATTACGGATTAAATTTATAGCAAATATGTCAATAAGATCAAAAATAACCCCATCTCCAATATCTAATATGGCATCTCGGTCAGAAATCCATCCAATTTGTTTTGCGGAATGTTTAATGCTCAAAAACTCAATAATTTGGGAAATTATATTGGCAACTAGGGAAAGATTTCTAAGGACATTATGATTTTTATTTTTTCGTTTTAGATATTCCCGAAACATTTTAATACGGCGTATTTTTGATTCAGGCATATTTACATAATTGTCGCATATATATTGAACTGTATTTTGTAAATCTTCAATAATTTCCGTTTTTTTGATATCACTTAGAATTATCGAAATAGTAAAGAAGTATTCATAATCTCGCAAAAATATCAATGTCTTTTCCGGCACTGTTCCCATATTCTTAAAATCTCTCGGTAAGGCTTCTTAAAGTTGTTTCCCCAATAAATATGGGTCTTGTAAAGGAGAGATTGTAAATGTCATACAAGCATTTTTATGCGGGTCATCAAGGCAATAATCGCTTAATACTAGCCACTTTGATGGAATTTTTCCTAACCTGCGAGATAACATTCGTTTATATTTATCCCACCGTTTCATGATAATTTTTTGGCGAGATAGTTCGGTTTTCGTATTCATACAATAATAACGCCAGGACACCTAAATACTAATGCTCGAATGGAAGCGATTCACAAAGTCATACAGTGGCTCTGTGTTGGTAAAAATGGATGTGTAATCATGATAGGTAAATGGATCTTTGTCGTACAAGTCCTGCGGCTCGATATCTCCATTCTCAAGCACGAAATTGACGATTAAATGTAAAAATTCCTGTTGAGCAGAGTTAAAATTATATTTACCCATGTATTCGTTGAAAAGTTTAGCAATTACTTCCTTATCTAACCCTACAATTTGACGCACAAATACACTCAAATCAAGCCCCTGCGCAACCTGGTCGTATTCGTCTTTTGTCCCTAATTCTTGCCACAGAATCGCTTGTAATTCCTCAATATCCTTTTGGGTAAGTGGCTCCAAGTTATGGATTTTGGCAATCGCACCTTTGTTCACATTTTCGGTCAAATAGTCTTCCACGCGCTTACGATAGTCCTTGAATTGTGGAATAGGCGATTTACCTCCAGGTTTAGTGACCACAAAATCGGAGAAGTTGGAAGTAATAGTTTCCTGTTTTTCCTTATCTAAGAATTGTAATAACGTGCGTACTTCTTGACGTAATTGTTCAAGTTTAGTTAGGGTGATACCTTCCCAAAAGCCGACCTGCAAGACACTTTCTAAGAGCTCTTTTTTAGCCGCTATGGCAGGCACAGTTAAGCGATTTAGCAGATCTGAACAGATTTCAGTCACTTTTTGGATTGCTTTGGAATAGTCCTTGTCTCCTGCCAATTGAGAAAGTTCCATATTGAATACCCACAAATCGAAGAGTTTGGCACTCTCATCGGGGTCATCCGGATCTATCAAAGGTGTAAGTTGTTTCTTGATCTCTTTCTGCTCTAACAGGTTAATATATTCCCAATTATTATCGAGGGAATATTTGTCCACATATTTAAGTGCCAACTTAACGTTAATAAGATTCCGATTGAGGTGTTTAATCTTATCCATTAATTCGGCTCTGTATTTTACATAAAAACCTTTGTGCTCTTCGTTTATTTGGTGCTGATGTTTCTGCAACTCATAAACTAGGTCCAATTTAAGTTCGAAAAGTTTTTGACTAAGCGTTAAGGCGGTCTTAGGTTGTCTGCCATCCGGATTCATTCGGAAGAATTCAAACACATCGCAAAAGTCAAAGATATAAAAACCCTGCTTATCTTTATGACGCATCAAAACAGGCTCATCGTTATCTTCAAAATAAGCGCGAGAAGGCGAAAACACATCCAAATCCTTGCATGTGCGTGTACCACGCCCAATCATCTGCCAAAATTTAATCTGTGAGAATACCCGTTTAAAAAATACCAGGTTTAGAATCTCGGGTACATCTATGCCTGTATCTAGCATATCTACCGATACGGCAATCGTTAAGTCGCTCTGTGGAGTGGCAAATTCGTTAATTAAAGTTTGAGAGTAATTGATATAGTTATCAATTAGTTTGCAGTAATCATTCCCTTTCTCCGGATAGAGAATATGAAATCGTTTTACAATCTCCTCTGCATGGCGGTGGTTATAAGCAAAAATAATAGTTTTCCCTAATTTGTCGCCACCTTGTGTTTTTAAACCCTCATTCATCAAGGTTTGTAGTACGCGGTCAATGGTATCGTGGTTCAAAATCTTCTGTTGGAAAAGTTTAGCATCTATCTCGCTAGGGAATTGGCCTTCTTCAGTAAATAATGTTTCATACTGTTCTTTTTCTTCAGCAGAAAGGTCTTTATACTTTAAACCATTTTTCAGGATGTTCGTAGTCCGCTCAAATGCGTGGAAATCTACCAAAAACCCTTCCTTCACAGCAGTTTTGTAGTCGTAGGAAAAAGTTGGCTCACCTTTGGGCAAATCAAACACTTCGTATGTGGATTTCTCAATTTGTTCACGCGGAGTAGCGGTTAAACCCAAAAGCAAAGAGTCAAAATAGTGAAAAATTGCTTTGTATTTGTTGTAAATAGAGCGATGGCATTCATCAAGTATAATTAAATCGAAGTTAGCAATACCGTATTTCTTGTCTTCTCGATCAATGACATTAATCATCGTTTGATAAGTGGACAAGGTAATTCTTGCATTATAATCTCTATCATCTTCCTTTTCTTCGGACAATACACACCGAGAACTATCGGGTAAATAATTTTTAAAGGCATTAAATGCTTGATTTACAAGAGCTGTACGATCTGCCAGGAATAGCACTCTATTGGCCCATTTTGCCCGCTGTAACACGTCTACAATGGAAATAGCACATCTGGTTTTGCCTGTGCCTGTAGCCATTACCAGCAAAGCCTTACGAGCTTTTCGGTTAAATGTTTCGCACACAGCAGTAGTGGCTTGTTGAATAAAGGGTCTATCTGAAATGTATTCATCTACCCGTGTATCTGCTATGTCCGACAAGTCCCGTCTATGAAGCAGAGATTGCAGTTCTTCTTTGCTGTAAAAACCATATACTTTACGGGCAGGGTATCCTGCACAGTCCACTATATGGGTAGAATAGCCGTTGGTATAGAAAATAACCGGACGTCTACCCCACTTTTTCTCTATGCAGTCAGCATATAACCGCGCTTGTTGGGAACCTGCCACCTCATCCACCGATGTTTTTTTAGCTTCCACAACTGCTAAGGGTACACCGTCGTTATCAAAAAGTACATAATCAGCGAAGCCATAGCCCTCTTTGTTCGGCATCCCGAGCAGTTTTACTTCTATACACGCTTGTCCGGCAACAGTAGCCCCTTCTGTAGGACAAATCTGCCATCCCGCTTCTTTGAGAGCTTCATCGATATACAATTTACGGGTCTCATATTCTGTAAAATCTATGGACGATTTTTGTTCAATTCCCTGGACAATATTTGTTTTGTATTTACCAAGAGTTTTGGCATCGAGAATAGGTTCTTCTTTGGGTAGCACCACCGTTTTTTCTAGTTGCGGTTTTGCATAGTAAATAGAAAAATTATATTCAGGCACTTCTTTACATGCGCCCATTAAGCACAAAACTTGTTTAACTGCTTCATGTAATGCTTTTAAGCATCCACGAGCCAGGTTGGGATACACTTCTTCCTGATGGGCGGCATTATTACCTACCTTACGCACAAAATGTACGCAAGAAATTAATGGTTCATCGAAGTAAGATTTAAATTGAGCGTCCTCTATTAGAGAAAACAGGTTACTCTCTGCTGGGCAGACCCCATATTTGGCAACATAGAAGGATTTAATGAGATTCTCCAATGCTTTACGGGCAAAAATAGCACTAATAGTTGGCTCGGAAATGACATATTCCTCTGCTCCCGCACATAAAGAGTAAAGTGCTTTAAAGTCCGTCAGTTCTTTTAGAAAATCAAAGTTTTTCATTTAAAGTATTCGTCCATCTTTAGGGCCAACAATTCCTGTAAGTCCTTTATCTGTATTTTAACAATTTCTTTCGCGCTTTCCACCTTCTGAACAAATTCTGCAAATTGGTTTTGTAAGGGTAACGGTGGAAGCAAAATTTTGAATTGGCCGACAATTTTTAAATTTAATCCGCCTCTTCCACCTGCGCCATTAGAAGCATCACGCAATGCCTCATACTGTGATTTTAGATAATAATATAAGTAATCTGTGTTTATTGATTTATTAGTTACAAGAGAACAAATAGACTGATTTGTACAAAGCCGAATTTCAGCCACAGCAACAGTTCCCCTAGTCTTACCTTGCCCCGCCAAAGCCAAAACAACGGTATGTGCAGGAATGAGTTTAGTGCTACAATTGTTGTACCCTGATTCCGTAATTTTTTTATCTGTATCAAAAATTCTGCCCTTATGAACTTCTCCTGAACTGAGCCACGGAATTGTTCCACCTTCCCAATATTCTTCCTTCAAAGTGCTTGGAGTCGCCCCTGCAATACAAGTAGCAATTTCTTCAATTTTTTTTATGCTCCACCCGAACTTGTTAGTATGGATATTGCCGAAAATCTCAGTAAAGCGAGACTGAATAAGTTCATCCAATGCTTTTAGTTGCTCTTCTTTTACACGGATGCCTTCTTCTATGTTGTCTAGTTCTGCAACGATTCTTTGCTGTTTTTCAATTGTCGTATATCTGTAAAACTGTTCTTTGAGAAACTTAAAGTGTCTTGCATAACCTTGGCTTTCAATTGGTTGTGCCTTCATCGCATAGTAAATATATTTAGAAGTGTAACGAGAATCTTTTACTTTTAATAATTTAACCCCATCAGCGCCAATAAAGCAAGGTTCGTCAATATATTTGATAATTCTTGTATGGTCTCCAAACAAAATATATGGCACATCACTAGCCAACCCAATAGCACTATCTCTGAAACCACCAATATAATCTTTCCCTTGGTCAAAAATCTTATATTTCCCAATAGGCAAATAATCTGTTGTAGGAATCTTGGTAGCCGTTTTAGTTACATCTTTACATACATCCAAGAAAGAAATGCTATTGTCTGCCATCTTTAAAATCCTTTTCCAATCTCTGCCATCACATCTTTAAATTGCTTCTCAAGAGTAGTAATGGAGTTCAAAATATCTTTAACGGGCCGAAACTCTTGCTGAATAATTTCTTTCTGTTGGTACTTATTAAAACTGAGTACATAGTCATTTCGGGCAATTTCGTTTTTACTTACTAAAAATGACTTGTCTTTGCGGGTACGATTGGATTCGCCCTTTAAGTTATGGAAACGGGCCACAATATCGGGGATGTCATTCTCGTCTATTTCATCCCGTTTTTTGTTAAGTGTGAAGCCGTCATTTTCCATATTGTAAAACCATACTTTATCTGTACCGCCTGAGTTGGTTTTGGTGAAAATTAAAATACCTGTTTGTACACCTGAATAGGGTTCAAACACTCCTGACGGCATAAAAATTATTGCCTCTAGTTTTTGGTTTTCTACCAATTCTTTGCGTAAGGCAGTGTATGCCTTTTCATTTGTGTTATTTAGCACCCCTACAGGTACAACGGAAGCACACCGCCCGCCCACCTTTAACAAGCGTAAGAATAAAGACAAAAACAAGAGTTCTGTTTTCTTTGTGCCGCCACTAATTACATTTAAACTTTTAGATACAGTAGATGGTTCCAAGCTGCCTGAAAACGGTGGGTTGGCTAAAATCAACGAGTATTTTGCCTTCTCGTCGTAATCTTGGGAAAGTGAGTTATTGTATTTAATCGTAGGGTTATCTACGCTGTGTAAGGTCATGTTCATACAACCAATACGAAGCATATCGGTGTCCGTATCAAACCCCGTAAACATCTTATTGTGAAAATGTGTGTTGTTGGCTTTATTTAAAAGTGCTTTAGGGTAGTGGGCCTGGATATACTGAGCGGCAGAAGTTAAAAAGCCTGCCGTTCCCATAGCAGGGTCTACAATGGTATCTTTAAGCGTGGGTTGAACAAGTTCCACCATCATCTGCGTAATGTGGCGGGGCGTTCTAAATTGGCCGTTATCGCCGCTAGTTGCCATTTTGGATAGCAGGTACTCGTAACAGTCGCCCATTAGGTCTTTATCGCTAAAACCCAAGGTTTCATCGCTTAAACTATCTACCATCTTGCTTAAAATATAGGGCGTAGTAACAGCAAATTCTGCCTTCTCCATAAAATTAGCAAATGCGGTAGCCTTGTCCGACTTTAACTGTTTGATGAACGGGAACACGTTGTTTTTAATGTTATCAAACATTTTTTTAGGTTCAAAATGCTTAAAAGTTGACCAACGTAAGTCTTTATAAGGAACAGAAATTTTATTGTCTTTGTCCGTGTAAGTGCCTGACTTAAAAATAGGGTCTTTGAGTGTTGCTTTAATACCATGGGCAACTTGGTCGTTGACGATGCGCTCTTGCTTGATTTGGTTATCGTCCAAACTCTTGATAAAGATGAGATAGGTAATCTGTTGGATATCAATCCATGGGTTAGTCATTTGATTGCTCCACATGGCATCCCACAGTCTATCTAATTTATTTTTTACATCCCCTGTAATCATAACGCACCTCGCAAAAATAACCCTCTAATCGATATTCTAACAATTTTACTGTACATAGTATAACTTTATTTGGCGACGACATGTTGTCGCTATACTTTCACAAATATAACTTGACTTCCAGGCCTATAAGAAGCGTGAATGTGTGTACCAAACACTTCTTACAGGAGAACATTATGGGAGTTATTAAATTCAAAAATGCACCAACCTATTATGCAGATTATCGTGATGTTACGGGCAAGAGACGTCGGATTTCTCTGCAAACCAAAAATAAACTGGTAGCCAATCTAAAATACGAAGAACTCATTCGGCGCAGGGATGCCGTCAAAGAAAAGATACAAGTCCATATTTCTTGGAAAACATTTAAAGATAAACTGATAAGCTCAATATCTGTTGAAAAAGCTGATAATACTGTATTGCGCACCAAGCTAGCCATCCGATACTTTGAAGAGATGAAAAAACCGCGTTTTCTGCTGGATGTCACTCCGGCATTATTACAACAGTTCAAAGAACATCTTATTACGAGAGGATTCGGGCACTCTAACATCAATAGACTTTTGCAGGCTTTTAAGTTCGTTATGCATATGGGCGAAAGATGGCAATACATCCCCGAACAGAATTGGGCCATCGTAAAAGCACTTAAGGTACCCAGGGGCAGGATAGTATTTCACACCCCGGAAGAGATAGATAAACTCTTAAATGCCTGTCCGTCCGATACATGGCGGCTTGTAGTATTGCTTGGGGCCGATGCCGGACTACGCAGAGGCGAGATGATAAACCTTCGTTGGGAAGACGTAGATTTCGAACATAACCAACTGTATATAGCTCCCAATAAAACCGAATATCACCGCTATGTCCCAATGACGGAAAGCTTAAGAAACGCCTTACAAAGTGCGAAAGTCGGCGCAGAAAACGATTTTGTGGTCAACTTTGGGCGTGTTCGCAGTAAGGAGTCCTTGTCGGCTCGTTACAGAGAAATCGCCAAAGAAGCAGGAGTACCGAGTTTCTTACATAAATTACGCCATACATTCGCAAGCCAACTCGTGCAAAATGGGGTGGAACTCTATACAGTTTCCCAGTTGCTTGGACACCGGAGCATCCAAATGACCGAGATTTATGCCCACCTAGCCCCCGCAAGCCTACATAAGGCCGTATTTAACCTGCCTAAGCGTGGTATGCAACTGGTCGGCATTGAAGAAAAGGCGGTCTGTGAAGGAAACAAAGCGTGTAAGCAAATAGGTGTAGACTTTGGGGATTTGATGAAGAAATAGTGGGTTATTTATGGTAAAATGAAAGTAGGTAATCGTATGGAACAAAACAAGATAGATGAAGCCAGTTTGGCAAACGCTCGCCGTTTGTATGAATCGGGCGATATTAAAAACGTGGAAATAGGCACGACAAAAGGCCTACAGCAAATTCACGCTTATTTGTTCCAAGGGTTATATCCTTACGCAGGCCAAATCCGCGAGAAAAACATTTCTAAAAGCGGATTCCGTTTTGCTAATAGTCTTTACCTAAAAGATGTGCTCAAAGCCATTGATACCATGCCGGAAAGCACGTTTGCTCAAATTATCGCCAAGTACGTGGAAATGAATATCGCCCACCCGTTTATGGAAGGCAATGGACGTTCCACTCGCATTTGGTTGGACTTAATCCTCAAAAAGAACTTAGGCAAGGTAGTGAATTGGCAAAACGTGGATAAAGATCTCTACTTGCAGGCCATGGAGCGCAGTCCGGTCAATGATTTGGAGTTACGTGCCCTTTTAGAGCCAAATTTGACCGATAAAACCGAAGACCGCGAAGTAATCTTCAAAGGCATTGACCAGTCCTACTATTACGAAGGATACGGCCAAGGCAAATAAATCTCACTTATAACTAGAAAGCCCCGCTAAATGCGGGGTTTTTTATCGCAAAATTGTCACACTTTTGGTCACAGGTAGTTTTATAACTGCTCAACCTGCGCCTTGAACCACCCTCGAAAGTACCTCGATGAATTAAAAGTGATGTTAAAAAATGCTTAAATTTTCAGTACTTTTTGTATGAAAATTTTGGGCACTATTTTGGACACCTCTCCGTCGAGGGTTCACTGCTTGGTGGGCGCAAATTATAATGGCCAAATAATAAAAACCCTTAAATTTTAAGTATTTTAGTAGTTTTTGTATGAAAATTATCGGAAGGATTACGGACTGCAACCGTCGTAGCTACAGCCATGTTGGCCGCAAATTATAATGGCCAAATAATAAAAACCCTTAAATTTTAAGCATTTTCAGTAGTTTTTGTATGAAAATTATCGGAAGGATTACGGCCTGCAACCGTGGTAGCTACAGTCATGTTGGAGTACCTTAATCTTTCAGCTGAATGCCTTCAAGGTTAAGTAATTTAATTTTTGTTTTTATACCCCCTGCATATCCTGTTAAATTACCAACGGAACCTATAACGCGGTGACAGGGAATAATGAGCGAAATAGAGTTATGTCCCACCGCGCCGCCAACGGCTTGCGCGGACATCTTCTTAATTCCTCTTTTTTTGGCAATCTTATCTGCAATTTCTCCGTAGGTCAACGTGCGTCCATAGGGGATTTGCAGCATAATTTCCCATACTTGTTTACGAAATGGAGTGGTGCGCATGGCGAGGGGTGGTGTAAAACCCGGATCTTTACCGCTAAAATAAGTATCCAGCCAGTGACAAGTATCCTTAAAAACAGGCAAAGATTTTTCCTGTACAGGCCCCCGCAAAGAGTCAGCAAAGTATTTTTGCCCATCAAACCACAGGCCGATTAAATGGGTCCCATCGCTTGCCATGGTAATACCGCCCAAAAACGATTGATAGTGATATATGTAATCCATCGTCTACATTGTATAAATTTATTCACTAAATCTACCTAGACTTGGGGGATTTGATAGGGAAATCAGAAAGCCCCGCGTTTTGCGGGGCCTTTTGTATCTGTTTAATAGCTAACGTTCGCTTTTGATCGGCAAGTCGTAATCTACAATGCGCACGTTTTCTTTTTGCTCTTGCCACACAGTAACAATGTCACATACCGAAGTGCTATCTTTTTCTATGATATGCGCGTAGGTCTTTGGCTCGGCGGTTTTGTAAGTGGTGCATTGCAGGGTATCGCCCAGGAACGTTTCGCGGTTAAACCGCACGTGCAAAGACTTAAGCGTGTGGTTTTGTATAAACTCGGTGGGGGCAGTCATTTCCGCTAAGTTGATATAACTTTTGTTGTTTACGTGCTTGTTAAAATCAATATCCGAGAGGTTGTTGGTATGCGTAATTTTGGTGTAGGGCTCTGTAAACTCGGGCAGCACCATTTTGGTATGAGGGCCCAATGCTAGGTCCGTACACACTTCAAATTTAGCGGCCATTTCATCCGCTTTCACAGGGCGTTTGGTGGTGGCGTTTAGGATAATCCACAGCGAGTTGCCTTTGGCTACCAGTTTATCGTTGTAGTAAAGGTTAAAGTCTGCATATACTTTAAGTTTGGATATTTCCGAAAACCATAATTCCACTTTTAGATCTTCGGACCAAAAGGGGAGATTGTTCACAAAATCCATGTGGATTTCGCTGATAACCCATATTTGGTCTTTCTCTAACAAATCGTAGGCGGCCATGCGCTGGGTAGCACAGTAGCGTGCAAATGTGTCTTGCAAGTACATAACAGCCGATATGGGGCGCAAACGGTGTTTGCGTACATCCATGTCGTCTAAAATAACGGTGTAAGTTTTGGTGTATTTATGCATGAGAAAACCTATCTTTTTATATTTTATCATTTTAATTTATAAGACAAAAAAAAGCCCCTTACAATTAAGTAAGGGGCAATGCAAATGCAACGAGTATTTATTTTACGAATTTTTTACCGCTGTTCCACGCTTGGCCTACTTTTTCGCCAATTTTATAATAACCGCCTTGGAATTGGTCAAACACAAACGCATTTAGTTTTGTGGGATCCACGGTGCCTTTATCGGTAACTACCTTTTCATCCGCAAGCACATTAACAATTTTCCCCACCACACGGAAACCTTCCGGTTGGATTTCTTCTACTTCACACTCCAACGTAAGCGGAAATTCCTCTACAATAGGGGCATCTACCCGTGTACTTTTGACAGCATGCAAGCCCGATTTTTTAAATTTATCTTTGACGGAATTGGCCGAAGCGATACCAAAATAGTCCGCCACTTCCAAATGATCCGTATCAGCAATACTAATTGTAAATGCTCTACGCGCCTTAATGTTTGCTACAGTTTTATGGCTTTCTTCTAAGTTAAGAGCCACTTTATCATGATCGCAAACGCCACCCCACGCCATGTTCATCACATCTACGGTGCCATCTTCGTTATAAGTGGCAATCATAAGCACCGGCATCGGGAATAAAAACGGTTTTACACCTAAGTCTTTTTTCATATTTCCTCCATATAAAATCATTGTAGCAATTATGAGGCAAATTCGCTGTTATTATGCCAACCTACATACTTGTGGAGACTATAAAACCACGATTATTTTGGTTAACTTTGACAACTTGTGTACCAAAGAGCGTGCAAGTATTTGCAGAAAATGAAGTGCTAATTAAGTTTCGCTTTGAAATTTTTATAAGCAGTGGCGGCCAAAACAAGTGCCATGCCTAGCAGAACACTGAAATATTGCCAAAAGAACGCATAATCGCCGCCTTTTAAGATGATGTTGCGGAAATTGGTACAGGCATACATGAGCGGGTTTAAG
>Ga0310690_10000158_pt1 | contig 156088 bp, 104 predicted proteins | sample AusTroGonzalo_MG_2_FD_207661 | JGI IMG/M metagenome (GOLD analysis project Ga0310690, IMG submission 207661) | Bovine rumen microbial communities from tropical cattle in Woodstock, Queensland, Australia - Gonzalo_04 (v2) (version 2) | ecosystem: Host-associated > Mammals > Digestive system >...
ATGTCGGCTCGTCACATCCTGGGGCTGGAGAAGGTCCCAAGGGTTCGGCTGTTCGCCGATTAAAGTGGCACGCGAGCTGGGTTCAGAACGTCGCGAGACAGTTCGGTCCCTATCTGTTGTGGGCGTCGAAGCTTGAGAGGACCTGACTCTAGTACGAGAGGACCGAGTTGGACCAGCCTCCGGTGAACGGGTTGTGGCGCCAGCCGCACTGCCCGGTAGCTGCGCTGGGATGAGATAAGCGCTGAAAGCATCTAAGTGCGAAACTCACCTCAAGATGAGGCTTCATTCGAGGGACGTTGGAGACTACGACGTCGATAGGCCGCAGGTGTAAAGGCAGCAATGTCAAAGCCGAGCGGTACTAATTGCCCGAGACTTTCCGGTGACTCGTGGAAAGATAGGAGAGGAGGGCTTGTTTTCTTCCAGAAGTAATGTCAATCCCATACAGTGCCGACGCACTGAAGAGAGATTGCGGTGATTACAGCGCCGGGGCACACCTCTTCCCATTCCGAACAGAGAAGTTAAGCCCGGCCGCGCCGATGGTACTGCCCTGACAGGTGGGAGAGTAGGTCGTCGCCCAATACCACAGAGCCCCTTGGATACCCGAGGGGCTTTTTTTTGCCTTTACGGCAGCAATAATGTATCATTTGTTGGAAACATCAAATTGCTGATGCTGAAACCTAACGGATTCAATCCATTATCCTGAAGTGTAAACCAGGTCACCTTCCGCTGCTTGTTGCAGGAGAAGACCATTTTCGTCCTTAACTGCGCTGAATCCGTTTGGGCATTTTTCCCGTATAACAGAACAAAATCTTTGGTGGGAGAATAGTAAAAAATGTCTGCCGTGTCTGCTGTGGACAGGAAAATATTGCCAGTATCTAGTCGCGAAATATGCGAGAAAACCATCATCAACTCGCCATATTTCTGACTTTCTGAGGCCTGGATGAAATAGATGGGCACATCGGAATATTTGGCTGCCTTGTACAGCAGTTCTTCTGGCGTCTGGGCAAAATGGAATTGTTTTTGTTTAGCGCATTTCATCAGGAATTTTTCTAAATCATCTGTCTCGCCACAGATGCTGTAACCATGTTCAGAGATATGCAGCAACTGTTCGTCGTAGATCAACGAATTTTCCGGAATCTTGTTAAAACCACCCCTATTTTGCATCAGCCGCAGCATGGTTACCCGGTTCTGGCTTTTTTTCCATGCCCTGCCTAAATGGTCATAGGTGTAGTAGTTGAAGACAGAGAAACAGAAGAGCGTTATACACCATATTACGCAGATGACCTTTTGCAAAACAGGATGACGGAAAATCTTCAAAGTGGCCACCACGATTAAGGCAATCGCCAACATGATGCCAAAGTAGGAGAAGAATGAGGTGACATATACCATTATCCATTCAGCCCATTGAGCGTTGTATTTTTCAGTGATGGCGATTAATACGTTGGCAGACAGCGCATAGATGAGGGCGGTGAAAAATCCAACAATAATAGCCTTCCAGGAAATTCTGTCAAAATCGGATTTTTTAAGCAGAAACCATAAAATCGTACACTGTACCAAAGCGTTGATATAGGCTATGGCAGGGGCGTGCGTGATGATAAACCAGACGGTATTCTTGTGGCCGCAGATTAACTGGGAGTTCTCCACAATCAGCGTCTTGGTCTCTCCATAATTGTATATTTTTCCAGGAATGTTGTAGAATGTGAGTTTGCCTATCACATTGAAGAAATTGGCCACATTGATGTCTGAAGCGACAGTTGCGCCAATATACAGTGAGGTAATCCCTGCTATATGAACCAGATAGTATCGATATCCCCAATAACAAGCCATATATAGGATAAGAGCTGCGGCGTACGGAAGAAATTCCTGGTAAAAGGATTTACTTTTCCATAATGCTGCAAACCCTGTTTTTTTCCAATTGCGAATGAAAAGATAGCAAAGGAACAGCAAGGCGAAGACAAGAAAGTTTTCATAGAACAGAAAAGAGATGAAAAATAGTGAAGCGCTGAGCAAAACACGCCAATATCCCTTTTTTTCTGTATAGTTGAGGAATGATAATATACCGCAGATGAAAATAATGATGCAGAAGGGGAAGTAGAAAGGATAGGCGGTGGGAGGATTAAACCCTGTATAATAGCCCATATTGGTGTTGAATATGAGCAACAGGAGTGTCAGTCCACCCAGCCTGTAGGATTTGAAAATACGGTATATCAGATAGGAAAATGAAACATAACAGAGAATCAGGGTTGAGTACTGGACAAATTTTGTCCAACCGAAACTATCTACAAGATAAGGAATGTAATAGAAAAAGCGAGTGACGAGAAAGTAAAAACGTCCTGCCTCCTGTGCGCATGCTGCCGCGTCGGATTTCCAGTGTTCCCAATCGGTTTGGGCGGTGTTGTAGTATTGGAAATCATCAGCATTGGTAAACCCTACCTGGAAAAAAGGCAGTAGTGTGAGTATTGCGGTGACGGTGTAGGCCAGAATCCAGAGAAATTTTTCTCGTTTACTCATGAGGCAGAATTTCTTGTATGATGTATTGCGGTCTCTGTTTCACTTCATCGAAAATGAATCCGATATAATAGCCGATGACACCCGTTACGAAAAGCTGGATGCCAGCGAAGGCAGACAGGAAAATAATCAGGGTGGTATAGCCCGACACGGGGGTGTCCACAATCCACATGACAATGGAATAGATAATGAGGATGATGCTCAGTAACACGAACAGCAAGCCGGAGTAGATGCCAATTTTCAGCGGAGTTTTGGAGAAGGATGCGATGGCGGAAAACGACAGTTTCATCAGTCGCCAGAAGGAATATTTGCTGGCTCCGGCGGCCCGTTGTGGGGCGTCGTAGGTCAGCGAGTCCTTCACGAATCCGACCGTCTGGATGATGCCGCGCAGGAAGCGTGTGCGTTCACGGTAGTTGCTTCGGAGCACCTGTATGACACGTTGCGAAATCAGGAAGAAATCGGATGCGCCGGCTTGCAACTTGGCATCCGACATCTTGTTGATGAGCTTGTAGAACAACTTGGACCCGATATGTTTGTACCAGCCTCCGTCGGCGCGCTCGGTGCGCATCATGGTGACCACATCCTTGCCCTGTCGCCAGAGTTCCAGCATTTGGGGTAGCATCGCAGGCGGGTGTTGCAGATCACTGTCCATGCAGATGGCGGCCTCCCCTTTGCAATGGTCAATGCCGGCCAACATGGCGGCCTCATGCCCGAAGTTGCGTGAGAAGTGGATGACCCGCACGCGGGAATCCTGTTCCATCAATCGCTGCAGCACCTGCCAGCTGTTATCGCGGCTGCCGTCATTGACAAAGAGAATCTCAAAATCAGCAGTGTCTGCCAAATGGTCGAGGATAGCCGACAATTCCTGATGAAAAAGCGGCAGGACGGCTTCTTCGTTATACACGGATACAATGATGGAGACCAAAGGATTCATTATGTTTGCTTATTAATGTAGTGTATAATCGGGTTTGCAGCCGCAAAGATAGTAAAATTACAGTTTAAGATTAACCTAAAGTCTGTGCATTGGCCGCCAAAAAAGCGGTACAATCTTCGAAGGTCTTGAAGGTATGCTCTTCGGGTACGAGCTCCGGAATCAGTTTCATTTTGGTGAGCATATACATGGGCTGCGGTTGGATGATGGTCATCAGCACCATGGCTCCGTTGGCCTGAATTTCCTTGATGGCCGTCTCCATGGCGTACAATCCGGATTGGTCCATGAAACTGACTAATCGCATACGGATAATCACGATTTTGGCGTCTTTGGGCACATCGTCCATCACGGATTGGAACTTGGTGATGGTACCAAAGAAAATGGGACCGTTCAAACGCTGGATATAGATGCGGTGTTTCATCTCCTCCGGGATGCCGCCCTCATCGCTCCATGGACTCTCCTTGTCGAAGTTGGTCATCTCGCTGGAGCTGTAGCCGCCTTCTACGAGGTCGCTGGCGCGCTTCATGAAGAGCACACAGGCGATGACCATACCGATGCCCACGGCTGTGAGCAAATCTACAAACACCGTCAACAGGAACACGATAATCAAAACCACGGCATCTGCTCTCGGAATCTTGAGCAGGTCTTTGAAGCCTTTGAAATCGATGATGCCCCAACCCACGGTAATCAAGATGCCGGCCAAGACGGAAAGTGGCACGAAACGCACTAAGCTGCCCAGACCGAGCAGGACGGCGAACAGGAACATGGAATGTACCATGCCACTGATTTGGGTGCGTCCGCCGCTTTTCACATTCACCACTGTGCGCATGGTCGCGCCCGCGCCCGCGATACCGCAGAACAAGCCGCTGATGATGTTGCCGATACCCTGTCCTACAAGTTCTTTATTGCTGTTGTGGTGTGTTTTGGTGATGTTGTCGGCCACCACGGAGGTGAGCAAAGTGTCGATGGAACCCAAGCCCGCCAGGGTAAGACCTGGAATAATGGAGGCTTTCAAAATCGGTCCCCATTGTAAATCAGCTAGAGAAATACCCTCTTTGGCGAAGAATGGCATAGGGAACCCGGACGGAATCGCACCAATGAGCAGTTTTTCATCCATGTTGAGGAAGAGCGAAATAACGGTCATCACCACCAAAGCCACCAATGTGGCGGGAATCTTCTTGGTGATGAGCGGAAACAGGCAGATGATGGCGATGGTGCCCAAACCCAGTATCAGTGCGGTGAGCGACACGCCGCCAGCCACACGTTGCGGCAGTTGCAGAATCATATCTACTACCAAAACTGGCGACTTAAGTCCGATGAGCGGGTAGAGCTGCTGCAAGATGATAATCACGCCGATACCGCTCATAAAGCCGGAGAGCACGGGGTAGGGAATGTAGCGCACGTATTTGCCAATCTTCAAAATGCCGAACAGAATCTGGAACGCGCCGCAGAAGAGTCCGGCCAGCGACATGCTGATGAGCACGGCGCCTAATGACTGGCTGGAGGCCCACACACCGCTCACCAACGCCGCCGTGATGACGGTCATGGGACCGGTGGGTCCGCTGATTTGCGAGTGCGTACCGCCGAAAAGGGAGGCGAAGAAGCCCAGCAGGGCCGCGCCCACGAGGCCGGCCAGCGCGCCCATGGAGCTTGCGGCAGGATGGTCAATGCCGCCGAAGGCCTGAATACCGAATGCTAATGCCAAAGGCAGGGCCACGATGCCAGCAGTGACGCCGCCGAAAATGTCGCCCTTAAGGTTTTGGGTAGAGATGAATGCCATACGAATAGGTATTTGGAGATTATTTTTTCACTACTTTTTGGTTATATGTTTTGCCGTTCTTGTCCGTAATCCGTACCATGTAAATACCTGATGACCAATTGGATGTGTTGATGATAATTTCGGTATTCTGTTCGGAAGTGTTGAAAATCAGCTTGCCGGTCAGGTCGAAAATTTCCACATTGCGGGTTGTTTGCGGGCAGCTGATCACAAATTGGCGATTGCACGGGTTGGGGTAGAGGGCGATGGTGTTGGAGGTAATGAAATCTTCCACACCCACGCTTTGCACAGTGAAGTGGTGCGGGTCGGCGGGGCCAATGTAGGGGTGACGCTCTCTGCGACCGGAGTTGTCCTTGGCGAAGATGTAATAATCCACTTCATCGTTGGCATGTAGGTTGGGAAAGGAGGCTTCGTAGGTGCTTCCACCAGCCGATTGCAACGTAGTGGTTTGCCAAATGCCATCATTGATGCGATAATAGACCAACAGGGAGTCGCTGACCAAAGGCTGGCCGCTCAAAGCCTTGATTTCGGCTTGCAGGGTAGTGGTGGACGGCAAGTCCAGGGTTCCCAGCAGCGGGTAGTGTTTGATGTAGAGCATACCCGGGTCTGCCAACTCGTGTGTGCGGCAGTGCAGCGCATCTGTGTTTTCCCAGGGAGAGGAAAAACTGTTGTTAGAAATCGGCACAATTGTGTAGCCGGGCATAGCTTGCTGATAGGTTTCAATGGCGGCGTTGTCCCACTGAGTGCCTGCCACGGGCACAAATACGTGGTCGTTCAGGATCAACGAATTGGTGAATGGGGTGGTTTTATTCCGTCCGGGCGTATAAACACGGTAAACCTGATAATGATTGCCCCATGGGGTCAGCGCATTGGCAAAAGTATTGGCTACTGCCTCATAGTCGTTGTAACGGGAGTCGGAGGTGGGCACCTGCCCGATGAGCACTTTATCCACATCCAGAAACTTGCCCCAGCAGTCAATATGCTCAATGTAGTCAGCCAATGGATCATCCAAAAGCATGTAGTTGTTGATACCCAAGTAGTTGTTGGCTATAGATTGGATGGAAGAGGCAGTTTGGTTGGAATTCTCGGAGAGGACCAGTGTGGTGGAGGCAGCGGTGCCGTAGCCGTCCGCCATATAGTTTCCGCCAGTGTGCTTTATTGGCATTTCGTAGCGGTTCATTTGCATCAAATTGGCAATCTCTACCATAGCAGCATCATCATTGGGGCGTGTGGGACGGTTGTAGGTGAAATCCACCACGCCGATTTCATCGTTGCCATCCAGGATGAACCATGGGCCGTAGTCACGGGTCCAGTAGCTGTCATGGTTGACAACCCAACAGGAGACATTGTCCATATTGACGCCACTGGCAGCGAAATATGTCTTGGCCGTGTTGCTGTCGGAGGCGGTGTTCACGAGAACTTTGACGTGAGTGATGAAAGAAAGCTCGCTTACGAGGTTTACGGGAATGCCAAGCGGGTAGGAAATCATCACGCCACCCATGGGTTGGAATTCGGCGATGGCGCTCACGGGGCCTGCCGGCGGAGTAGTAAAATTGGTGTTGCAGTCCCACGTTTTCAACAATTCCTGCTCTTCGGCCGTAGCGCGGTAGGAGAAGTTTTGCCGTGCATAATGTTCAGATTGAGCGTATGTGGAGAATGAAATGATTCCGAAAAAAAGGTAAACAATCAGTTTTTTCATATAGAGTATAGTTAAGGCTGCAAAAGTAGTAAAAAAATGTGGAGTTTTTTTGTATTTTTGTGGCCAAACAAAAGTGATAACTTTTGCATTTTGAAAATATAGTATGACAAACGACTACTCATCCTACGGCCCAGCTTATCGCAACTTCCAAGTCAGAGAAGGTGTGTATGTCCCTGAACCGACTGTGGATTTTCCGGGAGATGATCCGTTTACGAGGATGACACCCATACGGGGAAAGTCCAAAGATATAAAGTTTGACGATACTTATCCTTATCTTGACAAGTCTCTGAAATTCAAAATTTGGCATTTTCTCATATATTTAACCACTTGGTTAGTGGTTTTTCCGATAAACCGCATCCGATATGGTCTTAAGATTGAAGGCCGTGACAAGATTCGTAAGAATCGCAAACTATTTGCCAAGGGGTTGATGACGGTATGCAATCATGTGCACCGGTGGGATATGCTTTGTGTGCTGCAAGCGATGCGCTACAAGAAAGCTTGGATTCCCATGTACGCCCAGGCTTTTAACGGCAAGGACGGATTCCTCATGAAACACATAGGTGGAATCCCTATTCCAGAAAGCCGCAGCGGGCTCCGAAAATTTGATCAGGCGTTCGATGAAATTGTATCTTGCAAACGATGGATACACATCTTCCCTGAAAGTTGCAGTTGGTACAACTATGCTCCGCTCAGACCATTCAAAACAGGGGCCTTCAATATGGCTTACAAATACGCTCTTCCTGTTCTTCCCATGATGATTTCTTTCAGACCTTGCACTGGGTGGCGCAGATTTTTCAAAATAGATAATCCTCTGCTTACCATTCATGTGGGTGATCCGATTGTACCCAATCCTGACGCGCCCCGAAAGGAAGAGGTGGCCCGAATTCGTGATCTTGCACACCAGGCTATGCTCGACATGGCAGGTATTGTTTCCAATCCATGGCCATCCAATATTGATTAACAATCTCAAACATTATGAAAGCTATAATCGACCCCGTACCCGTTGAACTGCTCAAAGCAGAACTCACCAAATCCAAAAAGTTAGAAGATACGAACAAAGGACATAACGAGTTGTATATCGTTACCTGGCAAGATTCTCCCAATGTGGTTACGGAGATAGGACGGTTGCGTGAGCTGACTTTCCGTGAGGCCGGTGGCTCTACGGGCAATGCCATAGATTTGGATGAATATGACAAGATGGAAAAGCCCTACAAGCAGCTTATTGTCTGGGATCCTGACAACGAGGCAATTGTCGGAGGTTATCGTTTCTTTTATGGCTCTGATGCTTCGTTTGACGAGAACGGTCAGCCGATCATGGCCAGTTCCCATCAATTCCGCTTTTCCCAAAAATTTATTGATAAGTACCTGCCGCACGTTTTGGAACTTGGGCGCAATTTTGTAGCCCCGACATATCAGAGTTCCAGGTTTGGTGCAAAGTCCATATTTGCCATGGACAACCTGTGGGATGGTTTGGTGGCCATTATCATGAAGAATCCGAACTTGCTTTATTACTTTGGCAAGATAACCGTATATCCTTCTTACGATCATATCACGAGAAATCTGATCTATCATTTTCTTTGGAAGCATTTTGGAGATAAAGATGAACTTGTCCGCCCATGGGACGACCAGGCGATTATGCCGGATTCGGATCCGGAATTGATGGATCTGGTAATAAACAAAGAAGATTTGGCAGAAGATTACAAATTGCTCAAGGCGGCTGCTAGAATGCGTGGCGTGAATGTCCCGCCGAATGTGACGGCGTATATATCCATCACTTCCGACATGCTTATGTTCGGCACGGCGGTAAACCGCTTGATGCATAATATCGAGGATTCTGCAGTACTTCTTCCTTTTGATGAAATCTATCACGAAAAGAAGAGACGTCATATAGGAGCATATATCCGTTTTTCCAGCGCAAGAAGGCGCAAGCATGATGTTTCAGATAATCCCGAGATAGAAGAGGAGATGATTGAGAACTGGTTGAACAAGCGATACCGTAAGGTGAAACGGCTCCTCAAGAAAGCAAACAGGGAATTGTAAAGTAAACCAACAAAACTATTGTATGCCAACAAACAATCCTAGAGATTCTTTTTCCAAACAAGAAATCAGGAAAATACTTATTGCCGGCCTTATATTCATAATGGCCGGGGTCGGCTACTATTTTTACCTGAGACACGCCATCCTCAGAGGCGTGGAACGGCGCGCAAATGAGACCTTGCAGCAAACAGAAAGGCTTATCCGGGCGCGAATGGGAAAGGCTGAAACAGTCGTGAATGCTATGGAAATGTTAGCGGAGAATCTTCTTGATAAACCCGATTTCATGTATGATATTGCCGAGTATATTGTCAAATCTACTCCCCAAATCACTGGTGCCGACATTGCTTTCATTGAATATTATTATCCTGACAAAGGCAAATGGTATCAACCTTACGTGGGATACATAAATACTTCCGATGAATTGATACATAGGCAGTTGGGCGGTGAAGACCATGACTATTTCACAATGGAGTGGTACCAGAAGGGACTGACCTCGGATGATGGTGTTTGGAGCAATCCCTATTTTGATCCTGACGGAGGGCATACCTCAATGATGACTTACGCTCGTGCGGTTATAGATTCCGCAGGCAGACGCGTGGGTGTGATCAGTGCGGATATTCCCCTTGATACACTTGCAAAGACTATCAGCAAAATCCGAATCTATCCTCATAGCTACTGCACACTCGTCTCTGAATCAGGACAAACTATCGTGGAGAAGCCTGCGGAAGCTAATAATTATTGGAAGTGCCATACTTTTACGCAGAAGATTGAAGGCAAGAATATGATCTTGACGCTTACCATTGCAGACAGAGACATGTATAGTCGCCTGCGCAAAGCGACACTGGCTTTCTTTGCTCTGGCATTGTCAGGTCTGTTTGCCGTTTTCTTCACCGCATACCGCTCCATCAAAAACCTATGGCGATTGAGTGATGAGAGACTCAAGAACCAGCATATTGAAGACGAACTGGCCCTGGCACGGAAGATTCAGATGTCGTTGGTGCCAGACAATAAGTCCGACGATAAGCACAATAGTGTTGACATATGCGGTTTCCTTCAGCCTGCCAAGTTTGTGGGTGGTGACCTCTATGACTATTACGTGCGAGACAACAAACTCTTTTTCTGTATCGGCGACATCTCCGGCAAAGGGGTGCCCGGGGCTATGTTGATGTCTATTGCACACAGTCTGTTTCGTACCCTGTCGGCCCACAGTGACCGGCCTGAACGCATCATGCAGTCACTCAACCGCTCCATTAGCAACAACAACCCTGATATTATGTTCATCACCATGTTCATAGGTGTGATGGATCTGGAGTCGGGTATGATCACCTATTGCAATGCCGGACATAATCCGCCCATCCTCATTCAGTCGGGAAAGGCCAATTATATGGACAATGCAGAAAATCTACTCCTCGGTGTGGATATTAACGCTGAATATGTTTCCCGGACTGTACAGCTGTATACGAATGACACGCTTTTCCTCTATACAGATGGCTTGACAGAAGCCGAAAACTCGGAAAAATTACTTTTAGGAGAGAAGAATGCCTTGGATGTTGCAGACAAGTTCGACAAAATGCCAGCGGATAAACAGATCGATGCCATGTGTCAGGCCGTACAACGCTTTGTGGGAACGGCGGAACAGAGTGATGACCTTACAATGCTTGCCATACACTACACCCCAGCCATGGCGACACTCACTATGAATAATGACATCAATGAGTTGGATCGGCTGGAGCCTTTTTTGAACGCCTTTTTTGAGCAGAACAAGATCAACCTGTCTTTGTTGTCCAAATTTGATCTCGCACTTGAAGAGGCACTGGCCAATGTCATCATGTACGCCTATCCGGAAGGGGAACAGGGCGAGGTGGAGATTTCTATTGAAATGAAAGATGGCCATATACATACTTGTATCCGCGATGCCGGCGTGCCATTCAATCCTCTCCAACAGCCTGAGGCTGAGTTGTCCGATTCTGTGGAAGAACGCCCCATCGGAGGGTTGGGCATCTATCTCATCAAAGAAATTATGGATAAAGTGGAGTATCAGCGCAAGGATGGGAACAATGTGTTGACCATGACAATGAATATTTAAAAATTAAGATGTTGTAAAATAGGATATTTATTTATTTTTGCAGGGGAAAAACAATTGAATTTTAAAAAGACATAAAAGATGAACATTACGATTACTGAAGAAGGCAACCAAATCATTGCTACATTTGACGGAAGATTAGACACCGTTGCTGCTCAGCAAATCTCTGAAACTATTGAACCTCTGATGCAGCATGCGGACCAAACGCTCATTCTCGACTGTGAAAAAATGCCGTTTATCAGCAGCTCCGGACTTCGCATTTTCTTGAAAATCAGAAAAGAAGTGGAAGCCAAAGGCGGCAAAATGCTGTTGAAGAATGTCTGTCCAGATGTAATGCAGGTCTTCAAGATGACTAAATTAGAGGGTATTTTTGAAATTCAATAAAGATGAAACGATTCCATTGTAACGCTGCACGATGGCTGTTCCTGTTGGCCACCGTGTGGGCAAGCTATAGTTTATTTGCTCAAGAAGCAGACAATGAGTTTACAATTGATGCCAAAATCAACACACGTGGAGAAATCCGTGTAGGCGGATTTGACAGCAGTGAAGAGGGAGAAAACGAGCGGATGGCACACTTCGTCATGGGACAATATCGGCTCAATTTCGGATACAAGCGTGCAGACTGGTTAGAGATAAGACTCTCGCCGCAGTTTTCCGGAGTATGGGGGCAGGCGGGCGGCAACCTGAGTCTGTCTGAAGGCTGGGTGTTTATGAGACACAACAAGTCTGGGATTTTCGGCAAAATCGGTCGTCAATGTTTCGAGTATGACGATGAACGTATTTTGGGTTATGATGACTGGACAATGACTGCACCCACTCACGATGCCTTGAAGTTTGGCTACGAAGGGCACGGTCACAAAGTTCATATTCTTCTTGCCTACAATCAAAATTCTGAAAATATTTCTTCTGGCACCAGTTATTATTCCGGTGGAATTCAGCCTTACAAAACCATGCAAACGCTTTGGTATCACTATAATACACCAAAGAACTTTTTCGGAATCTCCCTAATCGGCATGAATATCGGGATGCAGAGTAAGAATAGTCAATACCCCAATAAAACCTATTATCAGCAGTTAGTTGGAACATACGTGACGTTAAATCCCAGCATCGTCAAACTGGAAGGTTCCTTCTACTACCAGATGGGCAAAGAGGAAAAGGGCGTACCATTGAATGCTTTCATGGGAAGTGCGAAAATCAAAGTCACCCCCAGTGACATGTACAACCTCTATGCCGGTTATGATTACTTGAGTGGAGATAACTTCCCTGTCACTGTTAATGGTGGTTTCGGCCTTATTTTCCATAAAGAGGCTCGAGGTTTCTCCTCCCTGTTCGGATCCCATCACCAATTCTATGGCGCCATGGATTTCTTCTATTTGGATAGCTACATGCACAACTTCTCCCCGGGCTTGCAAAACCTCTACGTTGGTGGTAACGTAGCGCCTGTTCCTGGATTGAAAATCAACGCAGCCTATCACTTTTACGCCATCTCTGCCGATCTTAGATACTACCAAGGATATTTGAAGAAAGCCTTGGGTCATGAAGTTGAACTCAACCTAGGCTATACCTTCGCAAAATTCGTCACCGTGGGGGCCGGCTACACCTTCATGCGCGGCACCGAGACAATGGAAATTCTTCAGCAGGTCTCCGACAACCGTCGCCTGCACTGGGGATGGGTGATGCTGACCGTCAATCCGACGATTTTAACGTTACCGTGGAATGACAAGAAGAAGGCTAAGAGTGAATAGTATTGAGTTTGGAGTTTAGAGTTTAAAGTTTAAAGTAAGTAATTGCATTATATGAAAAAATCAGCTCCCTTGTCCCAATCGCAGCTTGGTATTTATGCCGAGTGCGTACATCACGAAAACGAGGTTTTTTACAACCTCCCTTTTCTTCATGTCTTTGACGGCAGTATTGATGCTGACCGTTTGTGTCGTGCCATAGAGGCGACGGTACAGGCTCATCCCGTTTTTTTTACACGCATTGAGTTGAGTGATGAAGGAGAGCCGCTGCAAACTGTTGATTTGGAAAAAGAGGAATTCAGCCTTTCTGTCGAACAGGTTACGGATCTTGAGGCGGAGAAACAAAAATTCATAGAGCCTTTCCAGCTTCATGGTGGCAGACTGTTTCATACCAAAGTGATGCGCGACGCAGATCATGTCTATTGGTTCTTCGATATGCATCATATCATCAATGACGGTTCCTCGTATCATATTATCGTTTGCGATGTGGAGACGGCTTACAACGGCGGTACGCTTGCTCCCGAGGAGATGACAATGCAAGAATTTGCCCTTGCCGAAGCTGAGATGCGCAAAACGCCTGCTTTCGAGGAATGTAAACAATGGTATGCCCAGAACTTCGACTGCGGTGACACTTTCACCCAGCTCATGCCCGACCTCGAAAATCCCGAGCAAACGGATGCCGATAAACTCCGCATTCTCGACACCGACATGGATCGGGTGGATGCCTTCTGCAAGACCAACGGCATCAAAAAAAGTACTTTCTTCACTTCGGCTTTTTCCTTCCTGTTGGCCAAGTACAACAACGATCAGGAATCGCTGTTCACCACGGTTTTTAACGGCCGCACCGACCCGAAGTTCCAACATTCCGTTGGCATGACGGTGAAGACGTTGCCAGTTTACGCCAAGTTCACGGAAGAAACCACGGTGCTCGATTTCCTGAAAGCCGGCGAGGAACAGATGATCGGTTGCCGCAAGCATGACCTCTATTCCTATACCGACATCATGACCGACCTCAACCTGCAAACTAACGCTATATTTGCATGGCACGGACTCATACTTGATTTCACCGAACTGATGGGCAAACCCATGGAGGCCATTCAACTCCGCAAACATAACGAGGGTGTATCGTTCTATCTGATGGCCTTCTATGTCGGCAAAAAATATCATATAAAAGCGGAATACAACTCCAACGAATACTCCGAGACGCTGGTTGACCAATTCATGGAGAGTTACGAGGCTGTTTTGGAGGGTTTCCTAAGCCAAACTCTCCTGCGCGACATCGACATCTGCACCGAAAGTCAACGCGCCTTGCTTGACAGTTTCAACCAGACCGACAGGGAGTTGGATATGAACGAGACCGTTGTCTCCATGTTCCGCAAGCAGGTGGCGAAAACCCCTGACAACATCGCGGTGGTCTATAAAGACAAACGTTTCACCTATAAAGAATTGGATGAGATTTCCGACCGCATCGCAGCCTATATCCATGGAAAAGGCCTTCATGAAGAGGATGTCGTCTCCGTGTTGATTCCGCGTTGCGAATGGATGCCTATCGTTTCCATGGGCGTGTTGAAGGCCGGCTGTGCTTACCAGCCCCTCGACCCGACCTATCCTTCGGAACGTCTCAACTTCATGATGCAAGATGCCTCCGTGAAGTTGCTCATCGCCGACCCGGAACTGCGCGGTATCGTCGATCAATACACCGGCAGGGTGCTGTTTACCACGGATATCAAAACATTGGAAACCGTAGAGACGTTTCATGAAACGTCTCTACAACAGCCGAATTCGTCCTCCCTTTTCATCATGCTATACACCTCTGGCACCACGGGCACGCCCAAGGGCTGTCAGATTGTGCATCGCAACATCGTTGCGTTCTGCGAGTGGTACCACCGCCGGTTCAACCTCACCGCTGACTGCCGCGTTTCGGCCTACGCCAGTTTCGGTTTCGATGCCAATATGATGGAAACCTATCCTGCGCTCACATGTGGTGCCACGCTCTACATTATCCCCGAAGAACTGCGCCTGGATTTGCTGGCATTGAACGAATACTTTGAACAAGAACAAATCACCCACGGATTCATGACCACGCAGGTGGCTTATCAGTTTGCCACTTCCATTGAGAACCACTGCCTGCGCTACCTGTTGACAGGCGGCGAGAAGCTGGCACCCCTGACCCCGCCTACGAATTACACGCTGGTGAACCTCTATGGTCCGACCGAAAGCACCGTCTGCATCACCTCCTTCGACGTGACAAAGCCCATGAAGGACATCCCGATTGGCTCGGCGTTGGACAACACCAAGCTTTATATTGTCGATAAGGCGGGTCACCGTCTGCCGGTGGGGGTAGCGGGTGAGCTCTGGGTCGCCGGACCGCAAGTGAGTCGCGGTTACCTCAACCGTCCCGAGAAAACCACTGAGGTCTATATCGACAACCCCTTCGATTCCAGCGAAAAATACGCACACATCTACCGCACCGGCGACATCGTGCGCTATCTCCCCGACGGCAATATCCAGTTCGTGGGCCGCAAAGACGGTCAGGTGAAGATTCGTGGTTTCCGTATCGAATTAAAAGAGGTTGAAGGTATCATCCTGCAATTCCCGGGTATCAAAGATGCTACGGTGCAAGCTTTCGACGAAGAGGGCGGTGGCAAGTTCATCGCTGCCTATATTGTTGCTGATGAGCAAATTGACATCGAAGCCTTGAATAACTTCATCCTGGAGGAGAAACCGCCTTACATGGTGCCTGCCGTGACGATGCAAATCGATAGGATTCCGCTCAACCAGAACCAGAAGGTGAACAAGAAGGCCCTTCCGAAGCCCGAAAAGAAAGCGGCTGAAGCTGTTGTTGAGAGCAACGTGCCCATGAACGTGTTGGAGCAGGAAATCCACGACATCATCGCCAAAATCATCAACACTGAAGACTTTGGCGTAACAACAGTATTGGGCTATGCTGGCTTGACCTCCATTATGGCCATCAAGCTGGCCATCCAGATCAACAAACGTTTCGGCGTCATCCTTGACTCGAAATCATTGGCCAAGACGGGTACTTTGCAAAGCATCGAGAACGAAATCCTGAACGCGATGCTCTCAGGAAATGTCGCTGTCCAGTCTAATGAGTCTGGTCAGCCTGTTCAGACAGAACAGGCCACTCCGACAGGCCCGGTTCCCTTGAGCTACGCGCAAATGGGTGTCTATGTCGATTGCATGAAACAGCCCACGTCCACAATCTATAATATTCCTTCGCTCACCCGTTTCCCCAAAGGAACCGATGTGCAGCTGCTTGCCCAGTCTGTGGAGACCCTCATCAAGGCGCATCCTCAGTTCTTTGTGCATTTTGACAGCGAAGGAGGCGAAATCGTACAGATTGTTGACACCAATCAACCGGTTACCGTCACAAAGAGCCAGTTAAGTGAAGCGAAATTGGAGAAATACAAGGTGGAGTTTGTAAGACCGTTCAACTTGCGGCAGGGACCGCTGTACCGCATGGAAATCGTCACTACCGAGCAGGATGTTTACCTCTTGGCCGATGTGCATCACCTGATTTTCGACGGCGGTTCCTTCGACCTGTTCCTGAACCAGTTGTGCGACCTGATGAACGGCAAAGAGATTGAAGCCGAAGACATCAGCTATGCAGCTTTCGTCGCCGATGAGAAAGCTGCCGAAAACAGTCCGAGTTACCTCGAGGCCAAAAACTTCTTCAACGAACGTTTGGGAAAGGTGGAGGGCGTCACCGAGGTGCCTGCCGACCTGACCAATCCCGTGGATCAAGGCACCGTCAGCGAAGTTTTCTGTAAGATGGACTTCAATGCGATGGAGGAATTCTGCAAGAGGAACAATCTTTCTTCTTCGCACCTCACCTTGGCGGCGGTGTTCTATGCGCTCTCGCGTTTCACCAACAACGAGCAGATCTGCATCACCACCATCAGCAACGGCCGCTCCGACCTGCGCATCCGCAACACGACGGGCATGTTTGTCAACACGTTGGCCTTGAGTGCCCAGATTGGCGATCAAAGCGTGATGGACTTCCTGAAGGAGACCAGCCAAAACTTCGACGTGACGCTGACACATGAAAAGTACCCCTTTGCGCAAATTGCCGCCGATTACGACCTGTCGGCCGAAATCATGTTTGCCTACCAAATGGGCGTTATTGACCAATATCTCGTCAATGGTCAAAAACTTGAAATAGAATCCCTTGAGTTGAATACGCCGAAGTTCCGCATTGCTTTCTACATTCAAGAGAAAGAGGGTGTACCCGGTGTGGTGATTGAATACGACAACGGCCGTTACAGCCATGGACTGATGCAAAGTCTGGCGCAGTCGGTCAGCAATGCAGTCAATGCTTTCATCCGCCAGCCGGAGTCGGCGTTGCAGCATATTTCCCTGCTGGATGCCGAACAGACCGCTTTGCTCGACAGCTTCAACCAGACGGATGTGCCTTACGACGACACCCAGACCATTGTTTCGCTGTTCCGCAAGCAGGTGGAGCAAACGCCCGACAATCTGGCGGTGGTGTATCATGATAATAAATACACCTATCGCGAGGTGGATGAGATTTCGGAGCGTATCGCAGGCTATGTCGTCGCTCAAGGACTTGGGAACGAAGATGTCGTATCCGTGCTGATTCCGCGTTGCGAATGGATGGCCATCGTTTCGTTAGGTGTATTGAAGGCCGGCTGCGCCTACCAGCCCCTCGACCCGAGCTATCCCGCCGAACGTCTGAACTTTATGATGAAAGACGCCGCTGCGAAACTGCTCATTGCCGATGAAGAATTGCGTCCCATCGTAAATGAATATGAAGGAAAGGTGTTGTTGACAAAGGATATTGCGACATTACCGAATGTGGAGACAGTGCATGCACCGTCTCCACTAACGCCGTCCTCCCTTTTCATCATGCTTTACACCTCCGGTTCCACGGGAACGCCGAAGGGTTGTCAGCTGGAACATGGCAACTTGGTGGCTTTCTGCCATTGGTATCAGCGCCATTATGGGCTGACGGCCGCCGACCGCGTGGCGGCGTATGCCAGCTATGGTTTCGACGCCTGTATGATGGACCTTTACCCGGCGTTGACGTGCGGTGCCTGCGTCCACATCATCGGGGATGACATCCGCTTGAACCTGCCCGACCTCAACGACTATTTCAATGAACAGGGCATCACCCACTCGTTCATCACCACGCAGGTGGGCTACCAGTTTGCCACGAATGTGGACAACCACTCGCTGCGCTGCTTCGCGGTGGGTGGCGAAAAACTGTCCGCCCTCAACCCGCCGACGAACTACAAGATGTACAACGGCTACGGCCCGACGGAGTGCACCATCTTCACCACCAACTACTGGGTGAAGGATTACGAGTTGGATATTCCCATCGGCAAACCGCTGGACAACCTGAAACTCTATATCGTTGACAAGCAGTTTAATAGATTGCCTCTCGGCGCTGCCGGTGAATTGTGGGTCACAGGCCCACAGGTGAGCCGCGGCTATCTGAACCGTCCCGAGAAGACGGCCGAGACCTACCTGAAGAACCCCTTCAGCGACGACCCGAAGCACGCCCGCGTCTATCGCACCGGCGACATCGTACGCTACCTCCCCGACGGCAACATCCAGTTTGTGGGACGTAAGGACGGTCAGGTGAAAATCCGCGGTTTCCGCATCGAACTCAAGGAGGTGGAGGCTGTCATCCGCCAGTATCCGGGCATCAAGGATGCCACCGTGCAGGCCTTTGATTATGAGAACGGAGGAAAGTACATCGCGGCCTATATCGTCAGCGACGAAAAGGTGGACATCAAGGCCCTCAACGCCTTCATCGGGCAGCAGAAACCGCCGTACATGATTCCTGCCTCCACGATGCAGATCGACAGCATCCCGCTGAACCAGAACCAGAAGGTGAACCGCAAGGCACTGCCCACACCCGTTATGCAGGCCTCCGACCGCGAATACGTGGCACCGGCCAATTCGGCGGAGGAGCTGTTCTGCCGTATCTTCGGCGATGTCCTCGCACTCGACAAAATCGGCGCCACCGACAACTTCTTCGACCTTGGCGGCACCTCGCTGATGGTGACCCGCGTCATCATCGAAGCTGACAAGCAAGGGGTGCATGTGGCCTACGGCGACGTCTTTGCCAACGCCACCCCGCGCAAACTCGCCGCGCTCGTCACGGGCGGCACGGCTGTCAATACCGATGACGAGGAAGTGACCCGATTCGATTATTCTTCCATCAACAATTTACTTAGCAACAACACATTGGATAGCTTCCGCAATGGCGAGCGGCAATCCTTGGGCAATGTACTGCTCACCGGTGCCACGGGTTACCTTGGCATTCACGTGCTGCAGGAACTGATCCAGTCGGATGCACAGAATATCTACTGTCTGGTACGCGACAAAAACTTAGATGGTGCCGAGCACAGACTGAAAACGCTGCTGTTCTACTATTTTGAATCCACCTATGATGAACTGTTCGGCAAGCGTATCCACATTGTCCTTGGCGATGTCACTAACGACCTGACCAACCTTGTTCAAGTGAAGATTGACACGGTGTTCAACTGTGCCGCGGTGGTGAAGCACTTCAGCGAGGGCACCGAGATTGAGGATGTGAATGTGGGAGGTGCACAGCGTTGCGTGGAACTTTGTCTGAAGACCGGCGCCCGATTGGTACACATTTCCACGTACAGCACCAGCGGCCTCAACGTCAACGACACCATGGATCCCGACTACATTTTCACCGAGCAGCGGCTTTACGACGGTCAATACCTCGGGAACCAGTACGTTCATTCCAAGTTCATGGCGGAACGCATTGTGCTGCAATCAATAGTGGAGAAAGGATTGTCGGCCAAGGTGATCCGTGTCGGTAATCTTGCGGCGCGCACCAGCGACGGCGAGTTCCAGATCAACTTCTCCACCAACTCCTTTATGGGACGTATCAAAGTCTTTAACATGCTGGGCTGCTTCCCCTATTCTCTGTACGAGAGTAAAGTGGAGTTTTCGCCCATTGATGAGGTGGCGCATGCCATCATTCTGCTCAGTTCCACACCCAGGGAGTGCTGTGTGTTCCATGCTTACAACAGCCATGAGCAGTTCCTCGGCGACGTCCTCAGCGGATTCAACAACCTGGGCACCGACATCCGACTCGTGGAGGACGAGGAGTACAACGCCACCATGGAGAGTGCGGGCAACGATCCCCAGAAGGCCAAGACGCTTTCCAGCTTGCTCGCTTACCAAGATATGGCCCACGGCATGAAAGTCAAACAGGTGGTCGTTAGTAACCCGTACACCACGCAGGTGCTCTATCGTCTTGGCTTCAAATGGTCGCCTACCACGTGGGACTACGTCGATCGCATGTTGAGTGCCATCAGCGGGTTGGGTTTCTTTGATTAGTGTGCTATACAGATTATTATAATCGTTCTGAATATAAAGAGTAATCCTCTTTTCAACATCCAGTACGGTCTGTTCGTCATCACAATCTGTGACGGCGGCCGTGACAATGGTTGTGTCAGCAATACTGTCGCATAGGTGATAAAGCAGCCCAAAGCAAAACAAAAAAGCTCAGCCTATTGACTGAGCTTTTTGCTTTTGAGCGGAAAACGAGACTCGGACTCGCGACCCCAACCTTGGCAAGGTTGTGCTCTACCAACTGAGCTACTTCCGCTTGTGATTTCGGCTGCAAAAATACACTTTTTTTTAATTCCACAACTTTTTTCAAAAAATTTTTTTCAATTTTTCCACATCCCTTTTTTTTCTTATCTTTGGCGGCTCAAATTATTTTTAATATTCAGTCTATGTCTGAACAAGTTACAGGAAAAATATCTCAGATTATCGGAGCAGTCGTGGACGTGCATTTTGACGAGGACTGCACCTTACCCAATATTTATGACGCCCTCGAGGTGACGAAAGAGAACGGCGAGAAGCTGATTTTGGAGTGTGAACAGGACATTGGTGAGAACACCATGCGTTGCATCTCCATGGAATCCACCGACGGTTTGCACCGCGGCATGGAGGCCCGCACCACTGGCCGCATGATTACCATGCCCACCGAGAATATAAATGGCCGACTGATGAATGTCATCGGCAACAGTATCGACGGCATTGGACCTATCGAATCCAAAAAACGGAACGACATCCACCGCGATCCGCCCACATTCGACAATCTTTCCACCTCACAAGAGGTTTTCTACACCGGTATCAAAGTCATCGACTTGATTGAGCCCTACGCCAAGGGCGGTAAAATCGGTCTGTTCGGCGGCGCCGGCGTTGGCAAAACCGTGCTCATCATGGAAATGATTCACAACATCGCTAAGAATTACGGCGGTATGACCGTCTTCACGGGCGTGGGCGAACGTACCCGCGAGGGTAACGACCTGCTTCGCGAGATGATCGAATCCGGCGTTATCCGCTATGGCGACGAATTTCTGAAGAGCATGAAAGAGGGCGGCTGGGACTTGTCGAAAGTCGATAAAGACGAGTTGGCCAAATCGCAGGCTACCCTAGTGTTCGGCCAGATGAACGAGCCGCCCGGCGCACGTGCCCGCGTGGCATTGTCGGGCCTTACGGTCGCAGAAGGTTACCGTGACGGCGACGAGACTACCGGCGGTCGCGACATCCTCTTCTTCGTGGACAACATCTTCCGTTTCACGCAGGCAGGCTCCGAGGTTTCCGCTTTGCTGGGCCGTATGCCTTCCGCTGTGGGTTACCAGCCTACACTGGCCACCGAGATGGGCGCCATGCAGGAGCGTATCACCTCCACCAAACGCGGTTCCATCACCTCTGTGCAGGCTATCTACGTGCCCGCCGACGACTTGACCGACCCCGCACCGGCCACCACCTTCTCGCACTTGGACGCCACTACGGTGCTTAGCCGTAAGATTGCCGAAATCGGTATCTACCCGGCAGTCGATCCGCTGGATTCCACCTCCCGAATTTTGTCGCCCGACATTGTGGGTGAAGAGCACTATCGCACCGCTCAGCGCGTAAAAGAGACGCTGCAACGCTACAAAGAATTGCAGGATATCATCGCCATTTTGGGTATGGAAGAGCTTTCCGAAGAGGATAGAAAAACCGTGCACCGCGCGCGTCGTATCCAGCGTTTCATGTCACAACCCTTCTTCGTGGCCGAGCAGTTCACCGGCATCCCTGGCAAGTTCGTCAAGATTGAGGATACCATCAAGGGCTTCAATATGATTTTGGACGGCGAGCTGGACTACCTGCCCGAGACCGCCTTCAACTTGGTGGGCACCATTGAAGAAGCCATCGAGAAAGGTAAGAAAGAGTTGGCATCCACAAAATAACTGATGCTATGAAGTTGGAAATCAGAACACCGGATAAATCGGTCTTCACGGGTGAAGTCAGCTTGGTGCAATTGCCTGGCATTGACGGCTTGTTCGAGATTTTGGAGCATCATGCCGCGCTGGTGGCCGCGTTGCAAAAAGGCCGTGTCAAGATTGAGGACATGGAGAACAACACCCAGTTTTTTGACATCAACGGCGGCGTGGCCGAGGTGCTGCACGACAACATCTTGGTGCTTGCCGAGTAATATTCAATACTAATATAGTCAGGGCAGGCATTCTCATGCTTGCCTTTTTTATTATTTTTGTACGCAAAATTATGATGCTATGAAACTCCTGCATTGCGCCGATTTGCACCTGGGGCAGATTCTTTATCAGAATTATGACCGGGTGGACGAGCACGAGCATTTCTTCCGGCAGCTGGGCGGTTGGTGCCGCCAGTACGCGCCAGATGTCTTGCTGGTGAGCGGCGATGTGTTCGATATTCAGCAGCCTTCCGCCTCCGTGAAGAAGTTTTTCACGGACACGTTTGTAGAGTTGCATCGCCAGTGCCCCGACATGAGCATCATTATCATTGCGGGCAACCACGATTCCGCCTCGCGCCTGCAAGCGGATGCGAAAGTGTGGGAGTGCCTTGGCGTACATATCGTGGGAGTGTCGCCTTCTGCCGAGCTGCTGGAACAGCCAGACGGCTGGCAGGAACGTTTCCTGGTGCGCGTGCCAAGCGGCTATGTGGTGGCTCTGCCTTACATGGTGGGCAATCGACGCGCGCTGATACAGAAAATATTGGACTATGTAGGCAATAAAAACACTTCACACCTGCCGGTGGTCATGACTGGCCATACCGCTGTGGCGGGCGCCGATGTTACGGGCCACGACTTTGAAATTGGCAAGATTTCCACCCAAACTACAGAAGATATGGGTACAGGCTACGACTATCTGGCCCTGGGGCATATTCATCGGCCGCAAACCATCGGCTATCCCTTGGCAGACGAGTCGTCCGACGAGCAAGAATACCCCTCTGGAATCGCCCGCTATTCGGGCAGTGCACTGCACGTAAGCTGCGATGAAAAGTATCCCCACACGGTCAGCTTTGTGGAGGTTGCCGAACATGGCAGTGAGGTTCACCTCAAACGTCTCCGCATTGACGAGCTGCGCCATTTCTACGAATTGCCTTTGGACGGCACGGTAGCCAGCACTGCCGAAGATGCCATTGATGCTGTGCAACAGTTTGTGAACCAGGGTAAAACGGGTTATATACGGCTGCGCATCCGCTACAGCGCCATTCTCCCTCCCGACTTTGACCAACACGTCTATCAGCTCCTTCAAGGGCTGGAGGATGAGGTGCGCTACAATCCCAAAACCATTTGGGTGGGCGAATCGCAGCAGTCGGCTGCCCCGAAACCTGTGTTTGAGGTGGCAGAACTTCAGGAAATGACCAATCCCATGGATTTCATCGAGAAGACCATCGACCAGTATCCGGAACTGGATTTGGAAAAATTGAGAATGGATTTCGCGGAGGTGGAAAATGAGCTCCGACAGATGCAGGAGGAAGTGAAGCTGAAAAAGAACAGAAAATCTGTTCCAACCGCAGAAGAAAACGGAAACAGGGAAGGAGGCGGACTATGAAAATACTGGAATTGCATTTGCGAAACATCGCTTCCATTGAGTGTGCGGACATCAATTTCGAGGAGCTTCGCGACGCGCAGAACGGCCAGCAAGTTCCCCTCTTTCTCATCGCTGGCGACACAGGCGCGGGCAAGTCGGTGCTGCTTGACGGCATCGCGATGGCTCTCTATAAACGGACTCCCCGCACGGTCAGTGTGGCCAGCAAGAACAACAACGTCTTCTCCAACAGCAGTGGCGAGAGCGTGAATGTAACCAGCATCGAGCAATACACCCGTATCGGCATCAGCGAAAAGGACGAATGTTACAGCGAACTGCTGTTTGAGGGCAACGACGGTCTCCGATATACAGCCAAACTCGCCTTGGGCATTACCAAAAGTCGCAAAAAAGATGCTGACGGCAACTACATTCGCAAATATAAGGAGTTGGAATGGACGCTGGCGCAAGGTGATCAGATGTGGGATAAGGACAAAGACATCACGCCCATCATAGAAAAGAAAGCGATAGGGCTCACCTTCGACCAGTTTACGCGCATGGTTATGCTGGCCCAGGGACAGTTTGCCGCTTTCCTGTGTGGAGGCAAAGAGGAGCGCACTACCATATTGGAACAATTGACCAACACCGAGCTCTTTTCCCAATATGGTGAGGCGATAAGCCGTATTTTCAAAAATGCTAAGAAAACACATGAATTTGAGGAAGACAAGCTGAAAGATGCACTGAAGGATGCGGGCACAATTGATGCGGAGGAATGTAAACGGCAAATATCAGAAGCGGAGAAACAGAAAACAGAGCTCGATGCCAAGATTGGGGAAATCACCCATCAAATAAAGTGGACAGAATCTGTTTTGAATGCGCAAAAGGAGCTACAACAAGCCCAGCAGGCTTTACAACTGTTGAAACAGCAGACAGAAAGTGAAGAATATAAAGCCAAAGAGCAATTGGTTAAAGATTGGGAGACTACGGATGAGGTGCGGCATCAACGCCAGCAGATGAAAGACCAGTTGCAAGAGCAGAATCAGCAACGTTTACAGACAGAAAGCCATCAACGGCAATATGCTGCTCTCTTTGCGGATTTGGAATGGCATCGGCAGCAGCAACAGATTCAGGAACAACATCTTAAAGAAGAAGAAACGTGGCTTGGAGAGAGAAAGAAGCAAGATGGTCTTTATACGGAGGCCAAAACCATTGATGTCAAGTTAGGACAAGCGCTCAAGATGCAATCCGACATGGAAGCGCTTCAGCAGAATATCAAAAGTCAGGAGGCGCTGTTGCCAGATTTGCAGGAAAAATTGGCGAAAGCCCAGGCTGAACAACAGCAATCTTTACAACAAGTTCAGAATAAAGATAAAGAAATCAATAAATTACAGACGGAGCGAAATGCACTCAAATTGGAAGAGGTCAATGAAAAGTTGAACGCCCTTCATCAGTGGAAGACTAAGGCCGAAACCATGTTGACTGAGATCGGAGAATTGCGGAAAGTGGTGGAGCAGGCGGATGATCTTGGCAAAAAAATGCTGGAAGATGAAAAGATCTTGCCCGAGTTGCTGCTTAAAGCAAATGCCGCTCAGGAGAAATATCGTTTGGCGGCGGAGAATGCAGACAAAGCCTTGTCGCGGCTCAACGACATGCAGGCCAGCATGGACGAAAAGCTGACCATGTTGCGCAGCCATCTTTCGGAAATGGAAAACTGTCCTTTGTGTGGTCAGCAGATCAATCATTTGCATTTGGAGCATTTTGATTTCCAAGGACTTATAGATCCGCTCAAGAAGGAGCAAGAAGAGGCGGTGGCGGCACGTGCGTTGGCTCAAAGTGAATGGGATGCTGCGCAAAAAGTCCATACGGAATGCCAAACGCGACATCAAGGCAACAAAGATTTGTTGGCAGAGCTGAATGTGAAGAAATCGCAATACATTCAAACCCTGAAGGCTAAAGCTCAGGAGGTAGATATTACCTATAGTGCGACGCTTGCCAAGGATGTCCAGGCCAAGGTGGCGGAGTGGCAAGAGCAAGAAATCGAGCTTAAACAGTCTCAGCAGAAGGCTGAATCATTGCAGCGGCAAATCAACGCTTTGCTTCATGAAAAATCTTCTTTGGAAATAGTTCGAAAGGAGAAAGATGATGCATTTAACAGTGTCCAAAATGACTTGACAGGGAAGAATGCGGACATAGCTAACCACAAGGTCCAGTTGGCGAATCAGGAGCATGAGCAGCAGGGTTTGTTATCGGAGCTCTCGCGTGCGCTGGAGGCCTTCTACCCCGACTGGCAAAGCGATTTGGCCGGTGTGCGCTCGCGTCTGCAACAGGAGGCTGTTGAGTACCTGCAGCGCAAAACTGCTTTGGAGAAAGAGCAGGGCGAATGGTCCTCCATGCAAGAGAAAATCCAGCGCATGAGCACCACACAGTCGTCCATTTTGCAGGATTTTCCAAGATGGCAAATTTCCATTGCAGCCCGCAAAGGAGAGCTGGACGATGCAGAACCCGAGTGGAACACGTTGCGAGGTGCCTGTCGCAGCTTGCAGGATGCTATGCATAAAACCAAGAAGGAAGTTGCAGATTTACAGCAGGTTCTGAATCGGTATTATGAATCTCACAACTCGTCAGAGGCGTTGCTGGATGCTTTGATGAACCGGAAACCGGAGGTGGAGGTTGCTCGGGAATCTATTCAAAAAATGAATCTGGAGATGACGCTGCATAAAGACAGGCAGGAACGCGCTAAAGCTATTCTTTCAGAATCTTTGCAGGCGTTGAAGATAGAAAGTGAGAATGAAATTTCGAATCTTGATGAACTACAGGAGCAAAAGCGGGTTTTGGATAACCAACGCGATGCGGCAATCCAGAAGGAAACCACAGCCCGTAATTTGATCGGCCAATTTGAAACCTATCAGGGCAAACTGCAACAGCAGAAAGAAAATGTCGAGAAAGCACGCGTGCGTTTCAATCACTGGAATGTGCTGAACAACTACTTCGGCGGTGCGCGCTTCCGCACATTGGTGCAGACCTACATTCTGCGCCCGCTCCTCAACAACGCCAACATCTACCTCTCCAAAATCACCGACCGCTATACGTTGACCTGCAGCGAGGAGAACGAACAGCTGTCGATTTTCGTGCTGGACCGCTATTACAAAGATGAGGTGCGTAGCGTAACCGTGCTCTCCGGCGGCGAGCGCTTCATGGTGTCATTGGCCCTGTCGCTGGCGCTTTCCTCTCTCAACCGTCCCGACCTCAATGTCAACATCCTCTTCATCGACGAGGGTTTTGGCACGCTGGACGAGAAGAGCCTGGACAGCGTGATGCAGACGCTGGAAACCTTGCAGGAGATTGCCGGCCAGCAGAACCGTCGCGTGGGCATCATCTCTCACCGCGAGGAACTGATTGAACGTATCCCCGTGCAAATCAACGTGCTCAAGAAAGGAGCAGGCAGGAGTGTGGTGAAAATCATCAATAATTAGAAAGCCAAGAAGCCGATACCAAGTTTGATACCGAACCAGTAGGCCATAAACATGCGCGCATTCACGTAATTGTTGGCGGTCATGGCAGACATATCGTAATCGTCCTTCGTCATTTGCTTGAATGCCAATCCAATGCCACCGAAAGTGCTGCCTATAGAGGCTCCGACAGAAAGACGCATGCGGTCGAACAACAGGAAGTCATACCCGTATTCCACTTTTGCACCAAACAGTTTGTCTTTGCCTTCTTGGGCATCGTCTGTGATGTAATGGTAAAAGAAACCGTCAAAGTTGAATTTCAGATAAGATCCTAGTGGTGCGAACGTTTGTCCCAAATACTGCTTGTAGAACACATTGAACCCGTGTGCAGTGATCATGCCGTTATAATCACGGTAGGAATAATTGAAATAATAATCGTCGTAGTAGGAAGCTCTTCCTTTGAAAGGCGACTTGTAAAAATTGTAGCCAGCGCCTATTGTTCCTTTTGACCAAACAATTGCTTCAATACTGGGCGTGACCCAATAATTGAGACCCAGGTATTTTTTTGCGGAAGAAGGCAGGTTGGACAAATGCTGGCTCATGGGATTCGGATTGATCCAAGAGGGAGATATGGACACATTGGCATTGAACAGAACATGCTTTCCCATATAATTGTACCCCTGTGCGTTGACTTGAGCGCAAAGGGCAGTGACGAACAAGAGAAGGGGGATTATTTTTTTCATTTTTTGCCTTTGATATACTTTTCTAATTGATTGTAAACGAAACCGTCAACGTATGCTCTGCTGATAGGTGCGCTCTTTGAGAGGGATGAAACCTTTTCAATTTGGCTGGTGGAGATATCTACAATGCAAAAACTGACGTTGGTGTCATATTTCATAAAGCAGCAGTTTGCCACAGCAAGAGGTATGGTGTAAGGGCAGGCAATGGAGTAGATCATCAAGCATAATTTATTAAGGGTAAACCAGCTGTACGGATTGGCGGAAACAAATACATAGCACATTTTGGAGCCGACGCTAGGGATTATGTCCTCAATGTACTTTGCCGAGTAATAGCGCATGCTAGCTCCCTCGCAATTGTTGATGTCATGGCATAATTGACGAGTTCGGGAGAGTTCGTTGTATGTTTTGGTGTCCAATTGGCTACCAGGTTGCACATTGCAAGTGCTTGGCTCAATCCCCATTTTCTTTGTGGTACGGGCCATCATATTCTGGAGCCGCAAGGCGTATTTTTTGCTTTTAGAAAGCTGCACTTGGGATTCACTGTCGTAGATTTGGTAGATAGGCTCGGCAATGAGCAACCGCTTTTCATCTCCAATATGCTTTTCGGTTAGATTCTCTAACAGATTGATGGCATCGGAATTGATGATGGCATCGTTCACCCACGCCTTAAACAGCGAATCCTGATGGATGTCAACCAACATGTAATTGGCTGTCTTGAATTTTGCTTCGGGTAGCACCTTGCCCGTGTTTGTCTGCTGTTTGATACGGTCGTATTTCGATTCGCCTGTGGTGGAGGTCACCTCTTCTTCGTGGATATCTTCCAGCTTGGTACCTTGTGGATAGTCGCAAAAATCGACGTAAGTCTTCTTCTGTTTTACAAAGATGTCTTGTAGGAGCTCTTTGGTTATGCTATTCAGGTATGGGTCGTCAGGATGCTTTTCCCTGGCTGCCCATGCTTTGCGAAGCGCCAGCAGTGAATATTCCAGGCGATTCATCTTGGACATGAAATAACTCACTTGCTGCATCTCACCTTCTACATTTTTGTAGGATTTGTAGGTGGAGCTGATGGACCCCTCGGATTTGTGCTTCGAAGCCCCGTATAAGGCTGAAACCATAGCGCTTTCCAGATACTCGTTGTCGGGGAACAGCTGTTGCAGCACATGAATGTTGTAAATTGCCCGGTCGTATTGGTGGCGAATCAGATAATACTCAATGCAGGAGAAACGAGCCAGGTCGCGAATCCGGTAAAAGTCTTCTTCCGACTGTACGAATCTTTTACGGTTTTCGTTGGAGAAGCTTTGGGTGAGCACTTTGACTGCGGCACGGCGCTTTTCAATGTTGGGATGCGTGAGAAAAGTATCCACGATAGCGGAACGGTTGGAGATAGTGGCGACGGTCTTCAGGAAGTAATTCTCCGGAAATGAATAGAATCCGGTTTCCACTTCGGATCTTTCAAACGGTATCTCATCAAAAGGCAGATTGGAAAAGAGTAAAACATCGAAAATACCGTCCAACACATTGAAACTGTATGACGAATTCTTGAAATACTGGGTCAACCCCACGCGGTCGGCCGCAAACTCCTGGTCGCGTGAATATTGATGGGTTTGCAAATAATCGGTCACGACATCCTTGTTTTTGGATTTGTTCTTTGGATCCAATGTGCCGTGACGCTCACTGTAGTGAGCAATCTCGTGCGCAATGACAAAAGCCAGTTCCGCTTCGTTGGTGACTTGCGCCAGCATCCCCATGTTAATTAGAATGGTCCCGTTTTTAAGAGAATAGGCATTCACTTCCGGTACTTCCAGAATGTAAATATCTATTTCTTTGCGCAAATCGGGATTTTTGGCCAGCAACTGGTCGGCAATATGGTCAATGTATTGGTTCAACTCCGTCCCGTATAGGATTTTTCCTTCTGATACGAGATTTTTCAAAAAGACATTATAAATATTGTCTTTAGGAGAAGCAGCAAGCACTTCATTTAAAAAAGAAGGGAACTCGCCCTGAGACTGTAAAGGCTTGAAAGTCTGGACGGAAGTGGCATTCTGTGCTTGCCCAAGGGACATGCACAAGACAAAAACCCAGACAAACCATAAAATCTTTTTCATCTTGAAATATGAATGTTATCGTGTAATCTTGTAAATCATTTCTTTCAGCAACTCGCCCTCCTCGCAGTTGGAGTCCACACCTTTGGATTTGACGTCGTATTCCCTTAGTACCGAGATGATATAGGTGAGCTGAGATATGGTGTGACTTTGTGCGTAGCGCACATTTTTGCTCATGATCATGGGCGGCAGGTTGCCGTAGATGGCACGCAATGCCTCGTTGCTCTTGTCAGGCGACAGATGGTACATCAGCATTTTGTGGTAGAAATTGTACAACATCAGGATAGTCTTGATGTTGGGGTTTTCTTTCAGATGCTGGGTGAAATTCTGGATGATTTTGTACGTTTTTTGAAGATTTCGCTCGCCCAGCGCCTCTTGCAATTCAAAAATGTTGTACTCTTTGCTGATGCCGATGTACTGCTCGATGATGTCAGGGGTGATGGAGCTGCCGGGTGGCAGGATGACCTTCAGCTTCTCAAATTCGTTGAAAATGCGCGACAAATCGTTGCCGATATGCTCGGTGAGGATGTAAGCGGATTGTGCATCCAGCTTGTACTTAAAGGCTGCGGCGGTCTTCTGCACCCAGTCGGGCAGGTTCCAGTCCTTGATGCCTACGGACTCAAACACCACACCTTTCTTTTCGTAAGCCTTGTACTGCGTGGCTTTGAGCTTGCCATATTTGTAGCAGATGACCAGAATGGAGGATTCTACCGGATTTTCCACGTAGGATTTCAGCAAGTCTATGTCTTTCAGGTCTTTGGCCTCTTTGACGACAACCAGCTTGTACTGGCTGCCGAACGGAAACTCTTTGGCGTTGGCTACAATCTCAGCCGCTGAGGTGTCCTTGCCGTACAGTACCACTTGGTTGAAGTCGCGGTCGGCCTCTTCGATGACTTTGTTTTCGAAGAACCTGCAAATCCGGTCAATGTAAAACGGCTCCTCGCCCATGAGCAAGTAAACCGGCTTGAACTGACGGCTTTTCAATTGAGCTACAAGTTCTTCGTATTTTATCATAATCCTCTGACATTAAAACTAGGTTGCAAAGATACAATTTTATTATTTTTGCCCCCTTTAAAATTGAAGAATGAATTTCAAGTTAACCTCCTCATATAAACCTTCCGGCGATCAGCCAACCGCTATTAAACAGTTGGTAGAAGGACTTCGGCGCGGCGACAAGGCACAGACTCTTTTGGGTGTCACCGGTTCGGGCAAGACCTTTACCATTGCCAACGTGCTCAACGAGCTGAACCGCCCCGCACTGGTGCTGAGCCACAACAAGACGCTTGCGGCCCAGCTCTATAGCGAGTTTAAGCAGTTTTTTCCGGAAAATGCGGTGGAGTACTTCGTTTCCTATTACGATTACTACCAACCTGAAGCTTACATTCCCACTACGAACACGTATATCGAGAAAGATTTGGCAATCAATGACGAGATTGAAAAACTGCGTCTGCATACGACGGCTTCGCTGTTGTCGGGGCGTCGCGACATCATCGTGGTGGCCTCCGTATCCTGCATATACGGTATCGGCAATCCGGATGACTTTGCCAAAAATGTCATCCATCTCCATACGGGCATGCTCATTGACCGCAACAAGCTGCTGCTCGCGTTCGTGAACAGCCTCTACTCCCGCACCGAGCTAGACCTGCAAACCTCGCAGTTCCGGGTGAAAGGCGATACTGTCGATATTTTTCCGCCCTACAATGAGCACGCTTTCCGTCTTGTCTTTTTTGATGATGAGATAGAATCCATTTTCGAAATCGAAGCCTCTTCCGGCGGCGTCATTAATAAATTGGACAAGATCACCATTTATCCTGCCAGTATTTTTGTAACTACGCAACAGTCTTTAAATGAAGCTATTGACAATATCAAGATTGATTTGGGCGAGCAGATGAAGTATTTTCGCTCCATTGAGAAATACTTGGAGGCCAAGCGACTGGAGGACCGGGTGAATTATGATGTGGAGATGATGAAGGAGCTGGGATATTGCTCCGGCATTGAGAATTACTCCCGCTATTTCGACAAGCGGCAGCCCGGTCAAAGGCCTTTCTGCATTCTGGACTTTTTCCCTGATGATTTTATCTTGGTTGTTGATGAGAGTCACGTTACGGTGCCGCAAATCGGGGCTATGTATGGTGGCGACCGTTCCCGCAAGATCAACTTAGTGGATTACGGTTTCCGCTTACCAGCGGCGTTGGATAATAGACCGCTGAAATTCAATGAGTTTGAAGACCTTATCGGGCAAACTGTGTATATGAGTGCCACACCTGCGGACTTTGAGTTGCAGCAGTCGGGCGGCGTCGTGGTGGAGCAGGTGGTCCGCCCCACGGGCTTGCTGGATCCTGTCATTGAGGTTCGTCCTGCCACCAATCAGGTGGATGACCTGCTGAATGAGATTGAGGACACTGTGGATCGCGGCGAGCGCGTGTTGGTGACCACACTCACCAAGAAGATGGCCGAGGAGCTGAACAGCTATCTGATCCGCATCGGCATCAAATCGTGCTACATCCACTCTGATGTGGAAACGCTGGACAGAGTGGAGATTCTGAAGGATTTGCGCTTCGGCGCCATCGACGTGCTCGTGGGCGTGAACCTTTTGCGTGAGGGCTTGGACTTGCCGGAAGTCTCCCTGGTGGCCATCATGGATGCCGACAAGGAGGGTTTCCTGCGCAATACGCGCTCGCTCACGCAGACAGCCGGTCGCGCCGCGCGCCACGTGAATGGCAAGGTCATCTTCTATGCCAACAAGATTACCAAGTCCATGCAGGCAACTATGGACGAAACCAACCGCCGGAGGGCAAAACAGATGGCGTACAACGAGGAACACCATATCGTGCCTAAGGGCGTGGTGAAGTCCGAAGAAGTCTATCTGGCCGGCCAGATTGACGAAGCTGTGACCAAACAGGGCGAAATCGACAAGAAAAAGTACAAGACAGTGCAACCCATCGAGGCGATGGCCGCTGAAGATGATATACGTCTTTTGAATTTGGAGCAATTGAAATTGAGGTCCAAGATGTTGCGCAAGGAGATGGACAAGGCGGTCAAAGATTTGGATTTTGACCGGGCTACGGAGCTTCGTGATGAGGTGATCCGCATCGAGCAGCGAATCAAAGAGTATTAGGAAAATAAAAAAGCACCTTTTTGAAGAAGGTGCTTGGTTGTACTGCGTACGAGAATCGAACTCGTATTGCAAGATTGAGAATCTTGATTCCTAACCGTTAGAAGAACGCAGCATTAAGTGTTTTTTGAGGCTGCAAAAATACAATTTTTTTCAAATGGAGCCTTAAAAAAATCAATATTGTTGTATTTTTCTAATTTTCAAGCGAATGCAGTAGTTTTATCTCCTCTGCCCACAGGGTTTCATCGGGCGTTTCCAGGATGAGTGGCATGTTGTCGAATCGCGGGTCGCGCATAAAGCGCTGGAAAAACTCCATGCCTAACAGTCCCTTGCCGATGCTGTCGTGACGGTCCACGCGCGAAGCGAAGGGCTTCTTGGTATCGTTGAGGTGGATAGCACGCAAGTATTGGCCGCCGATGGTTTCATCAAACTCTTTCCACGTCTGTTTGTAGCCCTCTTCCGTTTTCAAATCATATCCGGCAGAGTAGGTGTGGCAAGTGTCGATACAAACGCCCACGCGGCTTTTGTCTTCCACTTTTTCAATGATATAGGCGATATGTTGAAAGCTGAAGCCCACGTTGGAGCCTTGTCCGGCAGTGTTTTCGATTACAGCCGTCACGCCGTGCGTCTGGTCCAGTGCCATGTTGATGCTCTCCGCAATGCGCCGGAGGCACTCTTCGAGCGAAATCTTGTTGAGATGGCTGCCTGGATGGAAGTTAAGCATCTTCAATCCCAACTGTTCGCAACGTTTCATTTCATCAAAGAAGGAGTTGCGCGATTTCTGCAATGCCTCCTCTTCCGGCTGTCCGAGGTTGATGAGATAACTGTCGTGAGGCAGGATGAAGTCGGGTGTGATGCCGGCTTTCTCGCAATGGGCTTTGAACGCGTCAATGGATTTCTGGGTAAGCGGTGCGGAAACCCACTGTCGTTGATTCTTGGTGAACAGTGCGAAGGCATTTGCACCGACGGCCATCGCGTTCAACGGGGCGTTCTCCACTCCTCCGGTGGCACTGACATGCGGTCCTATGTATTTCATACTTAATTGATATTGTATCCTATTAACACCTGCACATCCAGCGGACGTTGTCTGTAATTCTCGCCGCACATTTCCTGACGGGCCATGTTGAGCACGCCGAAGTCAATGTGCGCGCCCAAGTAAACCTTGGAAATCTGGTATCCGATTTCCGCTGATACGCCGAAATTGAACCGTTTGAACAGGCTTCCATACCCAAGGGTGTGTTTGTACCAGAAATCATCATCATTCAAACGATATCTCAAATATTGGTTTTCCTTGTTGTATGGATTCAAATCTCCTTCAATCAGATATTTGCCACCCGGGGTAAGTACGGCGGAAGCATCATACCGGAGTTTTCCTCCCAAGGTAATATCAGCGAACACACCCACGCCAGCAACAAAATGATTAGGTTTGTTTGAGCCTTGGAACATAATCATCAACGGCAACTTGATATGGTGAGACTTGTACGTGATTCTGGAATCGACAGAATAGTTCGTGTCGCCGATGTTATAGATACACTGATCCTTCTCACCCGCACGTTGCAATGAATACATCAGCCCTGTCTGCAAATTCAATTTTTGGGAAATAGGGATATCCACTGTTACACCAGCCGTAAGACCGATTTTCATGGGGCGTTTTGGCTTGCTGTTTTGCGGATTGAGGCAGATGACTTCATTTTGAGGGACGATAAAACAAGATCCCACTCCGCCCACGCGCACGCCCACTTTGACTTTTGGATTGTCGTTTTCTTGTTGGGCCACAGCCATCAGACTGCATGCGAGGCAGAGAGCCAGGATAATCAGCCGTTTCATGATTACAGAAGTTTAATATCGACACCCTCTTTGTCGGTCACCTTGCCGATGACGAAGGCTTTCTCGCCGAGCTCGGTGAACATGCTGAGCACTTCCTCACGGTCTTTGGGATCCACCACGAGCACCATACCGATACCCATGTTGAAGATGTTGAACATTTCGCGGTGTTCCACCTTGCCGTATTTCTCGAGGAACGGGAAGATGGCAGGCATATCCCAAGTGCCTTCCTCCACGTAGATGCCTTGACCTTCTTGCAGCACGCGCGGGATGTTCTCATCGAAGCCACCGCCGGTGATGTGGCAGATGGCATGGATGTTGACTTTTTTTAACACCTCTAACACCGGACGCACGTAGATGCGGGTAGGGGTGAGGAGCACGTTGCCCAACGTGTCGGGCAAGCCTTCATATTGCTTGTTGAGGTCCAGCTGGTTGTCTTTGAAGACGATTTTGCGGACCAGGGAGAATCCGTTGGAGTGCACGCCGGAGGAGGCGAGGCCGATGAGCAGATCGCCGACCTTGACTTGGCTGCCGTCGATGAGTTTGGATTTCTCCACGGCGCCCACTGTGAAACCGGCGATGTCATATTCGTCTTCGTCGTACATGTCGGGCATTTCTGCCGTTTCGCCGCCGATTAAGGCGCAGTTGGAGAGCACGCAGCCGTCGGCCACGCCCTTCACAATCTGCTCAATCTTAGCAGGTTCGTTCTTGCCCACGGCAATGTAATCCAGGAAAAACAGCGGCGCGGCACCCTGTGCGAGCACGTCGTTCACGCACATGGCCACGGCGTCCTGACCGATGGTATCGTGCTTGTCCATCATGAAAGCGATTTTCAGTTTGGTGCCGACACCGTCAGTTCCGCTCACCAAAACGGGCTCCTTGTAGTTCAGGGAGGCCAGGTCGAACATGCCGCCAAAACTGCCGATGTTGCCCATCATGCCCGGACGGTTGGTGCGGGAGATGTGTTTTTTAATGAGGCGCACGGACTCGTATCCGGCTTCCAGACGAACGCCTGCTGCTTCGTATGATTTTGCCATAGTGGGAAGTATTTTAATAAAAGTTAAATAATCAACATTGCGTCACCGTAGGTGAGGAATCTGTATTTCTCGGCCACGGCCTCTTTGTAAGCGCGCATCACGAAATCGTAGCCGCCGAAGGCTGCCACCATCATGAGCATGGAGCTCTGGGAGGCGTGGAAGTTGGTGATCATGGCGTCGCCCACCATGAAACGGTAGGGCGGGTAGATGAACTTGTTGGTCCACGCATCCTCCTTGCCGTTCATCTGTGTGGTCTTCACGTGGCCGTTGGCATAGACGGAAGATTCCAGAGCCTTGGTTGTGGTGGTGCCCACCATCACAATCTTGTGGCCTTCGTCTTTTGCCTGGTTGATGGTGTCGGCGACATCGGCGCGGATGATCATGCGCTCGGAGTCGGGTTTGTGCTTGGATAGGTCTTCCACGTCAATGTCGTTGAAGTTGCTCAAGCCTGCGTGCAGCGTCACGTACGTGCGTTCGATGCCCTTCAATTCCATACGTTTGAGGAGTTCGCGGCTGAAGTGGAAACCGGCCGCCGGAGCCACCACCGCGCCCTCTTCGGTAGCGTAAATGGTCTGATAATCTTGCTCATCCTCAGGCACAATCTCGCGCAAACGCTGGATGTCTTCCGGCAGCGGAGTCGTACCCAAGTCCATCAGCTTTTTCTTGAATGCGTCATGGTCGCCATCGAACAGGAAGCGGAGCGTACGTCCGCGGGAAGTGGTGTTGTCGATAACCTCGGCCACAAGGCTGTCGTCCTCGCAGAAGCAGAGCTTGTTGCCAATACGGATTTTGCGGGCAGGATCCACGAGCACGTCCCAAAGACGGCTTTCCTCGTCGAGCTCACGGAGCAAAAAGACGCGAATCTTGGCGCGGGTCTGTTCCTTTTCGCCATACAGCAGAGCCGGGAACACGCGCGTGTTGTTCATCACGAACAAGTCGCCTTCGTCAAAATAATCAATGACATTTTTGAATAATTTGTGCTCAATGGTTTTGGTTTTGCGATCGAGCACCATCAAACGTGCCTCATCGCGCTCCTCCGTAGGATGTAAAGCAATCAGATCCTGAGGCAGATAATACTTAAATTCGGATAATTTCATTGTACAATATTTGGGCTGGCAAAAGTACAACAAAAATTATTGTTTGTCAAGAGGCAAACGAACAAAAAATCACCGAATTAGTCACGTCTGAAACGCTGGTGATTGAGGAATTTGTTTTCCTGTCGGATCAGTCGCACCTTGTCTTGGGTTTCCACTGTGAAAAATGACTCGGAAACCTTCTCTTCCAGATACTCCACCGCCAGGTCGTTGGGATGGCATAAGTCTTTGGCATAGAAGCGGTAGTCGCGCAGGTCGTCGATGAGATATTCGTAAGCCGGGAAGTAAAAAGTGGTCTCATTGTCCACCAACTTTTCCACAGCTAGCAGGAGCACGGACTTGCTGAGGGTGTTTTCGTGCATGCCCTCGCCGGCGTGCCGCACCGGGCTCACAGTGAAGATGATTTTCATGTCAGGACGCACCTCTTTCAGTTTCTGCAAAGTGGTGTTCCATAACGACACGATCTTCTTGACATCCAAGCGGATACGGTCGAACTTGAAATTGGGGATTTTGTGGCAGTTGGAGACAATCAGGTCGCGGGGAATGAACTTGTAACAGAACGCGGTGCCGAAGGTCACAAACAGGTAATCGGTGCGAGTCAGGAAATCGGAGGCGTAAGCCAATTGGTCATCGATATTTTTCTCGAAAACATCAAAGTTCTCGCGCGAAAAACGTCCGTGATGGGCAAAGCTCACCCATAAGTCGCGGTTGCGGTAAAAATAACGGTCCTTGTCGAAGGTCTCCGGATCCATGAGGATGCGGAGGGAGTGATCGATGGACACGGGGTTGAACAGCACGCCGAAGGGGTTGGAGCACACCTGGAAGCGGTGCCGGTCAAAGTAGCTGCCGATATTGTCCGAGAAGCAGGAACCGAGCAACATGATGCGGTCTTCGAATCCTATCTTGAACGGGAATTGGGGAGCTGGGATATTGGTTCTGAATAACATAGTCGAAATTAATTAGGGATGATCAATTTTGCGAATTTCAGGAGCAGGGTTTTGGTACCCACGGTGTCGAAGGCGACCTGTGCCTTGGCGTCGGGGCCTGAACCTTCCACGGAGATTACCTTCCCGAAGCCGAACTTGCCATGATATACGCGCATGCCGGGTTGGATTTGGTTGAAAGCGGCAGGTGTGCCCACTTGCTCGAGGCGTACCTCCGACTGGGTTTTCACTTTGGGCTTCGGCGCGGGTGCGGTGCGGTAGGATGAGGTGGTGCGCGGTGCACTCTCCGACTGGCGGCGGAAACCGAACCCCGATTTTGCCGACCACGGCTCATCGCTCCGGCGCGAGAAAGTGCCTTGGCCTTCTGATGCTTTATGGCTCACATTCAGGAACTTGTCAGGAATTTCTTCCAGGAAACGGCTGTCCTCACAAAATTGCAGTGAGCCGAATCGGTAGCGCGTCTGGGCGCACGTGAGGGTTACCTGCTTGCGTGCCCGCGTGAGCGCTACGTAGAACAAACGGCGCTCCTCTTCCATCTCCTGGCGTGAGTTGACGCATAAAGACGATGGAAACAGGTTCTCTTCCAAACCCGTGATGAACACGTAGTCGAACTCCAAGCCTTTGGCGGAGTGGATGGTCATCAGCTTCACCACGTCCTCTTCTTCACCTGCATTGTTCTCTTCTTCGTCGCTCAGCAGCGCGATGGATTCCATGAAGTGGTCCAAAGAGGGGAAGTAATGGTCTATGATTTCGCCGGTGGCCTCGTCGAAATTGCTTTCAGGCTCCTTTTCAGTGAAGCCTTTCATGGCATCCAAAAGTTCCTCCACATGATCCACACGCTCTTTCTCGTCCGTGTTTTCCTTCAGGATCTTGGCGATGCCCGTTTTGATGACAATCTGTTTGCCTAATTCGTAAGCGTCTGTGGTTTGCAATTGGGCAGTGAAGCCTTTGATCATGTCGGCAAACTCCACCAACCGGTTCATCGTGGGGCCGTTGACGCCTAAATTGAACAGTTGAGGCTCACTCACAACATCCCAAAAATGTGCACCGCTTTCGTTAGCAGCAGCGGCGATGCGGGATACGGTGGTGTCACCGATGCCGCGCATAGGATAGTTGATAACACGGCGCAGCGACTCCTCGTCGAAATGATTGATAGTCAGCCGGAAATAAGCCAATACGTCTTTGATTTCCTTGCGCTTGTAGAAGGAAAGCCCGCCGTAGATTTTGTAGGGGATGTGCCGTTTCACCATGGCCTCTTCCAGCGTTCTAGACTGAATGTTGGTTCGGTAGAGGATGGCGAACTGCCGGTTGGCGGCGTGTTGGTTCATCTTGGTCTCGAAGATGGCGCTGGCCACTGCGTGGGCTTCGTCGTTGTCGCTGCCGGCCCGGATGAGGTTTATCTTCGGGCCCACTTCATTGTCGGTCCACACCTCTTTCGGCATCTGGTCTTTGTTGTACTTGATGATGGCGTTGGCGGCGTTCACGATATTTTGGGTGGAGCGGTAATTCTGCTCCAGTTTGAATATCTTGGCGTTGGGGTAGTCGCGGCGGAAATTGAGGATATTCTGGATATTCGCGCCGCGGAAGGCGTAGATGCTCTGCGCGTCGTCGCCCACCACGCAGATGTTCTGGTTGGTGGCCGCCAGCTTTTTGACGATGAGATACTGGGCGAAGTTAGTGTCCTGGTACTCATCCACCAGAATGTAATTGTAGCGGTTCTGGTATTTGTACAGCATGTCGGGAAAGTCGCGAAGAAGGACGTTCATGTAATACAGAAGGTCGTCGAAGTCCATGGCGTCCGCGTTTTTCAGGCGGATGTTGTAGGCGGAGAAAATTTCAGCAATTCTGGGTTTGCCCGCGGTGCGGTCGGCGGCCATGATTTCCCCGTTTTCTGCATATTCTTGCGAAGACAGCAGATTGGACTTGGCCATGGAGATGCGGTTGAGCACGTAGTTGGGCGCGTAGATTTTCGGGTCCAGGTTCATGTCCTTGACGATGTTCTTGATCAGGGACTTGGAGTCGTCGGTGTCGTAAACCGTAACGTTGTGCGTATAGCCCAATTTGTCGGCTTCGGCGCGGAGTATGCGGTAGAATACGGAGTGGAAGGTGCCCATGGTCACAGCCTTGGCCACGTCGCCACCCACGAGGTTGACGATACGGGCGCGCATCTCGGCGGCGGCCTTGTTGGTAAACGTCAAGGCCAAAATACGGTACGGGTTCACGCCGCGCGCTAACATGTAAGCGATGCGGTAGGTCAGCACACGGGTCTTGCCGGAACCTGCACCCGCTATTACCATTACGGGCCCATCAACCTGTTTCACAGCTATTTGCTGCTGATCGTTCAATTCTGATAATATCTTTTCTTCGGGGGTCATCTTGTCTCTTTTGAGGCTGCAAAGGTACTATTTTTTCGGGCTTCATATTGTTAATAAAATTTTAAAAATTTTTTATGAAAAGTGTGTGGTTATTTAAATTTTTGTTATTTTTGCCGCGTGTTTCGTGAACAGGTAACCGAGCAGTCCCACCTATTTTCATCCATGACAACACATTTCCCACCTTTTTTATTTGGCAATTACTCATTTTATTTTCGAACCGGTTACCTGTGTCTTGTTGTCAGCATCTTGGCATATTGCTATTTTTAGTATTTTTGCGCCTCTTTAAAATATAAGTATAATGTTAAGAACACATAATTGCGGCGAACTCACTATCGCCAACGTTTCCCAAACAGTCACACTGTGCGGATGGATTCAGAAACTGCGCCATTTGGGTGGCATGATTTTCATTGATTTGCGCGATCGTTACGGCATCACGCAGTTAGCATTCAACCACGAACAACGGCCCGAGCTCTGCGAAAAGGTGGAGAAGATGGGCCGCGAGTGGGTCATCCAGGTGACCGGCACCGTGATTGAGCGTTACAGCAAAAACAAAAATATCCCTACGGGTGACATCGAGATTGACGTAACCAACGTCAACGTGCTCAACGAATCTGCCGTGCCTCCGTTCACCATTGAGGACGTGTCCGACGGTGGCGATGAGTTGCGTATGAAGTACCGTTATCTGGACATCCGTCGCAACCCTGTGAAGAACAACTTGATTTTCCGTCACAAGCTGGGTCTGGAAATCCGCAAATATTTGAGCGAGCACGGTTTCTTGGAGATTGAGACGCCGTTCCTCGTGAACAGTACGCCGGAGGGCGCACGCGATTTCTTGGTGCCTTCGCGTATGAACCAAGGCGAATTCTACGCCCTGCCGCAATCACCGCAAACATTGAAACAGCTGTTGATGATTGCCGGCATGGACCGCTATTTCCAGATCGTGCGCTGCTTCCGCGATGAGGACCTCCGCGCCGACCGCCAGCCGGAATTCACGCAGATTGACTGCGAGATGTCCTTCATCGAACAAGAAGACATTCTCAACATCTTTGAAGGTTTGGTAAAACATATCTTCAAGACTTTCAAGAATATAGAATTAGATACCGTGGAACGCATTACTTGGGCTGATGCCATGAAGTATTACGGTTCCGACAAGCCCGATGCCCGTTTCGGAATGCGCTTTGTGGAGCTCAACGACCTGTTGCAACACAAAGATTTCAAGGTCTTCAACGAGGCTGAATTAGTGGCCGGTATCAAGGTGGATGGTTGCGGCAACTATTCCCGCAAGCAGCTCGACGGTTTGGTGGAATTCGTGAAGAGCCCGCAGGTGGGTGCCGGCGGATTGGTCTATATTCTCTGTAACGCCGACGGTACATTCAAATCTTCTGTGGATAAGTTCTACGACCAAAACGATCTGAAAGCTGTGGCTGAACGTTGCGAAGCCAAACCCGGCGACTTGATTCTCATCATGTCCGGCAAGGCCATGAAGACCCGCACACAGCTCGGCGTGCTCCGTCTGGAGATGGGTAACCGTCTGGGCCTGCGCAAGGCTGGCGAGTACAAAGTGCTGTGGGTGGTAGATTTCCCGTTGTTGGAGTGGGACGAAGAGACGCAACGTTTCTACGCTATGCACCATCCGTTCACGGCTCCTAAGCCCGAGCATGAGAGCATGTTGGAAAGCAACCCTGGCGCAGTGAATGCCAATGCCTACGATTTGGTGATCAACGGTTCCGAGATTGGCGGTGGTTCCATCCGTATCCACAATCCCGAATTGCAGAAGCGCATGTTCAAGGCTTTGAACTTCACAGACGAGCAGGCACAAAGCCAATTCGGCTTCCTGATCGATGCCTTCAAATACGGTGCTCCGCCTCATGGTGGCATCGCATTCGGTTTCGACCGTATGTGCGCGGTACTGTCCGACTGCGACACGATTCGCGACTTCATCGCCTTCCCGAAGAACAACGCCGGTCGCGACACGATGTTGCCCGCGCCTACGCCTATCAATCCGGCGCAGTTAGACGAATTAAACATTCAATTAAAATCTTCTGTTAATGGAAAATAGCAACCAATACAATTCTTTTAGCCTGATGAAGTTTGTCTGGGCGAAACGCAAGTTGCTGCTGATAATTTGCGTTGTTACCATAGTGGTGTCCGCCATCTGCTCTTTCCTCATCAAGCCTAAATATCAGTCCACGGCGGTCATCTATGCCCCGCGTACCAACTCCATGGCCAAGATTTTGTTGAACGAAGAGAACTACAATGAGCGTCTGGATATCAAGGCCTATGCTTCGGAGGAAGAGACCGAGCAGATGATGCAGTTGTTGGATGCCCGTGAAATCAAGGATTCCTTGATTCAGAAATACAATCTGGCTGAGCATTACGACATTGACACCAATTCCAAGGGCTGGTACACGAAGATTATGAAGGTCATGAAGAGTGAGATTGAGGTCAAGCGTACCAATTTCGGCGCGATTTCCATCTCCGTGAAGGATCATGATCCGGTGTTGGCATGTCAGATGACCAACGACATTCTCCGGTTGCTGGACACCATCAAGAACCGTACGGAGCGCGAGCGTGCTGTGGCAGCCTACCAAGCTCTTTGCGAGCAGATGGATTCCATTGACCGCGAAGTGCGTCGCATCGACGACTCCATCCAGATTTGCATGCAGAACGGCGTTTTCGATGTGGAAGTACAGTCCGAGCGTGTGATGCAGCAGTATGCTATCGCTGTGGCACAGGGCAATGCTGCCGCCATCAGCCGGCTGGCCAAGGAGCAGGAGAAACTGAGCCTCTGGGGTCCCCGTCTCGACGCTCTGCAGAACATGCAATACACTTTCCTCAAATATCAGGCTCTGTGCAAGCAGAAAATGTTGGACGCACGCCTCGATATGCAAGGCTCCATGCCTGTGAAGTTCGTGGTGGAACGTCCGATTGTGGCCGACAAGAAATGTTATCCGAAGAAATCGCTCGTCGTGCTGATTTCGACTCTGTCGGTTATGATTCTTTCTGTCATTGTTCTCTTAATGATTGATAAAATTGAAGAAAAGCCTTCCGGAAAAGCTGAAGAATCTGTTGAGTAGGCTCTCTTTGAAGCAGTGGCTTTCCATAGTCTCCTGCGTTCTGATAGTTCTGATCAACGCTTACGCCATCATACAGGAAATGCCTATTATTCCTGTACTGACAGGCGGAGCTTTTCTGATATACCTTTTGATGTTCCGGGTGGATCTGCTCATGTACTTGATGGCATTTTGCACCCCGTTCTCCATTATCTTATCGAGCCAAAATATACACTTGGGTCTGTCGTTGCCGTCAGAAATCATCATGATTTCGCTGACATTCCTGTTTTTGTGCCGCATCATCTATGATTTGCGCTTGGATCCGAAGATTGTATCACACCCGATATCCATTGCCATTTTTGTCTATTTGGGATGGATGCTGCTCACCTGTATCACTAGCGAGCTGCCCGTGGTTTCCATCAAATTCTGGCTGTCCAAGATTTGGTTTACCACCGCTTGCTATTGGATGTTTATCCAATTTGTGAAAGATGACAGAAGAAAGGCAGTGCGCTATTTCAACTGCTATGCGGTGGCGTTGGCCGTCGTGGTGCTCATCACTACCTACAAGCACTCGCTCACCGGTTTTGATGATTTTCACGGACATTTTATCATGAGTCCGTTTTACAACGACCACACGGCATACGGTGCGGTGCTGGCGTTTTTCCTGCCCATCACGGCCAGCTGCTTTTTCCTTCCCGAAAATACCAAGGGAATGAAAATCTTCTATGCCATATTGACAGCCATTCTGCTGATGGGATTTTATCTCTCTTTCAGCCGTGCGGCTTGGATCAGCTTGGTGGTGGCTATCGGCGTGCTGATTGTGTTGAAGTTGCGTATCAAGCTGTCGTGGCTGGTGGCGGGCTTGCTGATTGTCGGCACTTTTCTCTATTTCTCTGCCAGTGACATCCTTTACAAGATGAGCCGCAACAGTCAGGATGCTTCCGGCAATCTTACGGAGCAGTTGCAGTCCATTTCCAACATCAGCACGGATGCTTCCAATGTGGAGCGTTTGAACCGTTGGACTTCCGCTTTCGGGATGATCCGCGAGCGTCCGCTGACGGGCTGGGGACCGGGCACGTACCAATTTGTCTATGCACCCTTCCAGAAGAGCCAGTTCAAGACCATCATCACGACAGACTTTGGCGACGGAGGCAACGCGCACAGCGAGTACATCGGCCCGTGCGCTGAAACAGGATTTCCGGGCCTGCTCACCGTGCTCGCGCTTGTGTTCGTGAGTCTTTTCACGGGCATACGGACTTATAACCACAGCATAGACAAGACAGATAAACTTTTTGCGTTGATGATGACGTTAGCTTTGGTTACCTATTTCGTGCACGGATTCCTCAACAATTTCTTGGATACGGACAAACTCTCATTGCCTTTCTGGGGTGCGTTTGCCGTGATCATGCTGACAAACCTGAGGATGAATGAGGTGAAAGTGGTACAAGGGGTACATGGGGTAAAAGAGGTAGAAGGGGAGCATGGGGTGAATAGGGTAAATGAGGTACAAGAGGAACATGGGGTGAAGGAGGAGGAGAGTAATGCGTAACCGTAAGCTCATCGGGACTTTGGCGGGTATTGCTGCAGCCGTGTGCTATGGCACCAACCCTCTCGGCGCACTGAAACTGTATGAGCAGGGTATGCAGACCAACAGCGTGCTGTTCTTCCGTTTCGGATTAGCCTGGGTCATCATCGCCATTGTCATGCTTTTTCGCAAGGAGTCACTGAAAGTGACTTGGCACGAGTTTCGCACATTAACGGGTCTTGGTCTTTTATTCATCATCTCTTCGCTCACGTTGTATTTGAGTTTCCACTACATGGCTGCCGGCGTGGCTTCCACCATTTTGTTTACCTATCCCGTGATGACGGCCGTCATTATGGCGGTGTTTTTCCGCGAGCGTATCACGTGGGGCACGGTGTTGGCGCTTGTGCTGTCGGGCGCGGGTGTGGCGTTGCTCTACTGGAGCGACAGTGCGGGTACATTGTCCACGCTTGGCGTGGTGTTGGTGCTGGCTTCGGCGCTCTCGTATGCCCTATATATAATATTGGTGAATCGTGGCAATCTGCAGATGTCCTCGTTCAAGATCAATTTCTACGTGCTTCTCTATTGCACTTTGGGCATGGTGGTGTACTCCTGGATAGCCGGATTGCCCCTCACATTGCCGCAAAACGCCACCAGCTGGTTCTATGTGGGCTGGCTGGCCATTGTGCCCGCCATCTTTGCCCTGGTATTGTTGGTTTATGCTGCCAAATACGTGGGCTCCACGGCCACGGCCATTTTGGGTGCGCTGGAGCCCCTCACCGCCGTGCTCATCGGCATATTTGTATTCGGAGAACCATTCACGCTCAACCTCGCCCTCGGCATCATTCTGATATTGGGAGCGGTAGTTGTGATTGTCAAGAGAAAGCCCTAATAGCCCATTTACCCTTTTTATCATGCACAGTTTCGGAAGCGACAATCATTCGGGCATTCATCCCGACATTTTGAAGGCCATAGAAGCGGCCAACCAGGATCACCAGCACGCCTACGGTGACGACATCTACACGGAGAAAGCCAAGATGTTGATTAAAAAGCATTTTGGTGATTCTGCCGAACCCTACTTTGTGTTCAATGGCACGGGGGCCAATGTGGTCGCCTTGCGCGCGTGTGTGCAGGCGTACAACTCCATCCTTTGCGCCAAGACCGCGCACATTGCAGTCGATGAGTGCGGTGCTCCGGAGTTTCTGACTGGCGCCGCGTTGCGCGAGATTGAGACGCCCGACGGCAAGCTCACGCCCGAGCTCATCGCGCCACGCCTCATCAACTGGGGCTTCGAACACCACTCGCAACCCAAGGTGGTCTATATCTCCCAATGCACCGAGTTGGGCACAGTCTATACCTGCGAAGAGATCAAAGCCATCGCGGACTACATCCACCAGTTTGGCATGTATCTGCACATGGACGGCGCGCGCCTGGCCAATGCCGCTATCACCCTTGGCAAGTCCTTCAAGGAGATGACGGTGGATTGCGGCGTGGATATTCTGAGTTTCGGCTGCACCAAAAACGGACTGATGATGTGTGAGTGTGTCATTGCCTTCCGACCGGAATTGGGTGAGAATCTGAAATATATCCGCAAGCAAAGCACACAGTTGTGCTCCAAGATGCGCTATATCAGCTGCCAGCTTATTCCGTATCTCGAGCAAGAAATCTGGAAAAGCAATGCTGAAAATGCCAACCGCATGGCCCAGCTCTTGCGCCAAGGCATCATCGACGCCGGTTTTGACACTTTCACCCAAAACACAGACGCCAACATCCTGCTCCTCAAATTGCCGAAACCGCTCATTGACAAATTGTTGGAGAAGGTGTTTTTCTACATCTGGAATGAAGAAGAAAACGAAATCCGCTTGGTGACCAGCTGGGATACAACAGAGGAGGATGTGAAGGATTTTGTAAGATTATTCTAACTATTTGCCTGTCCTTTTTGCAAGCGGGACCTGATTTTAATGAAAGGATTCTCTATTGCTAAAAACAGGATATACGACACGCAAAGTACAATTGCCCAATAGAGCACATACCCCCATGCTCCCATCCGGCTGAAAACATCGGCAAAATTGGCGTCGATAATTTGGCAGACCATGAGATTGGTGAGGAACATCGCGTATGACAATACGCCAATGCAAGCGACAATGTTTCCGATGAAGGTCTTGAAAGACTTTATGCGGGTCAGCAGCGGCAGCCAGAGCGCAATGGCAATAGGCGGAAGCGTGAGGGCAAACACGTTGCTGTATATTGAGCCGAAGGGACGGGGAATGAGGATAGAGGCGACCATCAGAAGGATGCCGATTACAAAGGATTTCACGGAATGCCGTTGCCAAAAGTCAGGCATATATGTCCTGACCCAAGCTGCCAGCACACCGATGTAAATATTGTCGCAACGGGAAGCCACGGTTTTACGAAGCCAGACATCCCGCCAGAAGCTGTCGGTGAGGTGGTCGGAAATAGAATACCGATATATCAGGGAGAATACGATAAAGAAAAAGCAGATAATAGGGGTTGTCCGTTTTGCACCGAATCGTTTGGCGAAAACTGTCAGAGCGAGCGGAAACAGAATATAGAACCACCATTGCACAGGCAACGACCAGGATTCCCAATAGAAGTTGTAGAATGGAGAGAAGAGATTTTGGGTGAATGTGATGAAATACCAGACGGAAAATTCGTGGGTGTTGCCGTGTATGATTCCGCCCTGAACCAGGAAATAATACACCACAAGAATGAAATAGTAATTGGGTAGTATTCGCAAGGCGGTGCGGCTATAGAACAACAGTGTCTTGCGCAAATCCACGCCATTGTTTTTGTTTGCGTATGACAGAAATGAATATCCGATCAAATATCCGCTAAGAATAAAGAATATATCCACGCCGTGAGGAAGGGAAACAGATTGCAAAAACGAAAAGCGTGAATTGGCGAGAAAATGCACACCGTGACCATGCACTACAAAAAATATGGCTATGGCTCTCAATAAATCCAGCCCGAAATTTCGTTTAGAATCGTAAGGTATTCCCAGCATAGTAGTCAAACAATTTGCAAAGATACAAAAATACTGGTGTTTGGCACAATTTTTGTACATTTGCAGCCTTTAAAACTATAACTTTTTATGGCAAATTTCCTGACTAAATTGTTCGGCACCAAGGCCGACCGCGATATGAAAGAGCTCAAGCCCAAGTTGAACCGGGCGCTTGAAGCTTACGAAACCATCAAAGACCTTTCCACCGATGACCTGCGTCACAAAACCGTGGAGTTCCGCGAGAAAATCCGCAAAGCCACGGAAGTGGAAGAGAACCGTCTGACGGAAATCCGCGATTACTTGGACAACAACTATGACTTGCCCATCGAGGAAAAACAGGATCTCTACAAAGAAGTAGAGAAACTGGAAGACAAGGTTTATAATACCACCCAGGATGTACTGAACGAGATTCTGCCGGAGGCTTTTTCCGTGATGAAGGAGGCCGCCCGTCGTTTCAAGGACAATGAAATCATCGAGGTGAAAGCCACTGACTTGGACCGCGACCTGGCTGCCACGCACGACGGCATCGAGATTGACGGTGACATTGCCCGCTACCGCAACACCTGGTCCGCCGGCGGCAACATGATCACCTGGGACATGTGCCACTACGATGTGCAGCTCATCGGCGGTATCGTGTTGCACGAAGGCAAGATTGCCGAGATGGCGACGGGTGAAGGTAAAACCCTCGTGGCTACGCTGCCCGTCTATCTGAACGCCCTTCCGGGCAAAGGCGTGCATGTGGTCACCGTGAACGACTACCTGGCCAAGCGTGACTCCGAGTGGATGGGCCGTCTGTATGAGTTCTTGGGCCTTACCGTGGATTGTATTGACAAGCACGAGCCTAACTCCGACGAGCGCCGCCGCGCCTACAACGCCGACATCACCTACGGTACCAACAATGAATTCGGTTTCGACTACCTGCGTGACAACATGGCCCGCAACACCGGCGAGCTGGTGCAGCGCCCCCACAACTATGCCATCGTGGATGAGGTGGACTCCGTGTTGATTGACGACGCCCGTACGCCGTTGATCATCTCCGGTCCCACGCCCAAAGGCGACCAGCAGGATTTTGACAAATACAAACCCATTGTCCAAAAACTGTACGATGCCCAGCGCGTGTATGTGTCGGAAATTCTGACCCGCGCCAAGAAAATGCTGGCCGAGAATCCAGACCCGAAGCCGCAAGACGAGAGTGCCATGTTGTTGTTGCGCGCCCACCGCGGTTTGCCCAAGAACAACGCCCTCATCAAGTTCCTCAGCGAGCCCGGCATGAAACAGGTGCTCCAACGCACGGAATCCTTTTTCATGCAGGACCAGAACCGCAACATGCACCTCATCGACGATGAACTCTATTTCGTCATTGAAGAGAAACTGAACACCGTCGATATCATGGACAAGGGTATCGAGTTGGTGAGCCGCGATGCGGAAGAAGCCAAGATGTTCATCATGCCCGATGTGGGTGCCGAAATTGCCGAGTTGGAGAAAGAGAATCTCACTCCGCAAGAGAAAACTGCACGTAAAGAAGAGATTTACAATAACTTCGCCGCTGCTTCCGACCGTATCCACACCATTCATCAATTGCTGAAGGCTTACACCATGTTTGCCAAAGATGTGGAATATGTCATCATCGACAACAAGGTGAAGATTGTTGATGAACAGACGGGCCGTATTATGGAGGGCCGCCGCTACTCCGACGGTTTGCACCAGGCTATTGAGGCCAAGGAAAACGTCAAGGTGGAGGCCGCCACACAAACCTACGCCACCATTACATTGCAGAACTACTTCCGTATGTACAAAAAGCTGGCCGGTATGACCGGTACCGCCGAGACAGAAGCGGGTGAGTTCTGGAATATCTACAAACTGGATGTGGTGGTGATTCCGACCAACAAACCCGTTATCCGTATTGATGCTGACGACTTGGTTTACAAGACCAAACGTGAGAAATATGCTGCCGTGGTGAATGAAATTTTGCGACTGCACGAAGAAGGCAGACCTGTTTTGGTAGGTACCACTTCGGTGGAGACTTCCGAGTTGCTTTCCCGTATTTTGACCAGCCGCCGCATCCAACACAACGTGTTGAACGCCAAGTTGCACAAGAAGGAGGCTGACATTGTGGCAGAAGCCGGTCAGGAGGGCACGGTGACCATCGCTACCAACATGGCTGGTCGTGGTACCGATATTAAATTGTCTCCGGAGGTGCGCGAGAAGGGCGGTTTGGCCATCATCGGTACGGAGCGTCACGATTCCCGTCGTGTGGACCGCCAGTTGCGTGGTCGTTCCGGCCGTCAAGGTGACCCCGGTAGCTCCCAGTTCTTCGTTTCCCTGGAGGACGACTTGATGCGTTTGTTCGGCTCCGACCGTATCGCCAGAGTCATGGACCAGATGGGCCATCAGGACGGCGATGTCATCCAACACAGCATGATTTCCAAGTCCATTGAGCGCGCCCAGAAGAAGGTGGAGGAGAACAACTTCGGTATCCGTAAGCGTTTGTTGGAATATGATGACGTGATGAACAAACAGCGTTCCACCATCTACCGCAAGCGCCGTAATGCCCTGTTCGGTGACCGTCTGGCCATCGATATTGCCCAGATGTTCGAGGATGTGTGCGAAACGGTGGTTACCAACAATTGGGAGGCAAAGGATTTCGAAGGTTTCAGCATGGACATGATCAAGACCTTTGGTTGCGAGTCGCCTTTCGATGAGAAATATTTCCTGCAGGAGCGTCCCCATATTCTGGTGGAGAAACTCTATCCTGTGGTTTATGACCACTATAAAGCCAAGTTGCAGCAAATCAGCGAGCAGGCCTACCCGGTGATGGAGCGCGTGTATTTGGAGCATGGCGACAAGTTCCAGAACATTGCCATCCCGTTCACCGATGGCAACAAGAACATCAGCATTGTGGCCCCGTTGAAGAAATGTTATGAGACCAAGGGCAGAGAGGTGGGCTTGTCGTTTGAGAAGGGTATCACGCTGGCCGTGATTGACAATGCTTGGAAAGAGCACTTGCGTGCCATGGATGACTTGAAGGAGAGCGTTCAGAACGCTTCCTACGAGCAGAAAGACCCGCTATTGATATACAAACTGGAATCTTTCAACCTGTTCGATCAGTTGCTGGTGCGCATCAGCCAGGAGATTGTGAGCTTCCTGAACAAGGGCAGAATCCCGATGGCTGAGGAGCAGGCTCCGCAAGTGCGTGAGGCCCAGTTGCCGCAGTCGGATGCCAAGAAGTTGACCACCGGTCGCGAGGAAGTGGCTGGCGGAGGCCGTCAGGTGGCCCCCGGCGGCAAAGGCAGTCAGCCCATCCGCGTGGAGAAAAAAGTAGGTCGCAACGATCCCTGCCCGTGCGGTAGCGGCAAGAAATACAAGAACTGCCACGGTCGCATGAGCGCTGAATAATGAAGCGTGCCATCCTATCGGTTACCAACGATCTCTACACGGACGCCCGTGTGGACAAGGTGGCTATGTTCCTCACTCGCAACGGTTATGAGGTTACATTGGTGGGCCGCCGCTATGCCGACTCGCCGGAGCTGGCCCCGCGCGCGTACCACACGCACCGCATGAGACTCCTTTTCCGCAAGAACTGGATTTTCTACGCTGAATACATCCTCCGGCTTTTCTTCTATCTGCTCTTCAAAAAATGCGATGTGTTCATCGCCAATGACTTGGACACACTGCTGCCCAACACTTTGGTAAGCAAGCTCCGGCACAAACGACTGGTCTATGACAGCCACGAGTACTTCTGCGGAGAGCTTTCCGTGGTCAGCAATCCCATGGCGTATAAGGTGTGGAAAGCCGTCGAACGCTATTGTTTTCCGAAATTGAAAACCGTCATAACGGTGAGCCAGTCCATTGTGGATCAATATGAGCAGGAGTATGGCATTCGCCCATATTTGGTTCGGAATATACCGCCGGCAGAGAAACCGGAAATCACAGAGACAAGACAGTCGTTGGGTATTCCGGGGGACAAGTTTGTGCTGATTCTGCAGGGCAACGGCATTAATGAGGGTCGCGGGGGCGAAGAATTGATACAAGCCATGACTTTGCTGCAGGGCACACATTTGCTGGTGGTGGGTGGTGGCACGGTGCTGCCCCAACTGAAAGCTATGGTGAAGGAGTTGAAGTTGGAAGGACAAGTCACATTTGTGGGCCGACAAAACCAGCAGATGCTTTTCAACTACACTTCTTTGGCCGATGTGGGCATGGCCCTTGACCGTGATTTGAGTGCCAATTTAAGGTTCAGCCTTCCCAACAAGATTTTCGAATACATCAAAGCTGGCACCCCGCAAGTGGTTTCCAACCTTGTGGAACGTGCCGCCATTGTCAATCGCTATCAGGTAGGCGTTGTGGCCGAATCGTTGACCCCCGAAGCCATTGCGGAAGCTGTGAAAAAATTGCAACAGGATCCCAGCCTGTACAAACAATGCAAAGAAAACTGCCGACTGGCAGCGCAGGACTTGACATGGGAAAATGAGGAACGCGTTTTGCATGAAATTTATGTGCATTAATCTTTTCTTCTAATACCCAATCCAATACATATTGTGTACCTGTTTTAAGAACAACACAAAAAGTTGTTTTTTTTAACTTTTTTCTTTTTATATGAGAAAAAAATTTATTAATATTGCAACACACAATTTTGTGTAATAGAAAATTTGGTTAAGTATATAATAATCACAGGGTTATGAAAAAAATTCTATTTTTGCTCAGTTTGCTTTCTTTTGCCGTTTTGCAGTTACATGCTCAATGTGATGCGCCGACGTACGTGCAAGCCACCCCGCGATGGGATCAAGTTAGACTCACTTGGGAATCGCCATTGCTCCATTATACCTATACAGATATGATGTCCTACAGTGGTGAACTGTCGGGTATAAATATCGGATTAGCAGGCTATCCTTTCGGTGTTGCGGTCCGGTTTACCCAGGACAGTCTAACCCGTATGAATGGCAAATACTTATCCCATGTGAAATTTACATTGGGTGATATTAATGTGACGCAATTAACCATCAGAGTATGGCAAGGAGGAAGTTTCGACAGTGTTGATTATGTCTTCAATGAGGGTACGCTTGTGTCTGAAACACAGGTGGATGTATCCACTCTGGAGGATGGGGAGAATATTGTTGAGCTGAGCACCCCTGTTTTGGTTAATGCTACTCAAGAGTTGTGGATCGGATATTATGTCGAAGTTCCTTCAGATGATGTATATCCTGCTGCAACAACGAATCAAATGTTTGACAATCTTAACAATCTGTTTTATTCGGGAGATTGGTATGCGTTGTCAATATATGACGGACTTGACGGCTTGGGTTGGGCAATTACAGGTTGTTTTGTCCAAAGTGTACCCAATATCAGCGGTTTCAACGTGTATCGAAACAACACCATGCTGAACACTGCTCCTATTACAGATCATTCCTATACGGACGTTAATGTGACGCCAAATACTCATTATTGCTACAGGGTAGAATCTATTTGTCCATCTACAACCAGCAGTGCTGATTCCGTTTGTGTCTCTACAACATTCGTACCTACCTGTGGTAACCCAATTGGCTCAGGAACCACTACCACTTCTAATCTTCCGTTCAATTGCTATTACAATTATGGTTATTCCCAACAAATCTTCACGGCAAGCGAAATAGGAGATCATCAAGCGACCATTGTTTCCCTCGGATTGCCTTATATGTATGGCACACCGCAAGATTTCGCCAATGTTCAGGTTTACATGGCCAATGTGACCAAAACGACGTTCAATTCCACATCAGATTGGATTCCGGGCAGTGAACTGACCTTGGTTTATGATGGTCCATACACTTGTAATGCTGCGGACAGCTTTTCCACTATCGCTTTCAACACCCCTTTTGAGTGGGATGGAACAAGTAATGTGGTTGTAGCTATCCTGTACAATGAGGGTGCTTTCTATGATAACGATTCCCGTTTTTATTACCATGAAACGGCAGGTACCACCTCTTTGTATGCATATCGTGATGCAGCCGCATATAATATTTCCAATCCATCGGCCGGTTTTTTGGCCAATGCCCGTAACAACATCCAATTCTGCTTCGGTGCTCAGATTACCTGCTATACACCGGACCATACGATAATCCACGATTACGATATCACTCCTACTTCTGCTATCGTATCTTGGGAACCTCATTCTTCTACTGATAATCAATGGGAAGTTGTATGTGTGCCAGCCGGTAATAATGTCAATAGCGGAACGCCAATCATTGTCAGAAATAGCACATGCACGTTGACGAATCTTATTCCCAACAGCGATTATGAAGTGTATGTCCGCACTATTTGTTCCGCATCGGAATCCAGCAACTGGGTTACGCTTTCTTTCCGCACGTATTGTGCAGATCATCAAACTATTCCGTATGTGGAAACTTTCAATAATTATGGCGAAGGTGGTGAAGACACCTATCCTTTCTGCTGGGGACGAAGAACCAATAGTACTACCAATCAATATCCCTATGTGTCTTCCTATGGTCAGTTGATTCTTTACTCTTACGAGAATATCTATTCTTTGGCCGTGTCTCAGGCTTTGGATTTATCTGCTTACCCTGCAGGCACGCTGGCACTTGATTTTCTTGTCGGAATTACCAGCGAAAGCTACGGAAGATTGGATGTGGGTCTGATAACTGATCCCACCGATATGGGTACTTTCATGCCTCTTAAGTCTTACCATCCCAGCGATTTTCCTGTTGTTGGAGAATGGATGCATGAATACATCACCCTTCCGGAATCATACCCATCACGCATTTTTTTGGCTTTCTATGCTCCGGCTCCTGTGGCTAGCATCATCAACTATGTAAATGTGGATGAAGTGCGAGTGGATTATGTTCCCACTTGTTCCAATCCGTCCAATCTGACTGTATCGACGATTACAGGTACAGCGGCGGCACTTTCCTGGACTCCCGCCCAATATGGATCCACTGGCTACACCATCAAATATGAAACGGCAGGACAGGCACCTAGAACGGTCACCACTACAGACTGCCAGTACATGCTCACAGGCCTGACGCCTAACACTCAATATGAAATTAAGCTCGTTTCCAACTGTGGCGCTGGCTCTTCTGACACGATTAGTACAATTTTAAATACGCTTGGCTTCGTCACTTGTGCACAACCCAATCCCACGCCGATGAATCTTGCAGACAACTCTCTTGATGCTGCCACAACCTTCCAACTCCCGATCAACACCTACTATAACTATTCCTACACCCAACAAATTGTTCCTGCCTCTCAGATTCAAACCAGCACGCCTATCGTCATCACGGGTATTGGTTTTTACTACGACTATAGTACTCCTGTTACGAACAAGAACAGTGTGAAGATTTATCTGGCACATCGTACCACGTCCACTTTTGCCTCCACTTCCGACTGGACTCCGATATCGGAGGCTACCTTGGTATATGAGGGAAACCTCAATTGTACGCAAGGTTGGAACGTTTTTGATTTTGACACGTATTTCACATACAACGGTAATGACAATCTAGTGGTTATCCTGGATGACAACTCTGGTGTCTATAACACGTCCTCTTTTGTTTTCCGAAGCCGCACGTACAATTCATACCAGTCTTTGTATTTCTTCAGTGACGAAAATAATCCTAATCCAGCAGAGCCGCCAACCGGTACACGTGGCTTTGTTCTCAGTGACATGGAATTGTTCTTATGCAATCAAGTGGCTCCCATGCCGTGTCCCGAGCCTATGGTTTACACCACAGGCGCCGATGAACAGAGTGTCACCGTTGCTTGGGTTTCCAACGGCAGCGAAAGTGCATGGACACTTCAGTATAAACAGGAGAATAGCAATATCTGGATCACTGCCGATTCTGTATCCGCTTCTCCATACACCATTAGGAACTTGGTTCCCGATGTTCACTATGACATTCGTTTGCGTGCCGTTTGCTCTGCCACTGAAAGCAGTGAATGGTCCTATACCACAGCATACACGCCATGTGCATCTGTCAGCCTTCCTTATTTCGAGAATTTTGAAAATGAAGTTATTAACGAGTTGCCTTCTTGCTGGATGAACATGAGTAACACGACCTATCCAATGCCTGTTGTCAACGGTTCATTTGCCGCTTCTGGCAGCAAGTCACTGTTTTTCAATTGTCCTACTGCTAGCAATTACGCATACGGTATTCTGCCGCGATTCAACAATCAAGTGCAGATGAACAATCTGCAGGTGCAGTTCAAAGCATATAAAACTGCCAATGCCCACAGAATAGATATTGGTATTATGACAGATCCAATGGATCCTTCTACTTTCGAGGTGATTGGCGAGTTTTCTCCTTCTGTCATCAATAATTGGGAATTGGGTGAAGTCATTACCAATCTGTATCAAGGCAATGGTCATTATTTGGCATTCCGGATTCCGAAGTGGTATCCAAACGCCATGTACATTGACGATGTGGATGTCCAGGAACTTTCCGCTTGTCCTCACGTGAGCAACATCTATGCAACCGACATTGCATCAACCTCGGCCACTATCAAATGGACAGCTGGCAATACAGAGACACAGTGGGCATACATGTACGGACCTAACGGCTCCGTAGATCCTGCCGTGGACACGCCTTTATACTGCAATGTGAATTCTTTGGCATTGACCGGACTTATTCCCAACACTCTTTATACTGTTCACGTACAGGCTTATTGTGACACAGCTGAACAAAGTTCATGGGTGCAGTGCAGTTTCCGTACGGGTTGTGGAATTTTGCAACAAGTGCCTTATATGGAAGACTTTGATAGTTATGCAGGTACCACAAGTTCGACCGACAATGTTTCACCCAACTGCTGGAGCAGAATCAACAACGGAAACACTTATGTCGGGTTCCCGACAGTGTATGCCTCCGGAGCCAATTCTGGAGTCAACTGTCTGGCATTCTATACCCATAGCTCTTCCAATTATGGTGATCAATATGCTATCTTGCCGGAGATTGATACCGCTGCATTGCCCATCAATACCTTGCAGTTATCCATGTCCATGGCAGCACGCTCAAGTAACTATCCATTCCAAGTGGAAGTGGGTGTCATGTCCAATTTTGAAGACCTTACCACATTTACTCCTGTGCAGACGGTTTCGACCAATAGAACAGTATATTCCAACCAGTATGTTTGTTTTGATGATTACTCGGGAGACGGTAAGTACATAGCACTGAAAGTGAAGAAACCTGTCAGTAACTATAACTATGGCTATATTGACGATGTGGTGTTGTCTTATATTTCTGATTGTTCGCCTGTTTCCAACCTGACGGTATCCAATGTGGCTGGAACTTCAGCTTTGATCTCTTGGGATCCTGCTCATCACGGCAATGTAACCGACTACACATTGCTATATTCCGTGACTGGACAAAACCATTGGGATACAGCAAGCATCCACATCACAGGTACTATGTATATGCTTAACAACTTGAATCCCAACACAAGCTATGAAGTGAAGGTGATTACCAATTGTGACAGCAGTTCCAGTACTGTAGTTTCACAGACGTTTAGCACAACTTGTTTGGCTGGCGGTGAAATAGCTATTGGTAACGGAGCAGAAACCAGTTCCGATCTTCCTTCTTATAGTTACTACAACTATTGTTACTCGCAGCAAGTGTTTACCGCCAATGAGATAGGTGGTGCAAACACGTTGAACTCAATTTCATTTAACATGGCCAATTGGGTACAGAACCGAACTTTATCCATCTATTTGATGCATACAGCCGAAAGTGCACCTACCAATTGGTTGCCTGCAACCAATGCAACGTTAGTGTACTCCGGTGTGCCCACCTTGGAACATGGATGGAATACTTTTGTTTTCCACACCCCATTCGTGTATGATGGCGTTCAAAACTTGGCGGTTATTGTTATTGATGAAACAGGAAGCTATCACAACGGCAATACATGGTATGTACATGAATCTCCTTCTGGAATGGGTGCTTCCCGTTGCACTTTTTCAGATTATAATCCTTACGCTATCATCGACACGCCTTCAACTACCACCGGAGGTCCCTCGAAGTATTGTAACGATGTGATCTTCGGCGGCGAATGCAACAGCCAGGTCACCTGTATTCCACCAAACTTCTTTGTGAACAACATCAGCACTCACTCTGCCGACATTGTATGGACGAACGGTGGAACGGAAACCTCTTGGGAGATGGAATACAAGAAAGTAGCAGATAACACATGGACACCTGTTACCAATTTGTCCAACTTCATAGCACATCTTACCAACTTGCAACCTAGTACTCTCTATACGGTGAGAATGCGTTCCAACTGTGGTAATTCCTACAGCACCGACAAGGTTGTGGATTTCATGACCGAATGCGATGTGATTAGCATACTTCCGTTCCAGGAGAATTTCGATATATATGGTACAGGTGAGAGTGCTTATCCTCCTTGTTGGAGTAAGATTAACAATCACCCTACTGATATGCCGATTATCAGCACCTATAATTATAGTGCTCCGGGTTCTTTGTATTTCTTAGCCGGTTCTCCGGGCACTCGCAATATTGCTATCACTCCCGAGTTTGACACATCGATTGTCATGAATAATTTGCAAGTGTCGTTCATGTATGCAGCAACCTCTATCAACGACAAGCTTGTTGTCGGTGTGATGTCCGATCCGGAAGATGACAACACCTTTGTTCCAGTGGATACGGTTTATCCTTCCTCCTTATCTGCATCATCATGGATTGAGCGGGATGTGTATTTGAACAATTACCAAGGTAATGGACGCTATATTGCTTTCAAGAATGAAGCCTCAAGTTACGCTGCTTTTGCATATATGGATAGTTTGGTGATTGATCTTATGCCGTCATGTTTGAAACCGCGCGATCTGACCGCAATAAGCAACACTTCTTCCGTGACCTTGTCATGGACGGAAATTGGCTCTGCCAATGCATGGGAGATTGAATATGGTGTAGAGGGCTTCACGCCGGGTTCGGGCACTACGATTGCTGTAACCACCAACCCATACACTATCGATAATCTTTCCACTAACACTTACGACTTCTATTTGCGTGCCAATTGCGGTAACAATGACTTTAGCGCATGGATCGGACCTGTTCATGCATCCCCGGGATCTTACATTTTGCCGACAACTGGCGAATATAGTTTGAACATGTGCGGCGGCTATCTCTATGACAACGGTGGCCCTGATGCTGGATACGATTCCGATTGCGACGTGACGGTAGTTGTCAATCCTGATGTGGATGGTATGTTGGTTCACATGACAGGTACATTTAGGATAGAGGAGGGATATGACAAGCTTACCATTTATGACGGCGGCGACATTAGTGGTACAGTGCTCTTTGACAGCGATGAGGACACCACCATTAATGTGACATCCACTACGGGTCCGCTTACACTCCACTTCGAATCTGATGAAAGTATCCAGTATAGTGGTTTCATCATTCAAGTGAGCTGCGAGAGCCTGGAAGTTCCTTGCTATGCGCCGACCAATCTGAATGCCGTTACCCTTTTGAATGGCGCTGGAATTCAATTGGTTTGGGATCAAGAAGGCACACCTGACGATTGGACTGTCCGTTACAGACAGACTTCTTCCAGCGCTTGGTTAACCCAAACCGCTACATCGAACCCATATTTCCTTGAAAACTTAATGAATAATGTGGAATATGAGGCCTTTGTGGTGGCTAACTGCGGAGATCAGATAAGCGATCAATCCAACCATGTCACGTTCATTCCGACCGGTATCAATAATTACCTGCTGAACAGCACCACACTCTATCCTAACCCCACCACTGGTGAATTCAGAATTGAGAATACAGAGTTTAGAATTGAGGATGTGGAGGTTTATGATGTATATGGCAAGCTGATCAAGACCGTCAAGGTGGAAGACAACAGTGTTGACCTTGATTTGTCAGAAAATGCTTCAGGTGTGTATTTCACGCGCATCAGCACAGAAATGGGCACGGTAACCAAGTGCATCATCAAGAAATAGCTTTTCAAGCAGTATGAATTTATGAGGCTGATCCAATGATCAGCCTCTTTTTTATCGTAGAGGCTCGGCTAATTTTATTATTTTTGCAACTTCAAAACTAAGAATGGCAGTTATCTTGACAGTATAGATACACGGACTTTATGGAAAGAAAAATTGCATTGGTAACTGGTGCAGACGGAGGCATGGGCACCATCCACACACGGACGCTGGCAAAAGCCGGTTATGAGGTCATTATGGCCTGTTATGATGAAGAAGTTGCAAGACCTGTGTATGAGACAATTCAAAAGGAGTCGGGCGCGACCATCCATTTGAGGCAAGTCGATCTTGGCAATCTTCATGACGTGATTCGTTTTGCTGATGAGGTCAAGCAGCGTTTCCCCTCCTTGCAAATATTGCTGAACAATGCTGGTGTGCTTTGCCATCGCGCCAAAAACAGCGTCAATGGCGTGGAATATACTGCCGCTGTCAACTATTTGGGACATTACACCCTGACTAACGCCTTGCTGCCCATCATGGGGCAGGGGACGCGTATTGTAAGCATGATTTCCATCGCATACGCTATGGGAAAAATACGGGAAGATTTTCTTTCCGAAACCAATGACAAGAAATTCAACCGTTTTACTACGTATGGCAACTCCAAACGGGCGTTGTACTACTTCATGCTGGATGTTGCGGATGAATGGAAGAAAAAGGGTATCTGCATCAATGTGGCCGATCCAGATATTGTGAGCACGGGCATCATCTGCCAGGGCAATATTGTGGTGGACAAGCTTTGTGATTGGTTTTTCCGTCCGGTCATCAACACGCCTGAGGAGGGTGCCGCCACCATGCTGGCCGCGGCCCTGAATCCCGAATTTGAGGGTGTGACAGGATGTTATTTCAAGAAGAAAAAAGTGAAAGCGCATAATAAGCGTTTCTACAACAATATCAAAGAGCGGGAGTTGTTGCGTAACATCACCCGCCAAGCCTTGGAGCGTAACGGTATTACATTATGATTATTCCTCCCTACCTCAAAGCTGGCGACACCATAGCCATTGCGGCTCCGGCGCGCAAGGTCTCCGAACAGGAGGTCCAGCCTGCGGTGCGCTTTCTCCGAGAGGCAGGCTTCAAGGTTTATTATGACGACAGGCTCTTTGCCCAGTGCCACCAGTTTGCCGGCGATGAGGCCGTTAGGGCGGGTTATATCCAGGAGTTGCTCGACGACCCCGACATCAAGGCCATTTGGTTCGCACGCGGCGGTTATGGTTCTGCCCGTATTATCGATATGCTCGACTTCACGTCTTTCCAGCAGCATCCAAAATGGCTGGTGGGGTATAGCGATGTTACGGTCTTCCACGCACATGTGCATCAGCGGTATGGCATTGCCACGTTGCACGGCACCATGCCCATCAATGTGCATGACGGCGAATTTGGCCACGAGGCCAACCAGACACTGTTAGATGCCTTGACGGGTCATCAACTGCGTTACGACATTCAATCGCATCCCCTCAGCCGCATTGGCAAGTTCTCCGCGCCTGTGGTAGGAGGCAATCTTTCCATCCTCTATTCGCTCATGGGCTCCCCATCCGAATTGGATACGGACGGCAAAGTGCTGTTTATTGAAGATCTGGACGAGTATCTGTATCACATCGACCGCATGATGACCAATCTGGATCGCAGCGGGAAGCTGCGCAATTTGGCAGGCTTGGTTGTGGGATACCTGAGCGATATGCACGACAACACGATACCCTACGGCAAAAATGCAGAGGAGATTGTGGCAGAGCACTGCCAGAAGTACAATTTCCCGGTTATCTTTAACTTCCCTGCCGGACATGAAGCGATGAATAAAGCCATTAGAATGGGTTGTCCGATGCACTGTTCAATTCGAAATCAACAAATCATCATAGAAAATTAAGCATTATGTCGAAATACTCTTTTTTGCTCAAGTTATGCCGTTTTAAGGTGACAGGTTTCACCCCTGAGGATTTTCAGAACAATCCTGAATTGAAAAAATGTGTCATCATTATGGCACCGCACACGGCCGCTTATGATTTTTTGGTGGGTCTCCTCTGCATTCGGCATTTGGGATTGAAGATGGCTATGGTGGTAAAGAAAGAGATGTTCATTTTCCCCTTTAAAGGTTTTCTGACCAAAATAGGATGCGTGCCGGTGGACCGCAAACATGCCCTTCATTTTACCGATTTCGCCGTCGATCTGATCAAAGGACGGGAGGAGATAGCCTTCATCCTATGCCCGGAGGGATCCCGTAAATACGTGGAACATTGGAAACGCGGTTTCTATCAGATTGCGGAAAAGGCTGGCGTGCCCATTTGTCTGAGCCATATCGACTTCAAGAGCCGGACCACCGGTGTGGGTAAGATTTTCTATCCCACTGGAAATTATGAGCAGGATTTGGCTGAGATTGAAAAGTACTACTATGGTATGCGTGGTTTGCGCAAAGGTCGGTTCAATCTGGAAAACAGATAAAACATAACACTATCTCTTTCCATTCAAGCGAAAATTTTTGAACTCGCGATTGTCTAACGAGCCTTTGAACAGAAGGCCGGAGCGGTTTTGTACGCGACAATTTTTGAAAACCACATCATTGTTGGTTCCGGTGAAACCTACCTGTCTTTTGGGGTCGCAGGGGATGAAGAGAGAACCGTCATACACGGCATGGTTGTCGATGTAGTAGAAGATGTCATCCCCGCAGTTGAGATAGATGTTGCAGTTTTTGTAGGTGCGTATGGTTGTGTTGATATCCGAAGAGTAACGTACCATTCCAATGGTGCAGCGGTCAAACGTGATATTGTACGCTTTGTTGGTGTTGACGTTATAGTTCAGCCGCGACTTGGTGACCTCAATCACATCTTTGGCGGAGTGCCGGAGGTTGATGTAGAGGCTGTTCGGATAATTGTATTTGTCTGTAGCCTGGGCAATCTTGGCATCGGTCACCGGAATCATATCAAGATTCTTCAGCTTGCAGGAGTATGCCTTGTCAAGTTTCACATAGCGGCTGCTAAGATAGAGGCTGGCTGTATTGTTCTGCCCGGCATAGTTGAATTTTATCCCGTTGATGTCGAAGCCGCCGATTCGGAGCGAGTTGCCAGATTCCTGTTTGTCCTTAGGGTAGAAGATGACCACCTTGCTGACATCTTCAGGGACGTTTACCGTTAGGTTTTTGATGGTCACCTTGGGCCAATATTTTTGTGCCAGTTCCGGGCGTGAGTTCGTCTTGGCGTTCAGGTTGCCGGCAGAAATCAGGAAGTAGCGGCTGTTTGTTGCGTCAAATACGCAGTCCTCCATGTAAATGTTGAAGTTGGTGTATGCGTTGTAGGATGGTTCCAGCAACACCGGCACGAAATTGATGAAACGGCATTTCTTGTAGGTCAGCGTGCCGTACATGGAGGAAAACTGGTTGTACAAATTGTTGAACCTGCAGTTTTTCATAGTCACATCGCGGCCATAGCAGTGGATGTCAAAGCGGTTGATGTCGCAATCCTGCAGCTCGGCGGTGTTGATGTTGTTGGTGCCGAAGATACCCCAGTTGGCCACAGCCTTGAGACGTACAAAGCGGCTGTTCCACACATTGTTCATCACGATGCCATAGCCGTAGTAATCTTTTCGGGAGTAGGTGCCGAAGATGCTGACATTCTCGAAGGACACGTTGGTGCAGTTGCGGATATCGAAGGCAGCATCTGCGGTCAATTTGCTTTCGGGCGTGTGGAGGGTTATGTTCTTGATTTGCAGGTTGTGCTGATGGCTGATGAGGAAAGGCATCACCTTGTAGGTGTTGGCTTCGTCGCGTTGTATGGTCAGGTTTTGGATAAGGATGGGCGGTTCATCATCGTCAATGCTGCAAAAAGTGCACTTCGGACTGGATTGCTCGTTGTTGTACGGGGAGATGGGGTTGTTGCGGCTCTGTCCGTCGCAGATAAGCAGAATGTCACAGCGCGTGGCCGGATAGCTGTAACCCTCGCGCTTCTCCACCCAGGGAGTTTCATCCTCAATGGCCAGCTGATACAGCCCATCGGCCAGTTCAGGCACCGACGAAAAGTCATTGCCATCCAGCAAACTCTTGTCGATGGTGATGGCTTTGGCTTCCTGTTGCAGCTCAAAAAGATAACAAAGTTTGCTGCGGTTCTTGACGCGCAGTCGTAATCCCTTGAAGTCGGTGGTTTTGCCCAGTGGTATGCGATTCGACGACTTGGTTACCTCGATGGTGAGGGTGTCAATGCCGCTGTAATCCACTGTCACGCCGGTTTTGAGGGCCGTCACGTGGGTTTGGTAAAGTACCTCATAACGCGCCGAATCCGAGTTGGCCTCGTACAGGCCGAACTTGATGGGTGACAGGGTAGTGTCTTGAGCGACAACAGAGGTGTTCATCATCAAGAAAAGCAGTAATATGAACGGTGCTACAAGTTTTTTCATCTTATTGTTAATCATCACAATATCGCATCCACACGCGCTTGGTTTGTGTCAAAAATCAGTCTCTTTTGAAAATGTCACGGGTATAGACCTTGTCGGCCACATCGTCCAAGCAGGCATCGTAGCGGTTGGCAATGATGGCCTGTGCCTGTTTTTTGAACTTCTCTAGGTCGTTTACCACTTGGCTTCCGAAGAATGTGGTACCGTCCTGTAAAGTAGGTTCATAGATGATGACAGTGGCGCCCTTGGCCTTCACGCGCTTCATCACGCCTTGGATGGAGGATTGGCGGAAATTGTCGGAGTTGCTCTTCATCGTCAGGCGATAGACTCCGATGACGCACTGCCGCTCTTCGTTGGGGTTGAAGTCGCCGCGGTTGTAGTAGTCGTAGTAGCCGGCCATGTTAAGCACGCGGTCGGCGATGAAGTCTTTGCGGGTACGGTTGCTCTCCACGATGGCGCTCATCATGTTCTGCGGCACGTCAGCGTAGTTGGCAAGCAGCTGTTTCGTGTCTTTGGGCAGGCAATAGCCGCCGTAGCCAAAGCTCGGGTTGTTGTAATGCGTGCCGATGCGCGGATCCAGGCACACGCCCTCAATGATCTGCTGGGTGTTCAGCCCTTTGATCTCTGCATACGTGTCCAGCTCGTTGAAGTAAGAAACGCGCAATGCCAGATAGGTGTTGGCGAAGAGCTTCACAGCCTCGGCTTCGGTGCTACCCATGAACAGCACAGGCACATCCTCTTTCAGCGCCCCTTGCTTGATGAGAGCGGCAAACTCGTGCGCCTTCCCTTCCAGCAATGGATTGGTGCGGTCGAAGCCCACGATGATGCGGGAAGGATAGAGATTGTCGTACAGAGCCTTGCTCTCGCGCAGAAATTCGGGTGCAAAGATGATGTTCGGCAGCTTTCCGTCCGCGCCTTTGAACTTCTCGCGTACTTGCTCAGTGTAGCCCACCGGGATGGTGCTCTTGATGACCATCACTGCCGTCGGGTTCACGCGGAGAACGATACGAATGACATCCTCTACCGCTGAGGTGTCGAAGAAGTTCTTCTGGCTGTCGTAGTTGGTCGGGGCGGCGATGACCACGAAGTCCGCCTGCTTGTAGCCTTCCTCGGCGTCCAAGGTGGCTGTGAGGTCCAGCGGCTTGTGGGCCAGATAATCCTCGATATAGTCATCCTGGATGGGCGACTTTTTGTGATTCACCATCTCCACGCGCTCAGGCACGATGTCCACTGCAATCACGTGATTGTGCTGGGCCAAAAGGGTGGCGATGCTTAATCCGACATATCCGGTGCCGGCAACTGAAATATTCATATAAATGCTATTTTATCAATTCTCTATTCACTAATCACTGACTACTGTCCCCCTGTTACCTGCTCTCGATATCTTTGAAATACTTTACCGTGCCGTAGGTAATCTCGTCGCAGGCGGCATCGTCGCAAACGATGATACCCTTGGGGTGGAGTTGCAGCACGGAGACGGTGCACATCTGGCTGACGGAGCCTTCGATGGCGGCGGCCAGAGCACGGGCTTTGCCATGGCCGTTGGCCAGGATCATCACCTCGCGGGCGTCCATCACGGTGCCTACACCCACGGTCAGGGCCGTCTTGGGCACTTGGTTGATGTCGTTGTCGAAGAAACGGGAGTTGGCAATCACGGTGTCCATTGTCAGCGTCTTCACACGCGTGCGCGACGTGAGCGAGGAGCCGGGCTCGTTGAACGCAATGTGCCCGTCAGGGCCAATGCCGCCCATGAACAGGTCAATGCCGCCGTATGACTTGATTTTGTCCTCGTAACGCTGGCATTCGGCTTCCAAATCTTCGGCGTTACCATTCAAAATGTTGACGTTCTCTTTTTTGATGTCAATATGATTGAAAAAGTTGTTCCACATGAAAGAATGATAGCTCTCAGGATGACCCTCCGGAATCTTCACATATTCATCCATATTGAAAGTTACCACATTGGCGAAGGAAATTTTGCCTTCTTTATGCATCCGGATCAATTCCTTGTAGGTGCCGATGGGTGTGGAGCCGGTGGGCAGACCCAAAATAAAAGGTTTTTCATTAGTAGGCTTGAAGGCGTTGATGCGCTCCACGATGTGTTGCGCAGCCCATTGGGACATCTCGTCGTAGTTGTTTTTGATGATTACTCGCATGGAAAGAAGGGGTTAAAGGGGTGAATGGGGTAAAAGGGTGAATGAGGTAAAGGGGGTGAATGGGGGTATTAATTTTCAATTTTCAATTCTTAATTCTCAATTTATAGGTATTTCTTGTACGTGTCCAAAGTTGTCGCTGTCTGTTCCCGGATCTGTTTCACGAAGCTTACCTCGTCGAGTTTGCCGATGACGGCGATTTTTTCTTCTTCGTTATGGAAGGTGGCGTTGCGGAATTCGTTGTCGTAATCTTTTTTACGGGTAAGATAAACTTGGTCGCAGATGAATTGTTGGATGCGCATGGCTTCTTTTACTGCTTGTTTCCACAATTCAGGAGTCAGTGTTTCTGTTTCGTCCTTATGCAGGAAGATGAGGGATAGGTATGCATGGCGGAGTTTCTCCATGGTGTAGCTGCGCCATATCTCATCGTATCTGTGATGAATATCCTCCCAGCTGTTGAGTGCGCCGCTGTTGATGTCGTGGATCAATTGCTCCAACTCATCACCGTTCATCAGTTGTCCGCCAAGGTTTATCCACTCGCGCTGCCGCTTGCTCTCCAACTCTTTCCGCAAGGTGTCGATGGTGAAAGTGGGATTGTTTTCCAAGAAGCGGATGATGTTCTTCACGGCGTAGTAGGTAATCATATCGCCGTAAGCATGGTAGGCTTGGCAGGCTTTGAGGATGCGCACCTTGCGGTGGCCACACTCCATACCCTCGCCTATAACCTCCAGTTTCTGAGCAGTTTCAGGTTCGTTATCCAGAATGTTTTTGCCGATCTTGCGCAGCTCCTTGAAGTCCATCTTCGGATCAAATTTGCCTTGCTGGAGCAAATACGCCTTGCCTGTCCAGCCTTCCAACAGTTTGCGACCTTCGATGGCTTCTTCCATAGTGTCGGGTGCGAAGGTCTCGAACTCGATGTTTTGGATTTTGCGCTTGCGGGTGTCGCGTTTCTGATATTTGGAAGTGTTGCGGGCGATGGCGTACATATTGTACATCCACCAGAATGCGGGCATCACCTCTAACTCGTCAGTCTTGGGGTTGTTGTTCACCAGGCTGAACGGCAGCTTGATGTTGAGCTCGTGGGGAAAGTCCGACTTGGCCAGCAGAGTGAAGGAAGCGAATTTGGAAGAGTGCTTCACGCTGGTACACAGACCGGGCCAGAAGCCTCGGCCTGCCACGATCTCACCGTCGGTGGCGCGACTGTTGTGGTTGGATCCCATAGTGGCTCCGGCGGCCATGTTGCTCTGTCCCATCACACAAGCGGAGATGAGGAAAGAGTTGTTGTGGTGTTGCTCGTGCGACGGGAAGATGAGGTTGTTGAGTACCTCGCAGCAGGAGATAGTGGAGTTGTCGCCCAACACAGAATTGATTAGACGTGCACCGTACTTCAGGTTGCAGTTGTCACCTAACACGAAGCGTGTGGCCGTGACGGAGTAAAAGATGTGGCAGCCATATCCAGTGATTCCGTTTACCAGAATCACGCCCTCGCCAATTTGGGTGGGTTCCTCTTCGGAGGAGTTGATTGTGACGTTTTTGAGCTTGGAGGCTCCCTTGATGTAGCAGTGCGTGCCGATTTTGGCATCTTTCAGAATCCAGCAGTTTTTGATGACGCAACTCTCGCCGATGGTGCCGTAAAAACCTCTGTGGTTGCTGAGGCTCTTTTGCGTGATATCCTTGAGACGCTCTTGCAGGCGGGTATTGTCGGCGTATTTGGCCCATAGGTACGCATCTGCCGTAATCATGCCGTCGAAGGGCAGGATGGAACGGCCGCCGTTTTCGTTCATCACCTCCAGCCAAACGCGCACATCCTCGGGTTCGCCTTCCTTTACTACGCCGTTGCCGAACTTGGAGTGGTCGGTGGTGGACATCTCCTGGATGTTGAAAAGGATGCAGCGGTCGCCGATGATGTAGTTGGCCATATAGTGTACGTCATGGATGGCCGCGTCGTCGCCGATGTCACACGACATGATGCTGCTATCGGTGATACCCACCGGCAAGCGGAGGTCGTGATATTGCAGGATTTCGTTGCGCACGCGCCCGATACGCACCATGCCGAAGAAACGGTTGTTGCGGATCATGTTGGTGTCGAACTCGTCCGTAATCCAGATGTCGTCCCAATTGGAGGCGGTGTTATTGTTGATGACCAGCCGCTCGATTTCGTCGGAGCGCAAGTGCCGCCAGCCGCCTTCAGGTTGCTTCACCTGCTGGTTACGGTAGAAATACTCATCATGTCCATCGTGCAAATACTTGGGATCGATGAAGTTTTTGTATATCCGGTCATACGGAAGAATGGTAACTTTATCCATCTTTTCAAATAATTTTCAAAAATCACAAAAGGTTCACCTCCGGCGCAAGCGTTACCCCGAAGTGTTTTTTCACGTCATCAATGACTTGCTGGCATACTGACACTATTTCCTGTGGCGTAGCATTCCCGTAGTTTACCAGCACCAGGGCCTGCTTGTCGTACACACCCGCGTCGCCGATACGGCGCCCTTTCCAGCCTGCTTTCTCAATTAGCTGTCCCGCCGCCAGTTTCACGTAGCCGTTCTCAGCCGGATAAGAAACCAGATCTGGAACAGAAAGTTGTAGTTTTTCAAATTCCGCTTGTGGCACAATCGGGTTTTGGAAGAAGCTTCCGGCGCAGCCGATTTTGGAGATGTCGGGCAGTTTGCTGTTGCGCACGCGCAGGATGCAGTTGGTGATGTTCAGCAGGGAGGGTTGCAGGTTGTTGCGTTCCAGCTCCTGGCTCAGGGCCTTGTAGGTCAGGGTGTAGTGCTCGCGTTTGGAGAGGCCGAAAGTGACGTGGGTGATGAAGCATTTGTGCTTCAGTTCGCGTTTGAATATGGAGTCGCGATAGCCGAAATGGCACTGTGCGTTGGAAAGTGCGAAGGGTTGCAGGGTGTCGGTGCGCAGGCCTTCCACGCTTGCAATAGTGTCCTTGACCTCCACGCCGTAGGCGCCGATGTTTTGCACCGGAGCACTGCCCACCAGCCCGGGAATGCCGATGAGGTTCTCGATGCCGTAAAGTTGGTGTTGCAGGCAATATTGCTGTAGCTGTTCCCACTCCTCGCCCGCAGCCACGCGCAGCAGCACTTCGTCCGCTGTTTCTTCCAACACCTCTATGCCCTTGAAAACAGGATGCACGATGGTTCCGGAAAAGTCTTTGGTAAACAACACGTTGCTACCCCCGCCGAGAATGAAGTGCTCGGATTGGAACACGCCTTGCTCCGCCAATTGTCGCACCTCGTCAGGGTGTTCCACGCAGACAAAACGTTCACAGGACACATCCATCATGAATGTGTTGTACGCTTTTACCGAGTAGTGTTCGTAGGTCTGCATGGAAGGAATTTTTAGAACATATAGCCCATTTTCACATAGATGTTGGCCATACCGTCGTTGTCGCGTTTGTCAAAAGGTACTGCCCAGTCCACGGAGAGTACAAAATTGTCATTCATCATCAACTTCAGGCCAAGACCGCCGGAAAAATGCGGGCGGTAAACATTGGCTTTGTCGCCGAACACGATGTAGTTATCCAGTTCTGACAAGTCAAAATCGGGATCATTCGTTTCGATATTCTGACGAATCTCTTGTTCGTTCAGGCGGTAGGATTGGAGGATCATGCCGGCATCCACAAAGGGGTTGAGGCCGATGAAGAAGTGCTCCTTGCCAATGTCGAACTTGCAGATTTGGAAGCGGAACTCCACGTTGGCGAAGGCATAGCCAGGAGCTGTAATACGATTACGGAGCACACCTCTGAGGGTGTTGCCGCCGCCCAGTCCTTCGTACAACACACGCTGGATGAACAGGTTGTTGTAATAGTTGCTCAAGTAGAATGGCGAGTTGCCCGCCACGGTCAGCTGGGTGGCCAAGCGGTATGCGAAGGTGATATGTTCTTTATAGACTGGCACAAAATGGCGGAAAGAGGCATTGAACATCAAATTATTGAACTCTTTATCCGCACCGAAGGCGGCGTTGTAGGTCCAGAAGACCTCTGCATTCATGCCTTTGTGGGTATTCTGTTGTCGGTCGCGATTATCGAAGGTAATACCGCCGCGCAGGTAGGGATGCCAGCCGCCGTTGGCTTCGTTGGGCGCGATGATGCCCCATTTGGTGTATTTCTCGTACAAGCCATCCACTTCGGGGAGTATGTTCTCCGGTTTTTTGTTCTTGTTGATCATTGCCAGATTGACGCTGCCAATCTGATAGCCGAGCAGTCCGATGCCCGCATTCCAGTACCAGTTGCTTCCAATGGAGCCATCTATGTCGGCGGCCACGCGGAACAAGTCGCGCTGCGATTTGTAGAATGCTCTGGAGATGTAAGTGTCCGTGTATTTCTTCTTTGCCCAGCCTGCGTTATAGACAGTCTGGTAGCCATTGTAGCCGTAGAAATCGCACAGGGCGTCGGGCAGGTAAGAGACATCGATTTTAAGTCGGTGGTTGGGGATGAGGTATTTGGAGTCGTACGCGAAACGGAACAGACCGGAGCGTTTGGTGGTATAGGCGGCCTCAAAGTAGAGAGAATGGAAGTATTCCGGGTAGATGGAGCCATCGCCGAAATCATAGACATTGGCCAGCAAGCCGTATTGGAAACCCTTGTCGGCATCGTAGGCCACCGAAGGCAGTATGCCGAAGGTCCAGCCCGTACGGATTGCGCTTTTCTCCTTCTTGGGTTTCTTGGTTTTGGCAGTTTTTTCCGTTTTCGTTTTCTTGCCGGATTCCGTGTCCTGTGCATGCACGGAAAATACTCCTAAAAAGATGATACACAGTAAAAAGAGCAGATGTTTTTTCATACGCTTCGCTAATAAATATTGGTGCAAAAATACTAAAAATCGTAATGCACAATAACACCCCTTTTTTTCGTTTATCTCATAATTTGTTTGTTTCTTAACGGTGGGGTCTTTCTTTACACAAAATTTGTATCTTTGCCCACTCTTTAGAAAAAAGAATATTTTATTAACATTCAACACATTAAATACTATGCCTCAAATTTCTAAAAAAGGACAGACAATGCCCTCTTCACCGATTCGTAAATTGGTGCCTTTCTCCGATGCAGCCAAGTCTCGCGGAGTACACGTTTATCACTTGAACATCGGCCAGCCGGATATCGAGACCCCCAAGGGTGCCCGTGAGGCTGTGAAGAACGCCGATGTGCCCGTTATCGCTTATACTCACTCTGCCGGTAACCTCAGTTACCGTGAAAAACTGGTGGAATATTACCACAGCGTGGGCATTGATATTACTCCCGATGAGATTCTGATTACCACGGGTGGCAGCGAAGGTCTTCTTTTCGCCTTCAACAGCTGTATGGATCCGGGCGACGAGATTATCATCCCCGAACCGTTCTACGCTAACTACAACGGTTTTGCCGTAACGTGCGGCGTGGTGGTGAAACCCATCGTTTCCACTATTGATAACGGTTTTGCGCTTCCTTCCATCGAGGAATTTGAGAAGCTTATCACTCCGAAGACCAAGGCTATCATGGTGTGCAACCCCAACAACCCGACGGGTTATCTTTATACCGAAGAGGAAATCCGCCAACTGGGCGCGATTGCCAAAAAGCACGACCTTTTCCTGTTCGCCGATGAGGTGTATCGTGAGTTCTGCTACGACGGTGTGAAACACTTCTCCGTGATGCAGCTGGAAGGTCTGGAGCAGAATGTGGTCCTGTTGGACTCCGTCTCCAAACGTTACAGTGCATGTGGCGTGCGTACTGGTGCGCTCATCACTCATAACAAAGACGTTTATAACACGGCCATGAAGTTCGCACAGGCTCGTCTGTCGCCGCCAACCTACGGCCAAATCCTCGGAGAAGCTGCCGTCGATACCCCGAAGGAGTACTTCGACGCGGTTATCACCGACTATGTGGCCCGCCGCAATACTGTGGTGAACGGCGTGAACGCTATCCCTGGCTGCTTTGTGCCTATGCCGAAAGGCGCGTTCTACTGTGTGGCCCGCCTCCCCATCGACAACTCTGATCGCTTCTGCCAGTGGATGTTGGAAGAGTTCAACTACAACGGCGAAACCACAATGATGGCTCCGGCTACCGGTTTCTACTCCACTAAAGGTAAAGGCACCAACGAGGTTCGTATCAGCTACTGCCTCAAGGTGGAAGACCTGAAGAAGGCCGTGAAATGCCTCGAAGAGGCTCTGAAGGTCTATCCGGGAAGAACGAACTAATTAATAATTCAGAATTGAGAATTGAGAATTATGAATGGATAATCCTGTTTTATAATTTTCAATTCTCAATTTTCAATTTTCAATTCCAATGAAAAGAACCCTCCTACTGTTATTGATTGGTTTGTGTCTGTTGCCGGCGACATTGCGGGCACAGTCGCACATCCGCACCGATTTCAAGGATAAAAACTATGTGGATACCTCGGCCACCATGGTGTGGGTGGGTGTCAACATGGCAGGGCATCTGCCGCTGGGCTATCTGAAAGAATGGTTCAAACCCAACTTGTCCGTTGGCGCGAATGTGCTCTACAAGTCTAAGAGCAACTGGACGCTGGATGCTGCATTCAGCTACATGTTCGGTGCCAATATCCGCGACACTAATTTTGCTTTTTTGGGCGACTTGGCCAACGAAAATGGTGTTGTGATGGATGGTAATGGACTGAAAGCCACGCTCTACTTCGAGGGCCGTTATTGGATGTTCGGTTTGGGTGTGGGCAAAATCATACCCGTCAACCGATGGAAAAATTCCGGCATTTGGCTGCGCTTCGGGGCCGGCTATTTTGGTCATAAAATCCGTATCAACGACTATGACCATCAGGTTCCCCAGCTGGATGGCAACTACCTGAAAGGGTACGACCATCTCTCCGGCGGCTTTGCCATGACCCAGTTTGTAGGCTATCTTTTCAATCAGAAAAACAGAATCCTCAACTTCTACGGAGGTATTGAGTTTTACGAATGCTGGACCAAGCCGATGCGCAACTACATCTTCTATGAGGGTCCTACCGCAGGAACAAAGAGCAGGTTCAGCGGTCTTGTCAGCCTTAAGATTGGCTGGAATATCCCGTTGTACGAAAAGAAATCCGTTACCACATTCTACTATCGATAAATCATGCTGATCCTCTTATCTATTGGCATCATTTTATACACGTCCTGCATCTGCATCGCGTCCATCTTCAACAAGAAAGCGCGGTTGTGGGTGAAGGGCAGGATAGGGCAGTTTGACAAGCTTGCTGAAATTCTCCGCGGTGACGAGCATCCCGTGTGGGTGCACAGTGCATCGCTGGGGGAGTATGAGCAAGCACGCCCGCTGATAGAGAAGATCAAGCAGGAGCATCCCGACATCAAGGTGCTGGTGACGTTCTTTTCCCCGTCGGGATACGAGATTCGTAAGAATGACACGTTGCCGGACTATGTTTTCTATTTGCCCTCTGACACGAAACGCCACGCGAAACGGTTTTTGCACATTGTGCAGCCGCGCATGGCCATCTTTGTCAAGTATGAGTTCTGGTACAACTACATTAACCAGCTCAGCGAAAGAAATATCCCCTTCTATTACGTCAGTGCCATCTTCCGTCCCAATCAGTATTTCTTCAAACCTGCAGGAAAATGGTTTGCCGAGCAGTTGAGAAAGGCGTCCTTCTTCTTTGTGCAGAACAAGGAATCGGAGGATTTGCTTCGGAGCATTGACATACCGCAGGTGGAGGTTTGTGGCGACACGCGCTTCGACCGCGTGTATGCCATCGCCACGCAGTCTTACACGCTTGATTTTGTGGAGCGGTTCAAGCAGGACAGAAAGCTCATTGTGGCAGGTAGTACTTGGGGTCCGGACGAGAGCCTGCTCGCGCAGCTGCTCACCCGCCAGCAGGGCTACAAGTTGATAGTGGCCCCGCATGAAATCGTCCGCAAGGCGGAGGTGCAAAAGACCTTTTCCAATTTCAAAACGGTCCTGTTTACGGAAGCCAATGATGAGATGCTGGAAACTGCCGATGTGCTCATTGTCGATACAATCGGCATGTTGAGCAAGATTTACAAGTACAGCGATATTTCATACATTGGCGGAGCCTTCAAAACCGGATTGCACAACATCCTGGAGGCGGCTGTGTTCGGAGTCCCTTTGTTCTTTGGCCCCAAGTACAGCCATTTCAACGAGGCGGTTATGCTTGTGGAACGCAAAGGGGCTTTTTCCATTCGTTCATCGAAGGAGATTTACGACATCCTTTGCCGTTTTGAGAAGGAGCCAGAGATTTACAAAACAACCTGTGACATCTGCCAGCAATACGTGGCAGAAAATATCGGGGCCTGTGAAAAAATTTACAAACGAATATTTTTAACATAATCTTATTGTACAGATGCATGGCCGTGCGTCTCAACATTCGGCCGTGTGTCTCAACCTTTAAAAAATACAAAAATGAAAAAATCAGTCGTTACCGTTATTATTGTAGTAGGTGTCATCTTGTTGCTGTTAGCCATGATGATCACGCCGTATAACACGATGGTCAAGAAAGATGAAAGTTGCTCCGGCGCTTGGGCCAACGTGGAAAGCGCCTATCAGCGTCGTCTGGACCTGATTCCGAACTTGGTGAAAACTGTGCAAGGTGCTGCCGATTATGAGAAAGGCACGCTGGAGGCAGTTGTCAACGCACGTTCCAAAGCCTCTTCGGTGCAAGTGGATGCCAACAATCTGAACGAAAATTCCATTGCGCAGTTCCAGAAAGCGCAAGATGAGTTGAGCTCCGCTTTGAATCGCCTCATGGTGGTGGTGGAACGCTACCCCGAGCTGAAAGCCAACCAGAACTTCTTGGAGTTGCAAGCTCAATTGGAGGGTACCGAGAACCGCATCGCCGTGGAGCGCAACAAGTTCAACGAGGTGGTGAAGGACTATAATACTTATATCCGGAAGTTCCCCAACAACATCATCGCTGGCATGTTCAACTTCGACAAGAAAGGCTATTTCCAGGCCACTGCCGGAGCTGAGAACGCCCCTTCTGTGGATTTTAACTTCAACTAATAGATGAAACGACTTGCGCTGTGCCTTCTTCTGGCAGGTGCGATGGTATGCGGCTATGCTAAAGTTGGCATACCTCCTGTGCCTAACCCTCCACGGCTGGTCAATGATTTGGCCGGCGTGCTCCCACCTGAGCAGGTGAGCAGCATGGAGCAGCGGTTGGTGGCGTTCAATGACAGCACCACCAATGTTATCTGTGTGGTTACCGTAGACAACATTGGCACATACTCAGCTGCACAGTTCGCCTACGAGATTGGCGAGCAGTGGGGCGTGCGTTCCAAAGATAAGCGCAATGGCGTGGTCATCCTCATCAAACCGAGAAACGATCATGGCGACGGGGAAGTTTACATTTCCGTGGGCTATGACCTTGAAGGAGCCATCCCAGATGCTATTGCCAAGCGTATCATCGAAAGAAAGATGATTCCCGAACTCAAAGAGGGACGCTACGGCGTGGCAGTAGATTCTGCTTTGGCCTATATTTTGCCCCTTGCCGCTGGGGAGATTTCAGCGGAGGATTTGGAAGATGATGACTCGGACGGTTTTCTGGCACTCCTGATTTTCCTCATTATCGTCATAGTTATTGTACTTGTCTTTTTCAGCAAAAAGAACAATACTCCACACAGTTCTGATCCATTCAGCGGGAATGCTGACCGTGGTTTCTTCGGTCCGTATTACACGGGAGGTGGATTTGGTGGTGGCTTCGGCGGAAGAAGCAGCGGTGGTTTCGGTGGTTTTGGCGGATTTGGTGGCGGCGGTGGCTTCGGTGGTGGCGGTGCTGGTGGACGGTTTTAAATTATATTCGCAAAACACAATAAAATACAATATTATGGAAAATAACACACGTGGATTTACCTCCAACATAGGTGCAATATTGGCAGCCGCCGGCGGTGCGGTAGGTCTAGGCAACATTTGGCGTTTCCCCTATATGCTGGGCCAGAACGGCGGTGGCGCCTTCCTCCTGGTTTACGTTTTCTTCGTCATCCTGATTGGCGTGCCGCTGATGATGACCGAGTTTATCATTGGTCGCCGTTCCCAAAGCAATGTGGTGGGTGCATACAAGAAACTCAGCCATGGTAACAAAGGATGGGTTACACTGGGCGTATTCGCCATAGTAGGTGCCTTCCTTATCTATGCCTTCTATAGTGTAGTGGCCGGCTGGACGCTTAATTACATTGTTATGGCCAGTGGCGGAAAACTGGCAGGCCAGACTCCGGAAGCCATCACAGCACTCTTCAAAAATTTCACCCAAGGCTCATTCTGGCCCCTGGTGTATCAGGGCCTGTTCCTTGCACTTACGGGCGCAGTCATTGTGATGGGCGTGCAAAAAGGCATTGAGAAAGTCTCCAAAATCCTGATGCCCGTGCTCTTCATCCTGCTGCTCCTCATGTGCGTGCGTTCCCTCACACTGGGCACGGGAGCCAAGGAGGGACTCTCATTTCTGCTGAAGCCCGATTTCAGCAAGCTGAATGGCTCGTGCATTCTGTCAGCACTTGGGCAATCGTTTTTTTCCCTCAGCATTGGCATGGGTGCGATGGTGACATACGGCTCCTATATCCGCAAGGAGGACAAACTCTTCAACACCAGCCTTTGGATTGCCGGCTGCGATTCTTTGGTGGCCATCTTGGCCGGTATCGTCATATTTCCGGCGGTGTTTGCTTTTGGCATGAACCCTGCCAGCGGTCCGGAACTGGTCTATATCGTGCTGCCTAACGTGTTCAACAGTATGCCGGCGGGTACGCTGTTCGCCGTCATCTTCTTTGTGCTGCTGGGCATCGCCGCCCTCACTTCTACCATCTCCCTGCTGGAAATCCTGGTGGCCTTCGAGGTGGAGGAGTTGCACTGGAAACGGAGCACTGCATCGCTGATCAGCACCCTCGTGGTGTTCATCATCGGCGCGTTCTGCACCCTTTCCTTCGGTCCGCTGAAAGAGTCCACTATTTTCGGTAAAACAATCTTCGAGCTGTTTGACCTCATTACAGCCTCTTACCTGATGCCGATTGGTGCCCTGTTCATGACCATCTTCCTGGGTTGGTGCTTCCCGAAAGTGGAGGTGAAAGACGAACTCTCCAACGGTGGCACGCTCAAGGTCAAGGCTTTCGAGGCCTACTATTTCGTTTTGCGCTTCGTAGCCCCGGCAGCGCTGCTGGTTATTATCATTTCAGGCATAATAGGGTAAATGTGGTGAAGGAGGTACAAGAGGTACATGGGGTGAAAGGGGTAAGAAGGGTACAGGGTACAGGGATCAGGGTACAGTCTCTCATCTCTCATCTCTCATCTCTAATCGTTAAATGTTTGCTTGCTTGTCTGGTTTTTCTATGCCCCATACTTTTGCAAGCACAGGGGACCATAACCTTTTCCAAGCCGGGCGGACGTTATGAGCATACCTTTTTCCTGACGCTGCATTGCGATTATCCTGCGGGCCATATTCATTATACCACCAATGGGGGTACGCCCACGGTGTCTTCGCCCCGTTATCAAGAGCCCCTATTGCTGAGTGCCCGTTATCAGTCGTCATCCAGCATCTATAAGATACAGCAAGGACCCGATGCTGATTTTTATATCCCAGACACGGTTATCAAAGCCATTGTGATTCGAGCGGCGGCTTTTGATGATGCGGGTACGTGCGTGAGTCCAGTGGTCACACAGACTTACTTTATCCGAGATTTGGGTTGCAAGCTTCCCGATCTGCCGGTGGTTTCCCTCTGTGCCGACTCGCTGGCTCTGTTCGATTATCTGACCGGAATTCTGGTGCCCGGGGTGCACTTTAACCCCACTAATCCGGATTGGTCGGGCAATTATCACATGTCAGGCCGGGAGTGGGAGCGCAATTGCAATGTGGAGTACTATGAGCCGGACAATGACGGATTCAACCAACGGGCGGGCTTGCGCACGCACGGAGGAAAGTCCAGAAAAGAGGTGCAGAAGGGATTGAAAGTCTATGCCCGCGAGGAGTATGGCAAAAAACGCTTCAAATACAAGATTTTTGACGATTGTGAGATCAACAGTTTCAAACATCTGGTACTGAAACCTTTCGTGTGTGCATGGACTGCTGCCGGACTGCAGAACTCCTTGAGTTATTATGTGGCTCGCAACCTCGACCTTGACGTTCTTGACACTCGTCCTGTGGTGCTGTTTTTGAATGGAGAGTATTGGGGCATCTATTTTATTCAGGAAAAGTCTGATGAGCGTTATCTGGAGAACCATTACGATCTGGATTCGGAGAAGTTCAATATTATGGGCAATTGGTTCGGATTATTGGATGCTGGTAGTGGAGATGGCTTTCAAGAGCTCATGGATTTTGCTGCCGCTGCTGATTTTTCCGATGAAGAACAATATCGCCGTGTGTCTGATATGATTGACGTTCACAATTTTATCGACTATCAGATTATGGAGATATTCTCTGCCAATGCCGATTGGCCAGCGAACAACATGCGCTGCTGGCAGGCTCCCGGATACAAATGGCGATGGATTTTCTTTGACGGAGACGCCTGTTTCACGTATCCTCAGTTCAATGGTTTTGAAAATGCTACGGATGAAGGGGATTTGGCATGGCCTACCAATGCCCGTTCCACGCTGCTTTTTAGGAAATTGTTGCAAAATGAGTCTTTCCAACAGCAATTTTTCTTCCGTTTCAGTCAATTGCAGAAAAACGAGTTCGCCTATAATCAGACCAGTCCATATCTAACCATGATACGGAATGAGATAAAACCCGAAATCAAAAACCAAATCCATCGTTTTCATGAGCCAGTCAATGAATCGACATGGGTGAATGCGGTGAACAATATGGATAAGTTTTTGAAAAAACGGCCTGAGATTGTCTGGCAGGAGCTGAATGAGTACTTTGACTTTCCAGACATCGAGCTGGATTCCTTATCTTTTTATCCTAATCCGACACAAGGACACATCAATATTCGTGTCATCGTGGATCGCAATGCAATCTTGCCGGTTAGCATAACCGACATGCAAGGGCGTCTTCAAGAAGAAGTGCAATTGTGTAGTTTTCAAAGTGGAGTCAACATCTTCCGTTTGGAATTTGACCTTCCTTCTGGGCTGTATTTCATCAGAATCGGAAGAAAATCCATGAAGATGGTAGTGGCGCGGTAGCGTTAGGCTCTTTTCCCGTTCAAGAAATATTGATCAACTTTGTTGCTGCCGAAGCCGTAGCTCATATAATATATGGTATCCATCGGCTTGGTGATGTAGAAGTTGGCTTTTTTCCCTTTGGTGATGGAACCGACCGTTTCATGCTCGCCCAGTGCGTAGGCGGTGTTGATGGTGGTGGCGTTGATGGCCTCTTCCGTCAGCATTTTGTACATGATGGAGCCCATGGCGAGCACGAGTTGCATGTTGCCGGAGGGGCAGGAACCGGGGTTGTAGTCTGAGGCGAGGGCCACAGGCAGGCCGCCTTCCATCATCTTGCGCGCGGGGGCACACACCATGCCCAGGAAGAAGGCTGCGCCTGGCAGAATCGTCGGCATGGTCTCGCTGCCCTTGAGCACGGCGATTTCCTCGTCGCCGGTGTACTCCAGATGGTCCACTGAAAGTGCATTGTATTTCACGCCCACTTGAATGCCGCCGGAGCAAGCCATCTCGTTGGCGTGGATTTTGGGACGCAGCCCGTATTTGATGCCCTGCATCAGTATGCGCTCCGTCTGCTCGCAAGTGAAGAAACCTTGGTCACAAAACACATCCACGTAGTCGGCCAGCTCTTCGGCGGCCACCATCGGGATCATCTCGTTGATGATGAGATCCACGTACTCGTCAGGGTTTTGTTTGTATTGCAATGGTACCGCATGCGCGCCCAGGAAGTTGGCCTTGATGGTGAGCGGCGATTTCTCCTTCAGCTTGCGAATCACGCGCAGCATCTTGAGTTCGTCCTCGGTGGAGAGGCCATAGCCGCTCTTGATCTCCACGGCGCCCGTACCGAACGAAGCCATCTCTTCGAGCCGGAGCCACGCACTGTCGAACAATTCCTCTTCGGAGGTCTCGTGCAATCGCTTGGCGGAGTTCAGGATACCGCCACCGCGCTTGGCAATCTCTTCATAGGAAAGCCCTTTGATCTTGTCGATGTACTCCACCTCGCGACTGCCCGCATACACGATGTGCGTGTGCGAGTCGCAGAACGACGGGAACACCATGCGCCCCGTGGCGTCAATCTCTTCAATGTTTTCTTTGACTTTATTCAGTTTTTCGGCTGTCAATTCCGCCATTGGTCCGAAGTCCTTGATCTTGTCGCCTTCGGTTAACAAATAGGCGTTTTCAATGATAGGAAGATGCTGCATCTCCTTGCCCGCGCGGAACTTCACCGCCTTGGGCTCAGCCTGTACCAGTTGCTTGATGTTTTTTACTAATATTGCCATTTTGAATAGTTTATAGATGAGAGATTAGAGATTAGAGACGGAAGATTTTCTTTAATCTCTCATCTCTAATCTTTAATCTATAATCTGTTAATCGCCGTAATCATACCCGAACTTCTTCATCAACAGCTCGCTGTTGCGCCAATCTTTGAGCACTTTTACAGACAGGTCGAGGAAGATGTGCTTTTGCAGGAAATCCTCAATGGATGCTCTGGCGTCGGTGCCTAACTTTTTGATGGCACAGCCCTTGCTACCGATAATGATGGCCTTCTGCGTGTCGCGCTCCACATACAGCGTCGCGCCGATGCGAATCATGTTTTCCTCTTCCTTGTAACTATCTACGACAACCTCCACACTGTAAGGTATTTCCTTCTTGTATTGCAACAGAATCTGTTCGCGGATGAGCTCGGAAACAAAGAATCGCATGGGCCGGTCGGTAAGTGCGTCTTTCGGGAAGTAGGGCGGACACAGCGGCAGCAACTCGATGATACGGTCGCGCATGGCCTCGATGTTCTGCCCCTTCAAGGCGGAAATGGCAAAAACATCCGATTCGGGGAAAATCTCTTGCCAATGTACCTTGGATTCCTCCACCTGCTCGGCTGTAAACTTGTCGATTTTATTGATAATCAAAACGATCGGTCGTCCGAGCTTTTTGATTTTCTCCACCAGTTCGGCGTTGTATTTGGTCTCGCCGCACTCCACCAGATAGAGGATGATGTCGGCATCCTGCAAGGAGTCGATGACAAAGCGCATCATCATCTTCTGCATCATGTAGGCGGGGTCGAGCACGCCGGGCAGGTCGGAATAGACAATCTGAAAGTCTTCTCCGTTGACGATGCCCTTGATGCGATGGCGCGTGGTCTGCGCCTTGGAGGTCATGATGGAGATTTTCTCGCCCACGAGCTGGTTCATCAGGGTGCTCTTGCCCACATTGGGATTGCCAATGAGGTTCACGAAACCGGCGCGGTGGTTGGCGGGTATTGGGATATTGGGGTCTATTGTCATAATTGTTGTTTTTGTTGGGGCGAATAATCATTTGCCCTTACGAAATATCACGGGTGCGTCATCGTTTTCGTTATAAACCAGATAACTGAAATTCGTCAGCCAGTCGCCTGTATTGTAGAAGACGCAGTTGTCGGTGAGTCGGTATTCAATAGGGATGTGCCGGTGGGCGAAGATGAAGTAGTCCACGGGTTCGGTTTGCAGCACTTGGCGGGCATATTGAATCTGAAATTCCTCTTCGTTTTTGAAAGTGAAGACCTCCGGTTTGTGGGAGGCGCGGCTGCGGGTAGAGAAATGGCGCGCGATGGCAAAGGCGTGCCTTGGATGCAACATGCTGTAAAGCACACGGTTGGGTTTGTACGCAAAGATGCGTTTGATGAGGTTGTAGCGTCGTTGCTTGCCGCCGAGTCCGTCGCCGTGGCCAATCAAACAGCGCTTGCCGTTCAGAACAAAAGCCTGCGGCTGGTAGAAGACATGACAGCCGAATTGCTCGGTGAAGTAGTCTTGCACCCACATGTCATGATTGCCGGTGAAAAAGTAGATTTCAACGCCTGCCTCATGCATTTCGTACAGCAAGTTGAACAGTCGGAAATAACCTTTAGGGACTACATCGCCATACTCAAACCAGAAGTCGAAGATGTCGCCTAGAAAGAAAAGATGCTGAATTTTTCCTTTTTGGGATTCGAGCAATTGGATCAACAGGGTCTCACGCTGTTTGCTGTCCTGATCCTCCGGCGTGCGCAAGTGCGCGTCGGAGACGAAGAAGGCGTTGCCTTGTATGGTGATGGGATGGTCAAACAGCATATTGAAAAGGTGTATTAGAATTTGTTAACCCAGTCGGCCACTTCAGTGGCTGGGATGTTGAGCATACATTTGAAATGTCTCCGCGGGCACGATTTGCGTCCCAGTTTGGAGCAAGGGCGACAGTGCAGGGGGCATACCTCGAAATTTCGGAACAGTTCGCGATTGCCTGGCATGTACGGGTACATACCGAATTCGGGGATGGTGTTGCCCCAAAGGACTGCGATGGGCTTCTGGAAAGCCGCGGCGATGTGCATCAATCCGGTGTCGCCTGTGATTACACAGTCGGCTTGTTTGAGGATGGAGCACGACTGGTAGAGATTGTACTTGCCACAGCCGTTGTAGGCGCGGTCGCCGAGCTGGGAGACTATCTCCTCGCCCGTTTCGTACACGTCTTTGCCACCTAGCAACATGATGGGCTTGTGCAAGATGCTGCCAATTTCCACCACTTTGGATAATGGGATTCGCTTGGTGGCATGTGCGCCGGCCAAAACCACTGCCACAAAGCCGTCTTCGAATACCATGGGCAGGTCATCCTCGTCAAAATCCGCACCTTCGGGAATGAAAAAGTCCAGTCCCTTGTGGTCATTGCGCACATTCAGTGGGAATACAGTGTCAAAATAACGGTCCACCACATGGTTATATGGCAGGAAATTAAGTTTGAGCCACACGCAAATGTCCCTTTTGCAAGTCACTTTGTTATACCTGAAATAAGGGCGTTTCAGCTTGCGCGTCACCTGACGTGAACGATGGTTGTTGTGCAAATCGACCACATAGTCAAAATTCTCATTTTTTAATTCCTCCATAAGCTTTTTCAAGTTGGAGGGGTCATATATATGTACGTGGTCGATGTACGGGTTCGGGGTTACCACTGGTGCGTGGGCGGTTTTGGTCAGATAATGCAGTTCCACAGGATTCAGCTGATTCTTTATAGCTCTCACCACAGGGGTGGTCAGCACGATATCGCCGATGGAACTCAATCGAATTACCAGAACCTTAATGGCCGACGGGGGTTGTAGTTCATCCATTTTATAGCTTTGTTTTTTATTGTGAATTTTGGATATTCGTACCGTAATGATTGTCCACCGGAGTGGCATAGATGCGCAACAGATAATCCATCATTTTCTCTCTGCTCACATCTTGGATGATGGATTTTCTTTGCAGATATTGCTCGAAAGCCTGCTTTTGCTCTTCCGTGTAATGTTCCGCATAGAGATTGTTTGCGTTCATCAAATCATGTGCGATGTAGTTGTTGGGGTACAAGCGGTAGTTTTCGTAGATTTGCTTGTCGATGAGCTTGCAGATGTAATAGAGTTTGTCGTTTTGGTTTAGTTCAGCGGGCACCGTGTCCAATTCTTCTTGCAGAGGTTTGCCGAGCACGAGGGTTACTTGGCCCTTTTGGTCGAAGATGCCCTGTTTGATGCTCTCAAAATCTTCGCCTGGACGTTTCTCATAATGTTTGCCGTTCTCGCTCAAGGCCATTTCGCGGGCTTTCAGCTGGGCGCATGGCTCATATTCGTAGGAAATGGCCATGGGAAGGATGTTCATCTTTCTGATTCTCTCCACCACATCTTCGTCACGACCCATGGAAACCATCTTCAGCAGACCCTGTTTGGTGTAGTCGTTACCATCTTTGGTGCGGCCGTCGCGCTGGGCAATCCAGACAGATTCATGTTCTTCAAACAGACTGTATTGAATGTATGCGGCGAGGCGTTGAGAGTTGGCCAGCTTCTCCCGCATAGAGCCCGAACGGATAACCTTGATCATCTTGTTCAAACGTCCTACCTCACCCAACAACGGGGTTTTCAACAGATTGTCGCCAATGGCAATTTTGGAAGTTTTCCAATGAGAAGTGAAAAGATAGTATTGGAGTACAGCCGGATCGAAGGTGATATCGCGGTGATTGCTGATGAACAGATATGCTTTTTCGGGATCGAGATTCTCAAGGCCGGATGCGATGAAACCCGTGGTGAACTGATTGATGAAAAGTTCCAGCCATCTCCGGATAAAGTTGGCCTGCACATCATCAATGGAATGAAAATTGTCAAAATCCCTCCTCAAATCATCTACCGAATAGTTGGGAAGAAACTTGGACACAGCATCTTGGAAGCCGGGTTGGTCCATGAGTCTGTAGTAAGCTTCACGGAATTCGCTTTGGTTATAGGGCCGTATGTCGTCGAAATTATTCATGTAGAAAACGATGCTTTCAAATCAAGGTGCAAAAATAATAAAAAATCGGCCACAAGCGCACTTTTTTGTATCTTTGCCGCCGTTTTGAAAGGGGTGCCTTTTTAGGCTGAGATCAGACCCGTTGAACCTGATGCGGATAATGCCGCCGTAGGGAGATAAACGCTTCTATTTTCAAATCCCTCTTTCAGTATTGTTTAATTTTAAAAACCAAAACTGTTAGAGTATGTTTAAAAGTTTAGAGATTAGAGATGAGAGATTAGAGTTGAAAAGTATTCGACTTGTCGTAATGTTTGCAGTCGTCATCTTTTTCAACGCAATCACGTCATTTGCGCAGGTGCAAGACACCGTGCAGCGCGGCGAGGTGGACGAGGTGACCATCGAGTTCACCAAGCCCACGGTGCAAACCGCTGCCAATGTCACCACCATGTCAATGCAGCAGATTCGCGCACAGCAGGGCAACGGCAGTGTCAATAACCTGTTGGAGTTCATGCCCTCCGTGGTCACCACTTCCGACGGCGGTACTGGCCTCGGTGCTACTTACATGTTTATCCGAGGCATTGACCAAACCCGCATCAACACCACCCTCAATGGCGTGACTATCAACAATGCCGAGTCGCAAGGTTCCTGGCTTGTCAACCTCCCCGACATGGCTGCCTACATCGGGCAGGTGAGCGTGCAGAACGGCGCAAATTCTAATGATGGTAGCACGCTGTTCAGCACCCGTATCGATTTCGTTACCAAGGATATTCCTGACAAACCTTTTGCCGAGGTGCGCAGTTCTTATGGCTCGTACAACACCTTCCAAAACATGGTGAGTGCAGGTACTGGCCTTATTGGCAAACGCTTTTCCATGCTGGCTTCTTTCTCCGACATCCGTAGCGACGGTTTTCTGGATTACTCCGGCGTACGTCTCAACTCCGGTTTCCTCACCGCCCAGTATAATTTGTACAATTTTAAGAAGAACAAAGACTACGGCAAGCTGAAATTCCACATGCTCTTCGGTACAGAGCATACCGGCCTCGCTTGGAGTGGTATTCCATACGACAGCCTTGCCACCAATCGTACTTACAATCCTTGCGGCGAGTACTATACAGACGATGGTCAACGCCACTATTATATTGATTCCAAGGACAATTATACCCAAACGTTCTATCAACTGGAATACCTGAAAGACTGGATTCGTCAGGATGGACTTCAGCACCACAAATTGCAGGTGATGCCCTATTTGACACGTGGCGAGGGTTATTATCAGCAATACAAGGATGACAAGAAAATCAAGAACTTCGGACTTGTGCCGTTGTATGATTCCATCAAGAAAGCGGATTTCATCACGCAGAAGTATCTGGACAACTATTTTTACGGAATTCATGCGCAATACACCGGCTCTCAGGTTTTCCGCAACCACCCCGACCAGGGTTTGCGTTGGGTAATTGGTATAGACAACAGCTTCTACACTGGCAAGCACTTTGGCAATGTGCTCTGGTCGCAACCCAACCGCGTGCAGGATTTTCCGTGTGATTACCAGTGGTATTACGGCACCGGACGCAAGACGCAAATCAAGAACTTTGCCGGACTTCGCTATTGGTACAAGAAGTTCAGTGTGACGGCAGAACTGCAATACCGCCACATCAACTATGTGATCGATGGTACTAACGATGACATGATGGATATTGCGCAAAAATATAACTGGAATTTCATAAATCCGAGGATTGCGTTGCACTATTATCTGAATGGAGGCCGGCTGAAACACAGCTTCGACCTCTCCTTCTCCACGGCCAACAGCGAACCTACTCGCGATGACCTGGTTGGTGCCCCCGCTGACAGAAAACCGATTCCGGAAACGCTTTACAACCTGGAGTTCAGCTACTTGGCTCATAACGACAAATTTTTCCTCAACGCCACGTTGTATGGCATGAACTACAAGAACCAGCTGGTGCGCACTGGTGAGTTGGATCAGACTGGCGATGCGCTGATGACCAATGTGAAAGAGAGTTATCGTGCTGGCATTGAGTTGTCTGTGGGTTACCGTCCTGTGCGCTTCTTTACCTGGCATTTCAACGGAAACCTCAGCATCAACAGAATTGTGGATTACGTCAATTATCTGGAAGACTGGGACAACGGCGGCTATGTAGAGCAGCATCTCGGCAACACGCCCATCTCCTTCTCTCCGAATGTGATTCTGGGCAACGACTTCACGTTTACCCCGCTCAAAGACTTCAACATCTCCTTTGTCACGAAGTTCGTCAGCAAGCAGTATTTGGACAACACCGGAGACGACACCTATTGTCTGAAACCCTATTCCTACAGCAACCTCCGTCTTTCATACGTATTCCATTTCAAATGTCTGAAAGACCTGGAACTGTTCTGTCAAGTGAACAACATTTTCAATGCAAAGTATGAGAGCAACGCTTGGATTTACACCTATTATTACGGTGGCGAGAAGGGTTATGATACGGGTTACTTCCCGCAGGCAGGCATCAACGCGTTGGGCGGTCTGCGCTTGAAATTCTAAGTTGGGTCTGAAAGACCTGCAAGTGGCGACTAACCAAAAATTATTATTTTTGCAGGTCTTAAAAGATTCCTATATGAAACGATTCTGGCTTATCCTTCTTGCTCTATTATGGACGACAGTGATGTTGACTGGGTGTGAGAAGGATAACATTATATGGATTGACCCCACGGAAACCGGTGGAGATGACATTGCCGATGTGGATTACAGCATGACGGTTGATGTGGTGTTCTCTGCATCCGGCACCGCCACAGTAAGTGGGACAAATGATGATTTTGATGTTACCATCAATGGGAATGATGTCACGATTGTGTACAGTGGCGACTCCATCGTGATGTACGCGCTTTCGGGATCTGCTGGCAATGGCTTTTTCAAATTGTACAGTTCCAACACGCAAGTTGTCACACTCAACAATCTGAATCTTACGCATCAAAACGGGGCAGCCATCAACATACAAGGGCCTAAGGAAGAGCCCAAAGATGGTGCCATGACGTATGTGATAGTGCAAAACAGCAATGTTTTGGCCGACGGTTCCTCCTATACGATCACGCCTGCCAACGAGGATGAAAAGGCTGCCATTTTCAGCGAAGGTCCCCTGGTTTTCAGTGGCACCGGTTCCCTGACAGTCAATGCTACGGGCAAGTCGGGCATCATCTCCGATGAATTTGTGTATTTCAGATCTTCTCCTACAGTAGAGGTCAACTCTTCGGCAGGACATGGCATCCGTGGCAAAGAGTATGTGGTGATTACGGGTGGTACGGTGGATGTGAATGTCTCTGCAGACACGAAAAAAGGCATTGGCTCGGATGGTTATGTCCAGATTGACGGTGGTACTACCACCATTCAGGTTACGGGTAATGCGGCGTACGATAATGAAGAAAATGCCTATTCGGGCACGGCCGGCATCAAGGCGGATGCCTCTTTCAAGATGAACGGTGGCGCGCTCACCATCACCAATTCGGGCTCCGGAGGCAAAGGTATCAACTGCGACGGAGCAGGCTACTTTAACGGTGGAACAGTGAATGTTACCACCACGGGAGCCGATTATACTACGGGCGATATTGCCGCCAAGGGCATCAAATTCGATGGTAACTTGGTGTTTTCCGGCAGCATAGTGACAGTGAACTGCGCCAACAACGAAGGAATTGAGTCCAAAGGCACGATTACCGTCAGTGGTGGGGAAGTCTATAGCTATTCGGCAACCGACGATGCCATCAATTCCGGCAGCACATTCACCATCAGTGGTGGATACGTATGCGGATATGCGCCCAAGAATGACGGCATGGACGCTAACGGCAACTTTTATATCACTGGCGGTGTGGTGTATGCCATAGGCTCTAACTCGCCGGAAGTGGCCATTGATGCCAACACCGAGGAAGGTTATAAACTCTATGTACAGGGCGGCACGCTGGTGGCTGTCGGCGGACTGGAGCGCGGTTCCTCCTTGGCACAAAGTTGCTATTCGGCCAATTCGTGGACGCCCAACACATGGTATGCCCTCAAGGTCGGCTCTGAGACGTACGCATTCAAGACCCCGTCCAGCGGCGGCTCACCTCTTGTTGTTTCCGGTTCCTCAACCCCCACGCTGAAATCCGGTGTGTCGATTAGTGGCGGTAACACGCTGTTTAACGGAATGTTTGTTGAAGACGGAAGTGTGAGCAGCGGCACTACGGTGTCGTTGAGTTCCTACACTGGAGGAAATGGAGGAGGACCAGGGGGATGGTAGTTAAAAGATGAGAGTTGAGAGATGAGAGTTGAGAGATTAGAGATTAGAGATGAAAGATGATAGATAATGGTTTTCATTGAGCAGCCCCGTCAGGGGCAAGAGCTTGGTAGAAATAATAATTGGTTTTTTGGTTATGAAATATAGATGGGTTTTTGTTTTATTGGTGGGATTCATTGTGAATTGCGAATTCTCCATTCTCCATTCTCCATTCTCCATTTGGAATTCTGCCAGTGCGCAAACGGAGGTGGTGCTTGATCCTGAGGTGGGTGGCAGATTGTCAGTGGGATTGGACAAGAAAATTGTGAAGGGGCTCCATGTCTCCTTGGAGGAAGAGGCTCGTTTTGACAAGAATTTCCAGAGTTTTGACCGTCTGCAAACCACGCTTGGTCTCAGCTATAAGGTGAACAAGTATTTCAAGTGCGGCATTGGTTATGTTTTCATGAACCCCTACAGCAACTCTTCCAGCGCATTCGGAAATTTTCGCCACCGACTGTTTGTGGACGCCACGGGTACGGTCAGAATGGGTAAGTGGAGCTTGTCGTTGAAGGAGCGTTTCCAGTGGACTTACCGTTCCGGTGATTTCAACGAATACCAGTATCCACGCAACGCCCTGGCCCTGAAAAGCAGGCTGACTTTGAAGTACAGGGGTTTCGCCAAGGTTACCCCATACGTCTATTTTGAGATCCGCAATTTCCTGAATGCACCTGTTATCCATGCCCTCTACGATGGAACCAGCTATCTGACCGAAGATGGCTCGGAGGTAGGTGAGGCAGGCTGGTTTCTGCAGAGCTTTAAAGGCGGCTATATCAACCGCTATCGGGGCTCTTTGGGAGTGGACTGGAAAATCAGCAAACATCACCAACTGAATTTCTACTTCTTGGGTGATTACGTGAGCGACAAGGTGGTGGATGCCAATGCTGACGGCACAAAATTGAAATCCTATACGAAAGAAAAAGGCTTCAGAGGTACGCTTGGAGCTGGATATGTTTATGCTTTTTAATTGATTAAAATATAGAAAGATGACTTTTTTGAATACGTTGTGTACGATTACTTGGAAGGTGAATCCCATCGCATTTCACCTCGGATCTGTGGAGGTGAGATGGTACGGCATTCTGTTGGCTACCGGTTTCCTGCTGGCCTATTATGCTTTGCAGCAGATTTTCAAGACCGAAAAACTCTCGCAGAAGCTGTTGGATAAGATTTCCATCTGGACGATTGTGTGGACCATCATCGGTTTGCGCCTCGGACATTTTCTGTTTTACGAGCCAGAGATGTTCATCAAAGCTCCGTTGCAGATATTGCTGCCCATCGACGGTCAGGGTAATTTCATCGGCTATCAGGGTCTGGCGAGCCATGGCGCCGTCATCGCCATCATTTTGTTCGTCATTTACTACACTTGGCGGCACAAAATCAATTTCCTGTGGATGCTTGACCGCTTGGCTATTGCCATCCCCATTGCGGCGGCTTTCGTGCGCTGCGGCAATCTGATGAACCACGAAATCGTGGGCAGTATCACCACCGTGCCATGGGCGTTTGATTTCACTATGGGTGGCCCGGGCGTAGCTGGTACATTCCGCCATCCGGCCCAGTTGTACGAAGCTTCTGTTTATCTGCTGCTCTTCATTGGCTTGGCTGTTTATTACTTCAAGTTTGCCAAGGGCAAAGTGGCCGCCGGGCGCACGTCAGGTATCACGCTTACGGTCATTTTCACGGCACGTTTCATCATTGAATTTTTCAAGGAGGTGCAGGTGGAATCCGAAATCGGACACGCCCTTAACAACGGACAACTGTTGAGCATCCCGCTTATCCTGCTCGGTGTCGGGTTGCTGGTTTACTCGTTTGTCAAGACGAACTACCCCGAATGTCCCTACAAAGAGGAGCCTGTGGAGGAGAAGAAGAAATAATCTTCCGCATCCTATGATGCCACCCATGGTTAATTAGTATCGTCGCATTATGACATTCAATACATACGGAAATAAAGAGAATCAGAGTTTGCTGCTGATCCCGGGGTTAGGTGTGTCCTACGAGATATTCTTGCCACTGATAGGGCTGCTGCGAGACCAATACTATATCGTTGCCGTTGGTATAGACGGCTTCCTGATAGGTCAAAAGTCGCAGTTCACTTCTGTAGATGATCAAGCCGTTCAGGCTATCAGTTACGTGCAGGAAAACTTGAACGGCCATTTGGATGTTGCCTACGGGCTCTCTTTGGGCGGGAAGATTCTGTCCAGAATAATGGAGCGGAATGAGATTGTCATTGACCACGCCATCATGGACGCGGCACCGTTGCTGCCGTTGCCCAAGTGGAGTGTGGATCCGCTGCGATACTACCAGAGTTTCAATGTTTGGACTTGCTATCACTGGACAGGGTTCTGGAAATTTGTGTTCCATTCGCACTATTTTGATGTGCTCTTGGACGAATGCAAGAAGGTATGGCCGTCTGGAAAAGGAAAAGCAGTGCGCGATGGCTATAAGGATGTCTATACGAATAAGCTGGAATCCATTCAAGGGGCTGATATTCACTTTTGGTATGGCACCAAGGAGGCATTTGTAGCCAAGCCGCAAGCAGAGCATCTCTGCAAAATCCACCCGGACACGCATGTGGAAGTCTTTCCCAAAATGAACCACGGACAGTTGCTGGTGGACCATCCGGAAGAGGTGGTCAACAGGATTGTCAATTTGACGATTGACAGATAAATCAGGCCGCGGCTATTTTTGTACTTTTGTAGAACCATCACGTCACCTTTAGTTTCCTTTTTTTGCTAAAATTCAATTATTAACATATAAATATAATTGATTATCAATATTTTATATTTCATAAAAAATGTTAATTTTGCGGCGGTTATTTAAATTGTTATCTTATGAAGATATTATTTGTCGTAAACAACTTTTTCTGCGAAGGCAATGGCCTTGACGAATCTGCAAGACGAACCGTAAAAGCACTGCGTGAGGCAGGCCAGGAGGTTCGTGTCCTTTCGGGTAAAAATCTGGAAGATCCCAACGGAGAGAAACCGGATTATGAGATGGAGGATTTCGATTTTCCCTTGGTACAGCCGATGCTCTCCTCATTCGGTTACCATTTTGCCAAGTGGAAGGGGCCACAAATTGAGGAAGCGGTTCGCTGGGCAGATGTCATACACATGGAAGAGACCTTTTTTCTCCACCGTGCCGCAATGAAATGGGCATTAAAGCTTGGAAAACCTCTTGTGGGGACCTACCACGTGCATCCAGAGAATATCATCTTCAACACCTTGGGCTGCCGTGCCGGTTTTCTGACATGCCAACTTATCTTGCGTCATTGGTGTCACACTTTCTACCGTCATTACAAATATATACAATGTCCTACGGAAAATGTCCGTGAGCGATTGGTTCGCCATCGCGTCAAAGCGCATTGTTTCACCCTCTCCAATGGCGTGATTCCGGATAAATGTATTCGTCCGCTTACACCGCCGGAAAACTATTTCGATGAGAATCGTCCGCTCGATCTGATTTACATCGGTCGAACGGCTGTGGAAAAGGACCAACCGACGCTGTATAAGGCCATTCGACTCAGCAAGTACGCGAAACGGATTCGACTGCACATTGCAGGCCGTGGTCCTAAGTTGGAACAATACACCCGTATGGCCGAAAAGCTGTACGAAGACGGTGTGGTTGGATATAAGCCGATAATTGGTTACTACAATCGCGATCAGCTGCGCGAACTGGCCGCTAATGCTGACTTGGCTGTTCATTGCGCCTACATTGAAGTGGAAGGCATGAGCATCACGGAAGCTCTGCAGCAGGCTGTTGTGCCCGTAATTGCCACCGCGCGCTATTCTGGCACATCGGCGTATGCCTTGGATGAGCGCAGCAAATTCCCCTCAAAAAATGCAAAAGCGCTTGCCGAACGTATCGACTACTGGTTCGATCATCCGAAAGAACGTTGGGAGATGGGGTTCAAATATGCCGAGTCAATGAACAACTACGACATCAACGAGGTGGTTGCGAAACGTCTCATTGAAATGTATGAGGCTGCGATTCGGAAATAGTATTTCATAAATTGTAGGGATTCTCATAGCGAAGATTTCCCCGTTATTACTCCCACTCAATTATACTAATTCCATTGTGGTTCATTGACTTAAAGCTACTGCTACCTACCTGGGTGACAAGTTTTCGTGCCATTTTTTCACATCTGCAGCAGCATGAAAAGCTATCGTTTAATGAACTTCTTAGTGGCACCTGTGTTGCTGATGCGTACGAAGTACATGCCTGCTGCCATCCTGCTAAGGTCAATACGAGCGTGGTTGTCAATCAGCTGGACAGTTTGGATTAGTTGCCCGAAAGCATTGAAAACCAAGGCTTCCTTCACTTCAATATGGCTATTGACGATTAACTCGATGAATTTGTCAGCAGGATTTGGCTTCAGACAAATGCTTTGAGCCAAAAGGAGATGGTCAACACCCACACTGTCAACACCACCACTTTGGGTGATGAAGCTGACAGGATTTGTCCAGTCGCTGAGAGTGTCAATGCAGTTTGCCTGGACACGCACCTGATATTCGGTTTCTGCCATCAAGTATGGGATTTGGTAGTGGGCACTCGTTAAAGGAATACTTTCGCTCCAAGAAGTGGCGACTGCTTCCTTATACTGCAAATTCCATTCGGTCTCAACGTAACCGGCTGTCCAACTGATATCCGCACTGTTCCCGCCAACAGAATCAACAGTGACGTATAAAGGCATGTCACAAACAGGAGATATAAAACCGTCGCAGTTCGCGATGAAGTTCAACAAAGTATCGGAACCAACCGTTGACATATTTGTGTGAGTATAAAGCGTATCTCCTGCAGGGGTCAACACCATCAAACTGGCTTCATTGTCGTATGTTCCAGCATGCCAAATGATTGTCGTGTTGACATTATCGCATAGCATTACACCGATAGTATCAATCATGGTGGAAGGTTCACTTGTCACATACGTAGTGCTTCTCACAATGGCTATTGGCAACTCGTTTTGCTGTATGCTGACGTATGCACCGTTCCAACTATCACCATAACGGTCAACACATACGAAATAATATTCGCATTGATGGGCAGGTGAGCAACTGCGTGTGGTGAATGACGCATGATCTGGGTACCAGTCACTCATATCTCCTTCGCCGCAGTCGGAACGCATGTAAACGTCATATCCAGTTTCTGCATAGAGTCCCGTCAGAGTATATGGATTCTGTGTGGTTTGTATGGTAGTGCCCGAACCTGGGGTAAAGCCGGATGGCCCGTATTCCAATATCCATTCGGTAGCAGAACCTCTTTCTGTCCAGGCAATTACAGCAGAGTCTTTGTAAATGTCTGTGACAACAATATGATTTGGATATCGGCAACTTGGAATCAGCATCACATTAACATCATCAAGATAGAGTTGTCCAGAAGTGTTGTTACAGTTTTTAAATGCAATGTATTTGCCGGTTCCCAGATAGGTGTCCAAATCAACCACTTGGTGTTGAAAGGTATTTGTCTCTGTGCAAAAAACAGTGTCAACGGGGATGAAACCATCAAAACCATCAGCCTCCGTCATCACACCTACAACCATTCCATTGATAAGTTCGTCAACTCTCAAATAGAAAGAGACTTCCAAAAGACTCACCTCAATTTCTGCTTCAGGCATAACCGCCATGTTAAATGTGCTAGAGGTAGAATAGAAGTTCAGAGATTGACCTTCGGCTCCACCGTGGTTAAGGATGACAGCAAAAGGATGAAAAGTGCTGAAGCAATCATATCTGGTCCAACACCCCGGAAACAATCCGCTTATGTGGCTGGCGTTAATTGAATTGAAGTCCTCGAAGTATGGAACGGAAAGCTTAGCACATTCGGTGGTGAAATCGGTCATAACCCATTCGCTTACTTGACCGGGAGCGCACACGGCACGCATTCTTACCTTATAGTGGGTGTAAGGAGTCAGTTGATTAAGGGTAAACACATCGCCTGTAAGATTGGTAACGGATGTCCATACGGAATCGTCATACAGGGCATATTCCAATTCCCATGCGCTTTCGTCATAACCTGGAGCCCATCTCACATCGGCGGTGGTTTGAGTGATATGGTCAATAAAGATGTTCGGCACGATGCAGGTTACCGTAGTGTCACAAATGCCTCCAAAGATAACATTGTTACGAACACTTGCTGATGTACCAGGGGATGATGGAATCGTGTTGATGTCGAAAGGGGTGTTATGATTGTAAATATAATATGTGCAATTTGAGTAAGCAGTGTGAACAATAGAACGGTTGAACGAAGCAGCAGCGATAGCATTGCTATTATCAACAAAGATTAACACAAGATTATCGGTACCATTATAAGCGAATGGTGCGGAGAAATGAAAGGTGTTCCACCCCTCTACCAAGTCTTGTTCAGCATCAAATACCAGTTGTGCACTATTGGCGGGCAACCAGGTGGACACCATGGTCGCTGTAGTGTGCATCAGATAAATTTTATAACGTCTGGGGCGAGACACATGGGACATCTCAATGGATAGGGAATAGATATTGCCTGCACTCCCTATTTCCGCCGCTGTGAATATTTGCTGCGAATATCCATATTGATATAAACTGTGTGAGGGAAGAAAATCACTCGTAGAGGTGCCATTGCCCACGGCGTTTTCACCACCCGCCAAACATCCTGTAATAAAAGAAATTGTACTCCATTCGCTCACGCTGTTGTCATTGTAATTGGCTTGGAGACGTACCACATAATAGGTGAGCGGCTCAAGTGAGCTGAGCATATAGGATGCGTCCGTTATATTCGATACAAAAACGCCATTGTTTTGACCTTCTTCGGCGTATTCCAAGGAATAGAAACTAACATTGCCGGTAGGGTCGTTATCCCATGTAACCAAAGCGGAGGCGCCGGCAATCTGGGTGACCTGCAGATTTTGCGCAACTGCACCAAAAGCCGTGAATAATACTGCCAGTAGGAAAAGAGAAATGTTTTTCATACGATAATGTTTGGTTGATGACTTTTAATTGCGAAGACAACGGACGGAATGACCTCTTACTTTTTCGAAGTTTTGTCTGCGCACCGTGGCAACATACCAGGCAATATCTCGGTCGTATGCGCGGCTGTTATTATATTGGGTGGCAGTCCAAAAGACAGCGAAGGTGAGAAAACCAAAATAGCCCCCGGAAACGATATCCCCTGCGGGAAGTGCGGAGAAATTAGTGGCGTTGTTATTACTTGGCATATTGCCAACCGCGCAAGTAGTAGTGTCATAACTCCAGCTCAAGGCATTATCCGCCAATGCCTTGCCTATATAGTTTGAATCACCATTGCAAAGATACTGGCTTTGGCAGCTAACATAATCCGTCAGTTGTGTCCATTCCGCATCGCTTGGCACATGCCATCCATTGGGGCAGATGCCTTGCACACCACTCGGATTGCTAGTACTGGAGGGTGAGCCACCCATCACGGCCTGCCAATTATAAAGATAGCCGTATGTGGACACATTGCTTTCACTACCATTTGGATAACATCGATATGCATAGCTTGCAGCATAATTGGATAATGGTATTTCCGTGCCGTTGGCGTAACGTGTGGTACGCAGATTCTCTCGCATCCAACACTGGTTACCAAGCTGAATCGTGTTGTATATATTCCCATCTATGTCGGTGAGAGTAGATGCATCTGGACATGAATATCCATCAGAGGTGGTAAATTCTATCTCATTGCCATACGCTGTACCTGCACTGTTAGTCGCGTATGCCCGCACATAGTAATGAACAATAGGCTGTAAGCCAGTAATAAGGCTGGTGAAACTGCCCACTCCGCTGCTGTCAACAGTATGGTTGTCATTAACAGTAGGGTTGGGAGAGGTACCCCAGCATACCCCGCGAGCTGTAACTGCTGCTATGCCCTCGTAACTCACGGTGCCGTCGCAAGTGACCGATGTGAAGGAAATTCTATTCACTCCAGTTGTTGTGATTGTCGGCGTGGCGGCCGGTGTGGTGAACTGACGTCGTGTACCATATACTGTGCCTGCATTATTGGTGGCGTATGCCCGTACATAATAATGCGTGCTAGGTTGCAAGCCTGTGATATGGCTGGTGAAACAGCCTACATCGTTGCCATCAATTGTAAGACTGTCTGTGATGGTGGGATTCGTAGAGGTACTCCAACATACGCCTTTGGCTGTCACTCCGGAGATCCCATCTGAAGATACAGTTCCTCCGCAGTCTGCTGCAATACAGGTAATGTTGCTTACGGCAGACGTGGTTACGGATGGTGTTTTAGCGGTAGTAATGAGACTTCGCCGCACACCATACGCTGTTCCCGAACTGTTGGTGGCGTATGCTCGCACATAGTAACGGGTGTTGGGTTGCAGTCCTGTTATAAGGCTGGTGAAACTGCCCATTCCGCTGCTGTCAATGGTAAAGCTATCATTTATCGTGGGATTTGTTGACGTACTCCAACATATACCACGAGCGGTCACCGCATAAGCGGCTTCATTGGTCACATCTCCGCCGCAGACGGCAGAAGAATCTGTTATGTTACTGATGATGTTTGTGCTTACTACGGGTGTTCCTACTAGGGTTGAAAAGCTTCGTTGTGTACCATATACCGTGCCTGAGTTATTGGTGGCGTATGCCCGCACATAGTAATGGGTGTTGGGTTGTAATCCTGTGATAAGGCTGGTGAAACTGCCCGCCCCGCTGCTGTCAACGGTCAAGCTGTCGTTTATCGTAGGATTTGTTGAAGTACTCCAACATACCCCTCTGGCTGTCACAGGTGTCATGCCCTCGCTGGTCACATTACCGCCGCAGGTGGCCGTGGTGTACGAGATGTCACTGACGGGATTGGTGCTCACTTCAGGTATGGGCACCAAGGTGTTGAAGAACCGTTGTGTACCATAAACCGTACCGGCGCTATTGGTGGCGTAGGCACGAATATAATATCGGGTGTCCGGTTGTAAACCCGTGATAAAGCTGGTGAAGCTGCCCATGCCGCTGCCGTCAACGGTATGGCTGTCATTGGTTGTGGGGTTGGGGGAAATACTCCAGCAAACACCTCGGTCAGTTACTGGGGTACAGCCCTCGTATGTCACTTCCCCGCCACAAGTAGCGGTGGTGTATAAAATATCGCTTAAGGTTGAAGTCGTCACCATAGGCAGATCAGTAGGGGTGACGAAGTTCAGCTGTTCTCCATATACAGTATCTGCGTTGTAATAGATAGCGTAGGCTCGCACATGATAAGTGGTGTTAGGTTGCAAACCTGTAATACTACTGGTGAAACCGCCCATGCCGCTGCCATCGACAGTATGACTGTCTGCAAGAGTGGGATTGGCCGAGGTACTCCAGCAAACGCCACGGGAACTGACGGCAAAGGGGTTGCCAGCTGTTACGTTTCCTCCGCAGTTGGCTGAAAAGCATGTGATATCACTCACAGAGGTGGTGCTTACTGATATACTGGGCGCAAGAGTGGTAAAAGAGCTTTGCTCCCCGTAGGCAGTACCGGCAGCGTTGATGGCGTAAGCCCGAATATAATAGGTGGTGCTGTAAGCCAAACTATCCAAACTACAGGTGAACGTGTTCAATCCGCTATTATCCGTAATGTGATTGTCGTTAACTGTGGGATTGGGAGAAGTGCTCCAGCATACACCTCGTTCCGTTATGGTGGCACCACCTGTGGAACTGATTTGTCCACCACAAAACGCTGAATACTCCGTGATGTCTGAAACAGGAAGGGTTGAGATACTTGGCAAGAACACGGGAACACCCTCATTGCGGACACACCGTACAGACATACCATTGAATTTGTTGCCATAGCAGTTCCTTTCCACAAAACTGTTGTCGTAATTCAGACTGCGATAATAGGCAAAGTCACTATTATACGCTGTGGCTGTCCAGAAATTGGCACTTTGGCCATAATCATAAGGGATTCCGTTTGCCTTGCCCGCTGGGAAAGCGGAAAAGGAAGTGGTGTCGTTGGATGACATGTCATGGCCGACAGCACAAATGTTTTCGGAAATGTTCCAACCTGTCTTGCTGGCCATGGATTTGGCCATATTACTCGTGTTATCGCCACAAGTATATTCACTCCTGAGACTAAGGTATTCCGTCAATTGAGACCATTCGGCATCAACAGGCACATGCCAGCCGTAAGGGCAGATTCCTTGGACATGATTTGTGGATGTGGCGTCAAAACTCGCACTGTCCATAGCGGCTGTCCAATTATACAAAAAACCCGCGAGGGTGTCTTCTATGTTCTCTGGCAGATAGTAGCAGGCTGTTGACACACTTGTCCCATCACCCAAATGTATCATTTCGCCATTCGTGTAATGGGTGGTACGCATATTCTCTCTCAACCAGCACTGGTTTCCTATGGCCACTGTGTGATACACGTTTCCGTCATAGTCCGTTACTGTTGTGAAGTTCTGGCATGGGCGTATGAGAGTGGCATCAGTTTCAGCGGCAGCTGGTCTGTTTCTGCCACGAAAAGCCACTTCCCATTCGTAAACCCAACCGTTGTCCATGGCCCATCCGTCAATGATTTTAATGGACCAAATGCCATTCATTGGACAGCCGACAAGTTGGGAGAAGGGTTGGTCTGGATGATACACTTGAGTCATGTTGATTGTGTTGGTTGAATCCACCCTGCCATTGGTGACATTTGCGTTTTCATACACATAGCCTTGTCCATTGGCGTATTGATAGCCTTTGGTGGTGTTGTTTGACCAGCAATAGTTCCATGGGGCTCCCATTTGATTCAAGCTGTCAGCAGGGTCGCATCCATGAGAACTACTGATAGCCGCCCCGAAATCTGCGCTACTCGACACATCTGATGTCAATTGCCACCCCCAAGGGGTTGGAATTTGACTTGCGCATCCGGTTCCGGAGATTTCGGAAGTTGTGTATTTATTCATAATCTTGACACTTTGCCCATTAGGACAGGTCAGCGCAATATAAAGGTCACCGATATAAGAATGCTCCAGCTTGACTCGCAAAAATAAAATATCTTCGGCGTTATGGATGGAGGCTGTAGGGGTGAAACCTGAGACTTCAACAGAAGATACTATAGCGCACCCGTTACCGCAATCAACACCATCCGGAATGAAAACGGACTCTGTATTTGTAACGGAAATATCAGCTGCACAAGTTATATTTTCACCATACGCTGTGTCTGTTCCATTTATGGCGTAGGCTCTAATATAAAAGGTGGCGTCTGCATCCATATCTGTCAGAACACCAGAGAATATACCTTCTGCCATGCCACTTGAGATGTGATTGCCATGAAAAGAAGGATTCGGCTCGCTGCCCCAACAAAAACCTGTTTGAACAGCCCCTGAACCGTATGTATTCACGGTACCAAAACAATGAAAAGTGGTTTCATCAGGAAACATTACAGAATCCGTAGTAACCTCAATTGGGTATCCTTCAAACGCAAGGATAATCTCTTCACTGGTAAATTGCATCTGTTGGACAGGCGCGCTTTGGCGAAGGTGTCCGTATATATGAGCGAATCCGGTATATCGCATTTCATCACCCAACTCAAAAGCGTGTGAAGATGAACCCTTGATGTTTACCTTGACGGTTTCGGGATTGTTACCTGCATAACTAATCCTGTCAGCCCCACCGTGTCCGACGTTTACCATTTTCAAGCTACGGATGCCACTTCGAGTCTGTATTGATAACACATAGGTTTGCGGGGTGGATAGTGAGATGTCAAAATAATTGTCCCCCGATGTGATTCTGCCCGTGTATTGGGCGTGCCTTCTCCCAGTCATATCCACTATCTGCATTTTAGCCTCTTCATCCTTGGCGGAAAAGATATTTACTCGTGTATGTCCTTCAAAAGGATTGGGCATTACCTTCATTTCGGTTGCCTGATTAACATCCTCAATTCCCGTGCCGATATTCAAAGTGTATATAGTGTCCGGAAACAATAATGTCTCCTGCCAATCACGACTTAGATTTTGTATGGTTATGCCGTTCATTTTGACATAGGCTCCCTGCTGATCTTCCCCCGTAAATACTAATGTAACCGTATTCTGCGCAAGACAGTGCAAACTGAACATCAACAGCGCAAAGAAACTCCATATTGTTTTTTTTGTGAAAACTGAACCAATCATAATAATACATGTTTCAAATAGCAAGTCATTATGCCATGCGCGAAAATACATAATTTTCCCAACATTTTTATCCCTCACAGCAGGAAAATGTTCCTTCTCAACCAAAAAAACAGAGCCACACGGATTGTGCAACAGCAGCAATGTGTAGCTCTAAGTCTTTGTTATTTAATATGTTTCGGAGCTTTCCACTCGGGGAGCCCTGTCAATGGGAGTGCAGCGTTATTATTCCCACTCTATGGTCGCGGGCGGCTTGGAGCTGATGTCGTAACAGACGCGGTTTACGCCCTTCACCTTGTTGATGATATCGTTGGAAATCTTTGCCATGAAGTCGTAGGGAAGGTGCGCCCAGTCGGCGGTCATGGCGTCGGTGCTGGTCACGGCGCGCAGGGCCACCGCACGCTCGTATGTGCGCTCGTCGCCCATGACGCCCACACTCTTAATGGGCAGCAGGATGACACCCGCTTGCCAGATTTGGTCGTACAGCGACACCTCAATCTCACCATTCGTCATGTTGGCAGGTACACCGGCAGCAAGCACCTTGCGGGCCTCTTCGCCACTCAATTTCACTTTCCAGTCGCGCAGGCCTTGGATGAAAATGTCGTCTGCATCTTGCAGGACGCGCACTTTGTCGCGGGTGATGTCGCCTAAGATGCGCACGGCCAAGCCCGGTCCGGGGAACGGATGGCGGGTGATGAGATGCTCGGGCATGCCCAACTGGCGGCCCACGCGGCGCACCTCATCTTTGAATAACCATTTCAGCGGCTCACAAAGTTGCAGGTGCATCTTCTCGGGCAGTCCGCCCACGTTGTGGTGGCTCTTGATCACCATTCCCGTAATACTCAGACTCTCAATGCGGTCGGGATAGATGGTGCCCTGTGCCAGCCATTTGGCGTCTGTAATCTTCTGCGCTTCGGCATTGAACACATCGATGAAGCCAGCGCCAATAATCTTGCGCTTGCGCTCAGGCTCGGTCACTCCTTCCAATTCCTTAAAGAACTTTTCGCTGGCATCTACGCCAATCACGTTGAGGCCAAGACCTTCATAGTCGCGCATCACATTTTGGAATTCGTTTTTGCGCAGCAAACCGTGGTCCACGAAGATGCAGGTTAGGTTTTTGCCGATGGCGCGGTGCAGCAGCATGGCGCACACGGAGGAATCCACGCCGCCGCTCAAGCCGAGGATGACGCGGTCGTTGCCAATCTGCTCTTTCAGTTCGGCCACGGTGGTTTCCACAAATGAGGCGGGGCTCCAGGTTTGGTGGCCGCCGCAAATGCCGACCACGAAATTCTTCAACAGCTGGGTGCCTTGCACCGTATGGAATACTTCCGGATGGAACTGCACGCCCCAAACTTGTTCTCCCTCAAATTGGTAGGCGGCATATTGCACCTTGTCGGTGGAGGCAATTTTGCGGCATTTTTGCGGCAGTTTGGTGATGGTGTCGCCGTGGCTCATCCACACCTGTGTGTTGTCGGAAAGTCCTTGCAGCAGGGGATTGTCATGCTCGAACTCGGCCAAATTGGCGCGGCCGTATTCGCGGCTGCCGGCGGGTTCCACATTGCCGCCGTTGGTGTATGCCATGAACTGTGCGCCGTAGCAGATGCCGAGAATGGGCAATCGTCCGCGAATGCCGGTCAAATCGACCTTGAAGGCACGCTCGTCATACACGCTGAATGGAGAGCCGCTCAGGATGACGCCGATGACGTCCTTGTCATCGTGCGGGAACTTGTTGTAGGGCACAATTTCGCAGAACATGTCCAGCTCGCGCACGCGGCGGCCTATCAGTTGGGTGGTTTGAGAACCGAAATCCAGAATAATGATTTTTTCCATGAGGTGTATGATTTATGCGTTGATGACTTTATTGATGGTGATGGGGAAATATTGATGCTCCAGCTGGTGGATTTGCCGTTCTATGTCTTCCAGTGTGGCGCCGTCATTGGCATGGAAGGCGAACTGGTCGATGATCTTGCCGGTATCGACGCCTTCATCGACAAAGTGGATGGTGATGCCGAACACTTTCACGCCGTGGTGGAAGGCATCGGCGATGCCGTGCGCGCCGGGGAAGGAGGGCAATAGCGCGGGGTGCAGGTTGATGATTTTCATCGGGAAGTTGCTGAGCAGCACTTCGCCGATGTAGCGCATGTAGCCAGCCAGCACGATGTAGTCCACGCCTCGTTGTTGCAGTTCTTTCAAAATAGCCGTTTCGTAGGCGGCCTTGTTCTCGTAGTCTTTGGAGGAGAAGGCGAACACGTCGATATGGTTCTCTTGGGCGCGCTCCACGGCCTTGCAGGTGGGCTTGTCGGACACGAGCAGGGCGATTTCTGCTTCCAGCGTGCAACTCTTCACCGCTTCGATGATGGCTTGGAAATTGGAGCCGAAGCCACTGGCGAATACTGCTATTTTTTTCATGTTGAGATTATTTTGTGTTTTGTTCGGGTGTGGTCACGGGCTCTGCCTTGGCGGAGTTGGGGGCCATCAGGTCAATGGCGGCTTTCTTCTCTTCGAGTGTGAGGTTGTCCCAGTTCTGCATGGCGGCCTCGAACTTGGCTTTGCGTGCTTCGCGTGCCTCCTTGATGGCTTTTATTTCATCGTATGTGGCTTTGTAATCCTCCAACAGCTCGTTTTTGCGCTCATCGGTGAGGTTGTCCCAGTTTTTCCAATCTTCCTGAGCCTTCTGCTGTTTTGCGTGCATAGCCTCGGTTGCCGGGTCTGCTTGAGGTTCTTTTGCAGGGGCCTGGGTATTGTTGTTACAAGCGCAAAGTATTGTAAATAAAGCAAATAGAATGAATAATTTTTTCATAATAAGGATAGAAAATGACGTTGTGAAAAGGAAGTGCAAAACTAACAAAAAAACCCGACATTTCTGCCGGGTTTTGTCGTATAAAAGAATAATGTAAAGATTATTCTTCGTCTTTGTGCTCCTCTTCGTACTTCTTGATGATTTCGCTCTGGACATCGGCGGAAACTTGCTGATATTCGGCGAACTTCATGCTGTAGGAAGCACGACCTGAGGTAATAGAGCTCAGGGTGGTGGAGTATTTGTTCATCTCAGCCAACGGGATCTTGGCGTGAATCATCTGGAAGGCGCCCTCGGCGTCCATACCCATCATGATACCACGACGGCCCTGAAGGTCGGTCATCACATCACCCATACGGTCGGAAGGAACGAAGATATCCACATCGTAGATGGGCTCCAGAATCTTCGGACCAGCATTCTTGAAGGCCTCTTTGAAGGCGTTACGGCCGGCCAATTTGAATGCCAACTCGTTGGAGTCAACCGGGTGCATTTTACCGTCGTAGATGTTCACCACGATGTCGCGGGCGTAAGAACCGGTAAGCGGACCCTCTTCCATCTTCTCCATGATACCTTTGAGGATGGCGGGCATGAAGCGTGCGTCGATAGCACCACCCACGATACAGTTGTTGTAGATGAGCTTGCCGCCCCAAGGCAGATCGTAAGTTTCCGTGGCACGGATCGGGTATTTGGTCTGGGTGGGCATACCCTCGTAGTAAGACTCGATGAGCATGTGCACCTCGCCGAATTGACCGGAACCACCAGATTGTTTTTTGTGACGATACATAGCTTCGGCGGACTTGGTGATGGTCTCACGATACGGGATCTTCGGAGCATAGTATTCAACCTCGATCTTGTTCAACTTCTCAATCATCCATTTCACGATGTTGAGGTGTTGCTCGCCCTGACCGGAGATGATCATCTGCTTCAATTCCTTGGATTGCTCCATCAGGAAGGTCGGGTCAGTTTTGCGGATCTCGTTGAGAACTTGGCCGAGTTTCTCATCATCGGCGCTGTTCTTGGCGCGCACGGCGGTACGGAACTTGGGATCTGGATAAGTCGTCGGTTCGATGATGTCATCACCCTTGGCAACCAGCGTGGTGCCAGTCGGGGTGGATTTCAGCTTGATGGTGGCGATGATGTCACCAGCCACAGCCTTGTCAACTTCCACTCTGTTCTTGCCGGCGAACACTAACAGCTGGGAGATTCTCTCCTTGGTGTTGGTGTTGTTATTGGTAAGGTCGGCAGCCTTTGAAACTTCACCGTCAGCGATTTTGATGAAGGCAACCTCGCCGAGGTGTTGCTCGATAGCGGTCTTGAAAACGTAACCCACGAAAGGCTCAGCGGCGTTGCACTTGTGCTCATTGCCGTTGGTGGCTTTCATTGCAGGAGCTTCGTCCGGGGTGGGACAGTTCTTGACGATAAGGTCCATGAGACGGTCGATGCCTTGGTCAGTCTTGGCAGAAACGCAAATCACCGGGAAGGTTCCGCGGTTGGCGATACCGAGTTTCAAACCCTTGACCATGTCGTCTTCAGAAAGCGTGCCTTCCTCGAAGAACTTGTCCATGAGAGCTTCGTCGTTTTCAGCAGCAGCCTCGATCAGGGCGCTGTGCATTTCCTCAGCCTTGTCAGCTTGGTCAGCGGGGATGTCTTCCACCACCATCTTGCCACCGTTGACGGGGAACTTGAGGAGTTTCATTTGCAGCAGGTCGATGACGGAGTCGAAGCCGACGCCGGCGTTGACGGGATACTGGAACGGCATCACGCTGCCGCCGAAGTATTCCTTGAGCTGATGCAAAGTCTCGTCGAAGTTGGCCTTCTCGTGGTCGAGTTGGTTCACGACGAACATCACGGGAACGTGCATTTCTTTGGTGCGACGCCATTGAATCTCAGCGCCTACATCCACGCCGTTCTGGGAGTTGATCACCATCAAAGCGGTGTCCATGACTCTCAAAGCGCCGATGGTCTCACCAATGAAGTCATCAAAACCGGGACAGTCGATCATGTTGATTTTCTTGCCCTCGAATTCGGCATACATTACGGTGCTTTGGATGGATTGTTGTCTTTCCAATTCGACGTCACGGTAGTCGGAAATGGTATTCTTGTCCTCTACGGTACCTCTTCTGCTCACTACGCCTCCGTGGAATGCCATAGCTTCGGCTAACGTGGTTTTACCCACACGGTTACCGCCTATCAAGGCAATGTTTCTGATTTCTTTTGTTTGATAAACTTTCATCGGTGATTTTAATTATTTGATTGATAAATGCTTGTTATTATTTTTTAAGGGCGGCAAATATACACTTTTTTTCCATACAAATTATATTATATGTATGAAACTTGCCGATTGTTGATACTTTAGGGAAGAAAAGCCTTGGTTTTGTCAGCTGATGACGCTCCAGTTGGTCTCACGTTGCATGAGTTTGGCTACGGTTGTGGCGAGGCGCACGTGCTCGGGTCTGCGGAGCTCCGGGTCGTTGTCTAGTACCTGCATGGCCAAATTTCGGGTGTAAGCCACTAATTTCTCGTCTTTTACAATGTCGGCAATTTTGAAGTCGAGCATGCCGCTCTGCTGCGTGCCCTGGATGTCGCCCGGTCCGCGCAGCTGCAAGTCGTAGTTGGCAATCTCGAAGCCGTCGTTGGTCTCCACCATCGCATTGAGCCGCTTCTTGCCGTCGGCGCTGAGCTCATATTTGGACATGAGGATGCAGTACGACTGGTTTCCGCCCCTGCCCACGCGCCCGCGCAGCTGGTGCAACTGCGAGAGCCCGAAACGCTCGGCGTTCTCGATTACCATCACCGTGGCGTTGGGCACATCGATGCCCACCTCGATGACCGTGGTGGAGAGCAGAATCTGCGACTGCTTCTTGATGAAACGCTGCATCTCGAAGTCCTTGTCTTCGGCCTTCATCTTGCCATGCACCACGCCAATACCGTATTTTGGCGGCGGGAAGGCACGCTCGATGGCTTCGTAGCCCGCCATCAGATCCAACAAGTCCATTTTCTCCGACTCTTGAATCAGCGGATAGACCATGAACACCTGCCTGCCTTCTTCGATTTGCTTTTTCATGAAGCCGAAGAGTTTGAGGCGGTCTTTTTCGTATAGATGTTTGGTTATGATGGGTTTACGGCCTTGTGGCAGCTCGTCAATGACGGAGATGTCGAGGTCGCCGTAGAGCGTCATGGCGAGGGTGCGTGGGATGGGCGTAGCGGTCATCACGAGCACATGCGGGGGGATGGCGTTCTTGCGCCATAGCTTGGCGCGCTGCTCCACACCGAAACGGTGCTGCTCGTCAATCACTACCAGTCCCAAGTTTTTGAATTGCACATTGTCTTCAATGAGCGCGTGCGTGCCGATGAGGATATCCACATCGCCATTCTGCAAGCCTTCTAAAATCTGCCTGCGCTTGGCTGTCTTGGTGGAACCCGACAGGAACTCCACACGTAAGCCCAGCGGGGCCACCTGCTTGCTGATCTTCTCATAGTGCTGTGTGGCCAATATTTCTGTGGGCGCCATCAGGCACGACTGATACTGGTTGTCCTTGGCTATCAGCATGATAAAGAGCGCAATGATGGTTTTGCCGCTCCCCACATCGCCTTGCAAGAGGCGGTTCATCTGATGCCCGCTGCCCAGGTCAGCGCGTATCTCCTTGATGACCCGTTTTTGGGCATTGGTCAGTTCAAAAGGAAGGTGTTTTTTATAGAAAGTGTTGAAATAATCGCCCACCTGGCTGAATACGTGGCCTTTGATGCGCTTGGTGTTGATCTGCTTGAGTAACAACATTTTGAGCTGGGTGAAAAACAGCTCGTCGAACTTGAGCCGGAGCGCGGCGCGAGAGAGGTCCTGGTTGCTGGCTGGGTAGTGGATTTGGCACAGCGCGTCGTTCAGTGGCATCAGTTTGAGATTGCTCAACATATCGTCGGGTAGCGTTTCCGGGATGACGGAGTGCACCACGGGCAGCAGATTGGCCACCAGCTTGGAGATGGCCTTGGAGTCCAGCGTCTTCTTCTTGGCAAAGTCGGAGGTGTTGTACAGCGGCTGGAAGCGCATGGGCACGGGCGAGTCGCTTTGCGCGTTCGGGTCGATCATCTCGGGGTGGGTCATGTTCCAGCGGCCGTTGAAGACGGTGGGCTTGCCGAAAATGATGAACTCCTGCTTGCTTTGGATGGTGTCCTGCACCCACTTGATGCCGTTGAACCACACGAGGTCGATGCTGCCGGTTTCATCGGAAAACTGCGCCGTGAGCCGTTTGGCGCGCTGCTGGCCCACCACCTGCGCATTGGTGATGCGCCCGCGCAGCTGGATGTAGCTGCCGTCCTCGACGATGTCGGCCACATGATATACATGCGACTTGTCGATGTGCCGATACGGATAATAGTGTAGTAAGTCGTTGAAAGTGCTGATATCAAACTCCTTGCGCAGCACCTCCGCGCGCTTCGGTCCCACTCCTTTCAGGAACTCTATCGGGGTTTGCAAAATGTCATGGTCGGTTGTTGTCATGGTCGGGGCGTGCTTTTATTGTTTAGGGTGCAAAGATACAAAAAATCGTGGAAAAGGTGCATGAGGTGAAAGGGGTACATGAGGAGAAGGGTGCATTGGGTACAAGAGGTGAAAGAGGTGAAGGTGGTTAATGGAACGAATGGGGTGAACGGGTAAAGTTTTGGCGGTTGTGCCGAAGGCACAGCATCCTAGTAACCCCGTACAAGCGCGAAAGCGCGCAGTGTGGGGAGATGCAAGCGAGTGTGTGGTATGCGTGCAGAATGCACGCCACTATAATGTATGTAGTTGCGTACCTTCGGCACGTAGTCTTCTTCTGTGATACCTGTACGCCCCAAACTGCGCTGTCGCTTGTTAGGGGTTAATAGGGTACCGTGCTTTCAGCACGGCACCTACGATAACGGATGATAACAGACGACATTAGCGTTCACTTTCAAATTTTTTCTATTTTTGCCTGCAAAACCTATCAATACATCAATATGAAAAGAACACTCATTTTTATAACACTTCTTGTCCTGCTGTTGTGTGGTGGGGTGGCGAGAGGGCAAGAGGATACCAACGCCTGCGCGAGACCAAAGGCTTGTTATCATACAATGAGTGTGTATGTTAGCATGGGGCCTGGAGATATTTTGTTGAGTCTGGTGCAGTTTGGTTATGATGGCAAATTGAGATTTGGCCACTATGATGTGGGATTTCTATACAATTTTCACTTTAACAGTCATTGGAGTTTGGGAGTTGGGACAGAATTTCACAGTAGTAATGGTCTTTGGACCATAGGAGGATTTCCTAGCCTATTTTTTTATAATAATTTTAACCTTTATCACAAAGATTTATATACTTTACCCGTGTACGCCAATTTCCGATATGCTATCGGCAATCGGGCTGTCAAGCCAATTCTGGAGTTGAAAGCAGGATATGCGTTTTCGATTCGATCTGTTTTTGCGTATTCAGTAGCTCACAATTCTACAAACCCAGGTTGTCCAGAGATAGAATGGCAAGGCACTATGAAAGCTGGTGGCTTTTATGCAGGAATGGCGGTAGGTGTCTCTATCCGACGCTGTCACCGTGTCGTTTTTGGCTTTTCTCACATACCTGTTGAGGTCGATCTCGTGAACTATAGCGAAGGCAAAACCATGTTTGAAAAAGATTTGATGTGGAATATCTACATGCGATATGGTTTTACATTCTTCAACAGCCAATACAAACGCACCCGCTAACAGAATTCCATGTGAATTTTTACTACTTTTGCCAACTGACTGTTTGAAAATAAAAATCAATACTTGCATTCTTCGTGAGAAGATAATAGTATAACCTGTAAATAAAAATGTATCAATCCTTTAACATTACCAATTATGAAAAACAAAACTATCAGCACATCAGCTGTTTCAGATTCAATTGCGTGCAAATTGAGCGAAGATGATTACAAGTTGCTTTTAGATCATTTGTCAGCCGACATCAAAAGCACGAGAATTTCTATAGCCAGAAGGATAAACGGCTCTGTAATGCAGTTGTACTGGAACATAGGCAAGCAGCTTTCTGAACGTAAATTAGATGAGGGTTATGGCAGTGCCATTATCAATCGGCTTTCTGTAGATTTGAAGTCGGAATTTCCCAATATGGGCTTTTCTCCGCGAAATCTATGGGATATGAAGCGTTTTTACGAACGTTTTTCATTGGCAGATGAAAAACTGCGACAACTTGTCGCAGTTTTACCATGGGGGCATAATCTATTATTGATGAATAAGTTATTGTCAAAAGAAGAGATTGCTTATTATGCAAATGAAGCTGTAAAGTTAGGCTGGTCCAGAAATGTATTACTGAATTATATTAAGGCAGATGCATACGGACAAAGCAAATTGGTGAAACAACATAATTTTGCGGAAGTAATGCCTGATGACTTGCAAGAACAAGCCGATGAAATATTAAAAAGTCGTTACAATCTGGCTTTTCTTGAAGTACAATCTCCTTTAAGGGAATTGAAAATTGAAAAACAGTTAGTGGAAAGAATCCGTTTGTTTATACTTGAACTCGGACATGGTTACTCTTTTATAGGAAACCAATATAGATTGGAACTCAATGGAAAAGAATATTTTGTGGATATGTTGTTTTTCAACAGATGTACAAAATCGTTAGTGGCCATAGAACTGAAGATTGGAGAGTTTAAGCCTGAATATGTTGGCAAAATGGGATTCTACCTTTCTTTACTTGACAAAAATGTGCGTATGGAAGGTGAAAATCCATCAATTGGGATTATTCTCTGTGCTGATAAGGACAACGAAGAGGTGGAAATTGCCTTGCAAACCGCCAACGCACCTATTGGTGTGGCGAAATATCAACTTGATTTTCCAGAACAACAAATAAAGGAACTCATTAGGAATGAGATTATAAACAAGTAAATTGTCTAAAGCGTGTATTATGTGCACAGCACATACAGATCATCCCGCTGGTTGATACAGAGCACAGGGAACTGCTGTGGATTACCGATGATCTTCTTTTCGCGCTTGCCCGTGAGCAGCGTGGCGGGCGTGAGGTACTTGGTCATCATGATGACCGTGAGTGAGGCGCCGACCTCCGGCGCATACTCAATGGAGTAGCGGTCGATATCGCTCGTTGGCGCAACTTCGTGGATGGTGTAGCCAATCTCCAGGTTCTTGTACAATTTCTCCACAAAGGCGATGTTGTCGCTCACCTGCTTTTGCAAGCCGCTGTCTTTGTAACGCGGTGCGATGATATGGATGGTGGCTTGGTAAAAGCGGCTGAAATAGCCCGCCCACAAGGCTTTCTCCTTGGCTTGCCGCTCAATGTCCATCGGCAGCAGCACATGCTGGAACACATCCTTTTCCGGCAACTTTTTCCCCACCGTCATCACGGGCAGGCGCGAGGGCTTGATGAACCGCATGGCCTTCCGCTTGTCGAAAAAGCCCTGTTTTTCCTCGCCATCCACCCCGATGACAAACATGATGGTGTTGGTCTCCTCGGCGTAATGATACAGTCGCTCGGGGAAGAAGAAGTCGGTGAGCAGGATGGTCTCGATATCGTGGGCGAGGAGTTGCTGCACATTCTGGAGCACGCGTTCGGCGTTGAACCGCCCTTTGCGCTCCTCCAGCGTAAAGTCGAACTTGGTGATGACCGTCAGGGAAGCGCGGAACACAGCGGCCAGCATCCCGCCGTAGCACACCGCCGAAGTGCCGTACTCGGAATCGTCGGCAATGGCAATGATGTTCAGCTTCTTCTGCTGGTCGATGGGCTCGTTGATTTCCATAATCGTTTAGTGCAATCCTTTTACATTGGGCTTCCCGGCCACGTACTCTTTCAAATAGAAGGGCTCGAAATAGGCAGTGTCGGCAAAATCCTTGGCTTCCCATTTTTTCAACGCCGCTGGCAACATGTATTGCGCCGACAAGGTAAAATCGGCAAAACGGGCGTTCGGGAATTGGGACAACAATTCCTTGCATTTAGGCATTCCATTGCCGCAAAACAGAACTTCTTTTTTCTGCAAAAGTTCCGAATAGGCGTTCTCATCCACAATGACGGCGGCCACCTCATCCAGCAGGTTCATGTCGCTGTCGTATCTTGCCGCAAAAACCTCCATCCGCCGTGCGTCAATCATGGGCACAATGTCGCAGTTGCAAGTGCCGGCCTGCAGTTTCGCGCCCTGCGCGATGCTCTCCAGCGTGCTCACGGTGATGACCGGGATGCCGAGCGAGTAGGCCATGCCCTTGGCGGTGGATACGCCGATGCGCAAACCAGTGTAGGAACCCGGCCCGATGCTGACCACAATACCTTGCAGGTCAGCGCTGGTCTTCCCGTTCTCGCGCAATACTTGGTCGATGAACGGAAGGAGGTTCTTGGAGTGGGAGTTGCCGTCCGCACTTTCACATACGCTCAGCACCTTAGCACCCTGTGTCAATGCCACCGAGCACACATCCGTCGCAGTCTCTATATGCAGTAAAATCGGTTCCATAATTCTCAATTTTCAATTCTCAATTTTCAATTATCTGTCCCCTAATCACTGTTCCCTGTCCCCTGATATATCATCTCATGCGCCTTCAACCGTATCCCGCTTTGCGACAGTTTGTTAGGATAACAAGTGGGGTAAACGCGGTTGGAGAGGAACACATAGATGAGTCGGCTGTCGGGGTCGCACCACACCACAGTTCCAGTGAAGCCCTGGTGCCCGAAGGTTTTCTTACCGGCCTTGGCGGGCACTATGCTGCTGGTACCGGGATGCTTGGGCGTGTGGAACCCGAGCCCGCGAATCTCGCACCCGTGCATGGGATGGGCGGAGGTGAACATGTCAACGGTTTTCTCCGAAAAATAGCGTTTACCGTTGTACACGCCACCGTCCAGCAACATCTGATAGATTGCAGCTAATTCGCCAGCAGTAGTGAACAGGCCCGCGTCGCCCGCATTGCCGTAAAACAGTGCGGCGGTCTGGTCATGCACATAGCCCTGTACCACCTGCTTGCGGAAGGTCTCGTCCTTCTCCGTGGGCGCAATCTCCGATTTGAAGAAACCATGCTCCAGCGGGTTGAAGCAGGTGTGTTTCAGTCCCATGGGGCGGTAGAAATGCTCCATCAGGAAACTGTCCATGGGCTGGCCGGTGATGGTTTCCACCATGTCTTTCAGCAATACCATGTTGAGGTCGCTGTATAGATATTGATGACTGCCTAATCTGCAGTGGGCGATGGCGTAGCGCATAGTGTCGGGGTAGTCGTTGCGCAGATAGAGGTTGTCGGCCACCTTGATGGAAAAGTCCGGAGACCACTCGTTGCGCAAGTAATTCGTGTCGTTCTGGATTTTGGTGTAGAAGGGGATGAAGGCGGGCAGACCGGAGGTGTGCGTCAGCAATTCCTCCAGCGAGATATGTGCTTTGTTGGTGCCGTGCAAATAGGGCAGAAACTCGCCGATGTGGTCGTGCAGCTTGATTCTGTCCTCATCGTACAACTTCATCACCGCCAAGGTGGTGGCGGCGGTTTTAGTGATTGAGGCCACATCGTACATCGTGTTCGCGGTCACCTCATCCTGTTGGTCGTAGGTGTAGTGACCAAAGGCTTTCCGGTAGATGAGTTGCCCGTCCTGCATCGCCAACACCACACATCCGGGATAGACTTTGTCGCGAATTCCTTGCTGGAGCAGATTGTCTAGTTGCTTGGTGCAGGCTTCCGGCAGCAGTGAGAAGTTGGTGTCGGATTGTGTGTGGGTGAGACCTGTGCCACTTGGGTACTCGTTGATGGAAACGGGAAGCGTGCCCTCGCAGGCAATCTCTCCGAAACAAGCTCCTAACGCGGATTTCAGCGTACTGGGCGTGAACTGATAGGCAACCATCAGCGCTTTGTAATCCTGGGTGGAACCGAAATAGTTGAGCGCGTAAGGATTGCCCAGATGTACCAATATCGTTTTCTTATTCTTGGCGATTTGGTTTAGGAGAGCGATGACATTCTCATCGGTACCATATTTTTTGCTGGCCATCTGATTAGAGCCACCGTATGCGATGATGACGGTCGAGTAGGGAGCAAGTTTTTCTGTAATCTGCTTGCAGACAGTGGCTTTGGTTTTATCGGAAATACTTTTGTCTTGCCAAACGTATGCTAACCCATAGTGTTTCACAATCTCCTTGTACTCTTTTTGGTATTCGCTGCGACCGATACAGAGAAAAGCCATGCTGTCGGAGCAAGAAGTCTGTTCCAGGGGCAGGAGTTGCTCGTTTTTCAGTAAAGTCAGGGCTTTTTGTTCCAGTTTGTCGTTGATATCGATAGCATTGGAAGTGGCGATGGCTTGTGGGATGGTGGTAAGGTCAACGGGTTTGCTGTCCAGTACCCCTTTGTACTCCTTGAAATTCAACACCCTGAGGCATCGTTCGTTGATGAGCTCAATGGGGATAAGCCCGCTATCGACGGCGGTTTTGATGGCTTGGATGGCCAAGCCGGGCTTGTCGGGCAGCAGCAAAATGTCCACGCCGGCCAGCAGAGCTTTGATTTCCACATCACCTTCGAAGCGGTTGTGCTTGCGGACACCTTGCATCTCCAAGCCGTCGGTGATAATCATGCCCGTGTAGCCGTATTCGTTTTTCAGAAGTTCGGTTACGATGGGGTAGGAGTGCGAGGAGACCGAATTGCGGCTGCTGTCGAGGGCAGGAATGTTGAGGTGAGCCACCATGATCAGGTCCACACCTTCGTTGATGAACTGACGGTAGGGATAGAGTTCCAGTTCGTCCAGTTCGGCGCGGCTCTTCTTGATGACGGGCAGGCCGAGATGAGAGTCGGTTTCGGTGTCGCCGTGCCCCGGGAAATGCTTGATACAGCCGATGATACCTCCGTCCATCATACCTTGAAGGTAGAGGTTGGCCTTGTGGAAGACCTTGTCGCGGTCCTCCCCGAAGGAGCGGCTGTTGATGACGGGGTTTTTGGCGTTGTTGTTGATGTCGATACAGGGGGCGAAGTTGAGGTTGATGCCAAGGGCTTTGCACTGGGCGGCCACCTCGAGGCCCATCTGGTAGATAAGCGGATCATTTTCTGCCGACAAGGCACCCAGTGTCATCTGGCGTGGGAATGCGGAGCAACTGTCGAGGCGCATGTTCGGGCCCCACTCGCCGTCGATGGAGACGAAAAGGGGCACTTTGCTGAGCGCTTGCATCTGGTTGGTGAGGGAGGCCTCGCGCACGGGCCCACCCTTGAAGAAGCACACGCCACCGGGCTGGTAGCGTGCAATGTCTTCCAGCATGGCCTTGGTCTCCGCCGCCGTGCCCGTGGAGCTCACGCGCACAATCATCAGCTGCGCAATCTTTTCCTCCAACGTCATCTTGGAGAGCATCTCCTCGGCCCGCGACTGCGCAAATACCGATGCCGCTGACAATAAAAATGCCAGCGCAATCAGGAACACTTTACTTACACCCCGCTTCATGACAGGATATGTTAAAAAACCATGGGCTCGTACAACCCTTGCTCGTTGATTTTGATGAAATCGGCCATGGAATACTGGCTGAACTCCGGCGCAATCTTGCCCGGACTGTCCATTTTGATCTCTTTCGTATCCCAGTTGATGGCCATCACCACATCGGTAGGATATTGGGTGTGGTGTGCAAGATATTCTTTTACAGCGTCATACAATTCTTCGCTGAGTTCATGAAAACGATTGATTTCTTCCATAGGTGGTTATAGTTTTTTTAGGTTTGCAAAAGTAGTGAAAAAAGGATATGGTTTTATTCCGGCATCCGTTTCACGAAAAACTGGAAATTTTGTTCTATTTTTTTGTTCTGTGTTTTGAGAATGATGTAGTAGATGACGACGAATGCGATGCTGACGATAACGCCGGCGAGTTCGCTTTTGGTGATGGCGTAGGTGCCGAACAAGGTCACCATCAACACGATGAAGGGCAGAAGATAAGCTAACACAACAGCTTTGTTGCCTGCCGAACCTTTCAAGACCAACTGCACCTTTTCGCCTGGCTCAAATTGCTCACCGTAAAGACTTTGCGCGGTGACGGTCTCCCGCCGGTGGTCGGTAGGGATGCAGATGCTCTTGGCGTGGCACTCGCTGCATGCCGAGCTAACGATGATTTCCACCTCGATGTTGTCCCCGTTTACGGCCCGGACGATGCCCTCTTTGCAAATGGTGTTATCCATGATGGTTATTCAAATAATGTTCTGAACATCTCCTCCACCTTGGTGATGGGGATGATGCGGATGTGGTAATCGTTGAGATTGAGGCCCTTGAGGTTGTATTTGGAGACAAACATGCGGGTAAATCCGAGTTTGTCGGCCTCGGCGATGCGTTGGGCGATGCGGGTTACGGGGCGCACCTCGCCGCTGAGTCCCATTTCGCCTGCGAAGCAGGTCTTGGCGTCAATGGCGATGTCGGTGGCGGAAGAGAGGATGGCGGCCACGATGGAAAGATTGATGGCGGGATCCTCCACGCGCACGCCGCCCGCAATGTTGAGAAACACGTCTTTGGCCCCGAGTTTGAAATGGCAACGCTTTTCCAGTACGGCCAACAACATGTTCATGCGCCGGATGTCGTAGCCCGTGGCGGAACGCTGCGGCACGCCATAAACAGCGGAACTGACCAGCGCCTGTGTCTCGATCATCATCGGGCGGTTGCCCTCCAAAATGCAGGCCACGGCGTTGCCGCTGTAATCTTCTTCATGCTGCGAAAGCAATATCTCCGATGGATTGTGGATTTCATTGAGGCCGCTTTGCGTCATCTCAAAGATGCCGAGCTCGGCGGTGGAGCCAAATCGGTTCTTGATGCAGCGCACGATGCGGTAGCCGTAGTGCTGGTCGCCTTCAAATTGCAACACCGTATCTACAATATGCTCCAGAATCTTGGGTCCAGCCAAACTGCCCTCCTTGGTGATGTGGCCGATGAGGAACACGGGGATGCCGGTGGTCTTGGCCAGATGCTGGAATTCGGCGGCACACTCCTTGAGTTGGGAGATGGAGCCCGCGGCAGAGTCCAGCAAGTTGCTCTGCATGGTCTGGATGGAGTCGGCAATGATGATGTCGGGTTGCAGCTCTTCCACATGCTTGAAGATGTCCTGCGTGCAGGTCTCGGTGAGCACGTAGCAGTTGGGCGCCAAGGTGTCGGAGATACGGCTGGCGCGCATCTTGAGCTGTGCTTCGCTCTCCTCGCCGGAGACGTATAGGATTTTGCGGTCGTGGATGTTCAGTGCCATCTGCAGCAGCAAAGTGGATTTGCCGATGCCGGGCTCGCCGCCCAGCAGCACGATGGAGCCGGCCACAATGCCGCCGCCGAGCACCCGGTCGAACTCCTCGAAGGTGGTCGATATGCGCGGAAGCTGCAGCAGCGAGACCACGTCGATGGGCTTCGGCGCGTTTTTGGTGGTCACGGCACGCGAGCGGCCCTTCGCCGGCGTCTCCTCCCGCTGCACCACCTCCTCCACGAAGGTGTTCCACTCGCCACACGACGGGCAACGGCCTATCCATTGTGCCGACTGCGCACCGCAGTTCTTGCAGAAATATAGGGTTTTGCTTTTTGCCATAAGGTCTTTTTTAAAGAATGCAAAAATAGTGAAAATCCATCAATCTTCAAAATCCAAAAGACAAACTTTATTGTATTTTTGCCGCTGTGATGAAACCGCAGAGATTGTTTTATATTCTCTTGATACTGTGGGTGTTGATGGATTTCCTGCAGGCAGTGTTCACGCCCGTGCACGCGGACGAGGCGTACTACGCGCTCTATGGCGCGCATCTGGCGTGGGGCTACTACGACCATCCGCCCATGGTGGCCCTGATGACCGCCTTTAGCAGTCTGCTCTTTAGCAAAGGGCTCTCTATCAGGTTTCTCACGGTGCTATTGCACGGAGCAACCGTGTGGCTGGTTTGGAAAACCCTTCCCGACAGGCCGAAGACAACCCGCGAGGTGTGGGTGTTTTTCGCCATCGCCGCCTCGCTGGTAATGTTTGTGGCATACGGCATTATGACGACACCCGACGCGCCGCTGCTGTTTTTCGTGGCACTCTTCTTCTTCCTCTATCGCCAATATCTCCAGAAACCCGGTTGGGGAATGGCCCTGTGCCTCGGGTTGGCGATGGCTGGAATGCTTTACAGCAAATATATGGCGGTGCTCGTGGCCGGCTTTGTCTTGCTGTCGAATCTGCGTCTGTTAAAGGATCCCAAAATTTGGATTGCCGGTTTTGTTGCCCTCGCGCTGTTCCTTCCCCATATTCTGTGGCAAGTGCGAAACGGTTTCCCCAGCTTCCAGTATCACCTGGTAGCGCGAAGCACCGGATTCAATATTTTGCACCCACTTGAATTTTTACCCAACCAGTTGTTGGTGTTTAACCCAGTCTGTTTCTGTTTGGCCTTGTTTCTTTGCTGGCGCTATCGCGGAACGGGAGATGCTTTCATGCGTGTCTGTATCTATTCCATCATCGGCTTCATCCTGTTTTTCTGGCTGATGACCTTGAAAGGCCACGCGGAGCCGCATTGGACGGTGGCTGCTTCCGTACCGATGTTGCTGTTGCTCTATCACGACCTCCGTCAGCCTGCTTGGGAGAAATGGCTGCGATACGGAGTGGTGCCGATGGCTTGTTTGTTGCTGATTGTCAGGGTGGCGCTGCCAGTGTTGGCTGTGGAAAAGATAGGTGTTTTGGGTAGCCAAAAGAAAATGGAGACGATTCAAGAGTATTGCAAGGGCAAGCAGGCAGTTTTTGTGGGCTCGTTTCAGAATCCGTCGCTTTATAGCTACTACACAGGTGAGCAGCCAGTACAGTTGAGTTCCCTCTACATGCGGCGCACACAGTTCGACCTGTGGCAGTTCGACCGCCAATGGCAAGGCAAGCCCGTCTGTCTGATTGGCAATGTCAATGCCAAAAGCCCGATTCGGGATGCCGTGGACCTCTTTCTGCCAGGCGCGGAGTTTTCTTTCCGTGAGGTGAAATCCTTCCAAGGCGCAAACCGGATCGAGATTACCGTTGACCAATATCGTATTGCGGGCGACACACTTTTCCTGGATTTGACTTTGTACAATCCCTACAATCTTCCTTACGATTTTTGCCATCCGGAATTTGAAACTACGTTGCACGTGGCATACAGGTTGAAAGAGTATTTTGCCATTACCTGTCCCGTGCCGTCAGGGCTTGTGATTCCCGCCGGAGTTAGCGTCAAATGTTCCACGTATTGCAATTTTATCCCCAATACGCCGTTTGTGGTGTGTCTGGATAACGGAGCCTGTCGTTCGGTGAACAGTAAACCAATGGTGATCAAAGACCATGATAGATAGAGCGTTGATATTGAAATTCCTGAAATTTTGCATTGTCGGCTTTTCCGGCATGGTGGTCGATTTTGGTTTTACGTGGCTTTGCAAAGAGAAGCTCAAATGGAATAAATACGTCTCCAACTCCATCGGTTTTGTGCTGGCCGCCACCAACAATTACATCTGGAACCGTTGGTGGACGTTTCAAAGCGATAACGCCAATATTCCAATCGAATATGGAAAATTTCTCATGATTTCTGTTATTGGTCTTGGGCTTAATAATTTGGTTATCTATCTGTTGCATGAGAAACTGAAGTTGAACTTCTATTTGGCTAAGCTCATCGCCATTGGGGTGGTCACAGTTTGGAACTTCGTGATGAACTACCGTTTCACTTTTTAGGGCATGATTTAGCCGCTTTTTTGTATCTTTGCCAACTTTTTAAAGATACACAATGCGCAAAACAGGCCTTTTTTTCGGTTCGTTCAACCCCATTCACATCGGGCACCTCATCATAGCAGAGTATATGCTGGAGCATTCCGATTTGCAGGAACTTTGGTTTGTGGTCTCGCCGCGCAACCCGCTGAAAAACAAGGCTTCGCTGCTGGACGACCGCCAACGGCTCCACATGGTGAATCTGGCTATCGAGGATGACGACCGTTTCCGCGCCTCCGACATTGAGTTCGGCCTGTCACAGCCATCATACACCTGTCATACGCTGGCCCATCTGTCTGAAAAATACCCGGAACGCGAGTTTTGTTTGATCATGGGCGAGGACAATCTGGCCACCTTCGACAAATGGCTGAACTACGAATGGATTCTGGAAAATTTTCATCTATATGTCTATCCCAGACCGGGTTACGATGCTGCTGAAAGAAAGCATCATCCCCATGTCACTTTTGTGGATGCGCCCCAAATGCAACTCTCCTCTACTATGATCCGCGACAACATCCGGCAGAAGAAATCCGTCCGCTACATGCTCCCCCCGAAAGTGTGGCAGTATCTGGACGAGACGGGATTCTATGAAAGTTTAGAGTTGAGAGATTAGAGATAATAGATAATAGTTAATAGTTGAAATACAATATTTTACAAATCATATAAACCCTATTTACCCCTTTCACCTCTTTCACCCCATTTACCTCATTTACCCTTTATCATGGCATTCAAACGATACAACATAGAAAACTTAGAGATCATCTCCGCGGGTGCGGAGGGCAAGGCCGTGGCCAAATTGGACGGTCTCACCATTTTTGTCCCCTTTGCCGTGCCTGGCGATGTGGTGGATGTGGAAGTCTATAAGCGCAAGCATGGTTATGCGGAGGCCAACTTGCTGGCGGTGCGCAAACCCTCGCCCGACCGCGTGGTGCCCCCGTGCGGACACTTCGGCGTGTGCGGCGGCTGCAAATGGCAGATGCTTGACTACAATAAGCAATTGGCTTACAAGCAGAAACAGGTGGAAGACAACTTCAAGCACCTCGGCAAGTTCGAGTTTCCGGAGCTGATGCCCATCATCGGGGCGGAGAAGCAGTACTATTACCGCAACAAGCTGGAATACACTTTCTCCACGATGCGATGGCTCTCTTATGATGATTTGAGACGCTATGAAGATGGCGAATTTTACGAACAGCGCTGTTTGGGCTTCCATGTGCCTGGCATGTTCGACAAGGTGCTCGACATTGAGCATTGCTGGCTGCAGGCTGCCCCGAGCAACGACATCCGCCTCTTCTGTCGCGAGTATGCGCTGACCCACAACCTGGCGTTTTACAACCCGCGTGAGCAAAAAGGTTTGCTACGCAATATCATCATCCGCACCGCCTCCACTGGCGATTTGATGCTGGTGATGGTGATCACGGATTTCAACGAGAAAACACGGGACATGATGCAGGCTATCGCCGATCGCTTCCCGGAAATCTCCTCGTTGGTCTATGTGGTGAACACCAAGATGAACGATGCGATTTTTGATTTACCGTTCCATCTGTTTAAAGGGCAGGACTTTATCATGGAAGAGATGGAAGGTTTGCAATTCAAGGTGGGCCCGAAGTCGTTCTACCAGACCAACAGCACGCAGGCGTACAACCTGTACAAGGTGGCGCGTGACTTCGCGGACATCCATCCCGACGATGTGGTGTATGACCTCTTCACCGGCACGGGCACCATCGCCAATTTCGTGGCCCGTCGGGCCAAGAGGGTGGTGGGTATCGAGTATGTGGATACCGCTGTGGAGGATGCTAAAATCAATTCGGCGCAGAACCACATTGAAAACACGGAGTTTGTGGCTGGCGACATGGCCAAGATATTTACGGACAGCTTCATCAAGGAGCACGGCAAGCCGGATGTGATCATCTCCGACCCGCCGCGCGCGGGCATGCACCCCAACGTAATTGAGCAGTTGCTGAAACTGGAGGTGCCGCGCATCGTGTATGTGAGCTGCAATCCGGCCACGCAGGCCCGCGACCTCACCCTGTTGAACGAGAAGTACAAGGTTGTCGCTGTGCAGCCCGTCGATATGTTCCCGCACACCCACCATGTGGAGAATGTGGTGAAGTTGCAGCTCAGAGGGTGATTTTTCGGACTTGTTCCTTTCAGTCTTGCTAACCTCCCCACGCTGCACTCCCTGGTCGCTTGTATGGAGTTACTGAGATGGTATCCTTTCAGGATACTGTACATTATTTTTTTTTGGTAATTTTTTTTCGGTAATCTAAAAAATAGTATATTTGCCATCCAATATTTACATGTATGGTAAACAGTATCAATCCCTTTGTGATTTCCGGGAAGATTCCTCCGGCATATTTCTGCGATCGGCAGGAAGAAGCGGCTGTGTTAGAAAAAGCCCTTGTCAATCAGATGAACGTGGTGTTGACCTCATCGCGCAGGATGGGTAAGACTTCTCTCATTAGTTTTGTGTTCGACAAGCCGCAAATCAAAGACGAATATATCACTATCAATGTGGATATTTTGCACACTACGACATTCAGGGAACTGATTCTTGCCCTTGGAACAGCTGTGTTTGAGAGCGTGGCCACACGAAGCGAAAAGCTACGCAAACAGTTTGTCTCTTTTCTCAAATCGTTGAGTGCCAGCTTCGGCTACGATCCCATCCAAAACATGCCTACTTTTGACATCAAATTGGGAGATGTTCAGCATCCAGACTACACTTTGCAGGAGATTTTCAATTACCTTGAATCCGTTGAAAAGCCTTGCTTGGTTGTCATTGATGAATTTCAGCAAATCACCCGTTATCCTGAAAAGAATGTTGAGGCATTGCTTAGGACCCATATCCAAAAACTGTCCAATGCGAATTTTGTATTTTCGGGCAGTCGCCGCCGACTGATGGAAGAGATGTTTTTCTCGTCGAAACGACCATTTTACCAGAGTGCGAAACCCCTTCGTCTTGAACCTATCAAACCTGAAATATACTGCGATTTTGCTAAGCGGCACTTCCAAGAAGCTGAAAAATCGATTGACACAGATGCTTTTCTATACGTTTATAACACATTTTTGGGTGTTACTTTCTATGTTCAACGGATTATGAAGGATGCTTTTGCGGAAACTCGGGTGGGAGAGACCTGTGATTTGGAAAAAGTTCAACAATTGATTGAGGATTACATTGATGAGAATGACTCACGTTTGCGCGAGCAGCTTGCTTTTATCACGGAAGCACAAAAAGAATTACTCTATGCTATCCATGCAGAGCGTGAAGCACAGAATATAACCTCCATGGCCTTTAACAAAAAATACCGGTTGCGCTCACCCAGCTCAACTCAATCGGCTGCGTTGAAACTGCTTGAATATGATTTTATTACTCGTACTGAAAATACCTATACTATTTCCGACCCTCTGCTAAGCCTTTGGATGTCTAAACGGAACCTGTAATCAATTACATGCTGTCTTTTTCTGAAAAGTGGGAACAGCGCAAGCATCGTTTCTACAGTAAGTATTTCAACAAATAAAATGTATCCGAAATTTATGTACATTTGCGCGCCTATATTGGATAAAAATATTATTAAAGTTACACCTATATGACACGACACAAAATCTCTACCAAATTCCTCAGTATTGAGAAGGTTGAAAAAATTATCGACCGCAAACAGAAAATAGAACTGTCACAGGAGGCCATCGACGCCGTGCAGAAATGCCGCGCCTACCTGGACAAGAAAACCGACACCGAGAAGGAGCCCATCTACGGCGTGACCACCGGCTTCGGCTCCCTCTGCAACCGCAGCATCTCCAAGGAGGACCTCTCCACCCTGCAGCGCAACCTCGTTATCTCGCACGCGTGTGGCGTTGGCGCAGAGGTGCCCCAGGAAATCGTGCAACTGATGCTGCTCATGAAAATCCAGTCTCTGTCGTACGGCCACTCCGGCGTGCAGCTGGCTACCATCCAACGCTTGGTGGATTTCTACAACAAGGGCGTCTATCCTGTTGTCTATCAGCAAGGTTCGCTCGGCGCGTCCGGCGACTTGGCCCCGCTGGCTCACCTCAGTCTGCCCATCATCGGTATGGGCGAGGTCTATTACAGAGGCAAGAAATATCCCGCTTCTGTCATCAATGAGAAATTTGGCTGGGAGCCCATCACCCTGCAATCCAAAGAGGGTCTGGCGCTGCTCAACGGCACACAGTTTATGAGCTCATACGCTGTATGGTTGCTCATCAAGGCCAAGAAGCTTTCCTGGATGGCCGACATCATCGCCGCCGTTTCCCTGGATGCTTTCGACGGTCGCATCGAGCCGTTCAACCTGAACGTGCACATGGTGCGCCCGCACGCCGGCCAGATTATCACCGCCTCCCACATGCTTCAGCTGCTGGAAGGCTCCGAGCTAATCAAGCGCCACAAAGAGCACGTGCAGGATCCGTACTCCTTCCGTTGCATTCCGCAGGTGCACGGTGCCTCCAAAGACTCTATCCAACACGTACAGGATGTGGTGGAGACTGAGATCAACTCCGTTACAGACAACCCGACCGTGTTCCCGGATGAAGACATCGTGGTGTCGGCCGGCAACTTCCACGGCCAGCCATTGGCCCTGGTGCTCGACTTCCTCTCTATCGCCATGGCCGAGCTGGGCAACATCTCCGAACGCCGTATCTATCAACTCATTGCCGGCAAACGCGAGCTGCCCTCCTTTTTGGTCAAGAACCCGGGCCTCAACTCCGGCTTCATGATTCCGCAATATGCCGCAGCCTCCATCGTGAACCAGAACAAGGCATTCACCATGCCGTGTTCCACTGACTCTATTGAGTCATCACAAGGTCAGGAGGACCACGTGAGCATGGGCGCTAACGCCGCTACCAAGTGTTACTTAGTGATCAATAATGTGGAGAAAATACTTGGTATTGAGTTGTTTAACGCCGCACAGGCGCTTGAGTTCCGTCGCCCGCTGAAATCCTCCCCGTTCATCGAGGACTTTGTGGCCGCCTATCGTGAGTTTGTCCCGTTTGTGGAGAACGACACTTACATGCACGAGCTTATCCAGAAGTCCATCGACTTCGTGAACGGCGTGCATATCCTGATGGATTAGGAAATATTAACTTTGATGAAGAAACTGTTGCTTGTCGGACTTCTGGCTATGCTGTTTTTCAGCTGCCACCGCCCGGAACCTTATTCCGAGATTCCGTACATTGAGTTTGTGCGTCTCGAAAAGGTGGATGATGGCTCCGGCGTGGATAACCAGGCCAACTTGGTGCTGCGTTTTCAGGACGGCGACGGCGACATTGGACTGAATGATGCCGACACGACAGGTCACTTTTCAAAGGATTCTGTCTTTTACTACAATTTCTTCATCGATTATTATGAAAAGCAAAACGGCGAGTGGGTACTCGTGGAGTTGCCCACTCCGCTGCATGCCCGCGTTCCGAGGCTCAGTGATAATGTGCCCGAATCCATTGAAGGGGAAATCACCATATTAACCTTTATTAATAATTATTTTTCTCCCTACGATACGATAAAGTTGTCCTGTTGTTTGTACGACCGGGCTTTACACCAGAGCAATACGATTGAGACACCTGAAATAATAGTGAACAAATGAAGATTACTGACAATATTAAGCAATTGATACAGATGACCTTGGCCGAGGATATCGGCGACGGCGACCATTCTTCCATGTCTTGCATCCCGGTTGAGGTGCAGGGTGAGATGAAACTTCTGGTGAAGGCGGACGGCATTCTCTGTGGTGTGGATGTGGCTCGCGAGGTGCTTCGGCAGGTGGACGACACCATCCAGATGGAGCAGTTTATGCACGACGGTGACACCATTCACAAGGGCGACATTGTGTTCAAGTTGCGTGGCTCGGCGCAGAAGATGCTCACCGCGGAACGCACCGTGCTCAACTTCATGCAGCGCATGAGCGGCATCGCCACTACCACCCACCAGTATGTGGAGATGGTGAAAGACACTTCGGTTACATTGCTTGACACGCGCAAGACTACCCCCAACATGCGCATCTTCGAGAAGTATGCGGTTGAGGTGGGTGGTGCCCAGAACCACCGCTTCGGCCTTTACGACATGATGATGCTGAAAGACAATCACATAGATTTTGCGGGTGGCATTGAGAAAGCCATCGATGCTGCAGTCGCCTATCAGAAAGCCAAAGGCTTGAATCTGAAAATCGAGGTGGAAACCAGAAGTCTGGACGATGTGCAACGCGTGCTGGACCATGGCGGTGCGCATCGCATCATGTTCGATAACTTTACGCCAACGCAAGTGCGTGAGGGCGTGCAACTTGTGAACCATCGTATGGAAACCGAAGCCTCGGGCGGCATCACCGACGAAACACTGCACGCTTATGCTGAAACGGGCGTCGATTTCATTTCCATCGGAGCTTTTACCCACCATATCGCCAGTCTTGATTTGAGTCTCAAAACGGTTATCCTCTAAAGCATGAAAAAAGGACTGAAAATATTGCTCATCACGGTTGGCGTCATTGTCGGCCTCATTCTGCTGATCAACATACTGGCTGGTCCCATTGTCAAAGCGTATGTGGAGAAGCATAGCGTTGAGCTTTGTCATCGCCAGGTGACGATGAAGCATGTTCGTATCAATCTCTTCACCGGCAAAGTGGCCATCATCGGGTTGAAAGCGCAGGAGGAAAATGGTAAAGACAAATTTCTATCTTTCAAGAAGTTGAAAGTGCACGTGTCGCTGCCTCGATTATTGGGCAAGACGGTGCGTATCAACCGCATCCTGCTGGATGGTCTGGATGGACATGTGGTACAAGATGGTATTCGGTTCAATTTCAGCGACATCATTGAGTTTTACACTAAAGATGCCAAACCTAAAAAGGAACCGTCCAAATGGAAGGTGGATATTCGCCATATAGAATTGAGAAATTGCGCAGTTCTGTATGAGGATTTGAAGATGGGCAGTCGCTTCGATACCCGAAATGTTTCTGCCAAGGTGCCGCGCCTCGATCTCAATGGCGGCCCTTCGCATATTGACTTTGCTACGGATTTCAAAGATGGAAGCGGCTTTAACCTTGCTGGCGACTACAATATCAAAGAGGGCGATTTTGACGCGCATGTCCAAATGCACAAGCTCTCTCTGGACTTGGCGTTGCCTTACCTGAAGAAACTGACCAGTTGGGGAAAACTTAGCGGCATTCTTAACGGCGATGCCAAGGTGAAAGGCAATGTGAAGCACATCGAAAATATGGTTTTTTCAGGCACAACCTCGTTGAACAATGTCAAAGCTACCAATGCAGACCAGTCGCCATTGGCCTCGTTCAGTGCTTTTGAGCTGAATCTGGACAAGGTTGATTTGGGCAAGAAAGAGTTCGACGTGGACAAGGTCATGTTGAAGGATTTGGTGTTCCATTTTGATGTGTATGAAGATGGGACCACCCTGAGCCGTCTTTCGGGTAAGAAGTCGCAAGCAGATTCACTTGATGCTGCTCCGGCGCAAAAAGATACTGCCAAGGCCGAAGATGTGAGTACCAGTACTATTAGATATCTACTTAAGAATCTGTCGGTTACAAACGGCAAAATCGTCTATACGGACCATTCCGTTGCGCCGCAGGAACAGACTTTTGAGGTGTCCGGCATTGAGATTCACGCTCAGAACATGCGCAACGGCAGCGATTATCCGATTTCACTCAAAGCCAAGCTGGGTACCTTGGGCGAGTTGCTTTGTGATGCCCACATGGATGTGCTCAACCTGCGTGATGCAGAAGCGGATATCTCCATCCGCAATCTGAAAATCACAGATTTCAACCCGTATTCGCTTTATTATCTGGCTTATCCAGTGGAAGATGGCTTGTTGAACTTCACGAGCCATATCACAGTGAAGGACAATTGGCTGGATAGCCAGAACTTCCTGGATATCTTCAAACCCACCTTCGGAAAGAAAGACAAGAGCCTCAAGCCGGCGGCAGCGAAGATACCTATGAGGGCAGCTATGTATGTTATTACCGACCGCAAAGGACACGTGAAGATGGATCTGCCTGTCAAGGGCGATGTCTCCTCTCCCGAGTTCTCGTTCCGGAAGGTGATTTGGAAGACTTTTCTCAATCTTATCGTCAAGATTGCCGCTTCGCCTGTGGACTTCATTGCCAAGGCGGTGGCTGGCGACGAGACTTTCAAGCCCATGACTCTGCCTGCCGACCAAATATCGCTTTCGATAGAACAGACACATCGTTTGGGCGAGATTGCAGACTACATGAAGGAGCGGGATCTGATTCAGATGATTGTGAATGTCTGCCCTCCGCAAGAGGAACCTTCTCAATCGAAAACAGAGCAGTGCTTCCGCATGGTGAAAGAGCAACTGATGAAACATGGTGTCGCGGCCAATCGCATTACGATGGGTACAGCGTGCAAAAGTGCTGGTTCCCAGGATTATAAAGTGGAGTTTAACTTGAACGTGAAAGAAGAATAATGCTGAATTTTGGTCAAATAAAGGAAAAAATACAGGCTGCACGAACAGATCTGGAACAGGTCCCGGTGATTGGCAAGGTCGTCCGGAAGTCAAGAACGGTGACGTTGCCCGGATTCCAGCGAGTGCCTTTGTATGACGCCATGCGATTCTATATCGAATCCTTGGGCAAAGGCATAATTTTCCAGCGCGCGGCCGCCCTCACATATCGCATTTTCATCGCCCTTATTCCCATGATTATTGCGTTATTCTCTGTTATCTCCTTTTTGGGCGAGGGCATACAGAATGTTCTGTTGGATTTCATAGAGTCTTTGGTTCCCGTTTACGCTTGGTCGGCAGTCTCGCAGGTGGTCACCGACGTCGTCACGCAGCAGAACGGAACCCTGTCAGTGTTTATGCTGGTAATTGGTATCTATTTTACCGTTGCGTGCATGAACGGCATACTGGTGGCATTGAACACTGCCTATTATGATGAGATAAAACGCAACTTTTTAAAACAGATTGGCTTCAGTTTTGTCTTGATGGCTGTATATTTTGTGGCGATTGTGATTGTGGCCATGCTCTTCATCTTCTCATCCCTTCTGATTAACGAAGTGCACGACCGTCTGGTTGGCGGAGAAGGCAGCGGATACATCTATATCATTCATGCTGTCAAGTGGATCCTGATATACACTGCCATTTATCTGTTGGTCAGCTTCACCTATTACATTGCGCCAGTGGATAAGAAAAACTACCGGTTCTTCTCGGCAGGCTCCATCACTTGTACGGTTCTGATGGTGTTGCTGCTGTGGGTGCTGAATGTCTATTTTTCCAATTTCAGTAATTATAACTTGATTTACGGCTCGTTAGGGGCTTTGTTTGCCATTTTGCTCTGGATTAACTGGAGTTCAGTGGTGCTGTTGATAGGATATGACCTGAATGTGAGCATTGCCAAGGCAAAATCCATAAAGGCAGAGGAGAAGAGTAAAACATAATCAATTATTTATAACATTAATTATAATGGATAATTTCTTGGAAATCATCATAACTTTAGCGATGGTTGCGTTGTTTCTGTTCCCTTCCTTGTTGAAGAGTGTAAAGGAGACGGCCAAAAAACCTGCATCCTATGTCCCTCCGGAAGAGGATGAGGATATGCTGGAAGAGGAGTCGTTTTTGCATGAAAATGCGTCAGAGACTCCGAAACAGGAGGAATATTTCACTTACGAGACAATGGACGATGATTTTGAAAATAAAAAGGAAAGCCAAGATCCAGTTGTTTCAGATATTTCACAACAAATTGATAATAAGACAGATGAAGATGGTTTACTTACGTTTGAGGAGGATGAGGTCCTGAAGGGTGTAGTATATTCGGAAATTTTGAAAAGAAAATTCTAATTATTTGATTTAAAATAGTTTGAATTTTAAATGAAAAATATTTGGGAGGTAAGCAAAATTTTTTGTAGTTTTACCGCCCCAAAAATTATATAATGGATATAAATTTTAAGTTTAATATAAATTAATGGCTATGATTAAAAAATTACTCTCAGTTCTAGGAGTGATCATCCTTTTCACAAGCATGGCTTTTGCACAGACCAGTACCATCAAAGGTAAGGTCGTGGATCAGACTGGTGAACCCTTGGGATACACAAGAGTTTATCTGAAGATTGCCGACAAGGTCGTGAACATGGCTATGGCGGATGACAAGGGTGAGTATTCCATGTTCGGTGTCGAACTTGGAACTTACGATCTTGAAGCGGATGCTCAAATGACCTGTAAGAAATCACTGAAAAAGACGGACATCAAGGTGGGTACCAGCCAGGTGCTCTTCATTGATTTCGCAATTGACTGTTCCAGCGACTTGGAAGAGGTCGTCATCAAGTACGAACCGCCGGTATTCGACCCGGATAACACGAGTTCTACCAGCCGTATCAGCGGTGACAATGTGAGAACAACGCCCGGTCGTTCCGTGACCAGCGCTTTGGCTAACCTTGAGGGTGTGTCCAGCGTGGACGGCGCCATGACCTCTGTGCGTGGTAACCGTTCCGACGGTCAGCAGACCATCATCGACGGTGTGCGTGTGCGCGGTAACGGTGGTATCTCCATGCAGTCCATCGAAGAGGCCCAGTTGATCCAGGGCGGTATTCCGGCTGAGTATGGTGATGGTACCTCCTTCACCGTGATTACCACGAAATCTGCCCCGAAGGATTTCCACGGCTCTGTGGAGTTGCGTGGTTCCATTGACGGTTACAACAACTTCTTGGGTGCTGTTTCCATTTCCGGTCCGCTGTTGAAAGGCAAGAAGAAAAGCGACCCCACCCGTATCGGTTTCATGTTCAGTGGTGAGGTTTCCTACGACCACGACGCCGCTCCTGCACGCGGTGGCGTGTGGGTGGCCAACGATGATGTCAGAGAGGCTATCATTGCCAACCCGGTCCGTTATACCAACGAAGCTCTCGGCGTAAACTATCAGGAAGTCCTTTATCTGACCAGCGAATCCTTCCATAAAGAGCGTGTCAGAAAGAACGCTGGCACTTGGGATTATCTGGGACAATTGAAGTTTGACTTCACCATGGGCAAGAAACACAATATGCGTCTCTCCCTCGGTGGATCTTACGAATACCTCAAAGGCAAATCCTGGAGCACCAGCTATTCACTGTTTAACGGTGACAACAACCCTATCACCACCAACGCCACTCTTCGTTTGAATGCCAGATTGAACCACCGTGTCTATACCGACACAACGGGTACAGGTGTTCTCAAAAACGTCATGTATGACTTGAATGTGAACTACACCAAGTTCAATTCCTATAGCTATGCAGCCCGTCACAAAGACAGATTGTTTGAATATGGCTATGTGGGCAAATTCACGACGCAAAGAGTGAAAGGTTATCCTACAACACCTGATGAGGTCACGGTTATGATTGACAGCATCGAAACGAAAATCGAGAATGCATACGAATTCCAAGGTTACTATGATTCCATCGTGACATTCCAGATTAACCCTGATTACAATGTGAACCCCATCCTTTCACAATATACATTGAACTTCTGTGAGCAGTTCCCTGCAGATGTGATTTACGGTTACACTTATCAAGGATATCCCATTGACTTGAATCTTTATCAGACATTCGGCGCTTTGCGTAATGGTGATTCTCCTGATTACATCTACTCCAGATATATGTATGCCTCCCCGGGTATGGTTTATGATGCCTATAACAAATCACAGACCGAACAGTTTGGCGTGAAAGCCAGCGTTTCCATGAACTTGAAAAACCACGAGTTGAAATTCGGTTTTGACTTCGAAAAACTGACCTATCGTGGTTACGGCATCAATCCCGTTTCTTTGTGGACGCTCATGAGAAACGAAGCAAACTCCCATATCATGGAGTTGGATAAGGATCACCCCATCATCACCGCTGTTGATGATTATTTCTACGTAGATTATAATCAGTTGATCAAATTGGATGACCAGACCACCTTCGACAGAAGCTTGCGTAAGTCTTTAGGTCTCAATCCTAATGGTAGTGACTGGATTGATATCGACAATCTGGATCCTTCCACTTTCAATATCGGCATGTTCGATGCTGAAGAGCTTCTCCTTGGAACATCTGCTGGTGAATATCCGATGGTCAGCTACTATGGTTACGACTATACTGGAAAAATTAACCGTAACAAAACTACCATCTCCGATTTCTTCAATGGTAAGAATTCTTCAGGCAAACGTACCTATTCCATCGGTGCTTATGAGCCTATTTACATGGCCTTCTATCTCCAAGATAAATTCTCCATCAATTCCCTGTTGTTCAACATCGGTTTGCGTGTTGACCGCTTCGATGCCAACCAGGAAGTCTTGAAAGATCCTTATCTGTTCCGTGAGGCCTATACAGTCGGCAACATCATGGAGATTCTCAAGAAGAATCCTTCTTACGCTGACGCTTCTATTGCTGATGTGTTCACAGGTAATGCCCAGAGCGACTGGGTTGTCTATTATTCAGGCAGTGATACTTATTTGAGCGAGGCTGACATTGCCGGTAGCGGTTTCAACAGAGCCTCTATCGCAGGTTACCGTAGCGGTGATATCTGGTATAATGCCGCTGGTGAGGAAGTCTCCAACCCTGAGACCGCCCTCGGTCTCAATGTGAACGGACCTATCTTGAAGAACCCGCTTTACGATGAAGACAATAATTTGATTGGCGGTATCACGAAAGTGGAATCCAGCGCTTTCACAGATTACAAAGCTCAATGGTCTGTGATGCCTCGTATCTCCTTCTCTTTCCCAGTATCTGACAACTCTTTGTTCTACGCTCACTACAACATCATCACTTCCCGTCCTACCAACTTGCAGATTTCTCCGGTGGACTACCTCTTCATTTCTCAAAGAAATGCGGCTAACGACATTATCAGCAACCCGAACATGAAACCTCAACAGAGTATTGACTATGAAATCGGTTTCCGTCAGAAAATCGGTAACAAGTCCTCTATCAGTATCAGTGCTTACTATTCTGAGAAACGTAACCAAATCCAATCCTACCGTTTCTCCGGTTCTTATCCGAACACCTATTATTCCTATAAGAACATTGACTTCGGTACTGTGCAAGGTTTCACCTTCGCTTATAAGATGAACAGAACGCATAACCTGACCCTTTCTGCAAACTACACGTTGCAATATGCTAAGGGTACTGGTTCCAGCACCCAATCCCAATTGTCAATTTTGGCTGCTAACCAACCTAACTTGCGTACCCTTTCTAATCTGGCATTCGACCAGAGACACAGAATTGGTGTGAACCTTGACTATCGTTTCGAAAGCGGTGTGGACTATGAAGGTCCTCAAACCGAGAAGACAGTCATAGTTGATGGTAAACCGACCACCAAGACTATCCAATGGTTGTCCAATACTGGATTCTCCCTCTTGTTCTCTGCTGCTTCCGGTACTCCTTACACTCGTTCCAGCACACCTAATTCTAATATCGTGTTGGGTACCAATTCCAGAATCGTGGGTTCCTTGTATGGCTCTAACCTGCCGTGGCAGTTCCAATGTGACTTCCGTATTGACAAGACCTTTATCTTCAACTTGAACAAGAATGCCAAGGATAAAGATGGCAACGCCAAATCCGCGAAACCTGGTTACTTGACCGTTTATATCGATATCCAGAACCTCTTCAATTTCAAGAATGTGATTTCCGTGTATAGCTACACCGGAAACCCGGATGATGATGGTTATCTCTCCGCTTCTGAGTATCAGCAGGCTATCCAATCACAGATTTATGTGCCCTCCTTCATTAACTACTATCAGATGAGAGTACAAGATCCGTACAACTACAGCCGTCCGATCCGTGCTAGTTTAGGTATCCAATTCGGTTTTTAATAGAAGAAATAAAATAAGTTATATATGAAAAACATTAGTAAAATTTTATGCTTAACACTTCTCATGGTGTGCATGGCGTTCACTTCCCTGCATGCCGAGAAGTTGAAAGGAGAACGCAGACCTTCCACACCGAAGGCTGAATCAGCTACCTGTCTGCCGGCAAGTAGTTCCAATGAGCTTACGGTGAACAACGTACGTGCATATATTGAAACTGGTGGTACGATGTGGTTCAAGGAACTTGCCGAATACGAGGTTCCTGCCGGATCTGGTAAGACTTCCATGTTCTGCGCCGCTTTGTGGATTGGTGGTTATGATGCCAACGACATTCTGAAATTGGCTGCTGTCCGATTCAGACAAGTGGGTAACGACTATTGGACTGGTCCTCTGAAGATTACGGGTGCCAGTACTACACAGTCCATGTGTATCAAGTTTGACAAGCACTTCAAAATCACCCGTGCAGAAGTTGACCAACACATTTCCGGATACAACACCTCCGGTTATGTGATGCCTGCTTCCATTGCCAATTGGCCTGCCCATGGTGATGAGGGTTATTCCTACTACTTGGCTCCCTTTAAGGATGTCAATGGCAACGAGGTTTATGATCCTGAAAACGGTGACTATCCTTACTATGATATCAACAATGAACTCTGTCCGTGGACAGAAGATAACATTGCCCGTGCAGCTGCTCACCAGCTTCCGAGAACGCCGGAAGACCTGTGGACCGAACGTCGTAACTATGGCGGTTCAGGTGATGGCGACTTCCAGTACGATTGGAAACGTTCCAATGGTATGATTTATGCTGACCACGTGCTCAAAGGCGATGCTACACTTTTCTGGATTTTCAACGATAACGCAGGTGCTCATACCGAATCTCAAGGTAGCCCTATCGGTCTTGAAATCCGTGGTCAGTGCTTCGGCTTCTCTACCAATGATGAGTTGAACAACATGACGTTCTACTCCTATGAGATTATCAACCGTTCTACCTATACGCTGACCAAGACCTTCTTCTCCCAGTGGGTTGACCCGGATTTGGGTTATGCATATGATGACTATGTAGGTTGCGATGTGGGTCGTGGTTTGGGTTACTGCTACAATGGTACCAATGTGGACGGTTCCGGTCAGACCTGGGCATACGGCGATCAGCCGCCTGCGGTTGGTGTTGACTTCTTCCAAGGTCCTTACATGGATGCTGATAACAGAGACAACCCGAAATTCTATGCTGATAGTGCCTCTTTCCCGGGCTATTGTGCTAGATTCCTTGCAAGTGAAATGGACCAAATGGCTATCAATGGTGTGAACTTCGGCGATAGCATTATCGATAACGAGCGTTTTGGTATGCGTAGATTCGTGTATCACAACAATAATGATGATATTATTAGTGGTGACCCGAAGGTTGCACAAGACTACTACAACTTCTTGACTGGTAAGTGGAAAGATAATACCAGAATGCAGTATGGTGGCAACGCCGTGCACCAATCAGGTCAACCTGAATGCGACTTCATGTTCCCCGGTACTTCCGACCTCTGTAATTGGGGTACAGCTGGTGTTGTTCCTAATTATAACAAGGATGGTGGCTGGACGGAGGCTAATGAAGGCAACGCTCCCTATGACCGTCGTTTCATGCAATCTGCTGGTCCCTTCACCTTGAAACCAGGATCCGTCAACTACATCACCGTGGGTATTCCTTGGGCACGTGCTACCCAAGGCGGTGCACTTGCTTCTGTTGAGTTGCTGAAGATTGCCGATGACAAGTGTCAGTCTCTGTTCGAGAACTGCTTCAAGACTCTGGATGGCCCGGCTGCTCCTGATGTTACTATCCGTGAGTTTGAAAATGAACTTGTCCTCTATCTCTCCAACGAAGATCCTAACCTTAACAACTACCACGAGACTTATGTTGAGCTTGATCCTCAGATTACAAAAACTCTTCCTATTACGGAATATGTGAATGATACAATTTTTGCTTATGATGAGCATGCTAATCCAGATACCATCATTCGTCAAGTGCCTGTCGTTAGAGAAGATACGCTGACACTGGAACAAAGACAATACAAGTTTGAAGGTTATCAGATTTATCAATGTGCCAACAAATCAGTTAGTGCTACCGATATCGGTGACCTTAGCAAAGCTATCCTGATTGCCCAATGCGATATTGAGAATGAGGCTAGCCATCTGGTTAACTGGATTTATAATGACGCTGTAGGTGCTTCTGTTGCCACTGAGATGGTGAATGGTAGCAACTCAGGTATTTTCCACTCCTTGAGAGTGACCGAAGATAAATTCGCCACGGGTTCCAACAAAAAACTCGTCAACCATAAAGAGTATTACTTCATGGTGATTGCTTACGGTTACAACCAGTACAAGGAGTTCAAGATGGACGCCGATTACTTGGATGGACAAAAGACCCCGTATTTGGCCGGCCGTCATAATATCAACACTTACGTGGGTATTCCTCACAAGAATGTGGAGAACTTGACGAACTGTGCTTACGGTGACCAACCGATGATTACCCGTATCGAAGGTCATGGTAACGGTGGTTATTTCCTTGATATGACAGACGAGAGCCGTGACAAGATCTTGGAGAACAATGTTTACAATAACATTCAATACAAGAACAACTACGGTCCGTTGAGCATTAAGGTGATTGACCCGTTGAAAGTGAAACCTTACGATTATTACATTAAGTTCATGCCTAACAGCCTCAGCGATGATGTGAACGACAGCACAACATGGAAGCTGATCATCTCCGATGAAGTAACAGACGAGGAGTTGGCTGATTTGGGTCTTTCCAGAGAGTTTGTTGCCTCTATGCCTATTTCCATGACCAATGAGCAGTTGTTCCTGGATCTCGGTATTTCCATTTCCATCAAGAACTATGACTTCAAGTTCTATCAGCAAAATGTGGATGATTATTTAATTTCCAATATGGGCGGTCACAACTATATCAATAAGATGTGGTACGGCCAAGTGGATTTCATTGGATCTTCTATTGCTTATAGCGGAGAAAACCAATGGCTGTCTGGCGTGGAGGATATAGAAGGCGATTATCCTGCTAACTGGATCCACTCTGGTCAGCTGTCTGCTGGTAAATGGGATGACTGGAATGGTCAGACAGGTGCCGAGGCCGACTATATGGTATGGCGTACGGAGGATATGTGCTCCATCATCCAATTGCCTTCAGGTACCTCTTCCACCGGCGTTGAGCAACATGAGAGTGTTCGTGCTTTCAAGGATGCTCAACAACAATTTGAGAGTGTCATTGGTGGTACATGGTCACCTTACGTGCTTTCTTCCCCGTACGATGGTGGTCCTCAAGCTAAGTTCCTCCTGCCTGATGAGACGGTAGGCACCAATGTTCCTAGCCCGAACTACTCCTATTTCTCCTTCCAAGACCTGACTTCACAGTATGCATGTCCGGGTTACAACCAGACAATGGCTAATCTCTATTCTGTAGATATTGTTTTGACACCTGATAAGAGCAAGTGGACAAGATGTATCGTGCTTGAGTCCGGCTCCGGCCTGCCTACCAACCAATATTTAGTTGATCAGCATTTCAATGGCCAGACCTACAAGAATGTGCGTCACGAACCCAAGAAATGCCCGTCTGTTGGCAAAGATGGTCAGCCCGACAACAGCGGTACTACCGGTATGGGTTGGTTCCCGGGTTATGCTATCAATGTGGAGACTGGTGAGCGTTTGAACATCATGTTTGCTGAAAACTCTGCCGATGAGCTGAACAATGGTAATGACATGATTTTCAATCCTACGGATGTCTATGCGTACGCTAAGGATATGACCACTGGTGAATTGGAGCTGGATGATGAAGGTAATCCAATCTCCCTCAGCATAGACAGATACAATTACTTCCGTGATTATTACAGTGTCACCTACGGTGAACCTGTGAATGGCGGTCGTCACTATGTATATGTTGTCGGCAGCTCCGGCAATACAGCAAGTTCCTATTATGCTTACGCCAATAGCACTCGTACTTTCAAACGTAATTTTAATGATGATGATGTGAAAACCAACGCCAACGGAAAGTGGCATGGTGGCACAATCACCGGAAATGATGGACAAACTTATCCGTTCTACGATTGCGGTGCATACGATGAAGGTAGATGGCTGAGAGCCAAATTTGACCAAGTCGAAAGTGTTTCCAACTTGAGGGACAACACTCGTAAGCAATACAAGATGCAGCTCTTCAACAATGTGATGTGGACCAGCATTCCGATGCCGGCATACAGAATGGAAGACCAATGGCTTTCTTCTGACGCCACCATCAAGTTGCGTGTGAGCCGTCCGTACTACAGATACTCTTCTCGTTGGTACAGTGATCCTGCTCAGGCTCCTAACGCTTCACAGAATGAAGGCTATCCTATGTATGAGTTCACCACCAAGAACATTGTTCCTACCAAGGTAACGGCTGCTGAAGAAACGATGCAAACCCTTCTGGATGAAATCAACATTGTTCCGAACCCGTACTATGGATTCTCCCAGTATGAGCAGAACGCACTGCAGAACTATGTCCGCATCGTGAATCTGCCTGCTAACTGTACGATCTCTATCTACACCGTTAACGGTACTCTTATTAGAACCCTCACGAAGGGTGATGCTGGTACGTCTTACGTACAATGGGATTTGAAGAACCATGCTAACATTCCAATCGCTGGTGGCGTTTACATCATCCATGTGAAGGCTCCTGGTATTGGTGAGCGTACCCTCAAATTCTTCTGTGCTATGCGTCCTACCGACTTGAATGGTTTCTAAAATTATTAATTACGTAAAAACAGAGATAATATGAAAAATATATTTAAATCGTTAATAATTTGCACAGTGCTTGCCCTGTTGACCGTGGGTTCTTCCAACGTGTGGGCAGGTAACAGAGACCGTTCTGGTCAGTCAGGTGCTTCCCATTTGTTGATTGACCCATGGGCACGAACCAACGGTATGGCCAATGCCGGCATCGCTGAGATTCGAGGTTTGGAGTCCATGTATTCCAATGTGGCTGGTATGACCTTCGTCAAGAAGACTGAGTTCAGTTTCAACCGCACCCAGTATTTGGTTGGATCTAACGCTGGCATAGCTATCAATTCCCTTGGCTTCGCCCAACACCTGGGACGCAAGGGCAAGGATTTCGGTGTACTTGGCGTATCCTTCTTCTCTATGGGCTTCGGTAACGTGGATATCACCACGGTGGCTCAGCCCGAAGGCGGACTTGGTACTTTCAGTCCCAACCTCATGTATATCGGCTTGCATTATGCCAAGTCCTTCAATAACTTCATCAAGGGTGGTATCTCCCTTAAGATTATCAATGAAAGTATTGCAGACTTGCATGCTACGGGTTTTGCAATCGATGCAGGTGTCCAGTACATCGCCGGTAAATTTGAGAACTTCAAAATCGGTGTAGCCTTGAAGAACATCGGTCTTCCGATGAGCTACAAGGGTGACGGTATGACCTATACCGGTGTGATCAACGGAACTACCGTTGAGCAGACCTTGGCCGTCCGTTCCGCTGAATATGAAATGCCTGCTCTTCTGTCCATCGGCGTGTCCTACGACTTCCTCTTCTTCGGCGGCGAATATGCCTCCATGTCGAAAGAAGACCTCGAAGCTGAAGGTTTGACCCGTGACGATGCCAAACACAGAATCACGCTGGCAGGTTCCTTCATCGCTAACTCTTACAGCCGCGACATTTTCGCTCTTGGTTTGGAGTACGGTTTCATGAACTACTTCATGATCCGTGCAGGTTATGCGCTGGAGAACATCACCAAGAAGACTGAGTCTGTGTATGATGAGAACGGCATTGAGACCCAACAACTCTCTGCTATGCTCTTCAACAGCGATTCCTTCTTCGCAGGCCCGTCCGTGGGCGCCACCTGTGTGATTCCGTTGAAGAAAGGCAACACCGGCAGCAGAATTTATATCGATTATGCTTACCGATTCACCAAACAATGGAAAGGTAATCACTATATCGGCCTTAAATTCACGTTGTAATTTAGCATAAACCTTTTTGAATATAATAGAAGAGGCTTGCAAAAGCCTCTTCTATTTGTGTAATAAAAACCACTGTTATGGAAGATTTGAAATATTATACCCAGGAGGGTCTTGATGCCTTGAAAAAGGAGTTGAATGAGTTGGAGTCTGTGGAGCGTCCCAAGATCTCCCAGGCCATAGCTGAAGCGCGTGACAAGGGAGATTTGTCGGAGAATGCGGAGTATGATGCTGCGAAGGAAGCCCAAGGCCTCTTGGAACTCAAAATCGCCAACCTGCGCAACCTTATCTCCAAGGCCCGCGTGTTGGATGAATCGAAAATTGATGTGACCAAAGTGCTGATTTATTCTATCGTCACGGTCAAGAATGTCAAAACCAACGCGGTGATGACCTATACCATTGTGCCGGAATCTGAGTCCGACTTCAAAGCTGGCAAGATTTCCGTCACCAGCCCGTTGGCTAAATCGCTGATCGGCAACTCGAAAGGTGATACGGTCACCATGCAGGCCCCGGCAGGCGCTATGGAGTTCGAAATTTTGGAAGTCTCACGCTAAAATCCCAAGATCATGGAAGATACAATCTTTACCAAAATCGTCAAAGGCGAGATTCCCTGCTACAAGATTGCAGAAAATGACAATTTTTTTGCTTTTTTGGACATATCCCCCATTGCAAAGGGGCACACTTTGGTGATTACCAAGTTGCAGAATGACTACATATTCGATCTTCCCGATGATCTGTTGGGAGAGATGATGGTGTTTGCCAAGAAGGTGGCCATCGGCATCAAGAAGGCCATCCCGTGCAACCGTGTAGGCGTGGCTGTGATTGGCATTGATGTGCCGCATAACCATATCCATCTCGTGCCTATTAATGGCGTCGGCGATTTGAATTTCAAGGCCGAGCGTGTTCAGCTGACCCAAGAGGAATTCCAGCAGATTGCAGAGAAGATTTCTTCTGCGGTTGAGCTATAAGTTAATGAACAAAATTACAATATTATGGATATAAAGGAATTGCAAGATGTTGCCGCTCAAGTGAGACGCGACATTATCAGAATGGTTCATGGTGCCGCTTCCGGCCATCCGGGTGGCTCATTGGGCTGCGCGGATTTTCTGACTGCCCTCTATTTTCAGATTATGGAAATCGACCCGGCCAAATTCACTCGTGAAGGCGTAGGCGAGGACATGTTTTTCCTCTCCAATGGCCATATCACGCCGGTGCTGTACAGTGTGATGGCCCGCAGAGGCTATTTCCCGATTAGCGAGTTGGCCACTTTCCGCAAGCTGCACACCCGTTTGCAGGGACACCCAACGCCAGTGGAAGGACTTCCTGGCATTCGCATTGCTTCCGGCTCCCTTGGACAGGGCTTGTCGGTCGCTATTGGCGCGGCGCTGGCAAAAACAGCCAACAAAGACCCGCATCTCGTGTTTGCTCTCACGGGTGATGGCGAGTTGCAGGAAGGCCAGATTTGGGAAGCTGTCATGTTTGCTGGAGCAAAGAAGGTGGACAACCTGATTGTCACGGTGGACTACAACGGCAAGCAGATTGACGGCCCTGTCAATGCCGTGTGCAACCTGGGTCGCTTGAGAGCCAAATTCGAGGCTTCCGATTGGATTGTGTTGGAAACCGACGGCAATGACATGAAAAAATGCGTGCAGACACTCACGTTGGCCAAGACGTTGACGCACCACCAGAAGCCCGTGGTCATCATTATGAAGACCGAAATGGGCAAGGGTGTCGATTTCATGGAAGGAACGCACAAATGGCACGGCAGTGCCCCTAATGACGAACAGGCGCAGGCTGCCCTGGCACAATTGCCGGAGACCCTTGGTGATTACTAATATTCAGTATCACCATGAAAATCATAAACCGGTATCTGTGTAAAAACTTCCTCGGACCCTTTGTCCTGACCTTTTTTGTCGCATTGTTTGTGCTGCTGATGCAGTTTTTGTGGAAATGGGTGGATGAACTGGTCGGAAAAGGTTTGGAGATCAGTGTGCTCCTGAAACTCCTTTTCTACGCCTCCATCACGCTGACTTCCATGGCGTTTCCGCTGGCTGTGCTGCTGGCCTCCCTGATGACGTTCGGCAACATGGGCGAACGTTATGAGATAGTGGCGTTGAAATCGGCAGGCGTGTCCATCCGCCAGATGATGCGCCCGTTGGCGGTCCTCTCGCTCGTTATCTCTTTGGTGGCTTTCGAGTTCTCCAACGAGATTATTCCCCGTTCCGCGGTCAAACTGCGTATGCTGTTGTTCGATATCCAGGAGCAGAAGCCTGCATTCAATATCGACGAAGGAGTCTTCTATTATGGGTTCGACAATTATACGATCCGCGTGGGAAAGAAGATGGCAGATGGTGAAACCATCAAGGATGTGCTCATTTACGACCACTCCAAGCACATGGGTAACACCACGGTGACTTACGCCCAAAGCGGCACAATGAAGATGACGCCCGACAAGAAGTACATCATGTTCACCTTGTATGATGGGTCTTATTGGGATGAGGCATCTTACTCGAATGCCCGTGCGACAGGTAACAGATTGCCGCTGACGCGCGCCACCTTTGACAAACAGTACAAGCGTTTCGACTTGTCGGAGTTTTCTGCCATGGGCAACAATGACGAAAGCCTGTTCCAAAGTCACTCCACCGCCATGTCTATCTCTCAGCTGAACGAGAAAATAGACACGCTGAAATCAGAGATCAAGGATTTCGCATATACCGCGTCGGATGCCTTTTTGGCGCATCTCTATTTTTATCATAACATGATACAAAACGACACAACCTTTGATACGATTACCACGCAGACACGCCATTATGATCTGAGCCAAGTGTCTCCAGAACTGTTGCCGCGCATTATGCAAACTGCTGACAGCAGGGCACACGCCGCGAATTTCGCAGTTCGGTTTTCTTTCCAGGACATGTCGTTCAGAACGTCGCAGATGTGGTCATATCAGATTGAGTTTTTCAGAAAATTCACTATGTCGCTGGCTTGTCTGCTGTTCTTCTTCATCGGCGCGCCGTTGGGCTCCATCATCCGAAAGGGTGGTATCGGCATTCCGTTGGTCATCACCGTGGTGTTCTTCACGCTCTATTTCGCCATCTCTATCATGGGAGAGAAAATTGCCAAGAACAGTCCCATGCCAGTGTGGTTCGGTATGTTCTTGTCTTCTTTTGTGCTGTTGCCGATTTGCGTGTTCCTGACGTATCATGCCACCACCGATTCTGCGGTGCTTTCGCCGGAGACATATACCCGTATGGTAGAAAAAATCAAAAACATTAAAATATTCCGAAAAAAATCAAATGAAAGTTCTTCAACTTTGTCATAAGCCCCCTTTGCCGCAGGTGGATGGCGGTTGTATCGCCATGCACAACATTACGCGCGGTCTGCTAGAAAGCGGACAGGAAGTGCGCGTGGTTGCAGTGGAGACCCAGAAGCATCCCGTCAAAATTGACGCTTTTCCTGCAGATTACCTGCAGAAAACCCGCTTCGAATCCACATTCATTGACACCACCCCGCATATTACGGACGGCATCCGTTCCATTTTCATGCGAAAATCGTATCATATCGAGCGCTTCAACTCCAAGGATATGGCTTCCAAGTTGGAACATATCCTGCGACATGAGACTTTTGACATCATCCATCTGGAATCCATCTATGTGACTCCATATTTGGATGTGATAAGAAAATACAGCAAGGCCAAGGTGGTTATCCGTATGCACAATATCGAGCATCAAATTTGGGAGCGGCTGGCAGAGAACGAGTCCAACCTGATGATGAAGATGGTGTATCGTATGAACAAAAAACAACTGGAACATGTGGAGAACACTATCCTGAAGAAAATGGATGGTTATATGACGATTTCGGATCCTGATTACCAATATTTCCAGCAGACGGCTCCTGCAGTGCCGGGCGTGGTCATTCCGTTTGGCATTGACATGGAAAATTACGAGCTGGAAGATGATTACATTGCCTCCGACAAGCCGTCGCTGTGTCACATTGGCAGCATGAATTGGTCGCCCAACATGGAGGGTATCGAGTGGTTTTTGGACGATGTGTGGCCGCTGATTCACGAGGCACATCCAGATCTCCATTTTACAGTGGCTGGCCATGGAACTCCCGACAAACTCTTGCAACGGCAGGACCCGAACGTGCAGTTTGTGGGTGCTGTGCCCAGCGCCAATGAGTTTATGCTGGATCATGACATGATGATTGTTCCGCTTCTCTCCGGTAGCGGCATACGCGTGAAAATTGTGGAGGCTATGGCTTTGGGCCGCGTGGTGATTACCACTTCTGTGGGTGCAGAGGGCCTCGCCGTGGAAAATGGCAAGCATCTCTTCATCGCAGACACGCCCGAAGAGTTTCTGTCGGTTATCGACAAGTGCATCCAAACTCCGGACCTCTGTTCCATTATCTCGGAAAATGCGCGGGATTTCATCTCCATGCATCATAACAATGAATTGATTACCCAAAAATTATTGGAATTCTATCAGCAAGTGCTCGCTAAGTAATGGGATATTTGGAACACATACAGACACCGGAGGATTTGCGCAAGCTTTCTCTTGACCAGTTGCCGCAATTGTGCGATGAACTGCGACATTTCATCATTGAGCAGACGGCTCAGCATCCAGGTCATCTCGGATCCAGCCTTGGTGTGGTGGAGCTGACTGTGGCCATACACTATGTGTTTGACACACCCAACGACAAGCTGGTGTGGGATGTGGGCCATCAGGCATACGCACACAAGATTCTTACCGGACGCAAGGATCAGTTTGCCACCAACAGATGCTATCACGGTATTAGCGGCTTTCCGCGCCGCGAGGAGAGCGAATACGACTCCTTTGGTACCGGACATTCCTCCACGTCCATTTCCGCCGCTCTGGGCATGGCTATGGCCGCCAAAATGGACGGCGACACCCAGCGTAACCACATTGCTGTCATCGGCGACGGTGCCATGACGGGCGGTATGGCCTTCGAAGCCATGAATCAGGCTGCTTACCGCAATGTGAATATGCTGGTGATTCTCAATGATAACAAGATTTCTATTGACAGTAGCACGGGTGCGATGAGCAAGTACCTGCTCTCCATCACTGCGTCGCCTGCCTATAACCGGTTCAAGAACCGCATGTGGAACCTGTTCACCTTCCGCACCAAGCAATCCAACCGCTTTACGGACAAACTGGGTAGATTGGGCAATGGGCTCAAAGGCTATCTGTTGGGTGGCAGCAACTGGTTCCAGAGTCTTGGCTACCGCTATTTCGGTCCTGCCGATGGCCATGATGTAATCCATCTGGTCAAGACCCTGCAGGATTTGAAAAAACTACCGGGGCTCAAGTTGTTCCATGTGCTGACCATCAAAGGCAAGGGATTGGATATGGCAGAGAAGCAGCAGACGGCGTACCACGCGCCGGGCAAGTTCGACCCCGCCACGGGACAGATTATCCAACCCGACTGCGCGGGCATGCCTCCGAAATATCAGGATGTGTTCGGGCACACAATACTGGAAATTGCACGTGAAGATGAAAAAGTGGTGGGCATCACGCCGGCCATGGCCACGGGCTGTTCACTGACCATCATGGATGCAGAGTTTCCCAATCGCGTGTTTGACGTGGGCATTGCCGAGCAGCACGCGGTGACCTTTGCCGCAGGACTGGCCGCCGAAGGCTACATTCCGTTCTGCAACATCTATTCCTCCTTCCTGCAACGCGGCTACGACCAGGTGATTCACGATGTGGCCCTGCAGAATCTGCCCGTTATCTTCTGCATTGACCGCGCTGGCTTAGTGGGCGAGGATGGCGCCACGCACCAGGGCTCGTTCGACCTGGCTTTCTTGCGCTCCGTGCCCAACCTGATTATCGCTTCGCCGCTCAACGAGCATGAACTGCGCAATATGATGTTCACTGCCTATCAGAATGCTAAGAACGGCGGACTGCCTTTCGTAATCCGCTATCCGCGCGGGCGCGGCGTGCTCACCGACTGGCGCAATGAACCACAAAATCTGCCCATTGGCAAGGCAGAAATGTTGCGCCAGGGCGAGAAAGTGCTTGCGCTCTCGTTGGGACCGCTGGGCAACAACGTGAGTAAGGCTCTCAATGCCTTGCAAGAGGAAAATATCAAACCTGCCCATCTTAATGTGCGGTTCTTGAAACCTTTGGATGAGGAAAAACTGCAAGAACTGGCAGCGCAATATCCCGTCTGGCTCACCGTGGAGGACGGCACCGAAAAGGGTGGTCTCTTCTCTGCCGTGGCTGAATTTCTGGAAGATCATCAGCTATCCAACCAATTGCACCACGTGGCCATTCCCGACCGCTTTATTGCACAAGGAGATATCCCGAGCCTCTATCACGAGGTTGGTTTTGGTGTGGATGATATCAAACAGAAAATCAAAGAGATATTCTAGTTTATTGAAAATCAGTGGTTTGATTCCGCTGAAAAACTCTTCTTCAATAGCAGTTTAATCATACCTCGCAAGTATCCCCAGCCGTAGCTGACGTGGATCACGAAAAACGTGCCCATCAGCAGGAAAATCCTTTTCAACCCTTTTACTTGGCGGATGCTATAATAGGCTGCCAGAAAAATATAGAGTGCCAGCACGGCAATGTAAAGAATGCGGAAAAAGGTACTTACTAAGCTGAGAATTAACCCGATAATTAGTCCTAGAACGAAGAAAAACGGGAAAAACTGCCGCACGGAAGCAGGATTACCAAGTTTTTTGTTCACTAAAGGTTTGAAAAGCCCATATTGGTAGAACATCTTCGATACCTTGCCGATGCTGTCGCGGCCGTAGTAGTCGATGACAACGGAGGGGATGAGGTAGATGTGTCCGCCGAATTTGATGATGCGCCCGTTGAACTCATCGTCTTGGTTGCGGACCAATTCCTCGTCAAAATAGCCGATTTTGTCAAACACTTCGCGACGGAAGCAACCGAAGGGCACGGTATCTACTTGCATTTCCTTGTTGGTGCCGATGCGGAAGTGCGAGTCGCCCATGCCGAAGGGAGAACTGAGCGCAGCGGCAATGGCCTCGCACATAGGTGTGTCCTTGGCTGGCAGGGTCCTGCATAGGCCGCCCACGTTGTCAGCGTTGAGCGCGAATAATTTGTCCACCAGCGCGGAGAAGTAATTGTCCGGATAGATGGCGTGCGCGTCCAGGCGGATGATGACTTCGCCCTGGGCCACGCGAATGCCGATGTTCAGGCCCGTGGGCACAATACGCTTGGGATTGTCCAGCAAAAAGATGAACGGATATTGCGCAGTGTATTGCTGCACAATCTCGCGGGTGCGGTCGGTGCTCATGCCATCGACCAGCAAAACCTCCAACTCCTCCTTCGGGAAGTCCTGACGCAAAATGGAATCCAGACAAGCGGCAATGTGCTTCTCTTCGTTGTATATGGGGCAGATAACAGACAGTTTCATACGATTTTCAAAGAATGATTAACAATTGTGTGCTTCGGCGGAATACAATGCCTGGTATTTTTGAGCAATGCTGTGCCAGTCGAAATCCGAAAAACGCGCTTTGGGTACGGTTTGGTAATCTTCGGGGCGGGTGAGCAAGGTTCTCAAAGCGTGCTCAATGCTTTCCAATGAGGTTGGAATCACTGCTTCTCCGATATGTTCCTCAAATAAGCCGTCAATGCCCTCGCCCTTGGTGTACAGGACCGACAAGCCTTGCGACAGGGCTTCGACATAGACTAATCCGAAAGTTTCTGTCAAGGAGGGCATGGCGAAAACGCTGTTTTGATCATAGACTACTTGCAGCTTGTCTTTCTCGTAAATCTTACCGAGGTAGGCTAACGTTTCGGGATGCTGCTGCACGAGGGCCAGCACTTTGGCTTCCATATTGCCCGTGCCGCCTACCAAATCCAGATGGATGTCCGGAATCTCCTTTTGGATCGAAAGCACAGCCTCCACCAGCCGTACCACGTTTTTGTTGTCATCGAAGTTGCCTACATAGACAATATGATGGTTCAGGCCATGTTGAGCCATGTCCAGATGAAGATGGTTGAGCCAGTAGTCGTTGATGCCGTTGGCGATGACGATGTTCTTGGCTTTCACCTCCTCGCGCATTCCGCACAGGGTCCAGTGGTTGTTGAGTCGGTTTTGCAAAGCGGGGGTGATGGAGACGACGTGGTCGGCCTTGCGGATGACGGCGCGGTGTACCCACCAAAGGTGGGGTGTGTAACGCAAGAATGCGTTCACGTCGGCATTGCGCACCGCCGTGATGAAGGGGATTCCGTACAGCTCTTTCAGGCGCAATGCCACCGCGCCGTCGCTGAACAGATTGGTGGCATGCACGTAGCCGACTTCCTCCAAATTAACCTGCTTGGCGATGTCTTTGCAAATCTTGTCGATTTTCAGATTGAAGAAAACCTTATGCAGCGGCCTCAGAATGTACGAATATATGATGCGGGTATGTTCGCCTTCAAAACGATTGAGACCCTCCAGCTCTTTTTTGCGGATGGGAGTGTAGATGATTTGTTCTATGCCCTGCTGGTCGAGCTTCTGATAGAGCTCGGTGTGTACCTTGCTGTATGTAAAGTCGTTACAGATATGTAACACTTTGCCACCCTTGACCGGTTCGCGCTTCGGAGGCACTTGTCTGGCGTGGAACGTCGCGCCCAGTAGCAGGAAGGCCAGCATTTGCACCGAGCCCGGCCCGTAGGGGAAATTCGGCTCCACAAAACTGACGAGCAAGGGCACTACGCATGCCACAAAGCCCGCATCGCGGATATCCGTTTTGCGCTCTCGGAAAAGGGCCACGATGGTAAGAATTCCAAAATAGATGTAGAAACCGACCAACGGTAGCGACCAAATGCCATAACGCACCAATCGCAGCAGTATGTAGTTGTGAATCAACAGAATGCCTGATTCTTCTTCCATCTCGCCCGCTAACGGGTCATGGATGAGCGCATCGAGGCCCATCTTGTTGCGTTCCATGCGATTGGAGGTCAGCACATCAATGTCCGAAGATGATTTGCCGCCCACCATGAAGCGGGTCAACTCATCGCCAATGAAGCCCGTGTAGAGAATGTAGCCGATGACGATGATGCCGAGGATGGTCAGGACTGTCTTCAGATTCCATTTCCATCTCCAGTCCAAATCTTTGCCGGCTATGAAAAGGGCACACAATAGCACGGCGAAGAAGTCGGAGCGGGCGCGGATGAGCAACAGGGCGAGGAACGCCAGTGCGAATACCACCATGTACGGCGTGCGTTGTTCTTTGATTTTCACGCCGAAAAAGAAAGTGGCGGCGGTAGCGATGGCCAGCATTCCGCCGATCTGGTTCTTGCCCTCATCCAGCATGTAGTGTTCTGGAATATACAATCCGCCTGCCCAATAGAAGCAGTTGATGAGCGTCATCACAATCAGCACGAGGGTGTAGTAGTAGGAAACATTGGCCCAAAAATGGATGTCTTCGTCCATGCCAATGCCGATTCCGATGCATAGGAAAGCCACGATAAGCTGGCTCAGGTCTTCCGGACGGTAGCGGTGCCCGAAGAGATGGAAACACACAAACTCGATGCCCACCAGCACGATGGTCAGTAAAAAGAGTCGCATGAATCTTGCGGAGAAAAATTTTTCCACTGAGAACGTGAGTAGCAGGGAGAGGCCCATCAGAGCCATGATGATGTAGCGGAAGATGTAGTAGATCTTGGTCAGATAGACCCAAGGCAGGAAGGAGGCGGCCACTAGCGCGAGGGTTATAAAGAGACAGGATTTTGCGATTTTCTGTTTCATAATCCAGGAAAGTTAGGGTTAATGTTTTTCGGGCAGGTGCACCATTTGTCCGAAGTGCAGGTCTGTCTCTGGCAATCTGCCACGGTCGAAGCCGCCGGCAGGGGTGAAGGTGAGCTCGCCGAAGTAAGCTTGGCCCTTTTCCAGGTAGAAGTCGGCACGCACAAACGGGAACGGCTTGGAGAGCGTTTCCGCATACTCAAAGAGCTGGTCCATGCCTTCCGGTTTGGGAATGGTGAAGCCCTCCGGGGCAGCCTTCCCCTGACGATTGAGGCGTTGCAGTTGCCAGTCACGGTCGAAGAAGTAGAAATCCGGTTTTTCTTGTGTGCCACGACCAATACAGCATAGCACATACATGGCTTCGCCGTTGAAGCAGTAGAATTTGTAATCCACGGGCGAATGTCCGTCTTCGGTTTCGATAAAGTGCTCGCATAGAATGCGTTTTGGAAAGTCGTATTGCGGCTCGGCGGCAATGAGGTGGAATTTGATTTTCTCAAAGCGGTTCAGGTCGCGGATGGTGGCGGGGACGTCCAGTTTCGCCTTGTCGGGGCAGATGACATTGCCGCCGCAACCGAAGTTCCACTTCAGCACAAATTTTTCAGGAAGCTCGTCCCAGTTGATTTCATCAGCGTGATGGTAGGTGCCGAGCAACGGGTTAAGGATGTGCTCCAATCCGCATTCCTGCACGTACTCGCGCACACGCAATTTGTCGGCGCATTTTTTCACCAACTCATTGTCTTTGTAGTAGTTAATCTTCATCCATTGAATCTTCTCATCCAACGTCTGCGGGTTGTCGAGGTCCAGCTTCCGATGATGATAGATGCGGAACAGCGTGCGCACGCTCAACTTGGGCGAGATGCTCGTGAGCAGGTAGCGGAAGGCTAAGTTTGTATTGGAACGAAATTCCATATATTGTTGATTTTTACTGATTTACCAATATTCGTTTCTTGAATTTTTCCTCTTGTAGGTCTCTTGGAAGATGCGCTCGGTGTGTTCTCCGAAGGCAGGTCCGTAGGCGGTTTGGCTCAGGTCGGGGTTGGCGTTCCACTCGATGAAGATGGGCTCGCCGTCTTTGCCCACCGCAAAATCCCACGCTGCGATGTTGAAGTAGGGCAGCCTGTAGTGCAAACGCTTGGCGGTGGCCACCACTTGGTCGAAGTTGGGTATGGCATAGCCTTCCAGCGTGACGCCGACATCGGTTTTCTCCACCATGTCGTTGCCGGGCGCGCCGTATGCGTACTTGGCCAACGTGCCGTCCAAGTTGATACGCGCGCTGATACCGCCAGAACTCTCGTTGTCGATCACTTGGTCCTTCTGACCGATACGGATGACGGCATAGAGGAGGATGACCTCCATGTCCGAGCGGTAGGTCAGCAGCCGTATGGTATTGGCCGAGGTGGGATTCAACGCACACATGGCCTCATGCTGTTGCACCACCTCTTGCACTAAAAAGTCTTGGCCGTATGAAGTGAACACTTCCCCGATGGTTTTCCCGTTCAGGTCGGTGATTCCGTTTTGAACACGGATTTTGCGCACGCCGTGTCCGCGTGTGGACATGGAAGGCTTGATGATGGCTGCCTCTAAATTGCCGCAAATACGCTCTGCCTCTTCCCGCGTGATGGCTTTTCCATCTGCATAGAAATACCCGTTCATGTTCTTGACGAAAATCTTGGGTTGCGTCACATCAGGGAAAAGCAGGTCGGAGATGTTCTTGTCAGCGTACGCTTCCATCATCCAGAACTGGTTCATCCTGCCGATGAGCTCGGTGCGATACAGGCTGAGCGGGATGTATTGCTTGGAATAGACATTGGTTCTGGAATAGAGGAACTTGTGCCAAATCAGCGGCACGCGGTGGCCCGTCAGCTGTTTGTAGTAGGCTTGTATCTCCTGCTTTTGGGCGCGCGTCAGCTCCCGGCGCACGTGCAGTTTATGGTATTTTCTCGTCAGCTCCGACACAAAGGAGTGGATGGACACCTGCTTGGTGAGCTTGGCGAGGCAGCGTTTGTACAGATTCATGAACATGGCGGTCGGTGTTATGGTTTTGCAATGATTTTCTGAAGGTGTTTTTTAGACAGGGAATGAGAAAGTCGTCCCATTCCGTATTGTTTGCCGGTTTTCTGCCAAGCTAAGTAGCAGTCGCGGATTTCCTCGCGCCAGCCCCGGTGGATGAAATATTGCCCCGTGCGGTCCCAGAAGTCGTTGACCTCAATCACCACGGGACCTTCGTCCGTAATGGCAATGTCCCAGCCGGAGGCTTTGATGAAGGGGAGGGCCTGCTGGAATTGCAGCACTTGTGCTTTGATGCTGTCCCAATTCTGGATTTGCACGCCGTTGATGGGGTTGCCGCTGTCGGGGTGGTTGTCAATGTCTGTGATGTTGCGCCAACCGTCGTACTGGATGGCGTATTGCAGCGTGCCGCTCTTGGTGTCGATGCTGGCGTCCACATTGCCACCGCCGCCCGCGTTGTCCACGCACTTGCCGGCACGGCCAATCTTGATGAAGGTGGCGATGATGCGCGCTTCCCCATTCGGATATAGCGTGGTCATGAAGCGCACCGTGTTCACGGAGCTGGCGTTCAAAGCGGCCATCTGGTCGGTTTGGGTGACTAAACTCTCGAAGATCAGCGGTTCATCGGCTAATATCTCCGACATTTTCATCACTTTCCCGTTGTGCAGGTGCAGCAGCGCCTCAGACTCTTTGTAATCGATGGCCGTAACCACCAACACATTGTCGCCGTGCGAGCTTTCGGTGGTTTTCACCACGCAGGATTGCACACCCTGACTGTGCAAAATGCTGCAGATGCCGGTCACAGAGGAAGAAACACTGCCGCTCTCACATCTTCCCTCCGGCTGGTAATAGGCATACAACTCCGAAGTGCGGATGCCGGCATTTTCCAAAATCCGATGGGCGATGTATTTGTTGCGTCCTAATGTGTAATATTTCTTCGGATTCAGCAAATCCAGATACCAGCGTTGCTCGTTGATGCCCAAAAACTGCTTGCGGAACTTTTCGCTTCTTTCGTGCATGGAAAATTCATAATACTCCTCCATGGTGAGACCTTTTTCCTTGTAAAGGTGGAGATAATCACGCAGAATGCGACCCCGTTGGTTGCACGGATATTGTCGCAGCCAGTTGCGGAGATGATGGATTTTATGAAAAGCAGCAGATATTCCCATGATTACAGATGTGTTCTTGAATAACCGAATTGTTTGTCCAGCTCTTTTTCGCGCTGCACATCGAAGATGCGGTGGCAGCCCGTGGCTTTCACCGTGGCAGGTGTGCCGGCTAACAGCGAGTCAGGCTCAATGCCCGTAAAGTCCTTGTTGACCACGCTGTTGGATGCAATGACCGTCCGGTCGGGCACGATGGCCCCTTTGGAGAAGGTGGTCCGATTGCCCACCCAGATGTTGTCGCCCAGCACGATGGGCTTGGTGAGCGGTTTCACCAAATTGTCCTTTTGAGTCAGCTCTATGTAGTGGAAAGAAGAATCCATCAGCTGGATGTCCCACGCCATGCGCACGTTTTGCCCGATGGTGATGCGGTCGAAGCAGAAGATGCGGATGTTGGTGCCGAAAATGCCATCGCGACCGCCGATTTCGAGTGTGCCGTTGTCGGCAATTAGCAAGTAGGAGCCCTGCAGGAATTTCACCGGCCCGTGGAAAATCAGCGTGCCCGAGATGGTCCAGATGCACTTCTGCACCGCTGTGGCGATGTAGTAGTCGCGCTTGCCGATCTTGATCATGCCGGAATAGATGTCTGGAGTGTCCAGCACGATTTTTCCTTTCATCCTTCTGAATTCCGCCCTGCCATACACATAAATGGGCAAATGCAACGCCTGTTGGAAGGGCAGCATCTTGAAATTCAACCACAAAGTCTTGATGAGGTTGGTCTTGAAAAGGATATGGAAAAACAGTTTCAGGTGACTCATTTTTTGAATTTGCTTAAAAGAATCTCTTTATAAGTTAGATAGCCTTCCATCTTGCATACAACGGAAAACAGCCAGTACAAGCCGACGAACAGGACGATTTGGATAAGCATGACCCAATAGGGATGCAACGGAATGAGGGTGCCGAGAAAATAGACGGCCAAACCGATAACTGCGGTGCCCAAGTAGCACAGTCCCACATCTTTAATTTGTTTGAAAACTCCATAGCCAATCAGCTTGCCGTTGACGATGGCATTGATGAGGAAGCTGATATAGCCGACAGAAGTAACGGCCCACAGCAAGCCGTAGATGCCGAACTGGAAACCGGCGATGATAAGCCCGATGCCGAGCAATCGTTTGGAAAGCTGAACGACGAAATAGATGGCACTTTTGCCTAACGATTTGATGACGTTGGTGTTGAGCGTGTTGAGCGTGTAGATCATGCTGGACACGCACAGAATCTGGAAGAATGGGGCTGCCGGCGCCCATTTGGCTCCATACAGGAACACAATCAGCGGTTGGGCGATGACCATCAGCAACACCATCAGCGGGAAGTTGAGGTAGGTGATGGCCTTTACGTTCTTGCGCACGCCCGCCAGCAACTTCTCCTTGTCGTCCTGCAAAGCAGAAAATACGGGGAAGGACACTTCGTTGACGATAGCGGACAGCGAGTTGGTGGGCACTTCTTCCAATTTCTTGGCCTGCGTGAAGTAGCCCAAGTCTTTGGCGGAATAGAACTTGCCGATGATGAGGCTCTGCAGGTTGGTGTAGATAGTCTCCACCAAAGAAGAAAGGAGCATCAGGCCGCCGAAGCTGAAGAGCTCCTTCAGCGATTGGAAACTGAACTCCATGGTGGGCCGCCACGTGCTCATCTTCCAAAGCAGGGCCACGCTCACCAGTGCGGTGACGAGTGTGGAGGCCACGAGGCTCCATACGCCGTAGCCTAAAAAAGCCATGATGATGGCCACCGTCATGCCCGCTAATGCGGAGACGATGTTGCGCACGGAGAGTTCTTTGAATCGCAACTGTTTTTGCAGCTGGTTGGATTGCACGATGGCAAACGACTGGATAAACAGCACGATACTTTGCACTCGCAAAACATCTTTCAACAGTGGGATTTCGTAGAATCGGGCAATGGCCGGGGCGCAGAAGAAGAGGATGAGGTAGAAAATCACCGACATCACGAGGTTCCAGTAGAAAACGGTGGTGTAGTCGATGTGGGTGGGCTCTTTCTTCTGGATGAGGGCTTGGCCTAATCCTCCGCTGACGAAGATGCCGGAGATGGCGATGAAGACGTACAGCATGCCGATGCAGCCGAAGTCGTCTGGCATGAGCAAGCGGGCGAGGACGATGTTGGAGATGAAGGAGATGCCCACCGTGCCGATTCGCCCGATGCCGCTCCATATCATTCCGGAGATGGTCTTCTGTTTCAAGTCGCCTTCTGCCATGGTCTATTGTGTTCTATTGTTATTCCCCTTTTGCAAAAGGTTCTAAGTAGTTGAATTTCGGGGTAAGCGTGCCGTTTTCGAGGATGGTGGCGCGTTGGATGATGTTGGAGTGTTCCCGTTTGAGCAGGGGCGTGAGCACGTGTTGCATGAGCATGTCGCCGAAATAGGCGCTGGTGTCGAGGGCCAGTGCGTTGGGGCAAGTGTCCACGGCCATTACGGAGATGTTGCTATCGTTGGAGAAAGCGGGTTCCTCTTGGCCAGTGGTGGGGTTGTAGTCGTAGTAGGGCTCGGCGTGGGTGGAGGCGCGCAGGGTGCTCTGGATGCTGCCCTGGATGTCGCAGGTGATGTCGCCGATGAAGCGGATGCGCAGGGTAGGGTCGGCCAGGTTCTCTTGGCTGAGGTAAACAGGGGCCTCCGGAGCCCAGAAGTGGGCACACACCAGTACGTCGGCTTGGCGGGCCCAGCGCATGAAGTCGCTGTGGTAGGCAGATGGTTTTTGGGTGAAGTGGTCCCAAGAGAAAGCCCCTCCGTCGTTGCGGGCCACGAGGTGGTCGGCATCTACGGCGCAGAACGAGAGGCTATTGACGGGCCCATCAGCGAGGAACTGCTCTTCCGTGAGGCGAGTGGTGCCCAAGGTTTCAAGGAGGTGTTGTGCGCCGTGCGAGACACGCCCGTTGCCGGTCACCAGCATTTTGATGGGTGGCAGTTGCACCGACTTCAAAGCTTGTGTGAGTTTTTCCAGGGTAAAATGTTTGTCGGGTTGGGGCAGTTCATAGAGATGATGGCGGAGGCCATAGCCGCGCAGGGTGTAATAGACGCCCACGATGCCCGCCCACCAGCCGAACGCGCACACGCGACGGCTGTCGTCGTCCACTAAGTACTCGTAATCCGAGAAGGTGATGTGTTTGGCCATCAGGGTTTGCAGCAGCGGGCGGTTGTAAGCCTGCATTTTGGCGATGTGCCCGAAGAAAAAGTAGTGCTTGTTCGGAATCAGCGTGCGGATGTCCGCCTCCTTGATGCCGAACAGGATGTCGCAGTCGTCCACATTTTCGGCCACTTGCACGCCGGCGTTGCGGTATGCCTCGTCGCTGTAGGCGCGCGTCTCGCTCGACTGCACCACAAATTCATCCTGCGGGAAGCAGCGTTGCAACTCGGCTAAATGGCTGGGTGTCAGCGCCACGCGATTGTCCTCGGGAACCTTTGTCTCTCTAATCAGTCCGATCTTCATACAAAATTAGATATTTTTACCCTAACATAATATATCGGCTGCAAAGGTACGAAAAAAAGTGAACAGTGAACAGGGAACAGGGGACAGTAGAGACGCACGACCGTGCGTCTCTTTTTGGTACATGAGGTGCAAGAGGTAAAAGGGGTACATGGGTGCACGGGGTTCAAGATGTGAATGGGGTACATGGGGTGCAAGAGGTGATATAGGTTCAATCAGTGTTTGCGTGCTGGAAGCACGCCATCCCAATAACCCCTAACAAGCGACTGAAAGGAGCGCAGTTTGGGGGAGTAATGGTCTCTATAGAACCCTGCGTGCCGAAGGTACGCAACTGATATCCACCTCCTCCATCCCCAAAACTCCTAACTCCTAACTCCTAACCCTCATCTCTAATCTCTAATCTCTCCACTATCCTGTATCCTCCCGTCTTGTTCGCCCCGACGTGCTCGATGAGGCCCTGCTGTTTGAGGCGTGCGATGTGGCGGTTGATTGTACTTTGAGAGATGCCTGTT